>Ga0164315_10000119_pt1 | contig 44832 bp, 46 predicted proteins | sample GuaBasSedimGuay6_FD_113737 | JGI IMG/M metagenome (GOLD analysis project Ga0164315, IMG submission 113737) | Subseafloor sediment microbial communities from Guaymas Basin, Gulf of California, Mexico - Guay6, Core 4569-2, 0-3 cm | ecosystem: Environmental > Aquatic > Marine > Hydrothermal vents... | reverse complement strand
GTTAAGACTCTGTTCATGTAAACCAATATACATGCTCCTGAATCAAGAGTTCAGCTATTTCTTAACCAGTACAACAGATTTTCTATGACATGACAGATAGAAAACTATGATTAAAAATTTGTGCCACTAAACGGGATTGCACCCAGCACGAAGTCCCGGACAATCCATTGATAAAAATATTATTTTACATACGGATGCTGAGCATGGGGCCAAAGACTTTTATTCGATCCATGTATCACTCCTGAAAGGATGTTTAATTTTGCCTATACCAGCTTTTTGGCTCCTGAATACACCGCTTCGACCTTTAATGCGGCTGCTGCATGGCCGGGATGCTTTTTAGGATTCCATTTTTTCATGTCGTCGAACACAGGGCCGTCTTTGTGGTATTCAATCGTTCCCTTGATCTGATAGGATTTGTTCTCCTTGGTCAGGAACAGGATAGACCCTGTGCTTCCGGCGGTTATGTTTTCCAGTGTTTTTGAAAAAAAGTTATTGGCAACAACCAGGGTCTCTTCGTCGTATTTGGATACGCAGGTTGCGTATATGGAGTTGGGGACACCTTCTTTATTAACTGTTGACAAGACGATGGGGCCTTTACGATTTTCCCATTCTTTGCTGACTTCTTCGGGTAATACTGCCATGATAAATTTCCTTTGGTTAAAGCCTGTGATAAAACGGCTTATGTTTAAATATTGGGTTTCATTCTTTCTACAATTTTTTTAAATGCATCTGTAATCAAAGCGTCCTTGAATTTGTTTTGAAAAGCAATGCCTTCATCCCCGCACCTTACCATGTCAGGGTCAAAAGGAATCTTTCCCAGAAAATTGAGGTCATATGCCAGGGCTGTTTTTTCACCCCCACCCGTTCCAAAAATATCAACGACCTTGTGACAATGGGGGCAGGTGAAACCGCTCATGTTTTCAATAATTCCAAATATGTTCATCTTTACACTTTTACAGAAACTGATGGATTTTCGGATATCCGCCAGTGCGACTTCCTGGGGGGTGGTGACAATGACGGCCCTGGCATCCGGTATCAGCTGGGCAATGGTCAAGGGTTCATCCCCGGTTCCCGGAGGGGAATCAATAACCAGGAAATCCAAATTCCCCCAATTGACCTCCCCGATGAATTGACGGATGGCGTTATGTTTCATCGGTCCTCTCCAGATGACCGCTTCATCCCTGTCCTGCATCAAAGACTCCATAGACACGACTTTTAAATTATCAGAAAAAGGAATCGGCATCAGTTTCTTGTCTGTGCCGGATGCCAGTATACCGGTCAGTCCCAGCATCCTGGGGATATCCGGGCCATGGATATCCACATCCAGCAGACCCACCTTATATCCTTTATTGGCAAGGGCCACGGCAAGGTTTACCGATACACTTGTTTTTCCCACACCCCCCTTACCGCTCATCACAAAGAATTTCTGTTTGATTTTTTCTAGAGATTGTCTGGCAAGTTCATCTGGATTCGAGTCTGGCATTTTTTTTGATATCCGGCTTCCGTGTTGAGGTTCCATTTTTTTCCCTTTGTTTCAGATTTTGCCTGTTTGAACACATCATGCAAAATGTATGAGCAAGATTTATACCAAAGTGATTAAAAAAAATAATATGCATGATTTCAACTGGTTAATCAAAAAGACGTCATTGGGTGGAATGTTGCAGGCAGAAACAAGTCGCAAAAATGCATTGTTTTTGTGCACAGTATCAGGTCTTCTTTCGGTCTGATAATCTTATAACATCATAGGATTAAAGCAAATAAACAATAACGTTGAATGCATTATTTTTATTGAACAGGTACATAAATTTATATTTATCCTTGCACAGTCGTAAAACACTCTATATAAAACCCATAGCCAAATTAAACGTTTTGGTAAGTGATCCATGGCACTGGTAGCCGGGTTATTTCTTTTAACCATGACAGGGTTGGCGGCTTTTGCCGGACGTAGAAAGGGGAATCGTGTTTGATTATTTTAATTTCGGATTTTAAATTAAACTGAAGCGTTTCGAGCAAAGCCATTTCAAGTAACAGCACCAAAGATGATCAAGTAGTTTGAGATTTACAATGATTCATAAAATAAAAAAGGATAAAAAATTATGGCAAATGAAAAAGCAACCCTTGTTGTTAATGTTAATGTTGAAATAACAGCAGCATCGCTTCAAGCAATCGTTGAAAATACTAAAAAAATTACAGGACGTGATTCAAAAGGAGTTTATCGAGTTGATACAGCAGACAAAGTCAGCCAAGTAATATCACGGTTTCTTTTAAAAAATAATTTTGAAAATTATGCACAAGATATTAAAAATTGTTTGTAATAAAATTGAGTTGTGCCTGTGTATTTATCAATTCCCAAGGTTATCGGCAACAGCATCTTTTTTCAGATGCTCGTCCCATTTCTCTCCCCAAAGATCCGGAACAGTTTCTTCCACAGGTGTGATAGAATCCCAGCTAATACCGATCTCTGTAAAAATATTCTTCAGCTCTTCTTCCCCGGTGGCCAGCCAGATACAATAACGAACGCCTTTATTTTCATTATAATAAGTTCTCACCCACGTAGCTGTTTCGACCTTTGCCAATTTTCTCCAATTGGTCTGCACATCTTTGCAGTCAGCTCCAGGCGTATCATGAACCATTATATATTTTTTTAATTTTCCCATTTTAAATCTCCTTTATTTATTCACGATTAAAACATGTTGCAATTACCCCCTGTAATTGCCCATTTAAAAAACAACAAATGGATTCTAGCAAAACTGTTATCAATAATTGTGCCATCGCAACAATATTGCTTTTGTTCTTATCCGTACTTTCATGGGGCATTGTCATATGAATCAAAAGTAGCGCTACATAGTATTCAATTATCCCGGATTTGCCGATCAAAACAAATGGTATCAAAGGGTATTAACTCGTAATTAATAAGTGGCGCCACAACATTCTTAGTGGCGCCGCCTATCCAGTCACCATATTGCGCTTACCCAAACCATTAACTCTAACTAACTGTTTTTAATATATTATCGTTTTTATCCAGGCCCCATAAAGACCGCTGCAATATGGCATACATATTGCAGAATTAAAATGAAACAGGAAGCTTACTTAATCACTCAGCGAGCAGGTATGCATTCTTCATTTCTCAATCCTTGTAGCTGTTTTTTGACAATTAACTCTTACTATTACCCTCAGAGTAAACAATGAAAGAAATTGATACAATAACTCAACCAGAGTCATGATAACGTAAGCTTAAAATGGTAATAACTATTTAAATCTATGTAAGTATTAAAGGAGGTAAAATGCCAAGTTATGTCATTAATGAAAAATGTGACGGATGCAAGGGAGGCGATAAAACCGCTTGTGAATACATCTGTCCTAACGATCTTATGACTTTAGACGAAGACTTGATGAAAGCCTACAATTCAGAACCTGACATGTGCTGGGAATGCTATAATTGTGTCAAGATCTGCCCGTCCCAGGCCATCGAAGTCAGAGGGTATGCTGACTTTACACCTCTGGGCGCAAATGTTGTGCCGCTAAGGGGCAGTGATGATATTATGTGGACAGTCAGTTTCAGGGGAGGAACAGTGAAGCGCTTTAAATTCCCAATCCGGACAGTGGCTGAGGGAAATGTAGTACCCGATGGTGATTTTGGCGAAGGTACCGGAACATTAGATGACCAGCTATTGTTTACGGAGCCGGCTTCTTTAAAAGCTGATAAATTATGGACCTTCAAAAATTAAAGGATAAATCATGCAGAATTTTGAAACTATTGAAGTATCAACAGATCTTTTGATCATTGGTCCAGGCATGGCCGGATCTGGTGCATGCATAGAAGCAGCGCACTGGGCCAAACAGAATAATTTAAAAGTAACCGTCGTGGATAAAGCAGCCATGGAGCGCAGTGGCGCAGTGGGCATGGGACTTTCCGCGATAAATCAGTATCAAGGCGACAATACACCTGTGGATTATTTAAGCTATGTCCGCCAAGACTTAATGGGTCTTTGCCGGGATGACCTTGTAATGGACATTTCCAGGCATGTAAACGGCAGTGTACACTTATTTGAAAAATTTGGCTTACCAATCTGGAAAGACAAAGAAGGAAACTATGTACATGAGGGGAGATGGCAGCTGATGATCAACGGGGAATCATACAAAGCCATTGTCGCTGAAGCTGCCAAAACAGCTGTGGGCATAGATAACATTTATGAACGTGTCTTTATCATTAAACTACTGCTGGATAAAAATGATAAAGAACGTGTCTGTGGTGCAATTGGATTTAGTGTCAGGGAACAGAAAATTTATGTATTTAAATGCAATGCCTGTATTGTCAGTGCAGGCGGTGCAGTACATGTTTTCAAACCACGGTCCACAGGCGAAGGATTGGGTCGGGCATGGTATCCCCCATGGAATTCCGGGTCCAGTTCCTATCTGACCACAGCAGCCGGTGCTGAAATGAGTTCCCAAGAGGTGGTCTTTATCCCTGCGAGGTATAAAGATGGCTATGGACCCGTGGGGGCATGGTTTTTACTTTTCAAGGCAACAGCCACCTCGGCCACCGGGTTTGATTACATGGGAGAAGGGCTCGCTGAAGGCGGGGAGCTGCATAACTGGCCGCCTTATGGAAAGGTAAAACCCATTCCCACCTGTCTGCGCAATCATCTGATGATGAAAGAGATGTATGAAAAAGGGCACGGTCCCATATTAATTCATACGGATAAAGCCATTGCCAAAATCGCAGAAGCAGCACCTGATAAAAAAACCTATAAAAAAGAAATGAAAAAGCTTGAAGCTGAAGCATGGGAGGATTTTTTGGACATGACCATCAGTCAGGCGGTTCTCTGGGCATCAAAGGATGTTTTCCCGGAAGAAAGGCCTTCTGAAATCATGCCGTCAGAACCTTATTTCATCGGGTCTCATTCAGGGGCTTCAGGCGCCTGGACAAGCGGACCGGAAGATATCCAAACCGAGGATTCCAAAGACGATTATTTCTTCGGGTATAACCGCATGACAACAATAAAAGGGCTTTTTGCAGCGGGTGATGGTGTTGCCAACTCAAGCCATAAATTTTCATCAGGTTCATTTACAGAAGGTAGAATTGCTGCCAAAGCAGCTATAAAATTCTGTGTTGAAAACGCTGGTATACCAGAACCGGATACTGATGTTATTGAAAAACTCAAAGCAGATATCCAAGCGCCATTGGCGCATTATGAAGAGAACGCCGGGTATACCACTCTGGGGGCAGCTAAAAAACGATATGACCTGCCGGTGGAAGAGGTCAACCCCTACTTTATTACCCCTAAAATGGCATTATTCCGCCTCAATAAAATTATGGATGAATATGCCGGCGGCTGCGGTTCTCAGTATAATTGCTCTGCCGTCACACTTAACATTGCCCTCAAAGAATTAAAAATGCTCAAAGAAGACCTTTCTAAGCTTGGTGCCAGGAACCTCCATGAGTTAATGCGGTGTTGGGAAAACATACAAAGAGTTCAACTGGCTGAAGCACATACCCGCCACAAATTATTTAGAGAGGAAACACGATGGCCCGGATATTTCTATCGAACGGATTTTCCCAAAATGGATCAGGAAAATTGGGGAGATGTGTTTGTCAATTCAGTCTACGATGAAGAAAAAGATGAATTCAACGTTTTTAAACGAACCAAACACAATTTGGTTCAAATCGATAAAGTGGTAGGGATGTAAATAAGCAATACATCCTTTCCGCTTGAGATACTTGTGTAATGCCATTCACAGTATCCCTTCAAATTACAGCCGGACAAAAAACGACCTTTTGTTCGGCTGTAATCAACAATTGTAATAAATTCGGTAACAAACTGATGAAAAAAAGCAATCAAACAGACAATATACAAAAATGGTATGATTTGGGCTATACTCATGGATTAACCTTTGCTCATGAAGAGGCTGATTATGAAGACCTCGCCGCCATATCCAGAGAAAAGGCCATACCCGCTCACTGGGATATATTCAGGGCGGGAATCTTAAACAGATTCTTAGCGGATTCCTCCTTTAATTTCCCGGCATATTCCAAAGGATTTAGCTGTTCATGTGAAAAAATTTTTAAAACCCTAACACAACAAGGTTGTTTGTCATGACAAGTGAAAAAAGACCTGTTTGCCCATATTGTAAAGCGGAAATGAAAAAATGGAAGGTCCCGGTCGCATCGACCTGGAAAAATGAATTCTTCTATGTTTGTTTTAATGAAAATTGCCCTTATTTTATTGAAGGATGGCAATATATGTGGGAAACACAAAAAACCTATGCCTCATACCGGTGCAAATTTGATCCTGATTCAGGCAAATATATGCCTCTGCCGGCATGGTCAGTGGATGCCTTAAAAGAAAATATTATGGACTAACCCACACGGTTATTTAATGCCGAGTTTTTCCTTTTTAGCGGCCATAACGTGTGGTTTCAGCTTCAGCCCTTGTTGATTGAGCAAACCGAATTCAATCCATTTCATGGCAAACCTGTAAAGTGCAATATCGTTTCGACGAATCTGGGCAATTTCCTGCTCTTCAATATCAAATTGTTTTAAAAAACTGGTTTCAAAAACGAATTGTCTGAATTGATCAATATCATAGCATGCCATAAAAAACATTTCCTGAATTTGTTTGTTTTCAATTTTTTTATCACTTAAAAACAAAGCCGTGGTTATATCCTTGAATAATGATTCCATCTCCTGATAAATCGGGACACCTTGTCGATCAAGCCATCCTTTTACAGTTGACGTCGTATCCGATTTAAACCCCAGGCAGAAAGGCACATCCATGATTGAATAATAAACCTTTCCTTTTTTTTCAGTGATCCTGGTTGACTCCGGCTGCAGGGGATAAACACGGCATGCCCAGGGACGGCTTTCATATACGGCACATCCGGAATCAGTTACAAATGGACAGCTTTTTTGTTCATCATTATTCATTTTTAATCCCACTACGGGCAAGCCGCTTTTCCCCATAAGGGTATATGTATATTTTTGTAAAAATGCACCGGACAATATGTTCAGACAATTTTTCAATTGAATAATATCATAGGGCATTAAAAATATATTAACGTTCCGGCAACACCGTGTAAAACAGTCCAGTTGACTGTTACATTCAAAACAAAAATCATCTTCAGGCTTTAACACGTTTAACCCGCTATATTTGTAATCAATCACGTATCCTCCTAAAAAAAATATTTAAAATAATTATAATAACAGCATTCAATATTTATGCCAAATACGACATTTCTTTGTTATCCTTACTAAAATGATCGATTTTATGGATAAATATAAGGTTTACTTAGCATTTGGTTTGTTATAAAGTTGTTTTATTATTGGTATTTGCAGCTTATAGCAATGACACTATTATCAGGAAGATGTCATGACCTATATCAAATATGAAATTCAAACCAACGCATTTGTAAAGTTGCTCCTTGAATCCATCGGTGACGGCATTTTTGTCCTTGATCCAAAAGGAACTATCATTGTCTGGAATCCGGCAATGGAAAAAATCACTGGTTATTCGGCCGATGAAATAAAAAACAAGAGCTGCCGATTCTTGCATTTCAGTCAATGCTTTGAAAAAGGATGCCCCGCCACTTTTAAAGATTGCGGTATTTTAAAGCGAGGTCGCGTTGAACCAACAGAATGCCTGTTAAAACATAAAGCCGGTCATAATATATCCATCACAAAAAATGCCCGGGTTATCAGGAGTAAAGACGATGAGATCATTGGCATTGTTGAAGTAGTGACAGACCTCACCGAATTAAAAAACGCACGATTAAAAATGGAAGAAGCCACGCGCCGCCTGGGTGAACTGAACCACTTGGGCGGGATTATCGCAAAAAGCCAGATCATGCAAAACGTTTTTTCCTTTATCAAAGCCTCGGCAGCCAGTGATGCCACCATATTGATACAGGGTGAAAGCGGTACAGGGAAAGAACTAGTAGCCAACGCAATTCATTCCATTGGAGAACGGCGGGATAAGCCCTTTGTTACAGTTAACTGCAGCGCTCTTCCGGAATCACTTCTTGAAAGCGAATTGTTCGGTCATGTAAAAGGAGCTTTTACAGGTGCCGGCCAGAATCGTGTCGGTCGATTTGAACAGGCGGACAGCGGTACCGTCTTTTTAGACGAAATCGGAGGAATGACCCCGTATATACAGATAAAACTGTTACGGGTGCTCCAGCAGAAAGAAATCGAACGAGTGGGCGAATCCAGAATACGGAAAATAGATATCCGGGTGATCACAGCTTTAAACAAAGATCTAAAATCCTTGGTTGATGCCGGCACCTTCAGGGAAGACCTTTATTACCGGTTGAAAGTATTCCCCATTTACCTTCCACCCCTGAAAAAACGAAAAGAAGATATACCACTTTTGGTCAATCATTTTATCAAAATAAACAATACAAAATCCAATGCCAATGTAAAGGGAATTTCAAAATTTGCATTAAAGGCCTTGATGGATTACACTTGGCCGGGGAATATCAGGGAGTTGGGCAATGCTATCGATCATGCCTTTGTTCTATGTTCCGACCGGGAAATCTATATTTCGGATTTGCCTTTTGAAATTCGACCTCCCTCTGTCATGGCTATATCCAATGACAACAGCCTCCAAGCACAATCTGAACACACCCAACACCAAAAATTGACCAAAGAAATCCTTCTCCATCATCTCCATGAAAGCAACTGGAACAAGGCAGAAGTCGGACGACGTGTTGAACTGAGCCGGGCCTCCATATGGAAATATATGAAAAAATGGAATATCCCCCTTCAACCATGACGGATATAATCTGTTACATATGGACTTCCTCCCATATATTAATCTTTTTAAGACTGTGCAGAATAAAACGCAGATTTTGGGTTACGTTAAATTCATTAAAAAATCGATTTGCAAACATTTGGTAAAAATGCCGGCATTGGCAAATTTACCAAATACCGATTTACGTGTGACCTTCAGGTTATCCCGTGGTTTAACCATTGTAAAAAAATTTTCAGACTTTCCATCCAAATCAATCTTTAATTTAAAAAAAGTTGACAAATAGTAAACTAATAATCTATTAAAATCATATAAAAAATTTTGGCCTGATTATTAACAACAAAACACATTGGAATTAATTTAAAGCTGTTCCGTATCTATATATTTTAAGGAAACCTTTGTATGCTGGATATCCAAATAAAAAACCAATTCATTAACATCCTGGGAAAAGACCGGTATCTTGACCGGATCGAAGAGCTGGCCTGTTATGCCTATGATGCCTTTGTCGTAGAGGCCCTGCCCGATGCAGTGCTTTTTCCGGAAACAACGGCTGAAGTATCAGAGCTGTTGAAAATCGCTTCAAGATATAAAATACCCGTCACAGGCCGTGGTGCCGGCACAAGTCTGTGCGGTGCGTCTATTCCCATAAGACAGGGGGTTGTCCTTTGTTTTTCAAAAATGGACAAAATCATAGAAGTGAATACCCGTGACCGATATATTATTGTGCAGCCCGGGGTTGTCAATGCCGATATCCAGAAAGCGCTTTTGCCCTTTAGATTTTTTTATCCGCCTGACCCTGCCTCCATGAGTACCTCCACCATTGGAGGAAATATTGCCATGAATGCAGGCGGCCCCAGGTGTTTGAAATACGGTGTTACCGTGGATTATGTACTGGGGATGGAAGTGGTTCTGGCATCGGGTGACATTGTCCGGTTCGGCAGTAGAAATGTCAAAGATGTCACGGGCTACAGACTGTCTTCTCTTTTCTGCGGATCAGAGGGAACAATGGGAATTACCACGGAGGCGATCTTAAAGGTTGTGCCGCTGCCCGAGGCAACACGAACCCTGATGGTGACCTTTGATAATCTTGATAACACGGCAAAATCCGTCACGGATATTATTGGCTCAGGTATCATACCCGTTGCAATGGAACTCATGGACAAGTTGACCTTAAATGCCATTGAAGATTCGGCAAACCTGGGACTGGACAGGAATGCCCAGGGATCACTGCTCATTGAAATTGACGGGGTCAAAGAAGCCTGTGAAAAAGAGATGAACAAGGTCATTGAAAAAGTCCGGCAAAATGGCGCCATTCATATCCAGGAAGCCAGATCAGACATTGAAAGGGAAAACCTCTGGACAGCAAGGCGGTCTGCCTACGGTGTGTTTGCCAAGCTTGCGCCTGATATTGTTACTGAAGATGTGACCGTTCCGGTAAGCCAGGTACCTTTAATGATCCGTCAAATTATAGAGATTACAGACAAATATGGCCTGAAAGTCGGCGTTCTGGCCCATGCAGGAGATGGTAACATGCATCCCATGATTCCTGCCGACAAGGAAGATAAAGCTGAATGGGAAAAAGTGAAAAGCGCATTTTCTGAAATTTTTCAGGCCGCGGCCGAGCTTGGGGGTACACTGTCCGGAGAACATGGGATCGGGCTTGCCAAAGCGCAATTTCTTCCCCTTGTGATGAATAAGGATTCCATTGATTTCATGAAAAAAATTAAACGGGTCATTGATCCTGATTTGATTCTTAATCCCGGGAAATTTGTATGATACCAAAACCACTCCAAAACTGCGGTAAATGCGGACTATGCCTGAATGTCTGCCCCGTATATAAAATATTAAAACAAGAGCAGACATCTCCCAGGGGAAAACTTCAGCTGATCAAGGCCTATGATCATAATACCCTTGCATCTTCGGACCTGTTAAAAGATATCGTATCAAAGTGCCTGATGTGCGGATCATGTACTGCCAGCTGCCCTTCCGGGATTGATCACTATTCGGAATTCATGGAAATGAGAAAAAAAATGGCAGACGTCCAGGGAGAGACTTTGGCCATAAAAAGCCTGATTTATCTTCTGGGCCGGGAATACCGGTTAAAATTCGGTTCCGGCCTTGCCAGAACCGGGCAGAAATTTGTGCCTGACAAAGTTGCCAAAACGATTAAACTTGGTAACATTCCTTTAAAAAATTTTCCAAAATTAAATTCAACTCCATTTCGAAACGCCAACGATGAAATTATCCTTCCCTATAAAAAACAGATTGGAACGGTTCTTTACTTTACCGGGTGTGCCACCAATTATTTATATGAGGATACTGGATTTGCCTTTATTGAAATTTTAAAACATATTGGATATAAGATTATTATTCCAAAAGACCAGACCTGCTGTTCTATCCCCTTATTGTTTCATGGCGCCTCGGACAAGGCTTTTAAGAATATCATCACCAATATCAATGCCTTAACAAACCATGAAGCAGATGCCATTGTTGTGGACTGTTCCACCTGCGGAGAAGCATTGAAGAATGAATACCCCAGGATCATGGAAAACCAGGAACAGGGCAGCGTGGAAGCCATAAAAATTGCCTCAAAGGTCATTGATTCTCTCTCCTTTATTGATCAACATTTTGATCTGCTTGAATTTGATCCCAATGTTACAGACAAAATATCTGTTACCTATCATGCCCCCTGCCACACCAGAAATAGTTTTGGATCAAACACACTTGCTGAAAAACTATTATCAAAACTGGCCTTTGTAAATTACAAACAAGCTTCTGATGTAAATGAATGCTGCGGTGGCGGCGGCACTTTTTTTTATGAATATCCCGAGATTTCTAAAAAAATGGTTGACAAAAAAATCAAAAATGCAAAAGCGGTTCAGGCATCATTATGGATCACTGATTGTCCCGTCTGTAGAATGAACCTTTCCGGCAACCTGGACCTGGATGACAAACTCAAGGTTATCCACCCTTTAACCCTTATTCATTCGGCATTGAAACAAATATGAAAATTAAATTGGAAAAAGGCCTGACCTGTCTTGATATTGATATCCCTGATAATAAGGTAATTGACATCATTATTGGAAAAGAGGTTCCTGTAAAAAGCCATGACCAGATCAAATACATTATTTCAAAGGGGATAAAAACCCATACCCCACAAGGAATCCTTCACAAGAAAATCGCTGTTATAATACCGGATAATACACGGCTGTGGGCCAGGGGGGATATTTTTGTGCCTCAAATTGTAAAAACCCTTTTAGACCTGGGTGTTTCAACAAATAATATTAAGATCATCATTGCCATTGGGACCCATGATGACATGGATAAGGACCAGTTCTCCCAGCTTGCCGGGACCTTTTGCGCTCAAAATATTGAAATACTCAATTCTGCCAATAAGAATCAAGACCGTCTTGTTTATATCGGTGAAACCTATAAAAAAACCCGGGTTTATATCACAAAAGAAGCAGTTGAAGCAGACCATATTATTATCTTCGGCGGTATCCTCCACCATATGCTGGCCGGGTTCGGCGGTGGCCGAAAATATATATTTCCCGGCATTGCAGGGTATGACGCTATCCAGCAGAATCACTCTCTTGCCATAAAAAAAGATGGCTCAGCCCACCCCATGGTGAGACAGGCAAAGCTCTGGGGAAATCCAATTAATGAAGACCTGAATGAAGCCGCAGACCTTTTTTTAACGAATAAAACCTGCACCTATATTGCCATTGCCGCAAATGGAACTGGTGATATTTTTCATGCCGCGGTCGGCCCTTTGCACACAACCTTTATGGATGGCTGTAAAAAACTTGACCAGGCCTGTTGCATCCATGTCCCTAAAAAAGGAGATTTTGCCCTGATTTCTGCCGGGGGACACAGAACAGACGGGCAATTGTATCAATCCACCAAAGCCCTTTTCAATGCTGCCGATATTGTCAAAAAACAAGGGAAGATTCTATTTGTTGCCGGGTGTTCCCAGGGTGTGGGAAATGAGACCTTTGCATCTGTTTTAAAAAACTTTAGAAATGAACCTGAAACACTTGGCATAAAACTGGCTGAAAACTTCAACATGCCTTTGTATGTCGCATTCAGGGTGATGGATATTCTTAAACGGTTTGATGTAACCCTTATTTCAGATTTATCAAAATCTGAGACTCAATCATTGGGATTTAAACATACTGACTCTATTGAAAATTACATTGAATGCCTGAACGGCAAAGGGTATATTATTCCCTATGCTGAAAATATCCTGCCCGTTGCAGAGGCTTAATCATCAAAGACTTTAAAAGGTATTATTGAGATATTATTGGGGATGAATTTAAAATCGATCCCCATACAAAAAGGCCCATTTAATTCATATAAATCTTAAAGGAGGTATCATGGAAAGAAGAACGTTTTTAAAAAAAGCAGGTATCACAACGGCAACAGCCGCTGCAACGGCGTTAACCATTGGCGCACCGGCAGTTATTGCATCGCCTAAAATTAAGTGGACTGCTACTTCATTCTGGAATCCAAAAGTGCGAATCATGTTCGACATGGTAAAGGAATTTTGCCAGAATGTAAAAGAAATGACGGATGGCCGGTTTGAAATCAAACTCTATGGCGGTGGCGAACTTGTCCCCCCTCCGGGTGCCTTTGATGCCGTATCCAAGGGAACCGTCCAGATGGGTACGGGCTCTCCCTACTTCTGGGCAGGCAAATCCACGGCATTTAACTGGTTTGGCTCCATCCCCTTTGGAATGAATGCCCAGTCAGTCAACTCATGGTTCTATGCAGGCAATGGCCAGACCCTGATGAATGAATTGTATGATAGGTTTGATCTTGTCCCCCGGATTATCGGAAATTCAGGTATGCAGATGGGCGGATGGTACCGGAAAAAAATCAATTCCCTGGAAGATTTTAAGGGTTTGAAAATGCGTATCGGAAGTATTGCAGGAAAAGTTCTTTCCAAGGTGGGGGTCACCACCGTGTTTGTACCGCCGGGTGAAATCTTTCCGGCCCTGGAAAGAGGCGTGGTAGACGCGGCTGAATTTGTAGGCCCAGTCCATGATATATTGCTTGGGCTTTATAAGGTTGCCAAATATTACTACACTCCGGGATGGCATGAGCAGGGCCCGACGCTGGATATCTTCTTCAACAAAAAAGCATACAATGATCTGCCAAAACACTTCCAGAGAATCCTTGATATTGCAGCGGCTGATATTAATATCAGAACCCTGGCTGCATTTGATGCACAAAGCGGTGCAGCCCTGGATATTCTGGTGAAGGAGCATCATGTGGATGTAGAGGTATATCCTGAAGATGTACTGAAAAAATTAAAAATTATATCCAAAGAAGTCATTGACGAAGAAGCCCGGAAAGACCCCTTTGCCTTGAAAGTGCATAAAGATTATAAGGCCTTCCAGGCGCAAACAGCCGTCTGGGGAAAGATGTCAGAAAAAGTATACTGGAATACAATGGCTTAAATCCATGGAAACCGTTAAAAAAGCAGTTCTTTTCTGTGATAAAATCAATGACTGGATTGGCAGTGTTATTGTTACATCTGCGGTTTTTATCTTCATTCTGGTCATCTTCAGTAATGTGATTTTACGCTATGCGTTTAATACCAGTTTTGTGTTTATGGCTGAACTGGAATGGCATGTGTTTGCGTTTATTTTTCTGATGGGTGCAGGTTATACACTGCTGCATGAGGGGCATGTCCGGGTGGATATTTTTTATTCACTGATGGATAGAAAAAAACAGGCACTAATTAATTTTTTTGGAGTCTTGTTTTTATTGATTCCCTCCTGCTATGTCGTCCTGACCACAACCATTCCATGGGTTATTGTTGCATATAAAATCGGAGAAGTGTCCATTGACCCCGGCGGCATTCCCGCAAGGTTCCTATTAAAGGCAACATTACCCGTGGGCTATTTTTTAATGCTGTTTCAAGGAATCCTGCTTTGCATAAAAAGTGCCTTTATTATTTTAGGAAAACCCCTGGAAGATGAACTGGGATAAAAAATGTTGATCATGATTGATTCACAGACTGGAAGATTAAATGCTGATTGATTATTTACCGTTCTGGATTTCCCACTACCTGGCTGCCTGGCTTTTTCTGGTATTGACCATTGCCTTAATGGGAGGATTCCCCGTCACCTTTACCATGATGGGGACTTCCTTCCTTTTTGGCCTTATCGGGTTGCATCCCAGCTTTTTTGACCTTTTGCCCCTGCGCATGTGGGGAATAATGACCAATACCATGTTAATGGCGGTTCCCTTGTTTATCTTTATGGGCCTTGCACTGGAAAGATCCGGGCTTGCAAAGGAACTGCTGGAAACAATGGAAGAGCTTTTCCAGAATGTAAGAGGCGGACTGGGCATCTCCGTTATCATTGTCGGGGCATTATTAGGCGCATCCACGGGCATTGTCGGGGCAACCGTTGTGACAATGGGACTCATGTCTTTGCCCACCATGCTCAAGCACAAGTATTCAAAATCCTTTGCTGCAGGCACGGTTGCCGCATCGGGAACATTGGGTCAGATCATCCCGCCCAGCCTTGTTTTGCTGCTGTTGGGACCCGTGATGGAGGTGCCCATAGGAGATATGTTTATTGGCGCTGTCATACCGGGTATGATTCTGGTTGGCCTGTATTGTATGTATATCTGGGCATCCACCTTTCTGGGAACAAAACATGTCCCGGCTGCCCAGGAAAAAGGTGCTGTTTTTGATAATGCTTTTATATTAAAAATTTTTAAAGCACTTTTACCCCCTTTATTTTTAATTCTTGCCGTGCTTGGAACAATTTTTGCCGGCATTGCCACACCAACGGAATCCGGTGCCATGGGTGCCGTGGGTGCTGTTATTCTGACTGCGACAAATGGAAAATTATCCTTTAAATTGCTCCATGAAGTTGCAAAAGGAACCATTAAAATGACCTGCATGGTGTTTATCATCATCATGGGTGCCACCTGTTTTGCCCTGGTTTTCAGGGGTCTTGGCGGTGATGATCTTCTAAGGGAATTTATCGCCGGTATGCATCTGAACGGATGGCAACTGGTGACAATGGTCATGATCTTTATCTTTATTCTTGGTTTTTTTCTTGATTTTATTGAAATCACCTACATCCATATCCCCATCATCGCCCCCATTGTGGTGGATTACGGGTTTGACCCTCTATGGTTTGCCATCCTGTTTGCCGTAAACCTGCAAACATCATTTATGACCCCGCCCTTTGGCCCTTCCCTGTTCTATCTTAAAGGCGTTTGCCCGCCGGAAATCAAAACCACTGATGTGTATAAAGGCATTATTCCTTTTGTAATTCTACAACTTATCGGACTATCCATCATTGCTACCTGGCCAAGCCTTGTGACCTGGCTTCCAAAAATTGTTTATGGTAATTAGAAAACTTAATTGATAAAAAAGAATAAACCCATGGATGAAAAATCAATCTGCAGAAATATTAAAAAACTTAGAAAACAAAACCATCTTACTCTGGAAAAACTTGCCGGTCTGACAGGTCTTACAAAAGGATACCTGTCAAAGGTTGAACGATCCGAAAAAGCGCCGCCCTACTCCACATTGAATAAAATTGCCGGGGCCCTGGGGCTTGATGTGACAAGCATTTTTGAAAAAAATATCAAACCCTTAAATGACATCAGAATAAGCGTTCAAAAAAATAATGAGCGCAACATCATTAAAGCTACCTCCCAGCTTTCAGGGTATGACTATGAAGTCCTTTGTGCAAATAAACCCGGCAAAAACATGGAGCCTTTTATCATTTATTCACCCTGGGAAATCACAAAGAAATATTCCCACGAGGGCGAAGAATTTATATATGTAATGGAAGGCTGTATTGAATTTTTATATGGAGAAGACACCTATATTTTAGAACAGGGTGACAATATTTATTTTGACTCCTGTGTCCCCCATTCCGGCAAAAGCCTTGGGAATAAAAAAGCCAGGCTTCTTGTGGTCATCTATTTTTATAAAAGGAACCGACAATAAAAAATATTATGATGAAAAAAAAATCAGGAAAATGCACCGGTCGAGTCAATGATTTTGATTGTTCCATGCACAATAGTTAAATAACATGAGGTTCAAACAAAAGGAGGTTTTATGTTAAAATTTGTCAAATTAAAACAATGGATCGTTTTATGTGTAGCTGTGTTACTTGTTTTTCTGGTTTCCGGTATTGGTGAAGCAGCTTCAAAAACAATCAAGCTTCGGGCTGTCAGTGCCTGGCCGAAAACAGTATTTGAAGTCCAGAATTTTATGAAATTTCTGGATATGGTTACAGAAAATGTTTCAAAACAATATCCGGGTCAGCTTGAGATAAAATATACAGGCGGTCCTGAAGTCATCCCGAACCGGGAACAGGTCGAAGCATTAAGAAATGGTCTTGTGGATGTTGTTTTTACAACAGATGGCTATTATGTCTCTGCCTTACCGGAAGTCAACGCCTTGAGCCTGACTAAATTAAAACCATGGGAGGAAAGAGCTGCGGGTGTTAACGACTTCCTGAACAAGGGTCATGGTGAAAAAACAAATAGTTTTTATCTGGGCCGCATGGGATCGGGTATCCCTTTTACTTTGTATTTGAATAAACCTATCTCCACTATAGATTTGTCAGGGCTTAAAATAAGATGTTCACCAACCCATATCAATTTTCTTAAAAAGCTGGGTGCCCAGCCTCTTGTGATACCGCCTCCTGATGTATACACAGCACTGGAACGCGGGTTGGCCGACGGATTTATCTGGCCTGCAGGCCTGATCCGGGACTGGGGCTGGCATGAAGTAACAAAATATATTGTTACGACAAATTTTTACATGGCCGTTAATGTGGTTCTTGTGAATAAAGACAAATGGGATAAATTGCCGGCCCATCTTCAAAAACTTTTAATCCAGACCCATGAACAGGCAGAACATTACGCTGTTGAGCGCGGGCAGGCCCATGTTGAAAAAGAATTTGCAGCCTTTAAAAAACAGGGGATAAAGTTTATTGACCTGTCTGTAGAGGATGCTGCAAGATTTGAAAAAACCGCCTATGATGAATTGTGGAAAATTGTTATTAAAAAAGCCCCTGAAAATGGACCAATTCTAAAAAATATGCTTTCAAAATAATCAAAACTAAACAGTTAAGAGAAAGGGAGGAATCCTTTTGGATAAACTTTTCGATAAATTGCTGAATTCCATGGCATTCATTGCAGGATTCCTTCTTCTTTTTGTCACGTTTTCCATTGGTTACACTATTTTTTCAAGAATGGCAGGGTTCTATTCCCCTGTTTGGATTGTTCAATTCAACGAATATGCACTGTTGTGGATTACCTTTCTTGGAACCGCATGGGCATTGGCAAGAAACAAACATGTATCCATTGATCTTTTAACCAGTCGATTTTCACAAAAAAATCAAAACTATTTTAAACTATTCCATGGGATATTGGGAACGGTGATATGCCTGGTTCTTTTCTGGTATGGATATGGGGTAACCCTAGGACAGTTTAAAAGGGGTATCATTGATGTACAGGCAGTTGATGTTCCAAAATATCTGATCCTTCTCATCATACCCATTGGGTTTAGTTTTCTTGTCGTACAGTTCTTGCGAATATTTTTTATAGCCTTGAAACAAGTAACCCGTAAATAGCACCTGGATTTGAATCAATATGGAATGGTATTTTGTCTTAGCTTTTTTTATTTTTGGTCTTATTACCCTTTTACTGATAGGATTTCCCATTGCTTTTTCATTTTTGGCCATGGATCTTCTGGGTATTATTATATTTATGGGTACCGGAGGCTTAAAACAGATCACACTTCAGATTTTTTCCTCTCTGTCTACATTTACGCTGGCACCTATTCCCATGTTTATTTTAATGGGGGAGATCATGTTCCAGTCAAAACTTGCCAACAATACCATCGATGTCATTGATAAATGGCTGGGCCGCCTGCCTGGGCGGTTAAGTCTTATTGCAGCAGCAGGGGGAACAATTTTTTCAGCTTTAAGTGGCTCAAGCATTGCCAATACAGCCATGCTGGGGACAGCTCTTTTGCCTGAAATGAAAAAACGGGGATATAAGACCTCCATGGCTGTTGGTCCGATCATTGGTGTAGGGGGACTTGCCATGCTGATTCCTCCTTCTTCGCTGGTGGTTGTCCTGGCAAGCATTGCCCATATTTCTGTGGGAAAACTTCTTGTGGGTGGTGCCATTCCAGGACTTTTGATGGGGGGACTTTATACTACTTATATTATTGTCCGCTGCTGGTTAAACCCATCTCTTGCACCCCGATATGATATCTCCAAAGTCAGTTTGAAAGAAAAAATACTTGGAACCATCAAATATGCATTTCCTCTTATGTTTATCATTTTTATGGTTTTGGGACTAATACTTTTAGGACTGGCCACCCCGACGGAGGCCGCAGCTTCCGGTGCCGTTGCAACGCTATTGGTCACTTTTATTTATGGCCGTTTAAACTGGAAGATGTTGAAAAATTCCTTAACCGGAACCCTGGAAATCACCATTATGGTGTTTATGATTATTGCAGCGTCTAAAACCTTCAGCAGTATCCTTGCCTATACAGGAGCAACCCGGGGGCTCCTCGATGTTATCAAAGGGCTTACAGTTCATCCGCTTCTTATCCTCATGGGCATGCAGCTGTCTGTTTTTATTCTGGGTATGTTCATGGAGACCATTTCAATCATGATGATCAGCCTTCCCATCTTTATGCCCATTGTCCATATGCTTGGATTTGATCCCATCTGGTTTGGTATTATTATGCTGATAAATTTTGAGATGGGTATGACAACTCCACCCTTCGGAATGATGCTTTTTGTCATGAAGGGTGTTGCAAGTGACGACATCAGTATAAAAGATATTTGCTATGCAGCCTTGCCATTCATTGGATGTGACATGGTGGCCATGGTCATGATCATCATCTGGCCTTCTCTGGCGCTATGGTTGCCTGGTTTGATGGGATAGCATCAAAAATATATTTGTACGGGCGCAAAAAGTCCAATTACACCAACATTTTCAGGAATAAAAATGACTTTTTCAACAGCAGCCCCAATCAAATAATTCCCATGAACCAACAAAACAAATGGGTTGTGGCTCATCCGATTGAACTGCCTACTCTGGAGTCAAACAACATGGTATTTTCAATTGCAATGGCAGCATGATGGGAAAAAATTTCCAACAACAATGCATCCTCTTCTTCAAAGCATGCACCATTTTTTTTGTTGATCACCTCCAGCACCCCGATAAGTTTTTGTTTTGATTTCATGGGAACACAGAGAATGGATTTGGTTTTCATCCCTGTCACTGTATCTATTTTAGGATAAAACCGGGGATCACGGCTTGTATCCGGCACCAGGGCATATTGTCCATTTTCCGCTACCCAGCCGGCAACTCCTATTCCCAGCGGTATCCTGACATCTTCGAGTTCGTCGGCATTAGGGCCTGTTGGAACACTGAATACCAGTTCTCCGGTTTTATTATCCATCAGCATAAGAGTGCTTGCCACTGAATCAGTGACCACATTGGCATATTTCATGATCAGGGTAAGAACATTCACAAGGTCAACTGCATGGCTTATGGCACCTCCTACTCCCAGTGATCTGGCTAATTTTGCACTACCAAGCCGGATTAAAGCGGTTGCCCGCGTAACCTGTATTTCCAGGGCAGGAGCTATCTGTTCTTCGGTCACAAACCCTTTGTTTGCAAGAATCTGTCCGAGCATTGGAACCTTTTTGCGTGTTGCACTGATTTTGGGAATCAATTCGGTCCGGCCAGGCTCTATTTTTGGAAAAATATCTTCAACAAGGGATTGTTGAAGCTGCAACGCCTCGTCCAGCTGCTGCCGGGAAATAATGCCCATGCTGACAAGAATATCTCCCAAAAGCTGTGCCTGTAAATTCATGCCTGTACCCCCATTTTTTTTGGAAACTCAGTTAAAAAATAGCAAAAAAATCAGGAATCAGCAATCATAATTTTAAATTTCGGACAAATCAACAAAAGAGAGCCGGGTTTCCTGCTGATAAACTGATCTTATAAATTATCTGACAGATAAGTGATAACCTCTTTTTTCGGGCGATCATAAAATACGCCATATTGTGAATCAAAATCCGGGTGCATGCCCCGGATAAACAAATAGAAGATGCCACCAAAATGGGTGTCGTAATCATATTGTTTTAACCGCAGTCCAAGATATCTGTGAAGCGCTACAAGATAGATATGATATTGCAGAAAATAGTGATGGTCTGACATGGCATCAAACATGGCAGTCTGTGAATACTGATCATAGGTATCACCAAGATAATTGGATTTATAATCAACAATATACCATTTGTCTTTATGAAATATCACAAGATCCATAAAGCCTTTTATAAATCCTTTAAAAGATTGAACACTCAATTGGGAAATCTTTTTCACATACCCTGATGTTTTAAATTTTACATCTGATTGTTCAAAGGCTTTTTGTACAGATGACATCTGAAAAGAGCGTACGGGGAAAGCAAACTCAAGCTCATTGAACCGCCTGGCAGGCCCGATATCTTTCAGGCAAAACCTTGATGTCCCGGCCAAAAGTCTTGTTTCAAGCACCTGGTTTACAGATTTATCAGCCATTTGAATCATTTCCAGACCCAAAAAACCAAACATGTCAAATTTTGATTGCACCAGTTTAAAGATTTCCTTTGAACCCATTGTAAAATCAAGTGTTTCAAAAATAGAATGAAACAGATCACCTGATCCTGCACCTTTGGGGAATTTTGCAAGGGTTATAATAGGTCGGGTCCTATCACGATCTGAAATTTCCTTTTCCTGAGAATCTTCTCTGTTTTGGGATTGAGCAATGGCTGAAAAACTTGACATTTTCCAGGAAGCCTTGATTTCATAATTCATTTTTCTGGCAGACAAAACAGGGTTCAATGAATCTAATCTTTCCATAAATCCATTAGGTAATTCATCGGAATAGTACTGCAAAAGAATGCTTTGGTCCGCACGGGAAGAAAGCTGCTCTATATCCTTGATCATTAATGGATCATCTTTGCAGTCATGGGAATGCAGCAGGGTGCCAAAAGCTGAGGTCTCAACAGATTTAAACCCGCCCCAGATGATCCTGCACATTGCAGATGCCCTTGTTAATGCCACATATAACAACCTTCTTTGTTCTGCTCTGTCTTCTGTTTCAAAATAATTTTGAGAATATTCCAGGTCCTCTGAACCCAGATCAAGGGTCAGCCTGTAATTTTTTTCAGGATCATGGAAAAGAATATTTTCCTGTGAGGGTTTTCGTGGCCCCTCCCAGAGGTATGGCAGATAAACAATGGGATACTCAAGCCCTTTGCTTTTATGAATGGTGACAATGGCCACAGCCTTTTTATCACTTTGAAGCCTGAGTTCATCTGCAAATTCATCCCTTAAGTCTTTGAACAATTGCCGGGCATACCATTTCAATAAATAATATGGCGATAACTGCTGTTTGAGACAGGCTTGGGAAATCAATTCAATCAAATGATAAAAATTGGTCATCCCCCTTTCATCAAGGCTCGGGTTTCCCTTTAGAAAAGCTTCATCAGAATGAAGAAGGGTCATGGCCATGGAGACAAACCCTTTGGTTTCCCAGATTTGTTTATACTCTCTGAATTGATCCTGCCACTTGAAAAAAAGTTCTTCTTCTTTATCAAGGCCGGCGATCTTATCCGATGAAAAACCAAACACGGATGTACACAGGGCAGCATTGACATAGCCTTTATTATCAGGGTTATTCACGGCCCATAATATATCATGCAGATCAATGGCCTGGCAGGAATCAAAAACAGATCCCGTTTTTGAAAGATATGAAGGAATATTAAGATCAGACAAGGCTATTTTGATCTGTTCTGCCTGTTTGTTTGTCCGGACAAGCACTGCCATATCTTCAGGGTTTATTTTTTGAGGACATATACTATTTTTACCCTTGTCAATCAAGACCTTGTCCGATTGCAGCAAATCCAGGATATCTATTGCGCAAGCCTTTGGAATAATCCCGGCCGCAGTTTCTCTGCTTATAAAACCCTGCCTGTCAAGGGCCTGACCCTCTCTTTTTATAAAACAAAATTGCAATGGCGGGATTATCTCTTTATTATCAAACAGGGTATTTTTTGCGATTTTTGGCGTTTTGACCTTTAAAAATTCAATAGGTTCGTAGAGAAAGGGATTAATACTGTCTGAAAAAACCGCGTTAATCCCTTTAACGAGCAAAGGAGCTGACCTGTAATTTTTTTCAAGGGTGAATTTTTGATCGCTGTCTCTTGATGCTTTTAAATAAGCAAAAATATCTCCACCCCTGAATGCATAAATCGCCTGTTTGGGATCTCCAATCATGAAAAACGGGGTTCCCCGGGAAGAAAAAAGTTTTGAAAAAATATCATACTGCCGTGGGTCTGTATCCTGGAACTCATCAATCAGGCAGGCTTTATAGGTCTGTCTGACAGAGTTTTGAAGATTTAGTGCATCTTGTTTTTCAAGGGCTTTTGCAAGATCATTGACAAGATCATCAAAAAAACAGATGCCCTGGGTTTTCTTCATTTTATCCAGCGATTTGTTGAAAAAACCCAAAAACTCAATTTTCAGACTGATAAGATTATTTTCAAACCCTTTATAATAAAAAAGCATTTGCTCGCATAAATCAAAAAATTCATGCTCCGGCCGTGTCTGATCCGGTTTTGTTTTCAGATCAATCCTTGTCCGGGTAAATTTATAAAGGCTATCTCCGTCTTCCGTCATTTTAAAGAACGTATCCACGCCTTGCCGGTCAATTTTCAGACAAGAAGCGTCAAGCCAGGCCGGAACATTTTTTTTCGTATAACTTCTTTTATCAATTCCTTTGTGATTCCGGATCAAATCGATAATTTCATCGCGCCTTGTCAAAAGGATATCATGGATTTGCTTTAAGGTTTCTCTGTATGGGTCAAAGATATTTTCAAAAACTGCAGCCAACGGCCTGCAAACAAGGTCGGATCTTGAAACAACCGGGCCAAAGGATTTTGCAAAGCTTTCCGGTGTTATCTGCTGCTGGTTCAGATATGATAAAAACAGAGTATCCAGATTATTAACATGGCTCATGAAAAAATCATAGCTCACCTGTCTTAAAAATAGCGATCGATCCGGCATAAGTTCAATATCAAAAAGGGAATGACTTTCAAATGCATTTTCTTTTAATATCTTAAGACAAAAAGAGTGGATGGTCATGATGGACGTCTGATCAAAACTATTTAATGCAAGCTTAAGTCTCTGACAGACCAGGGGCAATGTTTCATGGCCTTTAAAAAACCTTACCAGGTCATCGTCATCAAGGTGAGGGGACATATTTTTAAATCTGTCCCCGGCAATGCCTTCCAGCGTATTAAAAAGCCGGGACCGGATTCTGAGTTTAAGTTCTGCTGCTGCAGCTTCAGTAAACGTTACCACCAGAATGGATTCCACAGGATATCCATTAGCCACAAGTCTGCAATAAAGCGTTGTAATAGTATATGTTTTCCCTGTCCCGGCACTGGCTTCAATCAGGGTTGCTTTTTCAAGATTTATGATAACCGAATCCAGGGGCTTCATGATTTTATTTTCAAATTTTCCAGCAAGGGGTTATACACGGTTAAGGCATTTTGAACAAAACCCGAAAAAAGAAGTGTATCAACACTTTCAAAGGGATCATTATTTTCAACACAAAGGGATACATATCTATTTTCCTTTTCCCCTGTTTGATAATACCCGCCATACCAGCTGATCTTTGATTTATTCATGGCTTTAAAAATCAAATCTCTTTCATGGGCTGATGGCTCAAACGCTAAAGGGTCCGGTTCTGATGGGCCCGGCACAAAATTTTCCTTTGCCAGGGCCTGTATAAACATCCAGGATGTTTCGCAGAAAAAATAAAAAGGCCGGTCTTTGCCTTTAAGATAAATTTGAATTAAATCCTTGAAATATTTAAGCGCGACAGATCCCAAAGCAGGAAATGTAAAAGTTACAATTGGCTTTTGTCCTTTGGGGTCCCGCCCGATAAGAATAGTTTGCCTGGGATAATCAAAAGGGGCACTGATATTTAAAAACAGATGCCTGATCCAGCCGGAAAGCAATCTTGCACTATTGAGCTTTCCAAAGCTTAAAAAATACACCCCATCCTCCCTGATATCCGTAAAATTTGATGAAACTATCAAACCATCCATATTTATTTCCAAAACAACAGGAGGCAATTGTTTTTTAGATACAATGATCCTGGCCGCATCAATTACAGGGTCGGCAGCCGTCACTATTTTTTCATATTCAAATTTGCCTTTTTCTCCAAAGGGAAGACTGCCCATGGCTTTTACAATGGGATAAAATTGAGTTTCCCTGGAAGCCTTTGTTTTTTTTTCAACCAGAAAACTGCCAAGGGTATATTGATCCAACCCTGATATGGAGAAGACTTCCCTGTCATGGGTCTGGTCTTCCACATCCGGCATTTTTATGCCCAACCCGTCTTTCATATACCCTTGAACAGGATTTTTAAAAAAACGAATCAGTTCATCAAGGGTAATGCCCAAAAGAGGTTCTTTTGATTCTTTTTCGGTCGAGGCCTGGACAAATATCCGCTTTTGGGGCCTGCCCTTTCCCTGGCTGATTGGGGAAAGGGCCTTTGCAATATTACAATTATCCTTTGAAAAAGAAAAAAACAAATCAGTTTGATTAAAATATGCTTCATTAAATGGATGGAGCGGATGAAACAAATGATAAGTAGCCCCCTCCGGGAAAACAAAGCTTTGATCCATGGTATCGGAAAGCTCACTGACAACCCCTGCACAGGGAATTTTTGAATTGTCCTGTATATTCATTCCCGTATAGGTGATAATAAACTTTAACCTGGCTGAAAGCAGGGTTTCAAGGAATAGATATCTGTCTTCATCCCTTTGTGATTTATCAAAAGGCTTTGGATATTTTTTGATAAGGTCAAATCCCGGGCTGAAAGCCTGCCTGGGAAACCCTTTTTCATCCATGCCCATCAAGACGACAATCTTGAACGGGATGCTGCGCATGGGCATGATATTACAAAATGTGATATTGCCTGATAAAAAATTACCCTGGGAAATATTTTGATCAAGCTTCTGCTCAATGTGGGAATTTATCACTTCAAATGAGACAGGATCAGTGAATCCTGCCTGTTCAGCATTTTTCTTCAGTTCATCAATGGTTTGACTCAGAAAAACCAGGTCTTCACCATTTTTAAGATTCCGATCCATCAATAAAATGGATATTTTTTTCAAGGCCTCACACCATCTGCCGATTGTTTTTTGACCGTTCAAGGTGTCAAGGCAGGAAAACAGGGTATGACAAAAGGCTGCAAATTTTCCCAGCACCTCAAGATCAAGGCCTTCAAAGGATTGACACGGCAGGATATCCTGCACCAATACCTCATGATTTTCAGGCATGGCCATGCCCATAAAAAGCCGTTGCAATCCAAACTGCCAGGTATTTTCTTCAAAGGGAGGCAATCCCATATCTTCCCTGTGATCCGCATCCCTGCCCCATAAAATTCCGGCATCCTCAACCATTTTTTCAATATAATAGATCTCTTCTGTTGCAATGTTAAATTTTTGGGCAATGGATTCACACAGTAAAAGATCAAGTATCTGTTTTTTTTCAAACCTTGAATTCCTGAGTGCCAGTATCTTTAAAAAAGCATCCAGAAATTCAGATTCGGATCTTTTCCTGCGGTCACTGATGGAGAATGGCAGACGGGTTTCAAGAGAAAAGACAGATTCGATAAATGGCGAATATGCCTCAATATCAGGCATCATTACAATGATATCATGGGGACAAAGTTCAGGGTCTTTTTCAAACTCATTTAATAAAAAATCCTTTAATACCTGGGCTTCCCTCATGGGAGAGTGACAGGCATGGATACTAACAGAGGTGTCAAATGCGGCAATAGTGACAGGAGCATCCTTACTTCCTGGTTTTCTTTGTACAAGATTTAATATATCTGACTGAAGCTGCGCCAGCATGGTATTGGATTGACCTGATTCATTTATGGGGTCCTGGAACAAATCATCAAAGGGCTCATGGTAATTAAATGCTTCAAGAAAGGAATGGAACCCTTTGCCTGCTGTTCCCAAAGACGAGAGCAGAGGATTTGTTATTTCATAGTATAACTGCTCGAAATCCATATCTGATTCTTGTTTCAGTGCAATCCTGCCCATCTGTTTTTCTGACTTGATGTCAAAAAAAAACTGATCGGACGGTGTCAGCAGAAAAAGGTTGATATCCACCATTTCAGACATTTTTTCAAAGACCTGCAAAAACAGTTCAGGAAGTGCTGATATACCAAAAAAAGACATGCGGGATGGAAGATTATCCGTGTTGATGTTTTTTAAAGAAAAATTTTTCAGAAAGGCGTGGGCATTAAATGCCAGGTGATTTTGAGGATCTTTTGATACAATCTTTGCCCAGAGTTCTGCCTGCCATTGAACCACAGGATCTTTCAAGGTTTCATGGGATTGGGGATTTTGCCAGTCAACGAGCATCTGGGGTCGGTAAATCTGGTAATCGTCAAACACTTTTGCAATCTTCATGGAAAGTTGATAAAGTTTTTTTCCGGTTTCATCCTCTTTGATATAGTTTTCAATGCTTGACAGCCATTTTTGTGATTTGTTCTCATTAATTAATTTCATGACTGACCAGAAAAGAATATTTTCATTCAGGCTTTCATGCTGCCCTTGAAGACCTTCCTGATCCTGCGGGGGATTAAAACTTGTAAGAATCCGGTCGATCATCTGTCCTGGAAAGCAAAAAAGCATATTGGCACAGATACCCATATTCTGTGCTATACGCATGGAAATCCACTGCTTCATCCCCCTGGACTGAATACCGATCCATTCAGGCATCATTGGATTATCCGGTACTTCTTTGAGAACAGATATCAGCGCATCCAGCAAAATTTCCATTCTATTGCTTTTAAAAATATTAAACAAAAATTTTGTTCCCCAATATTATTGGATACCGGATCGGGTCTAGAATGATAGCTTATCCGGTGATGCCTATTCGCCTTCAAATGCTGTAATGGAAAACACCTTGCAGTCTTGAATCTGATCTCTTCCTTTAAGATCGGGAAGCTCGACAATAAAAGCGCATTCAATAATATCAGCACCCAGTTTTCTGACAAGTTTTACTGTGGCACCAACCGTGCCGCCCGTGGCGATCAGATCATCGACAATGATGACTTTTTCAGCTTTTCCAATCGCATCCTCATGGATTTCAAGGGTATCTTCACCATATTCAAGCGTATAGGTTTCCTGGATGGTTTTCCAGGGAAGCTTTCCCTTTTTTCTGACGGGAACAAACCCGATACCCAGTTTATAGGCCAGGACTGCGCCAAAGACAAAACCTCGTGCGTCAATCCCTACAATCTTGTCAATATCCATGTCTTTATACCGCTCATACAGGATATCACAGGATTCTTTGAAGGCCTGGGGGTTCTGCATCAATGTGGTCAAATCTCTGAATATCACCCCTTTTATCGGCCAGTCCGAAATACTTCTGATGGTCTTTTTTAAATCCATTCCTCGCTCCTTTCCAGTTAAATCCGGCGATTCTGAAAGTCGAGTTGTTTGTTTCTATTCTTTTAATGCTGCTATTGCATTTACAATCAATTCTATTACATTATGGGCATTTTGATCAAATACTGCCATGATCTCTTCCCAGGTAACAGGCGCTTCATCCTCATTCCAGCAGTCATAATCCGTTGACATGGCAACAGCAGCATAAGGTATGGCAACTTCATTTGCCAGAATGACTTCCGGGGCAGTTGACATATTGATCACATCAGCCCCCCAGCTTTTGAACATTTTAGACTCAGCAATGGTTGAAAATCTTGGTCCTTCAATGGTGACAACGCACCCATTTTCATGAACGTTCAAATCAAGTTTTTTTGCTGTTTCATAAAGTTTTTTTCTTAAATTCTCATCAAATGGATGGGCCATGACCGGATGAACCAGGCCATTTTCAAAGGATTCTATAAAGGTATTTTTTCGAAATCGTGTAAAATCAATAAATTGATCCAGAATAACCAGGTGTCCCCGGTCTATTTCATACTTTAAACTGCCACAGGCTGTGGTGGCAATAATATGGGTAACCCCTTCCTGTTGAAACGCTTTGATATTGGCCCGGTTATTCACCTGGGTGGGGCTTAACTGATGGTTTCGGCCATGCCGGGCAAGGATAAGAATGTCTACATCATTTATTTTCCCGGACAATAGGGGGGAAGAAGGGGTTCCATATTCCGTTGTAATTTCAAGTTCTTTCGGATTTTTTAAGATACCAGGATCATCAAGCCCTGAGCCACCGATAATGCCAATTTTCAACATTTTTTTCTCCTGTCAATTTTTCCTTCCGGTTTTTGCCTTTATCTTTTCGTTTTTAAAAGCGCCTATCATAATTGAATTAAGATATCAAATTAAATTTAACCCACCCACCTCTTTTTCCGGATTACGCTGTAGAGGCTTACAAATAACAAGATCATGCAAAAGCTTAAATGGCTCAAATCTAAAACAATAACGGCTGTGTGGCCAAAATAGATATTTGGAAGATTTTTTACAACCATTAAGACACCAGTGACAATCAATCCTGCAAGTATCGCAATTTTAAAAAAGCCGAATCCGGTAACACGATTCAATCCTGCCCCCCTGAAAATAAAATCAAAAAAGACATATATGACAAAAGCGATCAGCACAATGGCCGCAATGTAATGGATAATATGTGTCACATAAAACTGGGCCAGCCAGCCCAACCCCGGAATATCAGCAATATAATATCGCTTGAAAATAGGCATTTGAGCAAAGCCGGACAATGTAATAAAAAACAGGGTGATCCAATAAACATATTGTCTTGTTTTCTTTGTGGTATTCATTATTTGTCCTCCTTTGAGCTCAGGTAAAACTTTCCAAATGCAGCCGCCAAACCTGCAATAGGAGCTACTATCATAGCTTTGGCAAGATTTGTCCCATCTGCCATCATATTTTTTACTTTATTTAAATGGGGTTTGCCTTTTCCTGTTTCAATGGATTTATTCAATTCTTCAAAGGGTACGGGAGAAACATAAATGGTATTGGTTCCGCCATTTTCGTGCTCACCGTAAATATATCCGTTCATCTGCCTGGCAAGGGCATGGGCCTTTTTCAGAATTTCACTTCTCGGACCTATGGTTTGAACATCTTCAGGACAGGCTTCTATACAGGCCGGCACTTCACCTTTTTCAAGCCGATTGTAGCACCGGTCACATTTATACATGGTACCATTTCCTGCTAAACCAGGCAACAAATCAAGATACAGTCCAACACCGGTCTGTCTTTCAGGAATATCCCAGGGACAGGCTTTTTTACATTTTGAACCGCCAAGACAAAGGTCCGGATCAATTCTTGAGAGTCCATTTTCTTCCTGTTTTGCCGAGCCCCAGGGGCAAAGTTTGACACAGGGAGGGTTTTCACAGTGCATACATCGCCTGGGAATGGTCAAATCAATTTGCTCACCATTGACCGTGGCTGATGCATGCTGGATAAAGAGCCAGTTATAAGGAGTCAGGCGATCGGTCACATCTCTTTTATCCGACCAGTCCTGTACCGGGACACTACTGGGATACATTTTCGGGAATGGTTTTGCAGGCTCGGGATACTTATCGGCATTTGCTTCCCGGCATGCAAAGACACACTCTTCGCACCCGATGCATTTGCTGATATCCAGCAAGGTCGCCAGCGGCTCCTTGTTTGTATGGGTTATGGATTTGGCTGCCCGGGCAATACCTGAGGTCGCGACCACAGATCCTGCAGCAGTAATGGAGCCTTTTAAAAATGCCCTGCGTGAAAGTTTAGAAGTCATTTTCCCTCTCTTTTGGTACGTATTTAATCATACCATAGCTGGATGGATATTATTGTTTCTTAAATTGTTTTAACAAATTCCTGGAAACTCATTTTGTCATAACTTGTCGTATGAATATACTTTAAAATCTGTAAAAATTGTTTTGCATCAACATATCCCGGGATATTGCTGATCTTTGAATTGTCTGGTTTAAGGAACCATAAGGTTGGCAATCCCTTAACCCTCCATTGCTTTGCCAGCCCCTGATTTTTATCGGTATCCACGGCAATACTGATAAAATTATCTTTTAAATATTTTAAAACCTGTGCATCTTGAAATGTTGTCCTTTTGAGTTTTGTGCAATAGGTACACCAATCTGCATGGAAATATAAAAAAACGTGTTTATTCTGGTTTTTTATCAAATCCATAACCTGTTCATATCCCTGCCAGTCTATCTTTGAAGTATCCCTGGCTGAGACAGACCCTTTTTTTTGAATCAAATCAGTCTGTTTTTCAGGTTTCACGTTATTATAAACCATAAAGCCGATAATTGTGATACAGATGATTACAATAACAAGTATATTTTCTTTTTTCATATTCAAATCCTTTGTCTGAATTCTATTGTAACAAATAATGAGAAACCAAAATTAAAAAGCAAAGAACATGCCAAAAATTTTAATTTTTATAAAAAACCTTCCTTTAATCATATGCCAGGCACCACACAGGTTTTGGCTCACCTTTTTTCTTTGCAGCCGCAATCATCTCACAAAAAATTTTTGTTCAAAAGCGTTAACAATTTAATAGCAGCGTTACCAGGTAAACACAACCTGAACGGTTTTGTGAACGAAAAAGGGGATATCCCTCCCGACATTATGTCTCAATATCATGATACACTAATGTTTCAAATTTTTGTTTCTGCAAAACAAATGCGACAAAGTGTATTCATGCCGGCCCTGCCAAAATCGTTGTTTAATATTTTTATCAAATAATCCAAACACACTTGCCATGGCTAAATGAATATTTTAAAATATTTTTTATCCTTATGGTTTAATGCTTATTTTAGCTCCCTTTTTTTTATGGCATATTAATTGCTTTTTTAAAACCGAAAACAATTAATTAAAAACAAAAAAACCATTAAGGTGTATCTGATGAGAAACAGTATTCTAAATATTGATAAAAAAAATAATTTAATCAATTCTATCTATACATTTTATCGTGATGGTTTCAAAGGAATGGTTCTTGGGAAAAAATTGTGGACAATCATTCTGATAAAACTTTTTGTGATGTTTGTGATCCTGAAGCTTTTTTTCTTTCCCAACTATTTGAATACAAAATTTGCGACCAATGAAGAAAAAACAGATTATGTTCTTGAACAAATCACAAGGAATGCTTCCAAAAACTAATTAAAATGATCTGTCTAATACAAAATCAAATTTTATTTAACAGGAGGGTAAAAAATAATGGTTGATATTGATTTGAGTATGGTGAACTGGGCAAGAGCACAATTTGCTCTTACAGCCATGTATCATTGGATCTTTGTGCCGTTAACACTGGGCCTTTCTTTTTTGTGTGCTTTTTTTGAATCTATTTATGTACGCACAGAAGATAAACAATGGCTGACCATTACAAAATTCTGGATGACATTATTTGGAATCAATTTTGCTATAGGCGTTGCAACGGGAATCATTCTTGAATTTGAATTTGGAACAAACTGGTCCAATTACTCCTGGATAGTCGGGGATATTTTTGGTGCCCCCCTTGCCATTGAAGGAATTTTTGCTTTTTTTCTTGAAGCTACTTTTTTTGCTGTCATGTTTTTTGGATGGAACCGGGTTTCAAAAAAATTCCATCTTTTTTCCACCTGGATGGTCGCGGTCGGTTCAAATCTTTCAGCAGTATGGATTCTTGTGGCCAATGGCTGGATGCAGAATCCTGTTGGCATGATATTTAATCCTGAGACTGCCAGGTTTGAAATGAACAATTTTTCTGAAGTTGTGTTTAACCCTGTAGCAGTTTCAAAATTTGTTCACACCTCAAGTTCTGGATTTTTATTTGCGTCTTTATTTGTCCTTTCAATTTCCTGCTGGTATCTTATAAGAGGAAAACATCTTCAAATGGCTAAAAAATCCATTGTTGTAGCCTCTGTATTTGGTCTGCTTTCTTCAAGCTTTGTTGCTTTTACCGGGGATGAATCAGCTTACGTGGTTGCCCGGAAACAACCCATGAAGCTTGCCGCAATTGAAGGATTATACAAAGGACAGACAAAAGCGCCCATTGTTGCTGCCGGGATTCTCAACCCGGATAAAAAACCCGGAGACAATCAGGAACCTTTTCTTGTTGAAATAAAAATCCCCTATCTTCTTTCTCTTTTAGCAAACCGTTCTTTTAATTCATTTGTACCGGGAATTGACGATCTTGTTTATGGTAATGAAGAGCAAAAAATAGAAGGTGTTGCATCAAAAATTAATAAAGGGAAAACCGCAATAAACGATCTTGCATTATTTAAACAGGCCCGAAAAGAAAATAATAATAAGAAAGCTGAAAGCGCATTGGCAAACTTCAAGAAAAATCAGGAATACATGGGATACGGATATCTCAATAAACCTGAAGAGGCTGTTCCATCCATTGCCATCCCCTACTATGCCTTTCACATCATGGTGGCTTTAGGAACACTTTTTCCGGTTATGTTTGCTGTATTTCTTTTTTATGCCTTTAAAGATTCTCTTACCCGACAAAAATGGCTGCTCCCTCTTGGCTTAATATCCGGCCTCTTGGGTTTAATTGCCCAGGAATCTGGATGGGCTGTAGCTGAAGTGGGCCGTCAGCCCTGGGCCATTAACGGTCTTTTACCAGTTAAAATCGCGACAACAAATCTTGCAGCAACAAATGTCCAGATTACTTTTTTCATGTTTTTAGGAATTTTTACCCTTTTACTTTTGGCTGAAATAACAATCATGCTTAAACAAATATCCATAGGACCCGAGGAAGGAGTGTTAAAATGATTTCAAACCTTGACTATGCAACCTTGCAGCAACTTTGGTGGATTATTTGTTCCATTGTTGGTGCACTTTTCCTGTTTCTTACCTTTGTCCAGGGGGGACAGACGCTTTTGTGGCAGGTCGCTAAAACCGATCTTGAAAAATCATTGGTGGTAACATCCCTTGGTCGTAAATGGGAAATGCCGTTCACAACCCTTGTATTGTTTGGCGGCGCATTGTTTGCTGCGTTCCCCAAATTTTATGCCACAAGTTTTGGTGGTGCATATTGGGTATGGATACTGATTCTTTTTTCATTTATTATTCAGGCTGTCAGCTATGAATATCGAAAAAAGCCAAATAATTTTCTGGGATCAACGGTTTATGAACTGTTTCTTTTTATAAATGGCTCAGTCGGTATTCTGCTGATTGGTGCTGCAATAGGCACATTTTACACTGGTTCAAATTTTACGCTTGATTTATATAACAGGGTAACCTGGGATTATACCTTGCTGGGCATAAACTTAAGAGGGCTTGAAGCTGCTTTCTCCTTATTCAATCTTTCCCTTGGAATTTTTCTTGTTTTCAATGCCAGGATTTTAGGTGCTTTATACCTTTTAAGCAATATTGATCTTTCTTCAACTCCAGATCTTGAATCAAGATTGCGCAAGGGTGCCTGGAATAGTTTCCTTATTGCCCTGCCCTTTTTGCTTTACGTATTTATCTGTATTCTTTTTATGAAAGGATTTAACGTAGATGATGCGGGTGTTGTTTCACAAGTCCCTTCTAAATATTTATCAAATCTTTTGGCCATGCCTTATTTTCTCATATTGCTGTTAACAGGAATCATACTTGTATTATATGGGGTTTTGTCATCTTACTTTAAAAAAAGCAATAAAGGGATATGGTTCAGCGGATTGGGGACCATACTTACAGGGTTTGTTGTATTATGCCTGCCTGCTTTTAACAATACAGCCTTTTATCCATCAAAACTTGATCTGCAATCAAGCCTTACCATCTTTAATGCATCCTCCAGCATGTTTACTTTGACAACCATGACCTATGTGGCCCTTGGTATACCCATTGTCCTTGCCTATGTTGTCTATGTCTGGAAACTGATGGATTCAAAAAAACTGACAGCAGAAGAAGTCACTGAAGAAGAATCATATTAATTGTAAATTGAGGAGATGATATTAATGAGCACTATACTTTTGATACTTTATGTTGTTTTGATCATTGCATCTTATAAAGGAATTTTCTTTGCCCTTAAAAAAACCAAACTATTATAACTCTTCCATTTTTTGCTTTTAACCGGAATCGTTATGATATAGAATATATATAACCTGTAATCAAAATTAAAGGAGATTTAAAATGGACAAGTACGTATGTAACCTTTGTGGTTACGTGTATGACCCGGAAAATGGTGATCCAGACAATGGCATTGACCCTGGAACAAGTTTTGAAGACATTCCGGATGATTGGCGCTGCCCAATCTGCGGTGCTGAAAAAGACGAATTTGAAAAAGAATAAATGATTATAGCAGCCAGGCAGCTTTCTTTCTGCTGCCCGGCTGTTTAAAAATCAGCCAGGGAACAAATATCATCCACTGAAGAATTCCAACATTAAAAAATTTATTCAATTTTCTTACCTGCGGTCTTTTCAATAATAGATATGATCCAGTCTCCAAGGACTTTTTTATTTTTCGATTTAATTTGTCTTTGAATCAGCTTTAAATCAAGCTCTGCCCTGGCCATTGTCTTATGACCTCCGGCAGAACCAAACATAGAAAAAGCCTCTTTAATCGTATTCCCTGCACCTTTTCTTAATCCATCGTTTCGAATGACAATGATTAGTTTATTTTCATAGACACCTGAAATAATACTCCAGTTAACCTTTACAATGGTTAAAAAAAAGTCAGCCACAACCACCAGTTCATCAGGCTTATTTATGGCTCCGGCATGGAAAAAAACCCGGTTGTTGATCACTTTTTTTTGCTTTATGGCAGATCCTAAAAAATATAGATCTTCCTGGGTCAATGCCGCTCTTTCAACCTTGGTAACAATATTATTATCTGCAAACTGATAAAGATATTGAAATGCCCGGATATCTTTCAGGCTTGCCTGGCGGGTAAAATTAGATGTATCGGTTTTAATTCCCAGCATCAAAGCGGCAGCAAGCTTGGCAGAGGGTTTTATTTTTTTTGACTTGATGTATTCTGTCATAATGGTGGAGCAGGCCCCATAATCGGATCGAATATCTACATATCTGGCATTACCGCAGGTCAATGGATGGTGATCAATAATGGCATCATAACTGAATTCAGAAAACCGATCATTATGATCGGGCTGGGAATCCACCACAACAAATCGATTAAAATTTTCCTTTTTGATATCATCCAGCAAAACCAGTCCAGATTCTGTATATTCGATCATGGCAAGATTATCCGGCCGGCTGATTTTGTTAAAATAGGCGATACAGACTTCACTTACCTTTCGCCACAACAGTCTTTTGACTGCCATGGCACTGGCAATGGAATCGGGATCGGCATTGATCACAATCAGCACTTTTGAGTTGCCATTAAAAAATTTTAAAAATCGATTAAGTTTTTCTTTGTTATTCATCTGCAATTTTCCTTGTATTACTGCTGAAAAACAGTGTCAGTGTAATAAAAGAATATCCGAGGATGGCAGGAATGGCAAACCAGCCATAAAAAATACCCAGGGGTGCAAGAACAATGGCTGTCAGCCAGTGAATAAAAATCAGTGTCGGGGAGTGCAGTTTTATGGGAAAATCATCAAACCTGCAGATAACAGACAGGCCGCACAGGTTCCAGCCATATAACGATGCAAACACATGCATGTGAAGCAGCCATTTTGTTTTTTGAGGGTCATACCCTTCAGACATCTGAAAAAAGATATATGCAATTCCGGAAACGGCCGTGAAAATCAAAAATCCAATACCTGATGTTAAAAAAAGTTTCTGCTGAATTTTTTCTGCAAATTTTGTGTAAAGATAAAACACTGCAACCACTGCCGTGAAAAGTGCAAACGTAACAAAAATCTGGGGGATAAACTTTTCAAATAAAATAAAAATAAAAAATATGATTACCCCCAGGGTAATTGTCCAGAAACAAACTTCCATAAGTATCTTGACAGATGAGCCTTCTATCTTTTTCAGCATGGAAAAAACAAGAGACAGTGTGATCAGTGACAATGGAAAAGAAAAGCCCAGGAAAAATGTGTTCAATGTCAACTTTTCCATGGTCACAAATTTAAAATATTCATTGTTTAAAATTACCAGGCCTGCCATGACAATCCCGACAGAAAGGCACAGCAATGATGCCTGGTGAAACTTTTCTGATACGGGTTCTTTAAATTTAAAAAAAAGGACGGGGAATAAAGAAAATTTTTCAATTCGAATTTTTTCCACCAGCACAAACAGTGGAATTGAAATAAGGATGGTAATGGGATAGAGTTTAAAAAAAGCTGAAAACGCATAAATTAATGACCCCAGAAAAAAAGAACTGACGGTTTTGGATACCACAACTCTGCCCTGGGTGTAATATAAAAGGATGGTTCCCCCTGTACAAAGGTTAAACAGAAAAATATGAAGTCTTTCAAAACTATAATTGTCAGAGGGGAAATAAACATGAACAAACCCAAAAATAAGGGCTGTAATCATTAAAATGGAAAAAAGAATTTTTAATTTAATATTCATTTCAGGTTTGCCTAGGTTCTTTATATTGGGTTATTGTTCATTTTTAAAGGATAAGTCCTATCTGCCAAGCATATCCTTTAATGCCAAAGAAAGTGTTTCATGTTGAAACAGGAATCCATTGTCCAAAAGCTTTTCAGGTCTCACTCGTGCACTGGTCAAAAGGGTTTCTTTTCCCATCTGTCCCCACAAAGCCTTGGCCGCAAATCCGGGGAGGACAAAAAATAGTTTTTTAAAAAAGACATCTGCCAATGTTTTTGAAAATGTCTTGTTGGTAACAGGATTTGGAGCAGTAAGGTTTACAGGCCCTTTGATTTTATCATGACTCAATATGTATAAAATGCCTGATATGGCATCATCCAGACTGATCCAGCTCATATATTGTCTGCCATGGGAAAGTCTTACCCCGCAGCCTGTTTTAAATGGCAGTTCCATTCTTGCCAGGGCACCACCGGCCGGAGTAAGCACCACTCCCGTCCTGAGTTGAATGGTTCTGATCCCTGCCTTCCGGGCATTCATGGAGGCCTCTTCCCATTGCCTGCAAACCCTGGATATAAAACAATCTCCCATATCAGCGGTTTCATTTAAGACCTTGTCCCCGCTTTCACCATAAAAGCCGATTGCAGAAGATGAAATAAAAACCGCGGGTTTATGATCAAGATCTTTCATCTTCTCCACAAGCAGCCGGGTTGGAAAAATTCTTGAGTCAATAATCTGTTTTTTTTTCTTTTTAGTCCATCTTCCCCTTGAAATATCAACACCGTTTAAATTAATGACCGCATCAATGGGCCCTGCCTTTTCAAGGTCAAGAATACCTTTATAGGGATCCCAGAATAGTTCATCCTCTAAAAAATTTTCCTTTTTTCTGACCAGTCGGATCACCTCGTGACCACAGGTTCTCAAAAAAGGAACCAGCACACTTCCAATGGTTCCACTGGCCCCGGAAATAAGAATTCTCTTCTTTTTTAATACATCCGGATGATGTTCAAGATCATATTTGAGAACCCTGTGCCTGTAGTTGAACATGCGCTCAAATTCTTTTCTGGCAAATCCATAAAACGGGCGGCTTAAAAATCCAAAGGGTAGTTCAAACTCAACTTTATCTTCCATGATTGAATTTTCTCTGCCATCCGATATAAACCTGTGGGTATGTTCCCATTTGGAAAACGGCCCTTTGATCTGCCGGTCTTTAAACTCTTTGTTCGCCTGATAATCTATGTGCTCGGCCTCCCAGATCATGGGTATTTTAAAAAGGCTTAACCTGAATGCGACTTTTACTCCCTTTTGAATCCCGGGACCGCTGCGGGATATCATTTTCAAGGGTGCCCATGGCGGTGTCAGTCTTGATATGGCTCCATCCCTTGCATGCCAGGCAAAAAGTGTTTCAACAGGGATATTAATTTTTGTTCTTTTTATATAAACATTATGAGTCATATTTTAGTCTATTGAATAAATGATCCATTGATTTTACTTGTCGTATATTATAATAATAAAGTTCAAGTTAAAACCCTTTTTTATCAGTAGACAGACTTAAGATTTTAAGGCACACTCTTTGCATTAATTTGAGAACACTAAAATAGTTTTAGTAAATTATTGAATCGATTAATTTATTATTGGAGAAAACAATAAATGTATAAACCCATTGAAATAGCTGACAGGATATATTCTGTCGGGGTTCGTGACTGGGATATCAGGGATTTCCATGGCTACTCCACCTATGAAGGGACAACCTATAATGCCTTTCTGGTACTTGGTGAAAAAAATATTCTCATTGATACTTCAAAAGAAAAATTTTCAGATGAATTTTTATCCAATATCAGCAGAATTATTAATCCAAAAGAGATTGACATCGTTATCAGTAATCATACTGAAATGGATCACTCCGGAGCCATCCCAAGGCTGATGCAGATCATCGGGAAAAACAAACCCCTCTATTGTTCAAAGATGGGGGCAAAAAACCTGAAAAGCCATTTTCACCAGGATTTTAATTTCCAGGTTGTGGGAACCGGCGATACGCTTAAAGTCGGAAACAGAACCTTTTCTTTTCTTGAGACAAAAATGCTTCACTGGCCGGACAGTATGTTTACCTATCTTGTGGAAGATGCCATCCTGTTTTCCAGTGATGCCTTTGGTCAGCACTATAGCGGTGATAAATTCTTTGATGATGAAATCGGTGATGAGATCATCCCGCATGCTCGAAAATATTATGCCAATATCCTTCTTCACTTCTCACCAAAAGTACAGACTCTTTTAAAAGATGTCGCAAAAATGAACCTGAAAATCAATATGATCTGCCCGGATCATGGGATTATCTGGAGGGATAACCCATCCAAAATTATTGAACTCTATGATAAATGGTCCAAACAGGAACCCGCAAACAAGGTGGTTATCATTTTTGATACCATGTGGGAAAGCACAGGCAGGATGGCCCGATCCATTACCAGCGGCGTTGAATCAGAAGATGTGGCCGTAAGGCTTATGAACACAAGGAAATGGCATAGAAGCGACATTATGACGGAAATTATTGAAGCCGGAGCAATTGTTGTGGGTTCTCCAACTCTCAATAATGGCGTTTTCCCTGTGATTGCAGATGTCATGACCTATATCAGGGGTCTGCGCCCTCAGAATAAAATTGCGGCTGCCTTTGGTTCTTATGGATGGAGCGGGGAAGCGGTAAAGGTCCTGAACAAGGAATTTTCTGAAATGAAACTGGATATTATTGATGAGGGCATTAAAGTCCAATATGTTCCTGATGAAGATGATCTGAATAAATGTTTTGACCTGGGCGTAAAAATAGCGAAAACATTGAAACAAAAAGTAGCTGACGTAAACAAATAACCCGGAGGAAAAAATGGCTGACGAGTTTAATGCAAATGATATTTTTGAAATGGCTATAAAAATTGAACAAAATGGTGCGATATTTTACCGGAATGCTGCAAAAAAAGTGGTAAAAGAGAAACACAAACAATTTCTTCTTGAATTGGCAAGGATGGAAGGTAATCATGAAATAGTTTTTGCCAATATGCAGAAAGAATTAAAAAATGAAGAATCATTTTCCACCACCTTTGATCCTGATGATGAAAATGCCCTTTACCTGAAAGCACTTGCCGATACCCGGGTCTTTTTTAAAAAAAGACAGCCTGACGACAGCTTTCAAGGCATTTTAAGCACTGCTATTCAGACGGAAAAAGATTCCATTGTCTTTTATCTTGGAATGAAAGAAATGGTTTCTGCAAAACTTGGACAATCAAAAATTAATGACATTATTAAAGAAGAAATGAGCCATATAAGGATTCTTGCCGGCAAACTGATGGAATAAATAATGCCTGAACGAAAACCCTGTTCAGACATGGTTTTAAGTTTTAGGATTTAGGATTTAAAACCTAAAACTATATAGATGGGCTCACAGGATTTTTGTACTATGAAGACCATTGAGTGGGGTCAGGCTTGCATTATTGCATTTTTGATATAGATTTATTGATAAAAATGCAATAATGCAAGCCTGACCCCGTCTGCAAGAAATTAAGACCGAAAGTTGAGTAATTTATAATAAGGTTATAAGCTAAAAAAACCTTAAGATTTCCAAAGGCCGTGGAGATTGCAATAGGCTCTTGCAATAACATTTGATGAGTCTGTTTTAAACTCGGCTTCAGGCTTACTTGAAGGTGTCAGCATCATTCTCTGCACATAGTTTCCATCAAAACCGGCAAGTTCAATCCACTCAATCCAGTGATCCTCGCCCATGGGATGGGCAACGCTGCCAACCTTGACCAAATATCCCCCATCAAGTTTTTCAATCACAGGCACATGTTTTTCCAGAGCTGCATCGACCTTATTTTCAGCCAGAAGATCCATGTCTTGTCCACAACACACAATGGACGGTTTTTCTCCATGAAGTACCTGTACGATATTTCCACATTTGCTGCATTTATAAATACCAAGTTTTTCAGCCATTTCATCTCTCCTTTTATTATGTTAAATTAATTGTTTTTATATAGTGCCTGAACAAAAACCTTGTTCAGGCACGGTTTTAAGTTTTAACCTAAATCCTAAAACAATCTCGGATAGTTGCAAGTCTCTAATCAAAATCGGGCATTTAATTCTTTATATGCCACTTTAAATGACTTTTCCAGAAAAATTTCAGCGGGTTCTCCTATTAATCTTCCATTAAAAAATTCTTTTGTCAATTCTTCTCCATCATTGGTGATTTCTTTAAAAATAGATGCCATTTGAAAATAAATTTCATCTTTAGATTTCAAAGCAAAATAGAACTTGGATATCTGACCATCCTTATTATCTCTTTTTTTTTCAAGTTTCAATTCAGACATTCTTTATCCCTCCCGGATTTTTTATCGAGTGCTTACTATGTAATAAAGCAAACATCATACCAGTTGGTCAAAATCATGTATATTTACTGCAAAAAATTTTTAAGGTAAAATAATCCGCAATATTGAATCCATCAAATTCCCAAAAAAAAGAATTCTTTCAATCTGTGATTCCAATTATTTCTTAAATCACTGCAGTAATACTCTTTCCATAATCCTGGGCAGCCTTGGTACCGCCGCCCACCCAGCTTGCCTTGAGCATCAAAGGACCTGAAACCATTTTCATCCCATAAATATTCTCCATGGTATCAAAAATCCTTCCCGGTGCCTCGCCACTCCATCCATAGGCACCGAAAGCGCCACCGACTTTGTCTTTAAGCTCGGCTCTTTCCGCGATAAACAGAATCTGTTTCATGGATGTAATCATTTCACCATGATAGGTTGCAGAGCCAAATGCATACCCATCATATCCTTTTAAATCGTCTTCACTCTTAATCTGGCTTGTATTCTTAATATCAACCTCATTCCCTGAAATGCGAACACCTTCTGCGATCAGTTCTGCAATTGCTTTTGTCTCATTAGCTCTTGATGCGTATACAATTAAAACTTTTCCCATTGTTCCTCCTTATTTCATTTTTGTTTGAATAAAATTTTTGAATCCGCCATTTTAAGATTCTTTGTTCCAGTCATAAACATGGCTTTTTTCAAGGTTTTTTTAATATGTTCAAGGTGCAGTTGCACCCCAAGGGCTCCAGCACCGACAGCAGCCCTGATGATATCCCTTCCTAAAAGAACGGCATCTGCACCCAGTGCCAGCATTTTTAAAACGTCATACCCTGTTCTGACTCCTCCATCAGCTGTAATCATAACAGAATTTCCAAGTTTTTCCCGAATCAGGGGCAGCATGGTGGCAACACCCGGGGTTGAATCCATGACCCTGCCGCCATGGTTGGATATGGCAATGACTGAGGCACCTGCATCTGCACACTTCAGGGCTTCATCCGGGAGCATGATCCCTTTGGTAATAAAGGGCAGGGATGTGAAATTGATCAATTCTTTAATATCCTTGACACTCTTTTTAAATACAGGCTGCCCATGCAATGCCATAATGGTCGACCCACAGCCGTCCAGGTCAATACCCACAGCTTTGCAGCCATAACTTTCTGCTTTTTCAATAAGCTTTTTCAAAACATCCTGGGCCCTTGGCTTGAATATGGGCATGCCATATCCATTGCAGGCTTTCATGGCATTCAGTGACGGGTTGTTGTCAGGCGTATAAAACCAGGTGTCCCCCCGAAGGCCAATAGTGCCTGCATCTTTTGACCCGTTTAAAACAGACGTGCAGAACATGGTTTCATCCAGGGCATCATTATATTTTTGGGCCCCTGCCGTAGAAGAAGCCAATACTGGAAATTTGAGATCCAACCCCAAAAAGGAACAGCGGGTATCGGGTTCAAAATGATCTCCCAATACCGACATATTGAATTGAATATCTGCAAGGGCTTGTACGTTTGCTCTAAAAGACAGTCCTTGACCGACACCGCCAAGCCCGATGGGTTTTCCATAGGCTTCTTTCTGACATATTTTATCAAAACCGCCGTCACATGAGGGATATACTGCACAGATTCCCTTGAGCTTTGTCCTGGCCAGATCCCTGACCTGTTCAAGATATTTAGGAACCTGTTCCATAGCCATGATCATTCTATCATCTGCATGACAAACCTCACATGCTGCAGGCTTATTTTCGCTGCTTGATTTTGTATGACAAACAGAACAATACCATTGATTCATTCATTTTCTCCTTTTGAGTTTAGAATATGCCCAGAATATCATTCAATCCTGTTTTAGAAAAGCAGTATTCAAAATAGCTTTCTTTTTTAATCCAGTGCTTGGTCATAGTCTATAAAATGTATTTTGCAAAATTAAGACCATCTGTGCTCAAACCACTAACATTTTTTTAAACGGGTTTTTGAATCCGGTTTTTTAAATCCGGCCAAGGGTCTGAGTTTTCTCAAATCTTTCATCAAATTTTCGTTTGCCTGCTGGGACATAGGTTATGCACCATCCCTGGCCATCAGCAAGGTGCCGGATGCAAGGCGGCAAGGAGTGACGAGTGAGGCGTATAAGGCATACTCCGCAGGGAGGAACGACCGCAGTCAACGCAGCAGGTGGTACCTTGATGATGGATCAGGGTTTTACTTTAACCTTGCAAATATGATATAAATCGTGCAAAATTTATCAGGATATAAATAAATGGAGTCTGACCTGACTTATTATTCTATAACCCATATAACCCGGCTCTGACCCCGGCTATTAAAGGAGAAATAAATGGCCAAGAATAAAACAATATTATATGCATTAAGTACCTGCAGCCACTGCAAATCAACCAAAAAACTTCTTTCCGACTGTAATGTTGAATATGATTACATAGAGGTAGATGACCTGGAAGGACAAGAACGAAAGGCTATTTTGGCGGATATTAAAGCGCTGAACCCTCGCTGTTCTTTTCCCACCATTAAAATTAACGACATTGTCATTGTCGGATATAAGGAAAAACAAATTAAGGAGACCTTAGGGATTAAAAATGAAAGTTGAACAACTATATGCAGCATTAAAACAGTCCCAGGAAGCAAAGGGCATTTATTTTAATAAGGACAAGGATCTGGTGTTTGAGCTTCTTGAATCCCTTATTTTAAATAAGGAACGGTATGGATATATGGCCTGCCCCTGCAGGCTTGCCTGTGGTGACAGGGAAAAGGACAAAGACATTATTTGTCCCTGTGAATACCGTGCACCTGACCTGGAAGAATTCGGGGCCTGTTTTTGTGGCCTTTATATATCCGGAGCCCTTCATAACAATGAAATCGAATCACACTATATCCCTGAAAGAAGGCCCCCTGAAAAAATATTTTAATTTTAGGAGATAATAATGGATGAATGTATATTACCTGTAAAAAATACGGGCCTTCGCGGTGTTGATGTGGCCAGTTCAAAAATATGCGATGTCCGGGGCAAAGAAGGGAAACTGATTTATAGAGGTTTTTTAATTGAAGACCTGGCCCGGAATGCAGGCTTTGAAGAAGTCTGTTTTCTTTTATTATATGAAAGACTTCCCAAAAAACTTGTATTTAAAGATTAACCCTTAAAATTAAAAGGAATTTCCTTGGAAAATATCATTGAATTAAATAAAGATGGATCATTATTGGTCCCGGACATGCCGGTTATCCCTTATATCCCCGG
>Ga0164315_10000118_pt1 | contig 44857 bp, 43 predicted proteins | sample GuaBasSedimGuay6_FD_113737 | JGI IMG/M metagenome (GOLD analysis project Ga0164315, IMG submission 113737) | Subseafloor sediment microbial communities from Guaymas Basin, Gulf of California, Mexico - Guay6, Core 4569-2, 0-3 cm | ecosystem: Environmental > Aquatic > Marine > Hydrothermal vents... | reverse complement strand
GCCCAGAGCCTACAAATTGCAAAGTAGTAGAGCCACCAACAGAACCAGAACCAAAGCCTCCTGGAGCATATCCAAAAGAGTGTGAAGAGTTCGATGCCCATGATCAGAAAATGGCAGACCTTTGTTGTGCTACTGACTGGGAAGGTGACTCACCGGCCGCTTGCCAAGTAACCTGTGATGACACAATTGTTCCAGCAGCTTACTGTTGTGATGGAACCGTTGATCCAGAGCCTAAAGTTTGTAGTGGATTTTTCAATCTAACTCAGAATGAGTTAGATTCGACCCTTAAAATATTAGGCGTTACACTATAATTTTTTCTAATTGGATGGCCTTTGGGCCATCCTCTCTTTTTTAAGAGTTCCCATAAATTTGGGAACTCTTTTTTTTTGTCTAATTTTAAAATCATTCTAATTCAGGCCAGCTAATTTAGAAGATCTCGTGGGAGATACTTGATAGTGAGAAGTAGCAACAGAGGTCTTTAAAAGAAATAGCGGACGCTTTCAAGTGTTTCTAAGACTCAAAAAATAAAGCAGCATAGGGATTAAGAAATAATTTTGCGTGGAAACAAATGGGCCCAATGAATGGGCCCATGGAAACTATCTAGTTTGATAACCGTTTAGACCTTTATTTGAGAGATTAAAAAGGACATTAACAATCTTTGGAGTCACTACTCCTCGTGCAGATGCCTCTTTGGCACTTTTGGCCCATTTAGCTGAAAGAAGCCTTTTAGTAGGACTCCAATTACCACTCATTTGTGAATCGATGGGAGTTTTTGGTTTAAACCCTTTTGGTGGGTGCCAAATAAAATCCGGCCTTCTAGTGGAATACCACTCACCGCCAATGATATTGTGATCGGCATCTAACTCAAGATCATAGCGGTAGACATTAACTCGAGGGTTATTTGAATTAATTTCTCTATTGGGTAATCTGTATGGGTTAAAAAGTATTTTTGCCTGAACTCCGACAATATATTTGACCTTATCTTCACGGTACATGGCAAAGCGATCATTTCGAAGATGCTTTTTAGCAATAATGGCATTTTTTAAAGGCTCTTGCCATTGAGGTTTACGAGGGTTGAAATATTTAAACTCATAACCAAGTGCAGGATAGTGCCAAATAGAAGCATTAAAAGATCCATCAAAGTAAAAAGGTTTCTTTTTTACTCCAAGATAATTAATTAGCGCTAGGTGAAACTTAGCAGGGTGAACGTCAAAGCATTCACTACTGTTAGGCCTTCCATTATTGTCTCGGGCCGGAGTATTTTCTGCACACCTTTGACCTAAGGTGCTCGCATTGAAAGCACCAGGGCCCCAAAGTAGAGCGCCTAAGGCCTTTAAGTCGTCAGGGGAAAAGGTAATGAGATACTTTTTACCTACCGACCAAATTTTTACCGGATTTTTAGGCATTGGCATATTCATTGAGGCGAGGGAAACACCATGAGAAATTCCTGCCCATCGAGTAATCTTTCCAACTCTTTCCATTTCACCTTCACCTGCTTCCCACATTTTTTTAGTTAAGGAAAAATTATCATCTCCAATAAGAAGATCATATTTCTCTGCTGGGGAGAGCTGGTTAATTTTACCTTCAGCAATCAAGGCCTCTGGTTGATTTTGGATGAATTGATCGTGATAAAATCTCCAAGTTGCCTGCTGAAAAAAATTGGGGTCATTGTATCTATTGGCCAGAAGCCCTAAAGCTATAGGCCAGTGGTAACCCTTCCAGGGTTTTATCTCTAAGTTAAATCGTTCGAGGTTTTTGTCTCTAACTTGATAGAGGTTGGTAACTAGTTTATTCCCACTGGTATTTGTAAATGCAGCTAAATCATCAGTCTGTTCAAATTTGATGGCAAATGTAAGCTGGGGGATTAACAAGAGTAGTAATAAGATTTTCATTAATTCACTCCTTTGAATTTGGTTTAATCATTTAGACAAAAGAGTATAACAGTTGGTGAAATATAATTGCAATTTTGGCAATGCTGAGTGTTGTGGGGTGGTCAAGGATTGTAGCAATTACTACAATCCTTGGTGGTATTGATTAGCAATTTTTTAATTACATTTATTGGTGTTTTTATTACAAGTATTTGATTTACATTGTATTTTGTTGTCACAATAGGCACCGGAAAGACCAGAACCATTTCTGTGAACGCATTTCCAACTTCTACCGATACGGTTATTGCAGAGTCCGCTTCTACACTGGTTATTTTTCCAACATTTTTCACCTGTCCAAAGCTTTAAACCCCATCCCTGTCCCCTTAAAAAATCGGTAAGGAAAACCTTTTGACAAAGTTTCTTTGCAGTTTTGTGATCATCCAAAACTATATTTAGCTCACGGGAGTTATACCAGGATTGCTCATCAAAATTAGCAGAGCCCATTATTACTACCTGATTATCGGCCGAGAGAAATTTAGTGTGGTTGTGATTATAAAATTTTTCATTGAGGATCATCCGCCAAGACTGAACTCGTTCACCACTTTGTTTACCGCTTATATTTCCACCACGGGTAATAAACCAAACAAGATTAAACTGCCCTATCTTTTCAGCACCATGCTTTCTAACCAATTCTTCGCGCCATTCAAATAGTTTTTTTACTGCTTCTTCATTAGTTCCACCTTCTTGCAAAGGGCCATTATAATCTTGATAATTTTTGGAAAGGAGGAAGTTTATATCCACTCCCCGTGCCATGGCCTTTTTTAAGGATTTCATAAGATCAAAAGAGTTCAGGTTTGGAGAATTTATGTTTACATGGCTTTTAGCATTTTCAATTGCTGCTTTGAAAGCATTGTTTTGGGGGGAATTTGCTTGAGATAATCTTCTGGTTATTCCGTAAGAATCTCGTCCTACAATACCAATTTCAGTTAAGTTGCCCCAGCTAAATGCTTTAATTCCTACAACGGCGGGATACGATTTTGGTGTGTTGAAAGGTTTTTTATCCCACGGCGCATACTTATCAGCATCAACATTACCGGAATAATAATCAGCATAACCATGGTCTTTAGAACCTGTCTTATGCCAAAGATTATAAAATTCCGCTGCCATATTAAAACCAATATCTCCAGAAAATATAAATCCATGGTCAACCATTAGTTCTGCTTTTTTTGATGTATTCACCTCTGATGTCGAGTGATAACCAACCAAGTTTGCGCCGGTAATCATGCCATACTCTCTATCAATGGTTATAGATTTAGAGTGGGTTACCGCTCTCAATTCTTTGTGACGGTGGCCCTTTATTTCTAATCTTACATATCTAGGATCTAGTTTTCTTGGGAAGTCTAGGCGGTAGTCACCTTTTTCTCTACCATAACCAGAAGAGTCTGATTTTTTCTCTCTTCCTCCCTCCCTGGCAGCAACAGATAACTCAAAAAAATTCATAGATTTATGTGTGCCAATAATATCAAAAATAAGACGTACCACAACTGGTTTTTTTGCCTTCATCCTTTTTCTCTTAGTTTCTAAATTAGAAATGGCCCTAAAGAGTTTTTTTGTTGCTGGAGACTTGATTTGAAGAATAAAGGTTTGGATTAATACTTCATGTTCGGCCTGTTCAATCATTCTTGCCATTTGATTGAAAATTTCATTTCCACCTCTGAAAACTTGAGTAGAAATTCTACCTTTAGACCACATGTATGCTTTATTAACAGAATGAGTTTTCTCATTGGAGTTGTTAACAGCTTCTTTTACCTTGGTAAATAATGGAGATTCCTGGCCTCTCTTTTTTAATTTATAAATATCCTCGTCACACATCCAGCGATACTCGTCTATAGGGTCGATGGCCTTGTCCGATTGGGCAAAAATAGGCGTCACTACTAAGAGAGAGCTCAATAAAATAAGTAATTTCATAATAAAATGATCCTTCATAAGAGATGAATAAGTAATTGTACCATCTTTAAGTAAGCTGATGAAATAATTTAGCGAGGGTTCGATAAAAGTTGTTTAGTGAACTTCATAAAATTTATTTATGCCTCCTCAAGAGGCATAAAAGTTAAGCTGGGGTAGCTTCTGGTGGTTTCTGATCTTCTGGTGCGGCCTCTTCAACATTGGCCGGTTCTTCTTCTATTACCTGGCGTCTTTGACAGGAGATAATGATTTGATCCGATTCCGCCATAATCGTCAGGCCTTTTGTAACGGGAACATCGGCCACGGAAAAATAGCTTCCTGGTTCAAGATCTTCTACATTAATCTCTATATTTTTTGGCATATTCTTGGGTATACCTTTAATTTCAATAGTTTTGAGAACTAGAGTTAAAGGCCCTTTTGCTTCACCAGTAATTTTAATAGGTATTGAAACGGTGGTCTCTTGTCCTTTCGTTAGTTTTTGAAAAGAGAGGTGTTCGATATGGTCAGTTCCAGGTTTTTTGGCCATCTCCCTTAAGGTAACGAGGATATCTTTTTTACCATCAATACTAATATTAAAGATATTGGGTCTTCTTCTATAAAATTTACTCCAAGTTCCTTCTGTAATTTGGAAGGGAATTGAATCAATTCCTTTGCCATAAATAACTCCGGGAAGTCGATTGTCTCGTCTAAGTTGTGAGGGTTTAATTTCATTTTTTGGGGGTCTAGATTGGATTTCTAATTTTGGATATTCAGTCATTTCACCTTCCTTGGATAAAATTGATTCTTATTAAAAAAGAATCCTCTTTTAGCGCCCTAAAAGTCAAGTAACTAAGTTTGTCAGTTAAGGAAGGTGCTCTAAAACCGGGTGAATCTTTTGGACATCTTCACCCCGACATTCACTCATACTACAGTATTTCGGTCGGTAACATTTCTTAGTAGAATCGTAGACATAATCTCTTTCACCGCGAACCAAGATTCCCTCAACTAGTCCAGTATCAGTGTTAAAAACTGCCGAGCCTGAATTGCCGCCAAAGGCGTCAAGATTGGTTACTAAAAATTGGGGATGAGAGCTGTCGCGAACAAAGGCGCCATCAGAAACTTTGGTAGGCATGCCCGTGGGGTTTCCTATTACAAAGATGGGTTCTCCCTTGGATGTTTTATCATCTTGTCTTAGCTCTAAAGGATTTCTCCAAGGGACTTCACGGTCAAGTTCAATAATGGCAAAGTCTTGTTTAGTTCTGGAGTCTTTCGTTTTATATATAATTTTATTACATTTATAGATGTCACTTTTGGAGATCTTGATGGGTTTGCCATCGCGTTCATGATAGTAATTGAAGGCCCAATAAAAATTAGAGCAAAAATTAGAAACCTCCGCACAATGCCCTGCTGTTACTAAAGTAGTAGGCCCGACTAAAAAACCTGAACAAGTAGCGGCGGTGATATGATTTTTAAATTTTTCTTCTGGGCAGAGGTTTAGTTTGTCTTTAAGGAGTTGCCCGGTAATTATGTAGTACCCCTTTTTTTCGATAAGCTTATTTTTGTTAATCATGGCGGCAGTGGATTCGGCCAGGTACTTATGGTTCCAATCCTTAGAGTTCAGGACATCTTTTCTATTATCTTCGCCATAAATGACCTTAGTTCTGTCATTTCCGAAAGCCAGACCAGAAAATATTAAAAAAAACAGGGCAATTTTATTCACCATTATCTCCTATTAAAAAATTATTATACCATTTTGATGTTATATTTCTTTGGCCGGAAAAATTCGCCATAAGGAATGTGAAACATTTAAGAAGACCTATCTTAAATATGTTATAAATTTGCCATGAGTGTTCAAAAAATACTTTTTATTGTCATTTTAGTATTGGTGGGAAGTTTTATTTATTTGGGCATAGGCCTAGATAGCGTTTATAAATCTGGACTAATTTCTTATAAGGCCGAAATTATCGATCATGGCTGTGTTAGCTGTCATGAAAGTAAGTTAAATACTACTCACTCATCCCAGCACCGGCCTTTTAACCATATTGATCAAACGGGATGTATTTCCTGTCATTTAGGTAATGCTACAGAAAAGCATGATAAAAAAATGGCCCATTTAGGAATGATAAAAATACCCGGTAATTTGTCCAATATTTATAAAACTTGTGGAAAATGCCATGAGAAAACAACAATTCATGTCATGAATTCATTAATGGCCAATGGTTTTGGCATGGTATCAGTTAATCGTTACGTATTTGGCGAATCTAAATCACTAAATGGGTTGCATTCCTTAAAAAACATTAAGAACTCCAATGCTGATCTTCATTTAAAGCAGCTATGTAAACAATGTCACCTGGGAACTGAAAAAACAGAATTCGGTCACTCCTCCCAGGGAATTCGTGGAGGAGGTTGCCTTGCCTGTCATATGGATGAAAGCTCCTTTGTAGGTAGTGGGCATATGGGGCTAACAGTACAAGTTAAAAACCATAATTGTTTTAGCTGTCATTCTAGATCATCTCGAATTAGTACTAGTTTTGAAGGCTGGCATGAATCTAAAGTAGATAAAAAGTCTAGTTTAGTAATAGAGGATCAAAAGCAAAAACGGGGTCAATTTCGTTTTTTAAAAGATGGCCGGTTATTTGAAAAAAAGACCGCTGATATCCACCATCAAAAAGGTTTTCAATGTATAGATTGCCATACAGCTGGTGGGATTATGGGAGATGGCCAAAAATATGCCCATCAAGAAGAACAGGTTGAAATTAGCTGTATTGATTGTCATTTTGAAAAGTTGCCTGAAACTCTGGGTTATAAAGACTTGGATTCTCAGGCAAAAAATCTTTTAGGCCTAAGAGCGGATAGAGCAAAAATAAAAAGGAAATACGTTGTATCTTCAAAAAAGCAAAAGGCCCTCATCAATGTTTTTAAAGAAAAAGGACAATTCTTTTTTCAAAAAAAGATAACTGGTGAAAAAATAAAATTACATATATTAAAAAGCTCATGTCAGAGAAATGACTCTAATCATAAGAATTTAAATTGTACTTCTTGTCATTCTGCTTGGGCACCTCAATGTATTAGCTGCCATACTCAAAAAGATCAGCAGGGGTTATGGAATGAATATTCAGGGGATTTTTTAAGTGATGCCCCGACTTTGGGGGTACGGCTGAATAAAGGTGTAAAAAACATCATTACTTTTACTCCAGGGATGGTGATGACTTTATCACAGAAGAAAAAAGATCTTAAAAAGTTAAATTTAAACAAAATTGATCAAGAAAGCTCATTTCACAGACTATTTGCTCCTATAGTGGCCCATACTATTGTTAAAGAGGGGAGGTCCTGTATCTCTTGTCATCAAAATCCAAATGCTCTGGGGTATGGCAGGGGAATTATCAACTTTAATGAGGCCGATCCATCAAAATGGAAATTTTTACCATTATACTTTGAATTACAAGATGGCCTGCCTGCCGATGCGTGGATTCCCTTTATGGGTAGAAGAGATTCCCCCGCTAATACCAGAGAGAATACCCGACCATTTACTCCAAAAGAACAAAGAAAAATTCTGACTGTTGGCCGTTGTTTAAGCTGCCATGATGCCTATAAGGATCAATGGATATACGAGTCTTTTGGCCAGTCATTAAAGAAAATGAAAACTAAGTGCCAATAAAAAATCACTTAACAAAGTTTTATTTGTGTAAAAAAAATGAGTTAATACTATATGAAGTTAGCATTATGGAATAGCGTTTGGAGATATATGTATGAGTAAAATGAATCGTCGCGATTTTATTGTTATTTCCTCTGCGGCCGTAGGAGCAGCGGGAACAGCACTAGGCAGTGCTAACCAAGAAGCATCAAAAGTGGTTATAAAGAAACTAGCTAAAACTAGTCCTTTTTATGTAAATCATGATGGCAAAAAAACGGCAACTTTTTGTGAAATGTGTTTTTGGAAATGTGCAGCTTGGGTTGAAAAAGACGAGGAAGGAAAACCATGGAAAGTGACAGGTAATGAAATAGATCATCATTGTTACGGTAGGCTTTGTACACGTGGCTCGGGCGGTCTTGGTTCATATTTGGATGAAGATAGACTTAAAAGGCCTATGATTCGTGTGGGTAAAAGAGGTGAACAAAAATTTAAAGAAGTTTCTTGGGATGAAGCTTTTTCTCATATCGCTAAAAAATTAGATAAAATAAAAAAAGAGCATGGGCCGGAAAAGGTGGCCTTGTTTAATCATGGAACTGGTGGTGTTTTTTTTAAAACTCTTCTTAAGGGCTATGGAACTCAGATGATGACCCATCCTTCTTATGCTCAATGTAGAGGGCCAAGGGACGAGGCCTTTAAACTTACATTTGGAGAGTCAGTAGGTTCTCCCGAAAGAACAGATCTCGCCCATAGTAAATGTATAGTGCTTATGGGTGCTCATATAGGTGAAAATCTTCACAATTCTCAAGTACAAGATTTCGGTAAGGCCATTGATAATAGAGCTACAATAATAACCGTAGATCCTAGGTTTTCTGTGGCCGCTTCAAAATCAAAGTACTGGTTACCTTTAAGACCTGGTACCGATATGGCCTTGGTGCTCGCTTGGATTAATGTTTTGATTGAAGAAAATATATATTGTAAAAGTTTTGTAAAAGATTATTGTATTGGTTTTGATGAACTTACAAAACACGTAAAGGATAAAACGCCAGAATGGGCATATCCCATCACAAATATTAAACCCGAAATAATTCGTGCGACTGCTAGAGAAATGGCCAAAAATGCACCGGCCTCACTAGTTCATCCATCTCGTCATGTTGCTTGGTACGGGGATGATACCCAGCGATTGCGCTCAATTGCCATTTTAAATGCATTGCTTGGCAATTGGGGTGAAAAAGGTGGGTTTTATATGTCATCAAAATTACAAGTGGGGAAGTATCCTCATCCGCCCTATCCAAAACCAAAATACACTTGGTTTGATTTAATTGGAGATAAGTTTCCATTTGCTTCAACACCACCCTCTTCTAGTATTAGAGATTTAACTATTGAGGGTCATTTTAAATCTTGGTTTGTTTGTGCAACAAATTTAATGCAATCCCTTCCAGATCCAAGACAAACAATTAAAGCGATTGAACAATTAGATCTTCTAGTTGTTATTGATACTATGCCTGCAGAGATTACCGGATGGGCCGATGTTATTTTGCCCGAATGTACCTATCTCGAGCGCTATGATGAATTAAGAGTAACTGCAGGAAAAAAAACACAGGTGGCACTAAGGTCTCCAGCATTTGAGGCCAAGTGGGACACTAAACCCGCATGGTGGATAGCAAAAAATTTGGCCAATAAAATGGGGCTTGAGAAATTTTTTCCATGGACAGATATTAAAGAATACTTAAATTATCGTTTAAAAACGATTGGAAGCTCAATAGAAGAAATGGAGAAGATAGGGGTAAAGGAAGTAGAAAATAAAAACCCTATTTATTTCCAGCCAGGCGAGAAAAAAATATTTAAAACTCCAAGTAAAAAGGTTGAGCTATTTTCAAAAAAACTTCAAGATTATGGTTTCGATCCTCTACCAAATTTTACGATGCCTGATCAGCCAGAAGAAGGGTATTATCGATTAATTTATGGACGTGCTCCTGCTCATACTTTTGGTAAAACAGTGAACAATCCTATTTTAAATGAGTTGATGCCAGAAAATGTTTTATGGATGAATCCGCAAGTGGCAAAAAATTGGGGTATCAAGAATAAACAAAGAATTAAACTTAAAAATCAAGATGGCATTTTGAGTGATAATGATATTGAAGTGATGGTCACTGAGAGAATCAGGAATGATGCTGTTTATTTGGTCCATGGATTTGGGCATAGAGCGAAAAAATTAAGCCGTGCCCATGGAGCTGGTATTGATGATCAGAAGTTATGTACCAATATTAAAGTAGATCCTGTGATGGGGGCCACTAGTTTTAGAACCAATTTTGTAACTTTTGAGTTGTTAAGTTAGGAGTTTTTAGAATGAAGATCCTGAAGAAGAGATATGCCATGGTTATCGACACTAGAAGTTGCATTGGTTGTGGTGATTGTGTTGTTGCTTGTAAAACTGAAAATAAAGTTCCAGAAGGTTTATGTCGTGATTGGGTGGTACAAGAAATTAGTGGTACTTTTCCCAACCTTGAAATGGAACATAGAAGTGAGCGGTGTAATCACTGTGAAAATCCTCCTTGTGTTTCAAGTTGCCCTACCGGGGCCAGTTATATTTTGGACATGACTAATATTACTCTCGTAGATGAGGACAAGTGTACGGGGTGTAAGGCCTGTGTCGCTTCATGTCCCTATGATGCTCGTTTTATAATGCCAGAGGGTTATATTAGTAAATGTACTTTCTGCCATCATCGGCTGGAAGAGGGGTTACTTCCGGCCTGTGTTTCAACATGTCCAACTATTTGTATGTATTTTGGAAATTTAAATAATCCTTTTAGTAAGGTTTCAAGATTATTGAGAGCTAGAAAATGGAAAGTTCTCAAACCTGAAGCTGGCACTAAACCCATGGTTTATTACCTAGTATAATCAGAGGATAAAAAAATGAATGCAAATGAAATAGTCATTACTACAAATAAATTAAACCAACATATAGATCCTCAATTGCATATTTGGGGATGGGAGGTTCCTGTTTATTTATTTTTTGGGGGCCTCGCTGCTGGGATTTTAATTATTACTGCTTTGGCCATTATTTATGATAAGGAAAAAGAGTTGCCATACTCCTATAATAAATTGGCACTTTTTGCACCTATAGGATTAACCTTAGGTATGATCGCTTTGTTCTTCGATCTAGAATATAAATTGCATGTTTTTAGGTTTTATACAACTTTTCAGGTAACAAGCCCAATGTCTTGGGGGTCTTGGATTTTACAACTTTTTTATCCTGCCAGTATCTTAGTTATTCTAGGAACAATTAAAAAAGGTTGGCCGTGGATATATGAAAAGATAAAAAACATTCCGATGATGGAAAAGATTATTTTATTTAGTGAAAGGAATTTAAAAACTATCGCTTATATTAGTATCCCGATAGGAGTTTCTTTGGGGATTTATACAGGGATTTTATTATCAGCATACGTGGCAAGACCTTTTTGGAATTCATCCATCTTAGGGCCAATCTTTTTGGTTTCGGGATTATCAACAGCATTGGCCTTGGTTCTTATATTAACTAAAGATAAGCATGAACAACATTTTATATCAAAGGTAGACCTTGGTGTTATTATCACCGAGATTACCCTGATCGCCCTGTTCATTATTGGGATGCAAACAGGATCGGCCATTAAAATTGAATCGATAGGTATGATCTTAGGTGGAGCTTTTACAACTAAATTTTGGATATTTTTTGTTGGGATAGGACTTTTTACACCGATGGTTTTAGAAATTTTAGAATTAAAAGGAAAAGCTGTTCCAAAAATGTTGCCAGCAAGTTTAGTCCTTTTTGGTGGGCTTATTTTTAGATTTATTATGGTATCAGCGGGACAAGTTTCAACGTGGGTTAATTACTAAAGAGAGAAGAGAGATGAAATTATTTACAAAATCAAATTATATGAATCCTTATATTGCTGGAGTCGGACTGGGCCTGGTTTTGCTGGCGGCCTTCTATGTCTCTGGTAATGGACTAGGAGCATCTGGGGCCATGATGAGGACCGTTGTTATAGTGGAAAAAGTGATTTCACAGGCCCATGTTGATAGCAACATCTACTTAAGTAAGTATGGCGGCGGAGATAAAAATCCATGGGACGCATGGCTTGTTTTTCAAGTGATTGGTGTTTTAGTTGGTGGGATTATTTCGGGGATTTTTGGCGGTCGAATGAAGGTTGAAATCAATCATGGGCCTAAGATCACTAAAAAGAGAAGACTAGTTTTTGCATTTTTAGGGGGAGGCCTTTTTGGCGCTGGAGCTCGTATCGCTAGGGGGTGTACTTCCGGTATTGTCCTTTCAGGGGGAGCGACTTTGGCCTTGGGAAGCTGGGTGACCATGGTGTGTCTTTTTATCCCTGCCTTTGGACTGGCCTATTTTTTCAGAAAGAATTGGATATAAAAGGAGTTATAGATGGCACCACTAGTACATAATTTAGGACATTCATCACATACAGATGCATTCCTTGCTTTTTTGATAGGAATTGGTTTTGGATTTTTTCTTGAACAAGGTGGTTTTGGTAATGCTGTAAAATTAGCAAAGACATTTTATTTTAAAGATATGACGGTTTTAAAGGTTATGTTTACCGCCATAATAGTGGCCATGACAGGTCTTATTTTTATGGATCAATTTCATATGATTGATTTAAGTTTGATTTGGATCAATCCAACTTACCTTTGGCCAGGAATTGTAGGTGGTCTAATTATGGGAGTTGGTTTTATTGTCGGAGGCTATTGCCCCGGAACAGGCATAGTGGGACTTGTTACTTTAAAGGTCGATGCTTTGTTTAATATTTTAGGTGCCTTAGTGGGGATGGCCATTACGGCAGAAATTATCCCTTTTATTTATGAATGGTGGACAGGTTCTTTAATAGGGAAAAGGATAACGATTCCAGAATATTTTGATATTTCCCCCGGAATCGTTGGGTTTTTGATTATTTTGATTGCGCTTGGACTATTTGTTTTCTCTGAAGTTATGGAGAAGCGTAGTGGGCATAAGGAGTAGGTATGAATTATAAAGTAGTAGGACTAGTCGTATTTGCTCTGATAGGAATTTTAATGGCCACTTTTAAGACTAAAGTACCTATTAGTATGGACACTTTAAAAGTGGATGAAAGTATTAAACTTGATACTATTTCTGCTAATGCGTTATCCGAGATGATTATTGAAAATAATCTTGGATATACTTTAATTGATCTTCGAGATGATGCCAGTTCTGCAAAGTTGCAAGTGCAAGGAAGTATTCCGATGTCATATAAGAATATTGTATTAAAAGAAAATTATGGAAATCTTTTAGCTGATAAACATATTATTGTGATAGCGAACTCTCATTCCAAAATGCTTAAGGCCACTTATTTTTTTAAAACAAAAGGATTAAGCGCCCTTTACGTTGAAGGTGGTTTTAAAGCTTGGCAAACACAAGTCCTTAATCCCAAAGCTCCTAATGAATATGCAACTGATCAGGAATTTTTAAGATATAAATATCTAATTGGAATCTCTAATTATCTTCAAGGAAAAGGTCAAGGCGGAGGAACCGTTAAGCTTAAGCGCAAAAGAAGAGTTTTAAAGAGAGTTAATAAAGTGGAAGCTGATGGTGGTTGTTAGCAACTTCCAGTGGTTGTTGCAGGTAAGGAGTTCGTATAGTGGTCGTTTCGGTAGAGGGAAATTGTGAGTGCGAAAAGACTTCTCATAATCCTAAATTCATTGTTTTAACCGGAGGCCCAGGGGCGGGAAAGACCGCGGTTCTTGAAATGGTTAAAAAGTATTTTTGCTCTCATGTCAAAGTTCTTCCTGAAGCTGCCAGTATTCTTTTTGGAGGTGGCTTTTTAAGAGAAGATACCTTGGTTGCCAAAAAGTCGGCTCAAAAGTTGATTTATCAAATTCAAAAAGAATTAGAATTAATTGTTGCTGATGAAAAGTGCGCAGGATTGATTCTTTGTGATCGGGGATCTATTGATGGCCTGGCCTACTGGCCAGATAAAGAAGAACTCTTCTGGGAAACGGTAGGAAGTGATTTACGGACCGAAATGGCAGTTTATGAAAAGGTTATTCATCTGAGAACTCCTGATTTATCTCAAGGATATAATAAACAAAATCCCATAAGACTTGAAAGCAATCTTGAGGCCAAAAAAATTGATGAGAGATTATTAGAAATTTGGTCCGGACATCCCAACCGGATAATAATAGAGAGCACAGATAATTTCATGGAAAAGTTATCTCAGGCATTCCAGGAAATTAAAAAAGAAGTTCCCACTTGTTGTTTAGGAAAGGAGTAGTTATGCCTAATTTAGATCGTTACAAGGCCCCTTATGTAAAAGATATTATGATTACTAAGGTTGTGGCCTTTCACCCGGACCACGATGTCGTTGATGTCTTAAAGGCCTTTAATGAATATCGAATTACCGCAGCTCCGGTAGTTGATAAGGAAAATAATCTAATAGGGTTTATCTCCGAAAAAGATTGCATGGAAAATTTAGTTAGTTTCATTTTTTATGAAGGACTTGGTGTTGGTAGTGTGGAAACTATTATGCATCAAGATGTGCACTCAATAAATAAAGATAAGGATATTTTTGAACTTGAAAAGCTTTTGCAAGAAAAAGATCTCAGACATATGCCTGTTACAGATGAAGAGAATCATTTGGTAGGAATGGTTAGTAGACGTGATGTTTTGCTTGCTCTGGAGAGAATTCTTCATACAATGGTTGAATATAAAGAAAAGATTAAATCTCCAGTTGAGCTGACTCCGATGGAAAAAATAAAAATGAAGATTAAAAATGAAGATTAAATTTTTAGGTGCTACAGGGACTGTCACAGGATCTAAGTATCTTCTAACTCATAATAGAAAAAAAATACTAGTTGATTGCGGACTCTTTCAGGGTTTAAAAAAGTTAAGACTGAGAAATTGGGGGGAGTTCCCTGTAAATATAGGCGAAATTAGCGCTATTATTTTAACTCATGCGCATATTGATCACTCAGGGTACGTACCCAGACTTTATAGAGAGGGTTTTAGAGGAAAAATATATACTACTCCTGGAACCAGAGAGCTTTGTAAAATTTTACTTCCAGATAGTGGCTTTTTAATGGAAGAAGAGGCCATGTACGCTAATAAAAAGGGATTTTCTAAACACAAACCTGCCCTTCCACTTTTTACTATTGAAGATGCCAGGGATTCTCTATCCCACTTTCGTTCAGTGCCCTTTAATAAAAAATTTGAATTAGGTGATGGACTTAGTTTTGAATTTAAAAATGCGGGACATATTTTAGGGTCTGCTCATCTAATAATAACTGATGGGAATAAATCCATAACTTTTTCTGGAGATATTGGAAGATCTAATGATCCTCTTTTGCTTCCTCCCGAACCGCCTAGTGAGACTGACTATTTGGTAATAGAGTCAACTTATGGAAATCGTATACATTCAGATTTAGATCCAGCAGAAGAGTTATTAAGGGTAGTTGAAAGGACCATCAAAAGAGGTGGGACTGTATTAATTCCAGCATTTGCAGTGGGAAGATCACAGGCAATTCTTTATTATCTATCCAAGTTAAAACAGCAAAATAAATTGCCCGATGTTCCCATTTTTTTAAATAGTCCTATGGCCCAGGATGTGACTGATCTTTATTGTCATTACGGTTCCAATCAAAAACTAAGTAGTGAGGAGCTACAAACAGTTTGTTATCTTGCAGACTATGTTACTTCCGCTGATGATTCAAAAAAACTAAACTATGATGTGAGTCCTAAGATTATTATCTCGGCCAGTGGAATGATTACTGGGGGAAGAGTGGTTCATCATCTGAAGGCCTTTGGACCAGATGAAAAGAGTACGATTTTATTTACTGGTTATCAGGCAACGGGAACGAGAGGACAGGCCATTCTTAGTGGTAAAAAAAGTATTAAAATTCATGGTGAGTATATTGAGATCAATGCAGAAGTCGCTTATTTAGATAGTCTTTCTGCCCATGCTGATCAAAAAGAGTTATTGGAGTGGGCGAAAAAATTTAAAACACCTCCTCAAAAAACTTTTATTACCCACGGAGAAGAGCAATCCAGTGAGGTCTTAAAAGAACTGTTAATAAGTGAATTAGATCTTGACTGCGTTAAGCCACAATACCTTGATGAGTTTGAGCTCTGATTAGAATCATAAAATTAAAATTCGACATATGTAGATTCAAGCGTCAAAATTACTTTATAAATTTATTTTGGGGTGTTTCAGTGAAGATCAATTTATTTGTTGTGCTTTTTATTTTTTTTCCACTCTTAGTTCAGGCAAAAACAACGCCAAATTCTTTTTCGAGGGAAACAAAGAAGTGTGTGACATGTCATAAAAAGACTAGTCCATCTATTTATCAGATGTGGGGGAATTCTAAGCATTACCGGGCAAAAGTAGGTTGTTATGAATGTCATAAGGCCGAGGCAACAGATAAAGATATGTTTCTTCACCACGGGAAAAGAATTGCGGTTATTACTTCTCCTAAGGACTGTGCTAAGTGTCACAGCCAGGAAGTTAAGGAATTTTCAGAATCCCACCACGCTATGGCAGCAAATATTATCGGTTCTTTAGATAATGTTCTTGCTGAAGTTGTTGAAGGAAATAGAGCTTTCGTTACCCCAGCTTTCCCACACGGAAATAGCGCTGCAGCGGTTATGGGTTGTTGGCAGTGTCATGGTTCTGAAGTGAAGGTGTTAAAAGATGGAAAACTTGATCCTGCTACTTGGCCCAATACCGGGATTGGTCGGATAAATCCTGATGGATCAAAAGGTTCTTGTACTGCCTGTCATGCTCGTCATGAGTTTTCTGTAAAACAAGCACGAACTCCAGAGACTTGTGGACGATGCCATATGGGACCGGATCATCCGCAAATGGAAATCTATAATGAATCAAAACATGGTATCGCCTATAATGCTAACAAAGAAAAAATGAACTTAGGTAGTTCCAAATGGATTCCAGGAGAAGACTATAGTGCTGCTCCAACCTGTGCTACTTGCCATATGTCTGGAACTAAAGACCTTCCTGTTACCCATGATATTGGACTTAGGATTTCTTGGAACAACCGTCCACCAGTTTCTGTTAGACCTGAAATTTCTGATGCGAAGATGGGACTTCCCGGTGGAAATATAAAGTGGCCTGTGCGAAGAAAAATGATGAAGAGTGTTTGTTTAAGCTGTCATAATACAAACTATGTAGAAAATTTTTACGTACAATATGATGGCCTGATTGAACTCTACAATGAGAAGTTCGCAAAACCTGGACTTAGGCTCTATAAATTGGCAGTTCCACTTAAAAAGAGGAAGGCCAAATTTGCTGATAAACTAGATTTTATCTGGTTTGAAATTTGGCACCATGAAGGGCGAAGAATGAGACATGGGGCCTCTATGCAAGGGCCTGACTTTACCCATTGGCATGGATCTTATGAGGTGGCCAAACACTTTTATTCCAGTTTCATTCCTTATTTAGAAAAAATGGTTGAGCAAAACATTAAATCCAAAGACGCTAAAAAGGCCAAGGCGGCCAAGGCCTTGAAAACTGAAATTGATAAGGTTTTAAATCATAAAAATCATCGTTGGTTCATAGGAAAGCAGGATAAAAAAGAAGCGGCCAAACGTAAAAAGGCAGCTGAAGATTTTAAGAAAAGGTATAAATGATAGACCACGGAATTGCTGACCGAGATATAGTTATCGAAGATATCACCCTGGCAGTTAAAGAAATGCCAGAGGGAAAAACCTTTTTGAAATACGAAAAGGATACGGGATTAAAACCAACCTTTGCAAAAAAAATAGATGCTATTTATTTGATCATGCACTGGCCCTATGTGCAGGGACATGGAGAGGGAAATGATTTTGAGGTCTCGAAATCAGGAATAACTCTATATGCAGCGATAATGGAGCATGGAAAAAAACATGTGGCCGAACTTTTCTTTGCCAATGAAGACACTGGTGAGATGTTAGGAACCCATAAAGTCTTTTCCATAAATTTCCCTAAAAGAACTTATAACGATGCTTACGATGACTGGCTGATGGAAGATTTGGCCATTAAGACCCTTGGTGTGAAAAGGGAGAAAACTTTAGGACACAATCTGTTTTCATGAAGTACTTACTACTTTTTTTAATCATTCCAAGTTTGTATGCCCAAGTAGAGATTGAGCAGCGTTTGGATATTATAAAAGGTTTTCCCTGTATGAAATGTCATGGCAGCTTTGTTAATAAGAAGTCGCATTTCCCACTAAATACCCCTCATGAAAATATTAAACTTAATCATTATAAAGAAATTAATAATTGTTATTTTTGTCATGATAGAGATAATAGAAATCAGTTAAAGCTAATCAATGGAAAAAAGATTGCTTTTAATCAAGGATATAAAGTCTGTATTCAGTGCCATGGAGAAAAAAATCGAGATTGGAAGCTAGGAATACATGGAAAACAAGTAGGAAGTTGGAGCGGAAAAAAGTATCGTTACTCCTGTATTAGTTGTCATGAACCACATAAACCACAATTTTCTAAATGGATAGCAGACCCACTGCCTAAATACCCATGGATAGATTCTGCCAGGAAGGGAGGACACTAAATGGAAGCCGGAAAGCGCATGGAGAAGGTACTAGAAAAGTCCCTGAACCAAAAAGTAAAAAGGAGATCCTTTTTAAAAGTATTTGCTGCCGCGGCCGCAACTAGCGTCGTGCCAGTTAAAGAGGCCACAGCTTTTTCATTTTCAAAATATTTTCAAAAGCATTATAAGGAAATGACCGAGGCAGATAAGAAAAAAGTCTTTGCTCGAATAACTAAAGAGGCCAAGGAAAAATACAATACAAGTATCAATATAAGCGAGCCTCAAGCAATTACCGGAGTAAAATACGCTTATTGCTTAAATCTTAAGGCCTGTAACGGAAGCCGTATGTGTGTCACCGCTTGTGCAGAAGAAAATAATATTGATCCAGATATTGGAAGTTATATAAAAGTTTTAGAGATGCCAATCGGAACCAGTAATACGGAACGTGGTGATCTTTTTTATGATGAGCATAATCTTCCAAAAGATGGGAAATACTATCTTCCTACACAGTGCAACCAATGTGACAACGCTCCTTGTACAAAAGTCTGTCCCGTTGAGGCCACATGGAAAGAAAAAGATGGATTGGTAGTTATCGATTACGATTGGTGTATCGGCTGTAGATATTGTCAGGCGGCCTGTCCCTATGAGGCAAGACATTTTAATTTTAAAGAACCAAAGATTGATAAATCCAAATTAAATACCCAGCAATCTTATTTAAGTAATAGAGTAAGGTCTAAAGGAGTTATGGAAAAATGTACTTTTTGTCTGCATCGAAGCAGGGAAGGGCAATATCCAGCATGTCTTGAGGCCTGTCCTACAGGTGCTAGGAAATTTGGTAATATTTTGGACCCTAAAAGTGAAGTGGCACAAATTTTTAAACATAAAAGGGTGTTTGTATTAAAAGAAGAATTAAATACCATGCCCCAATTTTTTTACTATTTTGATTAAGCTATGAAAATATATCTGAATTTTTGGAAAGAGATGATTGTCGAGGCACTTACTGGAAGTAAGGTCTATTTTCTCTGGCTTGGTTTTTTAACTATTTTATTTCTGCTAGGAGTTTTTGCTTACTATCAGCAATTAAAATTTGGACTAGAGGTTACCAATCTTTCCCAAATAGTTAGTTGGGGTGCCTACATAGCCAATTTTACTTTTTTAGTCGGAGTGGCCGCGGCCGCAGTTTTAATGGTTGTACCGGCCTATGTTTTTAAAATCCCTGAAGTTAAAGAGATTGTTATCATTGCTGAGATCATGGCCTTTGTGGCCTTAATTCTCTGCTTGATGTTTATCGTAGTAGATCTTGGGGACCCACTAAAATCCTGGCATTTAATACCTTATATTGGAAAATTAAATTTCCCTCAATCTGTCCTTGCGTGGGATGTAATCATTTTAAATGGCTATCTTCTTTTAAATGCCCATGTCCCCGGCTATGTGCTCTATCAGATGTATCTAGGGAATGAACCTAAAAAGAAATACTACTACCCCTTTGTGTTTCTATCTATCTTTTGGGCGATAAGTATCCATACTGTAACTGCTTTTTTATATTCCGGGCTTGGTGGAAAACCTTTTTGGAACTCCGCAATACTAGCTCCTAGATTCTTGATCTCTGCTTTTTCTGCAGGACCTGCACTTCTAATTTTGGTTTTTTACACCATAAATAAAGTTAGATATCACTTTAAAGTTAAAGTGAAGGTCTTTAAGATTTTAAAAAGTATCGCGGCCATAGCTTTTCCCATAAATCTATTTTTAGTTTTTTGTGAAGTATTTAAGGAGTTTTATACCGATTCCGCCCACGTGGCCTCAGCACGATATCTCTTTACCGGCCTTCATGGACACAATATCTTGGTACCTTATATTTGGTTTGCTATTATCGCTCAAATTTTTGTTATTACTGTGTTTTGGGTGCCAAAACTAAGGGATAATTCTAAATTTCTACTTCCTGCCTGTGTAGTTGGTTTTATTGGGATTTGGATTGAAAAAGGGATGGGGCTTATTATACCAGGTTTCTTACCCTCCCCTCATGGGATCATTGTAGATTATACGCCTTCAATTACGGAAATTTTTGTATGTCTGGGGATTTGGTCCTTCGGTGCACTTCTTTTTACCATGATGGCCAAAGTGGCGATTGAAATTCTAAACGGTAAATTAAGAGTCAAATAGTCCTTTTATGAATTATTCTCGAGAACGGTCCCATTTTTGGGTTAATAATAAAATTAATGAGTACCTTTACCCAAGATTTATAATATTTGAGTGAATCATAATACTCTGGGGCCAATTTTCTAAGTATCGGAAGTTTCTCCCAAGAGATATTCGCAAAGTCGTGATGCTCATTGTGATACCCCATGTTAAAAGCAAGTTTATTTAAAGGCCCATAATAAGAATAAGTCTCTTGATCGTCTTTAGTTACGTAGTGCTCTTGAATCCATCTTCCCCCACAGGGATGCAGACCAAGCCCAAAAAATGTAGAAAGAAATAAATAGATCAAGGCCTTAGGCCCTATACAATAAAAAACTAAAATATTTGAGGTGATAATGACCAAAGCATTTAGTAAAATCCAAGGACCAAAAAAAGTCTTATTAAGTTTTAAAGGTCTAAGTGCCTGGGAAATACTGAAAAAACTTACCCATAGTATCTTCTTTAACCAATTAGTACCGATTAGTTTTCCTTCTAGCTGACTGACAACATCTGGATCATCTGGGTCCTCATTCATGTGTTTATGGTGTAGAAGATGATATTCTCTAAAGGAAAGAGCGCTGGGAGCGGTCAGAGGCAAATCACAGATTATACCCATAATTTTATTCAAGAAAGCTGATTTGAATACTAGGTTATGTGTGCACTCATGAATAAGCACATATAGAGCGTGATTTAAAAAGGCACCAATTAGATAAGAACATAATATTATATAAGGCCAGCTTAAATCTTTAAATAAAAAGCTTAATAGGTACTGTGTCAAAACAATTCCAACTATAAAAAAGGCAGTATTAGGATTGTGACCAAAAAGCTTTTTGACACTCAGATATTTTTTAGTGATTTCACGGTTGCGTTTAATATGACAATTAGGGGTATCAGTATATATAAATTTATTTTCCATTTTTTTTCCTAACATGAAAGACAAGGGAGAAATTTCATCCTATAAATGTATAGAAATCAAGTTATTAAATTTTTGCAATGCTTAAAGGATTAAAAATTGTTAAAAATAAAAAACTTAGTGCCACAAAAAATCAGGGAAGAAATTATTCTTCTCATTCATAATTATTTTCTAGTTAAATTAACATATAGGTGAAAAATGAAAACTTTAATTCTTAGTCTTTTTTTAACATTTAATCTTTTTGCGAAGGCGACTCCGGTCTTAACAGTAGGATCAAAACTTGAAACTGAAAATAAAATTTTGGCAGAGATTATCGCTCAGGCCCTCGAAACCACGGGTGAGGTCCAAATAGAGCGAAAATTTAGTTTAGGAAGTAGTGGTGTAATTTATAATACTCTTAAAAAGGGCGACATTGATATTTATCCGGAATACTCAAAAAGAATTGGAGAAGTCGTTATCTCTTCTCAATGGCAAAGACATTTATATCAAATTAATAAGGCCTTGGCCGGAGAAGGTATCCTTATGGCAGGATTACTAGGTTTTAATAATTCTTATTCACTTGTGGTCAAAAAAGATAATGTAAAATTTAAGAATATTGAAAATATAAGTGATTTAAAAGGTTTTACTAGTTATCAACGGGCCTTTAGTTATGATTTTTTAAGAGCGCAGGATGGCTTTTCCTCGGTATTTAAAGCGTATGGAATTGATACCGGTATAAAACATCGATCTTTCAAGATGAAAAAAGATCGATTGATTGGAGCATTAAATTCTGGAGAGGTAGATTTGATTCAAGTCGGATCAACAAGTCCTGATATTGTAAGACATAATCTTAAAGTTATAAAAGATGATAAAAAACATATGTCGCGAAATTTTGGCATAATTTTGGTAAAAGGGAGTTTTGCTAAAAGGTTTCCCGCCTCATGGAAATTATTAAATGATGTCATCTTAAAAAAAATAACCAATGACGATATGGCCAAAATGAATGCTCAAGTGGAATTAGAAGGAAAAACTTATTCTACTGTAGCTATGAGTTTTTTGAAAAAGGCAGGACTTGATACTCGCTTTTCCTTATGGAAGCAAATCTCTCCAAAATTTTTTACTCACTTGCAACTAGTGATAATTCCTCTTCTTTTTTCGACCCTTTTTGGTCTCTTCCTAGTGGTAATGGCCACAAAAAATAAGGTCTTTGAAAAATTGGTTTCTTCTATTAACCGTTTTTATAAACCAATTCCTTTTTTAATTATTCTGTGTGTTTTAATTCCCTTCCTAGGCACTGGGAAAGTGCCAGTATATATGGCCTTATTTATATTTGGAATCTTTCCCATTGTTAAATGGTCAAAATCTACTAATGAAGAAGATGCCAATCTATCTTGGTGGGGGACGCCAATGGCCAGTCATAATATATGGGCCGGAATAAAAAATACTGCATTTATTAATGTTGGTATTGCAACACTAGCGGCCTATATCGGAGCTGGTGGACTGGGTGATTTAATTATCTCAGGCCTTTCTGGGAAAGATAAGAATTTGATCTTGATGGGAGTTATACCGGCAATAATTTTGGCAGCGTTTATTCATCTTATTGTTGAACTTTCGGACAAATATACGACACCAAAAAGTTTAAGAAGATAGGTGGAATTTGTTTTTGAAACAGTGATTGCCGGAAACCATTTAGATGTTTTTGGCCACGTTAATAATGCCAACTATCTTGAACTCTACGAAGAGGCGAGATGGGATTTTATTGAAAAAAATGGCTTTGGCCTTGAAAGGATAAAACGGGATAAAGTCGGCCCGGTTATTTTAGATATAAATATCACTTTTAAGGCCGAACTTTTAAATCGCGATAAGGTAAAAATAATATCTCACCCCGGTGAAATGAAAAATAAGTTAATCATGGCCCTGCACCAAAAAATTGTAAAAGAAGATGGAACTGTTGCCTCATTTTTAATGATGCATATAGGGCTTTTTGATTTAGAGAAAAGAAAACTTATTCCTCCAACTAAAGATTGGTTTAAGGCAATTGGGATTGCCTAACTCAGCATAAATTAAAATGGCCTAGAGACTCCAAAAGCGAATTCAAGCCCTACGGTAAAAGCATCTTGATAGGTATCTCGGCCCATTCGAAGACGAAGCTGGGTGGGGATTCGAGAAAACCTCTCAACGCCCATGATAGTGTCATTTAAAGGAAAACTAAGATTAATGACCTCAATGTCCCAACCGCCTATTTGACGAGTATTATCCAATATTACAAATTGATAATTCCATCTGAATCCAGAAAAAACAAATAAACTCATATCAAATTGGGAAACCAAGGATTGATAACTGGGACGATCCTTAATAAAGATTGCGTAAATCAGCTTTCTAAATAAGGCAGTTAAGGCCATGGTAGGTACCATCGTTCTAAAGTCCACAGTTAACATCGAAACTGGAATGGCCTTTTTAACCGTAAAAACTCCAGAGTTATAAAGCCCTGCCCAAAGCTCTGCCACACCAAAATTAGGGTCAGAGGCCAGCACGTGCTGAAGCCTATAAGAGACACCACCTTGAAAATTAGCACCCAATTGGGATTTGTTAAAATCACCAAAACGATAGATATAAGGAGTGGTAAGACCTAGTTGCCAACTAAAACCTGTTTCAAAAGGATCTTTTCCAAAAAATCCAGTTTTATCTGATTGAGAAATTGGCCAGGAGGCCAAGAACGGTCTTATTAGACTGGTACCAGGATTGCCCAGATAGATGGCCTTTCCAGAGGGACAATACCGAGATGTTTTCCTAATTACTTTTTTATCAATTTTCCACTGATCTGTTGCCACACATTTATCAATCGGGTTACCCAGGGTTTCTTTATCTACAATTTTAGGATTTGGATCATTGGAGTTAGAATTAATCGCCGTTATTTTTTTTATTTTAGTGAGATTATTTATGGCCGTAAGCACTCCATTAATTACCAAAGTTCGTTCTCTACAAGTCCATCTTCTGTTTCCTTTTGCTTCAACAGGGGTTATCCAATAGGGAAAAGCATTAACTTGATCTAAAATATCACTAGTCGCCTTTTTATTTTTTCTACAATATTCAATATCACCATATTTTTTAAAACTTTGAGGTGAGAGTGCCATAGCAAATTGCGCTTGAACCATGGCATTTCCCTCTGCCGCCTTTTGAAGGTCCATGCCATCCCCTTTTCCTAAAAAGGCATCCCCATAAGTAGTCCAGCAGATATCGCTAAAATTTGGAATATATTGAGCATTTTTCATCATACGAGAAAAAGAACAGGAAATAGGAGTGAGCATTCTCGTAACTGAAATACCATTTCGGTTAAAATAGTCATGTCTCATAAGCCTGGAATAACTGCTTTCAGCTGTTAAATAAGGATCAAACATAATAATGTGCCCAGAGGCAAAGGCATCCTGGAAAAAGTGCATGGCAAATGCATGCTCAAGGAAGGCAATCCAGAGATATTCATCTCGCTTATCTTTTGATTTTCGTGCTAAGGCCGCATGTTGGAGCGATCTAAGGTGATGAATAATAAACTGGTTAAGGGCATTGTCGGATCTTCCAACAGTGACTAGTTCATTTAAGACTTTTCGAATATCATCATCTCCTGGAGAAAAGTGAGTTACACCACCTTTAGCTCTAGTTAAATATCCAGGATCTGTTAATGTTAAAAAAATATCTAATCTTCTGAGCAGGTTTCTTCTCTCCCCGTCAGATATGATTTTATCATTCTCCATCTCTTGGGCCATTCTTCCAAGAACAAATTGCCAATGATCTTGGGAACCTCTAACTAGCTGAAGAGCAATTGAATCTGAGCTATTACTTTGTTTTAAAAAACTTTTAAGTTCGGTTATATCAGTTGAATGATCGGAGGCCATGGCGGCAAGAGAGCTATAAGGAACACATTTTGCCTGTTTCTCTTTAGTATCATCATAAAAGGGAGAGTTGAGATCATCACATAATTGGAAGCCTTTTTTTTGATTATACCTAGCAAAGTTTTTGTATTTTTTATTTAAAACTTTTTCTACTTGAGGTGGAAGAAATTTTAGTGCCTTATCAGCGATGATGGCATGTTCAGGATAGTACCAACTCCATAGAGAAGTTGAGGAAAAAGAAATTAACAAATATGTAATAAATTTTATCTTTGTAATCATAATTTGATTTTTTTACAAAGAGCGTAATCTGTCTATATATACTTGAAAGTAAGCATGGCACGCAGCGCAAGCAATGTAGAAGTCTTCATAGAAAATATAATGTTTTATGAGGAATGCTTGGTATCGCCCTTAATAAAGTCTTTAATTTTATTAATAAGATTTTTTAAGGAATGAGTTTGATTGGTGAGAGTAATGCTTACTTTTCCATAATCAACAGATTTTAGATTTAAAGATTCAATATTTTTATTAATGACCGAGAGTTCTTTGTTTAAGGAAGAGAATTCGTCAAATTCAATATCAACGGACTTAGAAATTGACTTGATAATTAGATTTAATTTATTAATATTTTCGATAATATAGTTGAAATGAACTTGATTCTCTAATGCTTTTTCCGAGCCAATTTCAGTCGTTTCAATTGAATCAGCTATTAACTTCGAAATATCTGAGGCAGAATTTGAACTTTTTTCGGCAAGTTCTCTAATAGATTCGGCCACAACAGCAAATCCTTTCCCATGTTCGCCGGCCCTGGCCGCTTCAATTGATGCATTCAAAGATAGAATATTGGTTTGAAAAGAAAATCCTTCGATAATTTTAATAATTTTTTCAATATTTCTCGAAGACTGAACTATCTCATCCATAGAAATTAAAAGACCTTTTAATTCTTTTTTTCCTGTTTCCGCAGCACTTGCACTTTGATTGGATAGATCCATTGCTGTCGCGGTTTCATCTTTAATTTGTTCAACTAGGGAATTTAGGGAATTCATGGAAGTTGAGGTACCCATAAGTACATGTATGCTATCTTTATTACTTCGTTTGAGCTCACTACTGGCCTTTGAAATTTCATTAGATGAATAATCAATTTGCTCACTTGTTTTTTCAAGTTCCGAGCTAATTTCATTGAACTTATTTTCAAGTCCTTTAAAGAGTAACCAAATAAAGGGAATTATGAAGAGGCCACAGATGGCCAAAACTTTTATGTTCATATTTCGAATGTCTTCAAAAGGTGATTTAATTATTTTTTCTGGATTGAAATTGATCATTACAATTTTTTCAGCATTTCTAATATTGGTGTTAATTTTTCTAATGGTATATATATTTCCCTGGCCATCAACATGACTTCCTTTGTCTTTTGTTAATAAATTTTTTGGAAGGCCTAGGATCTTTTTTGAAATACCTTCTGCTTGTTTGCCATAGGTTTTATAAGCTATTCCTTTTGAAGTGCTGATTTCTTTATAAGCGTAAAAATCTCTTTCACCTTTTTTCTTTTCTCTTTTGAGTAACTCAGATAATTCAGATATTTGAGGACCTATATAAAAAGAGACAAGGAATTTCCGGCTTTTATCATAGGGGCCCTCGATTTGTTGAAAGAGGAAGTGATGACCATCCTTGATCTTTCCTTGAAAAGGTAGAATAAGTCCATGGTTTGAGTGATATATTCCCTTGTAATCTTTAATTTTCCTTTTTATGTCTTGATACTTTTTTAACTCCGAGGCAACAAATAACGAATATTCTTTTTTTAAAATATTATCCTTATTTTTATTATCTCTATCGAGACTTAAGAGTACTTCACCTTCAGGAGTAATAAGAGTAAAACCTTGAATGCTAATAGAGTTTTTCATTTCTTCTTTGATTAAACTTTCATAAAGTTTGGTCCATTTTAGCATTCTTTTATTCTTCTGGGCCTCAGCAACAGATCTCATTTCATTTTTTTCATAAATATCTATGATCGCACTAAGCCTAATACTATTTTGTAGGCTTTTGAATTTGTTTATAAATTGATTGGTTTCAACTTTTAAAAATGAACTATTTAGATCAGCAAGGCGACTGTAGAGACCAAGTCCATATTCTTTTTGAATTATATTAACTACATCAAAAGAAAAATAACTCATTAGAGTAAGTGGAATATATATGGCGAATAGAAAAATTAAAGACAATCTAAACGCTAATCCAAGTTTTATTTTCACCTGTATCTTATCGTTAATTTTAGGGAAATAATTAGCAGGAAGTTATTGTTTTGAGAGGTGAACTAGAGTTTCGAAATGATATGTTGAAGGGAAAAAGTCAAGTAAATGTATTTCTTGGATGTTGAATGTTCTTGACAATTTCACTAGGTCTCTTTTTAAGGTGGAGGGGTTACAGCTTACATAAAATAAGTCATTACACTTAACTGTTTCAAAGAAGGTATCAATATCTTTGAATCCGGCACGAGGAGGATCAATGATTACGACATCAAAGTTATCTTGTTTTAGCAATAACTTGTTCTTTAAATTTATTCTAAAATAATTTTGGTGATCTTTTAAATTTTTAGGAGCAGGTGAAATATCTACGACCAAGACCTCACAATCTGTTAGTTCTTGGGTTAAGTTACCATTACCACCAAATAAATCTAATATTTTGGTTCCAGATATTTTATCTCGTAAGATTGTTTTGAGTTTTTGATTCATCTCCTTATAGACTTGGGTGAAACCACCGTGTGCATAAGCTTTATTTACCTGAACAGAGATCAGCTCTTCATGGAAGGAAATTTCAATATGGCCAGTTTTTGGTTCGCGCTTAACTAAATCAAACCATTTTTTTTCTTGGTAGAGATCTTTTAGATAATCCAAAATAGGGCCAGCACCAATCATACAATTTGGAACTTCTATAATAGTATTTTTTAAGGCATCCAGGTATCCAAGTTTTTGAGTGACTTTGTTATAATGGAGTTGAATTCGATTTCGATAACCTAGTCTCTCTGGCGCAGGGTGAACAATAATTTCTTTTTCTGTTTTTAGAGTTCGTTTCAAGCTGTTTGCTTTGAATTTAAGTTCATTCTCATAACTGGTATGAAGGAAATGACAAGAAGGGCACTCCTTAAAATGAGGACAAACTGCTTCAATCCTTTCAGATGAAGTCTTTTCCAGAGAGGTAGACCTTAAAAATCGAACCCCTTTTTTTTCCGATAAAAGTTCTGCCTCTCCAGTTTCTCCAGGGAGAGTTTTGGGGACAAAAGATACTTTATCTCCCATTTTTGAGACGCCCTGGCCTAGAGGATCAATATGTTCAATTTTAAAAGGTAGATTTTTAATAGTTTACTTCCTAAGCAAAGATTTCAGAGAGAAAATTCTCCATTGATTGAAACGATCTTTTTCTGGCAGTCTCATTATAAACGATTCCCAGTTCAGGTGAGTTCGCATCCTGGTTGGTAAAGGCATGTTTGGTATTTCCATATATATGGATCTGCCAATCCGCTTCAGCTTCTGTTAACTCTTTGGTTAATCCTATCACTGCTTCATGATTTACCATAGGGTCATCATTTCCATGACAGGCCAAAACCTTTGCCCTAATTTTATTTTTTGGAAGATTTGGGGGCATAAGTAATCCATGAAAACTTATAACACCTTTTAAATCGGCCCCGCTTCTTGCGAGGTCTAAAACACAAAGTCCTCCGAAGCAAAAACCAATAGCGGCAATTTTATTTTCATCGACGTTAGGTAGTGTTTTTACTTTTTCAAATGCGGATAAGATTCTATTTTTTAAAAGTTCTCGGTCTTGCATAAAAGGAGTGATTAATTCATTATTTTCCTCAATAGAATTACCCGTTTTGGCATCTCCATACATATCAAGGGTAAAACCTACAAGGCCTAGCTCAGCAATGGATTCGGCCATCTTCATATGAATTTTGTCTCTTCCTGCCCAGGCCGGAGCAATTAATACGGCGGGTAGTTTTCCCTCTTTAGACTCATCATGGGCCATATAACCAATTAGGTTGTCTCCATAATTAATTTCTTCTTTTTTCATAATCTACTCCCTTACAAACTCTCAATTTTTGTACTAAATTTAAGCTAAGGAATAAAGGGAAATTATGCAACGAAAAAAAACGATTCTTATAACTGGGGCCAATAGGGGAATAGGCCTTGCTCTCAGTAAAGTTTTAGCGGTAAGTGGACATAAAATAATAATGACCTCCCGCGACGTAGCTAAGTTGGACAAAAAGCTTCTTGGAATCTCAGGTGAGGTTGTCCCTTTGCAAATGGATGTTACCAATATTGAAGAAATAAAAAAGGTAGTGGAAGAAGTAAAAAAAATTGGCCCTTTAGATGTAATTATAAATAATGCTGGAGCAAGATTTGATAGCGGCGATTGGCATGAAGCAAACCCCCAAAATCCTCTACTTTCTGAACCAGATGAAGTTTTGAAAACGATTGACGTAAATTTAATGGGGCCATATCGGGTAATAAAATATTTTTTTCCTCTATTAAATAAAAAAGACAGGGCAGATATAATAAATATTTCTTCCGGGATGGGTGGGATTGTTGAAATGGGCCCGGGGTCACCAGGTTATCGTCTTTCAAAAGCAGGATTAAATGCTTTGACAGCAAACTTAAACTCTACTCTTATAGATACTAAGGTGTTTGTAAATTCTTTCTGTCCGGGTTGGGTGAGAACTGAACTTGGAGGAATGGAGGCCACTCTCTCTCCAGAAGAGGGAGTTCAAGGAATGGTTTGGATGATTAATGAAGAACCGGATATTCGAGGGAAATTTTTAAGAGGACAAACAGTTTTAAACTTTTAATGAAAACACCATACGAAATAATAGCTAAAAAAAGAGATGGAAAAAAACTTACGCAAGTTGAGATTGAGTATTTTTTAAATAATTTTTTAAATAAAAAAATTGGTGAAGGTCAAATGGCCGCCCTACTTATGGCCATATACTTAAAAGGTCTAACCCCTCAGGAAACATTTTTTTTTACTAAGGCCATGCTGGACTCGGGGAAAAATCTTAGCTTTAAAAAGAAATCAGTAATCGATAAGCACTCAACCGGTGGTGTAGGAGATAAAACTTCTTTTGTTCTCATGCCCATAGCTGCCGCATGTGGCATACAGGTTCCAATGATTGCCGGCCGGGCCTTAGGGCATACTGGGGGAACGATCGATAAGATTGAATCTATTAAGGGATTTAAAACAAATTTAAATTTAAAAAAATTTCAAAGTGGAGTGCTTAAGAATAATTTGGCCCTGATAGGTCAGACTAAAGAAATTGCACCTGCTGATGGATTAATCTATTCACTTAGAGATGTTACTGGAACGATTGAATCTATTCCGCTTATTACCGCCTCTATTATGAGTAAAAAACTGGCCGAAGGGGCCAGTGGATATGTGATGGATGTAAAATATGGTTCAGGTGCTTTCATGCCTGATCTTAAAAGTGCTAAAGAATTGGCATCGAGTTTAGAAAAGATCGGTATTCTCTTTAATAAAAATATTATGACGGTAATTTCTGATATGTCACAACCTCTGGGAAATTACGTAGGTCATTCACTCGAGATTTTTGAAGCTATTGAAACCCTAAAAGGACATGGCCCAAAGGATTTGACTGATTTATCTATAGAATTAGCGGCCGGAATGATTTATCTAGGTGGTAAAGCTAAAGACATGACGCTTGCAAGGAAAAAGGCCCTGAAAGCACTCACTTCAGGAAAGGCCTTAGAAAAGTTTCGTGAAATGGTCAAATTTCAAGGTGGGAATATCAAGTTTTTAGATGATTACAGGTTGTTTGAAATGGCAGAAACTAATACCACTGTAAAATCTCGAAAATCCGGGTTTGTTAAATCGATTAATGCTGGGGCCATAGGTCTCCATTTAATTGCTCTTGGCGGTGGTCGGAAATTTTTAGGTGATAAAATTGACCATGGAGTAGGTTTTCATTTTCATAAAAAAGTTGGCGACAAGGTTAAAAAAGGAGACTCCTTGTTAACGATATTTCATCACAATAAGCAGAGACAAGTGGTGACTGAGATTGAACAAGATATTCTTAAAAAAGATATAAAAATCTCTTCTAAAAAAGAAAATCAAAGTCCTTTAATCTATAAGCGTAAAGTTAAGTGGGGGAGGTCGTAACCCCATCGTTAGGAGATTTTGGGATCGATGATCTTTTTCATTTTTTTGTTAGAATCTTTAAGCATATCTGGAAGAGTTTCTAGGATAGATGATTTTAATGCCTTTAAAATACCTTGTTTTAAGTGTTTTCTTCGATAGACGAGTCCTATTTCTCTGGATGGGACCTTTCCAGCAAATTTTTTAATCCTATTTCTTTGATCTTTAGATTTTATTTGTTCGGTAGTCAGGTAGGGAAGCAGAGTAATTCCTAGATTTTTCTCTACCAAGGAGATAAGCGTTCCGAAATTACCACTTTCAAATACTACTCCTTCAGATTTTCGCAGTTTACAGATTTGAGAAACTTGATTTCTAAAACAATGTCCTTCACTTAAAAGAAGAAGGTCTTCTCCATAGAGATCTTTTTCAAAAATCTCTGCTTTTTGATAGAGAGGGTGGTCAGAATTTAAGTAGAGATAGAATGGTTCATAATAAAGCGACTCTTCTATTAGTGAGGAATCTCCAAGGGGAGTTGAGGCGATTCCCGCATCGATTTCTTCATTTTCGAGTTTTTTTAGCATATCCATCGTTTGTAGTTCTGATAAAACTAGTTTTACCTTGGGATACTTTTCTATGAAGGAACTTAAAAACAGGGGGAGAAGTCCTCCTGATACGGAAGGAATAATTCCCAACCTAAATTCACCTTCTAAAACATCCCTAGTATCTAAAAGAATCTGCTCAATTCTCTTTGACTCATTTAAGACTACTTTTGCTTGTTCGATAATTTTCTCGCCTATGGCGGTGGGTTTAAGGGGTTTTTTGCTTCGATCGAAGATAATCACTTCAAGCTCATTCTCAAGCTTGGCCACCTGAATGCTCAAAGTGGGTTGGGTGACAAAGGATGCCTTGGATGCTGCCCCAAAATTCGCATACTTAGCTAAGGCCACAATGTATTCTAGTTGTGTTAGAGTCATAGATTTTATCAATACTGTAATAGATATTATTAATTTTGTCAATGAAGTGAATAGGAGTATATTAGGGTCAAAGGAGCAAAAAATGAATAAAAAACCTGAAATTAAATCTTGGAAAAACTTAGAATCTGCTTTCGCTGGAGAGAGTATGGCGTATCAAAAATATATGTACTTTGCCAAAATCGCGAGAAGAAATGGCGACGAGGAAGTGGCCAAACTATTTGAAGAAACTGCCTCTCATGAAACCAAACATGCTGAAGGTCACTTAAGAAATCTCTACCCCATAAATAAAATGACTACTCAGGCCTGCCTAGAACTTGCTGTGGAAGGGGAGAAATACGAGTATACCGAGATGTATCCTCAATTTGCCAAGACCGCAAAAGAAGAATCAGTTGAAGAATGGTTGATTAAAGAATTTGAAGGAGGCATTGAGGAATGCAAAGAACATGCTAAAACTTTTGAAAAAATGAGTAAAATTTTTGGTGGATTGGCCAAAGTAGAAAAGGAACATCATGACAACTATCAACGGACTTTGGAGTCATTGGATAACGCTACCAAAAGCGAATTTAATGAATCAGAAACATATTTAGAAAATGCCCCTAAATAGGGGCATTGCTATATCATATTGTTTTAAATAAAATATAATAGAAATAAATTGGAGACTTTTCATGGAAGTAAAAACTTTTTTTGACTCTGTCACTTTTACTCTGACTTACATTGTATATGATTCTAAGACTAAGGATGGCGTGATTATTGATTCCGTACTTAATTATGATCCTAACTCCGGAAAAATCACTACAAAATCTGTGGATGAGGCGATGGAGTTTATAAATAGTGAAGATATTAAAATTCACTATATTTTAGACTCTCATGCCCACGCTGATCATTTAACAGGCTCCCAGAAATTAAAAGAAAAAATACCTAACGCGAAAACCGGGATAGGTGCAAATATCACCAAGGTTCAAGAGTTATTTAAAGGATTTTTTAACCTGAAGGATTTAAAAACTGATGGTAGCCAATTTGATATGCTTTTAGAGGATGATCAAGAGCTTCAGGCCGGATCGGTTAAGATTAAGGTCTTAAATACTCCAGGTCATACACCGGCCTGTCTTTCTTTTTTAATAGAAGACATGGTTTTTGTTGGAGATGCTATTTTTATGCCTGACTTTGGAACCGGTCGATGTGATTTTCCTGCAGGAAGTGCAGAAGATCTTTATGAATCAGTAACTAAAAAACTTTATACTCTTCCTGATGAGACCCAAGTCTTTGTAGGTCATGATTATATGACTGGAGGGCGAGGATTAAAGTATATGAGCACGATTGTAGATGAAAAAACAGAAAATATTCAACTTAAAGCGAACACCTCAAAGGAAGATTTTATAAATTTTAGAACTACCAGAGATAAAAAACTTGCACAACCAAGACTTCTTCTTCCTAGTATTCAAGTTAATATTTTAGCGGGTAAAAAACCTGAGGCAGAAGATAACGGTGTTAGCTATTTAAAATTACCAATTACGGAGTAGGAGATATAAATGGATTTGATGAGTTCTATGCCACCCCTTGCAGGCGGTATATTGATAGGGCTTGCTGCTAGTATTATGCTTTTTTTCAACGGTAGAATTACCGGAGTTAGCGGGCTTATTGGAATGAGTCTTACTAAAATCACTAGGGCCAATGACTGGCGCTACCTTTTTATTGCCGGACTTATTTTAGGAAGTGTTCTGCTTAATTTTGTTAATCCCACCTTTTATGATTACCAGCTACCTTTTGGATTTGGTAAGGCCATTGTTGCGGGGTTACTGGTGGGCTTTGGCACGAGACTTGGTAGAGGTTGTACTTCAGGACATGGAGTTTGCGGACTACCAAGACTCTCTAAGAGATCCTTGGTAGTAACTTTAACTTTTATGGGTGTGGCGATCATTACCAGATTTATCATGAAACAATTTTAAGGAATATGTTATGCACGGATTAGTAGCTCTACTTTCAGGAATAATTTTTTCATTAGGCCTTGGCATCTCTGGCATGGTTAACCCCAACGTGGTGATAGGATTTTTAGATATCTTTGGCACCTGGAATCCCGCTCTTGTTTTTGTTATGGGTGGGGCCGTTATGGTTAATCTTGGTCTCTTCAATATGATTATAAAAAGAAAAAAAACTTACTCTGGTGGAAAACTACACCTTCCCACTAATTCTAAGTTGGATAAATCTCTAATAATAGGATCCGTACTTTTTGGAATGGGTTGGGGGATCGCAGGTATTTGCCCAGGCCCTGCAGTTGCTAATATCTTTTTATTAAACCCAATTACGCTCACTTTTGTAGGTTCAATGCTTGGCGGAATGTTGATTTATAAATTTACCCTAGGTAAAAACCACTAGGACTCAGGCATTTCTTGAAGATCGCTATGAGTCCCATCACAATATGGTCTGTTGTTTGAAAGCCTACAGCCGCAGGCCTTAATAGTTTTATCTTCTTCAAAAGTAACTATAAAAGGGTGCTTACCAGTATTCTCCTTGGCGTGAGCACCATCACAATAAGGAGGTCTTGCAGTTTTATTACAAGCGCAAAAGGCAACAGTCTGTCCTTTTTTGACTTTAATTTTATAAGGAAATGTTTGCCATCCGTGTTTCATATCTAATAATCCGTTAACCTTTCACCACAATGAGGCATATTAGGGGCGTAAGGGTTGTGCACTTTTTTCATCTTCGTTGAGTTTTGCACCCATTTCATCTTAACCATTGGGCAATGGTAAACATTATAACCACTTCCTAGATCATACTTATTTATTAAGTGAGTGAGCGCCATAGAAACCATGTTATATAGCTGATTATTATTTTTCCGCGTTTTTGTGGGATTTATTTGGCCAATTTGAGACTTGGAATAGTTTAAAAGTTTTTTAATTTGTGGATCATTAATCTTATCCATGGCCTGAATTAAGTCCTTGGCATTTTTTTCCACGTCCTTTGCATTATATTTAAAAAATGAAGTATGGAGCCCTTCATTCACCTTTAAAACATTGATGATTTCCATTTTGGTCTGTTCTGGAAGTTTTTCTCTGTCAGTGGCAGCAAAGGCAATATTTGAAATTAAAACCAGTGAAAGAATCAATTTAAGCATATTTTTCTCCTTTAATTTTACGCTCTTCAAAATAACTGAAAGTCACCGGAACCACAAATAAAGTAATAAGTTCCACGAGCATTCCACCAATAACAGGAATGGCCATGGGCCTCATGACTTCACTTCCAGTGGTAGTGGACCATAACACAGGTAGTAGAGCAAATATAGTTGTTGTTGTTGTCATTACTAAGGGCCTAATTCTTCTGCACCCTGCCTCACTAATACAATTTTTTAGTTTCTCCCAATCATTAGGTTTTTGCTCCTTTAAGGCCTTTTGAATATAGGTCATCATGACCACCCCATCATCAACGGCGATCCCAAAAAGGGCGATAAAGCCGACCCAAACGGCCACTGAAGTATTTAGGCCGCCGATCCATAAAAGAATTAGTCCTCCCGCCATGGCAATAGGGATGGCACTAAATATGATGGCGCTATTTCTTAGGCTTTTAATTCCTAAAAAGATGATGATTAAATTTATGAGCAAGGCAAGGGGGATAATCATGGAGAGTCTTTTGTTGGCCCTTATTTGATTTTCATATTGGCCGGCCCATTTAAGAGAGTATCCAGGAGGTAAGTTTACCTTGTTTTCAATATGCTTCTTGGCCTCTTCAACAAAACCGATGAGATCTCGACCTTCAACATTTAAAAGCACTAAAGATCGGAGTATGCCATTTTCCGATTGAATGGCAGATGGCCCTTCAACAATTTTAATGGTGGCCAGTTGTTCAAGGGGAATGTGTTGTCCCAGAGGACTTGGAACTAAAACTTTTCTTAACTCATCAATTCTATCCCGAAACTCTTTTTTATAGCGAACTCTAATGGGATAGCGCTCGCGTCCTTCATAAAATTGACCAATAGGCATCCCACCAACCGCCGTTTGGATAATTTTATTTATAGACCCCGTATTTATGCCAAATCTCGATGCTGCTATCCGATCTAGTTCAAACTCAATATAGGGTTTTCCGGTAATCTGTTCTGAATAGACTCCATAGGAGCCACTAACTTTTTCGACTTCTCTGCCAATTTCTCGAGATAACTTTTGAAGAATATTTAAATCTGGGCCAAATATTTTAATTCCCACTTGAGTTTTTATCCCGGTGGAGAGCATGGCGAGTCTTGTTTGAATTGGAAAGCTCCAAGAGTTTACCAGACCTGGCACCTGAAGCTGTCCATCCAGCTCGCTCATAATATCGTAAATAGATTTTCCCGGGGGCCATTTATCCTCATCAACTAGTTTGACAATAGTTTCAAACATGGCAACCGGAGCGGGGTCTAGAGGAGTATCTGCCCTTCCCAGTTTTCCAAAAGCATCTTCAACTAAAGGATGATCTTTTAATACTTTATCGGTGTAGGCCAAAAGCTCTTTGGCCTTAGACATACTTATAGAGGGAACAGAAACGGGCATATAGAGGAGCTCGCCTTCATTTAAGGCCGGCATAAATTCTTTACCAAGTTGAAAAAAGGCGCTTACTCCAATTAATAAAAGTAGCATCGGTGCCAAAATAAACTTTTTCCTATTATCTAGCACCCAATTTAGGGTTGGTTTATAAAACTTAAGGATCAATTTAGATATCGGGTTTTTCTTGATGGGTTTTATTTTACCTTTTAAAACAAAAACAGATAGTGCTGGTACTAAAATCAAGGCCACTAAAACCGAGCCAAACATGGCCAGAGTCTTGGCCCAGGCCAGGGGAATAAATAGCTTTCCCTCTGCCCCGCTTAGAGCAAAAACTGGGAGAAAGGTAACGATTGTAGTCATTACGGCAGTTAAAATTGCAGGCCCTACTTCTTTAGCAGCATCTATAATATGCTGAATTCTTTCTTTTCCTCGAGAGTTGGGGAAATCTGCGAGACGGGAATAAATATTTTCCGTCATGATGATTCCCATATCTACCATTGAACCGATGGCAATAACCAAACCTGATAAGCTCATAATATTAGAATCGATACCCAAAAGATTCATTAAGATAAAACTTATGCCAACTCCAAAGGGAAGAGTTAAAGATACGAGGAAGCCTGACTGCCAATGCAGTAAAAAGGCCATAATGACTAAAACAGTAATTATAACTTCTTCGGAAAGGGCGGTATAGACAGTGTTAAGTGTCCTATCAATTAATTCTGACCGATCATAAAATGGAACGATCTTAACGCTTTTTGGGAGTCCACTTTTGAGTTCTTCAAGGCCAACTTTTACATTTTCGATTACATCTTTGGGGTTTTCACCAAAGCGCATGGTAACAATACCACCTACAACCTCATGGCCATTTTTATCAAGCAACCCTCTTCTAAAGGCAGGGCCTATGCCTACGGTACCCACATCTTTTACCCGAATGGGTGTGTTATTTTTAATGGCAATGACTACATTTTCAATATCAGAGATTTTTTTGAAAAAACCAAGACCTCGGACAATCATTTCCCGGTCACCTTCTTCGATAACTTCTGCCCCAACATCTAAATTGGAATTTTTAATGGCCTTTATGAGTTTAGAAAAGTGAACATCAAAGGCAAAAAGTTTTCTTGGGTCTACATCAATTTGATATTCTTTTACGAAACCACCAATACTAGAGACTTCGCTTACCCCATCAACTCCTTGTAAGTGATATTTAACAAAAAAATCTTGAATTGATCTTAGCTCGGCCAGAGATTTAGGATGAAGGGCATCTTCTTCATTTTCTATGGTGTACCAATATATTTGTCCCAGACCTGTGGCATCTGGACCTAAACTTGGAAGGACTCCCTCCGGTAGAAGGTCTCCAACATTAGATAGCTTTTCTAAAATTCGGGATCTCGACCAGTAGTAATCAATCTTTTCTTTAAAAATAACGTATATGACTGAAAATCCAAAGGCCGAAGTAGCTCGGACATCTTTCACACCAGGGATGCCCTGAAGATGAATGGATAAGGGATAAGTGACTTGTTCTTCAATATCTTTAGGGGAACGTCCAGGCCAATCAGTAAAAACTATTTGTTGATTTTCTCCAATATCAGGGATGGCATCCTTTTTTGATTCTTTTAAACTATAGATAGAAAGAAGAGCAATTATCAAAAATGATAAAACTACCAAGACTCTATTTTTAATTGAAAATTCAATTAATTTTTGGATCACCTTGATCTCCTAATGATTTCCATGTCCGAAATCCTCATATCCCCCAAATAGTTGGGACTGAGCATCTAATAAAAAGTTTCCTTCAATAACCACAAAGTCACCTTCTTTTAGCCCTTGTACAACCTCAACATAACCTTCTGATTCAAAGCCAGTATGGATCGTTTTTGCTTGGTAAGTGGTATCACTTATTTTTTGCCAGATAACTTTTCTTTTGCCTGTATCGATAATGGCAGTTCTTGGGATAACTAATCGATTCCTTTCTAAAACAGTTTTTAAGGTGGATTCTGCGACCATTCCAGGTCGAAGTTTACCATAGGAATTTTCAATCGAGGTTCTCACTTTTAAAGTTCTCGATTGATGGTCAAGGACCGGATTAATAAAATCTATTTTTCCTTTTAGAACTTGCCCTGGAAGAGCGCTAAACTTAAGTTCCACTTCTTGCCCAATTTTTACCAGTCCTGAATCTTGTTCATATACATCCATCTCAACCCATACAGTGGTTAAATCGGAGAGTTCAAAAAAGTTTTGTCCTTCCTTAAAATATTTTCCTACTACAGCATTTTTTTTCTGCACAATACCAGTGGCCGGAGAGTAGATGGTAATAGAATGGGGGATTTTTCCTTTTTCATACCAGTTTTGTAATTGAAAATCTTTAACCCCCCAAAGTCTTAATTTCTCCCTAGCTTCTTTATATAAGTCTTTGAAGGCCTTATTTTTAGTTTTATTATAACTTTTTCGGGCAAGTAAATATTCTTCTCCACCGGTAATAAGTTGGGGGCTATAAATTTCAAGTACTGGATCCCCTTTTTTTATGTAGGCCCCTGTGACTTTTACATATACCTTCTCTACTCTTCCCGGTACACGAGCAGGAATCTTGCTTTCTTTTTCTTCAGATTCAAAAACTGCTCCCAGAAGCCTTATATTTTTTGACATCTTCATATTTGTCACAGGAAAAAAATCAGGTTTAAAATGATGAAGTTGCGCCTTTCTAAGTTTTACCTTTGAGATAACTTTCCCTGCTTCCATTTCTGGAGTGATCTCGATCATGGGACTTCCATCCACGGGGCAGGCCATGGGGCGTTCACTGGTAATGTCCGGAAAACCCTTACATCGCCAAAGCTCAGACATTTTATGTTCGCTAGTTTCAGTTTCTTCCTGGTCTATTTCAACTTTAGTAAGAATCATTTCACAGATTGGACAACGACCTGGTTTATCTGATCTTATCTGTGGGTGCATGGCACATGTATAGTAAACCTGTTGTTGCTTAATCTCTTGATGGTTATTATGATCTTTTTCCTTTGTACAACCAAAAATTAAAAGAAGAAGGATAAGACTAAATATTTTCATCGAGTTTCCCTCCTGCGACAAACTTTCTTTCTAATCTTAAGTTTTTTAAATGAGCGTTTAGCTTATTTTCTCGCAGTAAGATGTTTAATAATTTTATTTCAGCATCTAATAATTCAATATAAGTCGAGTTACCAAGCCCATAGGATGTAGAGGTGATTTTTCGAAGAGATCTGGCAAATTGTAGCGTTTTTGATTCTAATATTTTTAATTCTTCTTTTAATTTATTAATGGACTCTCTTAAATAACCCAAATTGGATTCTTTATTGATTTCATAATTCCTAAGAATATTTTTCGCCTCATACTTGCCATAGACAGCTTTTTTATAGGAGGCCGATCTCGTGGAACCTGTTGGGAGAGGGAAATTGATGAAAGCACTTACAAAATCTCCTTCTTTCCAATTTTTGGAGCGAAAAGTATAGCCAAAAGAAAAGGTTAAGTCGGGAATCCTATTGGAATCATATGCCCGCATTTCAAAGTCTCTGCTTTCTAGAATCTTTTGATGAAATTTCTTTTCATAATCATATTTTGGATTGCTTCCTTTATAAGTTAAGACTTTCCAGGGAATGGACCTAAGATCGAGAGAAAGTTCCTTGCCATCTAGAATATAGGAAAGTTTTTTATCAATTTCTTTTAATTCAAACCTAAGATTACTAAACTTTGTTTCCACTTCTGAAATTCTAATTTGAATATCTAAAAGAGCAGATTGGGGAATCTTTCCATTGGAATAAAGGTTTTTGGAAATTTTTAGCATTCTTTTGAGCCAATTTAAGTTTTTTCGATATGTGATAAGGTCTAGGTTGATTTTTTCTTTGGAAATTGAGAGTTGCCAGAGAATTTTCTTAAGAGATCTTTGCTGTTGTTTAGAAGAGATTTTTTTTGAGTTGGACTTTGCAATGTATGCATCTTTAAAGTTGGAAAGTTTTTTAGACAGAGGGAACTTTTGAGCTAGAGATAGCTCAACTCCGGTCATAGGAGATTCATTAAATGAAAAGGTCTTTACTGGAAAATTCTTGGCATTAACCTTAAAATTTAAATCCCCCCAGGCCCCCTTTACTCTGGCCTCTTCATATAAGATATTTGAAGTGTTAATAAGTAACTTAACGCTCTCATGATTTTCAATGAGCTTAACTGCCTGCTTAAAGGTTACGGCAGACACTGATCTACTTAAAATGAATAATAATAAAAGGTAATACTTCACGATCACTCCATACTTAGAATTACGATAAGGCCTTGATTTTGTGACAAATGCCTTATGTTTTTATCTATTCTATTGTAATTTTAGTGAGTTAGAATATAAAAAAGTGTCACAAAAATGAGAATTTCTCGTAATAAAGGTAGGGAACTTTGAATCCTTTTGAAAATTTAAGCGATGAGGCTTTAATGATTAAGTATATGGAGGGGGAGTACTTCGCTTTCGAGGTTTTATACTTGAGGCATAAAAACAAAATTTATTCCTACGTAAAAAGAAGAATAAATGACGCAAATTCAGCAGAAGAGATCTTTCAAAACATATTCCTAAAGCTTCATCGCTCTAGGGCGAAATTTGACCCGAAGTATTTATTTCTACAATGGATTTATACACTTTCCAAAAATGAGGTGATTGATTTTCTAAAGAAGAAAAAAATAATCCTAACTAGATTTGAAGATAATTTTGAGATAGGAGAGTTGGATAAGACCTCATTTGAGGGTTTAGATATTATTGAAAAATCAAATTTAGATAAAAAAGAAAAGAAGGCCTTAGTACTAAAGTTTTTTCAGGAAGAGGACTATGAAACGATATCGAGGATTCTTGAGGTAAAAGAGGCATACGCTCGAAAGATCGTAAGTAGAGGGCTATTAAAACTAAGAAAAAATTGGGAGGATAAATAAATGGACAAAAAAAATGAGTTATTAGATTTTTTCGAAAAATCTGATTTTAGACCTTCCAGGAAATTAGATAAAACTATATTACAATTTGTAAAAAAAGAACTGATACCAAATCATAAAAAAATATTTGGAAAATTATTTTTAATACAGGCCTTTGTGGGGACCTTAGTGCTGCTTTTTTGTCCTCAATTCAACTTTTCTTTAACTGGAAGTTATGAGGTGTTTCATTTTTTCCATAGGCATCTTGGAATGTATGGCTGTACGGCAGTTTGTGGTGGAATTTTTCTTGGAAGTGGACTTTTTGTCGCTAATTTTATTTTAGAGAGAGGAGAAATTGCGGTAATAAAAAAATCTAAATTTCTTTATTCAACGGCCTTAAGTGGATTATGTATCCTAATATTTATTTTTGCTGGCGCGGAAATATATCTTGATTTGTCTTTGATCTGGCTTATAGGTTCAAGTTTGGTGGCAATAATTACTTTTGAATTTGGAAGGTTCATAAGAGATTATTTCTTTTTTCTAGGCGTCAATCACCCTTGACATGACCTGTAATAAAAGAAATTGGCCATAGAAGTCTATTAGGGTGAAGCTTTTTTTAAGAGTTCAAGAATTTCTTGTAATTTTATATTGGTAGCTCTTTTTGAACCACTACTAATGGCCTGATGGACACAATGGCCTAAATGGTTTTCTAGAATTTTAAGCTCTAAGGATTTAATGGCAGATCTTGTTGCTTTTAATTGAGTAAGGATATCCACACAATACTTTCCCTCTTCCACCATCTTGGTGATGCCACGAACTTGTCCTTCGACTCTTTTAAGTCTGTTTAACTGCCCTTTATGATCTGCTGACTTCAATTAAATTCCTTATTCTTAAACTATTGGTAACTACTGAAATACTACTAAGTCCCATGGCCAGTGAGGCAAGTGCCGGTGGAAACATCCAACCGGTAAAAGGGTAAAATAAACCGGCCGCCAAGGGGATGCATAGCACATTGTAAATAAGTGACAAAAACAAATTTTGCCTAATAATTTTCATGGTGCCTTCAGATAACAAGATAAACTCTAGTGCCTTAGAAATATCTCCATTAATTAAGGTTACATCTGCGGTACTTATAGCTATATCTGTTCCCGTTCCCATGGCCATGGATAAATCAGCAACGGCCAATGCGGGAGCATCATTTATACCATCTCCAAGCATGGCAACTTTTCTGCCTTTTTTCTGTAAATCTTCTACGTATTTTGCTTTATCAGTAGGAAGTGCATTTGCCACAAAATGATCAATAGAAAGAGTCTTGGCAACTTTTTCAGTAACTTTTTTGTTATCTCCACTGATAAGCCAGGTTTCGATATTTTCTTTTTTTAGCGCCGCTATTACCTCTGGGGCTTGATCTTTAATGGAATCGTTAAGAATAATCTGTGCGACTAATTCTTTATTGATGCTTACCCAAACTTCAGTACCAATGTCTGTACTTTTCCCAGTTACTTTAATGTTATTTTCTTCTAGCAGAGCTTTATTTCCGACAATATATTCTTTGCCGGAAATTTGAGCTACGAGACCTTTGCCTGAAATAATTTCAAAGGTGTCAGGATCAATAAAGGAAATACTTTTATTCCTTACATAATCAACTATTGCTTTGGAGATTGGATGCTCGGAGTAATGTTCAATGGAGCCAATTTCTTTTAGAAAGATATTTTTGTCTACTTCCTTTAGATAGTTAATTTTTTCAACTTGCGGGCGGCCGACGGTTAAAGTTCCAGTCTTATCAAAGATAATAGTATCAATCTTGTCACCTTTTTCAATGACATCCCCACCTGAAATTAATATTCCCTTCATGGCGGCACGACCGGTAGAAACGACTACGGCAGTTGGCGTGGCCAGGCCTAAGGCGCAAGGGCAAGCAATAACAAGGACGGCAATCATATTAGATATGGAAAAGCCCCACTTTGGGCCTTCACCAAAAAAGTACCAAGCAAGAAAGGTGAAAAAGGCAATGGCAATTACGATGGGAACAAAATAACTGCTAATTTTATCAGCATACCTTTGAATGGGAGGTTTTAGACTTTGTGCTTTTTCAACGTATTGAATAATTTGGGATAAAAAAGTATCTGATCCAACTTTAGTGGCCATAAATTCGATAGTACTTTCTCCATTGATGGTTCCGGTAAAGACTTCACTTGATTCTTTTTTGAGCACAGGAATGGACTCACCTGAAATCATGGACTCATCAACGGAAGAAACACCCTTTGTTACAATGCCATCGACAGGTATTTTTCCACCAGGGCGAACCCTTATAATATCTCTTAGGTGAACTTCCTCAACGGGAATTTCTACTTCTTCCCCATCTTTAATTACTGAGGCCTTCTTTGCTCCCTTTTGTAAAAGTAAGTTTAAAGATTCACGGGCCTTTTTTTTGGCCTTATTTTCAAAATATTGTCCCAAATAGACAAAAGAGATAATAAAACCTACTGCCTCAAAGTAAACTTTTTGTAGCAGACCTAGCTCACTTGAGGTCCCAGGAAAAAAAGTAATAAAGGAACTATAAAGAAAAGCGGCCGAAGTACCAAGGCCTATCAGGGTGTTCATGTTGGATTTGCCGGATCTTAAAAAAACCAAGACGGCCTTAATAAAATGATTTCCTATTATAAGCCACACCGGTAGAGCTAGGGCGAATTGTATGATCCAATTTATTTTGGTGGAAGGGAGATTTTTTAAAGGTCCCATGGCAAAAATAAAAATCAGGACGGAGAGGACCAGAGCAATTATGAATTTTTGAAAGTTTCCGTTTTTTTCTTCAGTTTCTTCTTTAGAAGAGTCGAGGATTTCATAACCTAGCTCATCAATCTTTTCTTTAATTAGAGACTCTGCTTGGGAGTCATCAAACTCGAAATGACCTTTTTCCGTGGCGTAGTTTACTGAAGATATTTTAACACCGGGAATTTTTTTTACATCATTTTCGATACTGCTAGAGCAACTAGCACAATGCATTCCGCCTATTTTAACATCTAATTTATTCATAAAGTCATCTTGGATATTTTAAATCCAATTTGTTCAATTTGTTTTTTAAGTTGCATGGGAGTTGCCTCTTCGGACAGAAAGGAAACGGTTACTTTTTTTTCTTCTAGATTTACACTTACATCTTTTGAAAGGTTAGAGAGGACATTTTCTATTTTTGAAACGCAAGAGTTGCAATTCATCCCCTCAACTTGAAAACTAATAGTCTTATTCATGATTAAATCCTTAGTTATACCCTATAGGGGTATATCGTTAATGATTAGCCATGTCCAGAGGTCATAAAGGGGGAGTCAAAATTAATTCTTTTTTGCACGTCACCAAGAGAGAGAAAGAAATCTTCACAAAGATTAAGGGTTTCTTG
>Ga0164315_10000117_pt1 | contig 44858 bp, 47 predicted proteins | sample GuaBasSedimGuay6_FD_113737 | JGI IMG/M metagenome (GOLD analysis project Ga0164315, IMG submission 113737) | Subseafloor sediment microbial communities from Guaymas Basin, Gulf of California, Mexico - Guay6, Core 4569-2, 0-3 cm | ecosystem: Environmental > Aquatic > Marine > Hydrothermal vents... | reverse complement strand
TGCGGGAAAGCCGGAGAACTTCAGATCCTACGTTGCTGAGGGTTCGAAGTAAAAAACTACGACTTCACCCTCAGGCGCCTTGACTCTGAAGCCCTCCGGCTTTTGCAACGACAGGGTTAATATGAGGATGAAAACGATGGAACAGGATTGTAACAACTTTTACAAAACCGTTCCTTGATATTGATAGCCGTTCTACTGGATAAGTATGATTACAGTGTAGTAGATGGGTGATAATTGTGATCAGTTATAAAAAAGTTGCACGAATTCAAAGGAATTGGTGAAATGACAGATTCACAAAAACCTAAGAAATCAGTCAGTAAAAAGGGATGGTGGTTTGGCTTAGGGTTGGGAGCTGTTTTAACTGTCCTTGTCGTGTTGGCATCGGGCTTTATGATCGAGACCACCAACACCGATACGTTTTGTGTCTCCTGCCATGCCATGAATCCCTTTCGTGACTCTTGGAAACAGGCTGTTCATGGTGGTGAAAATCCACAGGGATTCGCCGCCCAGTGCGTGGATTGCCACTTACCCCATGGAAACTTCATTGAGTATGTCACCGCCAAAGCCGTCACCGGCACCAGTGACGTGATCCAGAACATGATCATTGATGTGGCAGAATTTGATTGGATGGGCAATTCGGAAAAGCGTCGCATGAAATTTACCTATGATTCGGCCTGCCGTCGTTGTCACCAACAGCTGGATGCGGCACCTGGGATGCCCAGGGGCGGTTTTTTGGCCCACCGTGCTTATTTGCGGGGAGACACCACCAAGAAATGTGCCGAATGTCATCCCCATGTGGGGCATAAAAATATGGCCGAAATGGTGGGTCGTTACTTTAGAAATTTTAAAAAGCAGATATAGTCATAATATTTGATGATGGGGTTTAACCTAATGGGTCATTTAAATTTGCAGTGAGTAAAAGGAGGATGGTATGAAGCTGACGCCAGGCAAAATTGGGATCTTGGCACTGTCTGTACTGGTAGCCGCCATAGCCGTATCAATCGGCGCCGAAGAATATCCCAACATTCCCAAAGAATTGGTTATTAAACGAGGCTTTACCAAGGAAGCGCTGCAGTGTATCGAATGTCACGCCGGGAAAATACCCGGCACGGTAGAAAGCTGGAAGAAAAGCAGGATGAGTCATGCCGGGGTATCCTGCTACGACTGCCATGTCGTGGATAAATCATCTCCCATGGCCAGCCAATGCGAAGGGATCAAGGGAACGAGCACATTTATTTCACCCATGGTTTCTTCCAAAACCTGCTCCCGCTGCCATCCCCAGGAAGTGGAGCAATTTCTAAAAAGCGGCCACGCTGAATTGGCCAGCGGCGCGGTAACGAGTCCTGAAAGGGCCGGCCTCAGCAAACTTCAATTCTATTATGAAGGCGGGGGATTTATGACCCAAAAGAAATTTACCTGGGTCTATGGTACGCCAAAAGAAGCTACAGCCATTGAACGTGCCCCGCGTGCTTCCGGATGTCAGCCTTGTCACGGCACCACCGTGGAACTGGGCCCGGACAACAAGCCGATTAACGAAACCTGGCCTGGTGGCGTGGGCACCATCTATCCGGATGGCTCGATCGGAACGTGTACGGTGTGCCATGAACGGCATACATTCAAAAAATCCGATGCCCGTAAACCCGAAGCCTGCGGCGCCTGTCATCTGGGTCCGGATCATCCCAACGTCGAGATCTATCTGGAGAGCAAGCACGGCCAATTGTATCAAACCCAGGGAGAAGATTGGGAATTTGACAGCCCGCCGGATGCCTGGGAGCCGGGCGACTATACAGCACCCACGTGTGCTACGTGCCACATGAGCGGCATCGGCGATCTGGCCACCACCCATAATGTTCAGGAACGGCTCAAGTGGGATCTGATGCATAAAAAATCAGTGGTGCGCTCCGGCAACCGCGGTGACGGTGTCAAAGGCGAGGAGAAGATGAGAAAGGTTTGTGCCAACTGCCACGGACCCTCCCATATCAAAACACAACGCGATATGCTGGATAATTCCGTGGGTTTGTACAACATGTACTGGGACGGTGCCGTGAAAATGAGGAAAGAACTGGCCGACAAAAATCTGTTGGGACCGGATCCATGGCAGGACGGCTTCCAGGAACTGGAGTACTACCTGTGGCATCATACGGGTCGTAGGGCACGCCAGGGCGCGGCTATGAATGCACCGGACTACGCTCACTGGCACGGCTTTTTCCAGGTCTTCCAGGTTTACCAGGACATGGAGAATATCTACAAAAGCCGTATAGAGACCGGAAAGATCGAAAAATACAGTACGGTGATAAGCTCCGCGCCCTACTAAGAGGATTCCTATAATTAGGTTGTATCGCGGTTTGGTTTCAAACCATTCCTGATGCCCTCTATACCCCAAAAGCCAAATTCCGCCCAGCGGGATTTGGCTTTTTATTTTATAAGATTATTGACACGATGATAAGGAAGATATGTATTGCATATATATTATATGGCAAAAGGTTATGCCCACCCTCGACGCCTTGGATCTGAATCCCTCCGGTTTTTGCAACATTGGGGTAAAGTCACTGGTAGTCGGCTCTGATTTATTAATAAAGGAGAATAGAACGATGATTGCATGTTGTGGACTGGATTGCTCTAAATGCGAAGCGTATCTTGCTACCCGGGAAGATAATGATCTCAAGCGGGCAGAAGTGGCAAAAAAATGGTCTGTGCAGTATAAGGCCGACGTTAAACCGGAATATATTAATTGTGATGGCTGCAGAACTGGGGGAAAATTATTCTTCTATTCTTCAGACATGTGTGAAATCCGTAAGTGTTGTATGGAAAAAGAGTTAGAAAACTGTGCTGCCTGTGAGATGTATATATGCGACAAACTCAAAGCTTTTATTGCCTTAGCTCCGGAAGCGGGTAGTGCTTTAGAGAAATTACGTATGTGATAACAAATCTATTGTTTTTAGATGATTGACGACTCTATCGTGATGTTTTCTTTCGGTTTTCCATTGGAAAAAACCATTCATTGTCGCTGTGCAATCCGACACCAGATAACTATCAATTCCCTTTTTGATCGCAGTTCGCATGGTTTTTGCGACGCATTGATCCGTAGTAAAACCGCAAACAAGTAAGGTCTCAATATCGTTATCTTCGATAATCTGTTCCAGGTCGCTTCCCACAAAAGCATCAAAGGCGTAACGACCGGTGACAAGAATATCGCCTTCTTTGAACAATTCCTCCATGATCTCCGATTTCCGAGTGCCTTTGGTAAAGACTTTCCCGAATGTTAACCAGGCCAGCCAGCCTTTTTTATTCTCAGGGTCGATGATCAATGGTGCATGGATGATTTTAACCCCTTTTTTTCTGGCTTCGTCAACGAGAGTGATGGTGTTTGCCAGAACATTTCTGGATGTCAATTGACCCTTTATCAGCCAATGATAAAGGCCTTTGGTTGTCCACTGATTTTGGAATTCGATTAAAACAATGGCTGATTTGCTTTTTTCAATATTCATACACGATCTCCTTTCCTCGATAAATTTGCTCCCAGAAAATACGCTGCCGAACTATTTATCCAAAAAAATTATGGCTTAAATAATGTTGAAAGACCCTGGTTTACCTTTTCTAATAGGCGATTCAGCTCTTGCCTATCTTTTTCAGACAGCTTAGCCATTAGTTTTCCAATGTGGCTGTAGTAATCTGGAAGCATTCCACCCAACAAATGCCGCCCTTTTTTTGTGAGTCGTATACCCAATTTTCTGCGGTCCTCCGGATGAGCGACTCGTTCAATAAATGCCTTTCGCTCCAGTCCATCCAATAGGCCCGTCATAGTGGCCCGTTTAACACCCACTTTTTCTGCAAGGGTTGATGGGTTTGTCGCCTTGTCTGGTGTACGATTCAATACGATCAACGTAAGAAAGCGCCCTTGCGACAAACCATACTTACCAAGAATGGCTTCAAAGGCGGTCAATAGATCGCTGCCGGTACGCAGCAGAACCGCGCATGATTTAAGCGCGGAAGGATCCAGGTCAGGGTAACGCTTGGTAAAGTCTTTTAAAGTGCGATCTGATGGAAGGTCTTTGAGGTAAAACATAAGCTTAATTCTCCCTAAGGATTAAATACGGAAGCTAATAATATGCCGCCTAATTATCAATGTCAACTACAATTTAGAGTTTTTCTAAGCCGAAGAAACTTATGGGCGTTTTCTGAGTGGAAATAAATTGCTTGACAAAGAAAACATTTATATATAAATAATTATATTTAAATGTCTAACGAGGATTGGATATGCTTAAATGTGCACTACTTGGTTTTCTGACGTATGAATCGAAAACCGGATATGAACTCAAACAAACAATGGATAAGTCAACCGGTCATTTCTGGCATGCTAAGCAAAGCCAGATCTATATGACACTGAAAAAGTTGGAAGAGGACGGATTGATCACATCTCATTCGGAACATCAGGCAACCCGTCCTGACCGCCGGGTTTATACCATTTCGGAATCCGGCGAAAAGACATTGCGAGAATGGCTTTCACAACCCGTAACCACGCTTGATACTACCAAGCAGCTATTGCTGCTGAAACTGTTCTTCTCAGGAAAACTGGAAAAAGAAACCATTTTGACGCAATTGCGACTGCTGCGCAACCTGCATGAGCAACAGGTTGAACTGTATAAAACCGAATCACCGGATTTTATTAAAGAAATTACGACGTTCCAACCCGAATTAAAACAGGATGCGCACCTGTGGGAGGCGACACGGCGTTTTGGTGAGTTATATGAGAATATGTATATCCGTTGGCTGGATGAGACCATTGCCATGGTAGAGGATAAAATATGAGAGGTTAGGAGAAATTTTTTACCTATTATATAATTAATTATATATAAATATATTCTTAACGTCCAAGGGAGGTGTAAAATGAAAAAACTTTACTTGCCGTTAATTATGTCTGTTTTCGTATGCTTTGTTTCGATGGCGTATGCGCAAACAGGAATGATTAATGTTGAGATTTCCGGAATTGAAGACCCAAAAGGATTGATGTCGATCGGATTGTACTCAGATGAAAAGGGGTTTCCCGATGATGGCAAAGAATACAAAGGAACGGATGTTGAAGTAACCGGGCAAACCGTTGTCTACACCTTTAAAGATGTTCCTTTTGGTACTTATGCCATTGCCGTTTTTCACGATGCCAATTCAAATGGTAAGCTTGACAAGAATTTCTTTGGAATTCCCAAGGAAGGGTATGCTTTTTCCAACAATGTGTTCGGCACATTCGGGCCGCCTGGTTTTAAGGATGTTTCTTTTGAACTGGCAGGCAGCAAGATGATAAAAATCGAAATGCGTTACTAAGGGGGAAAACATGAAAACCTTGCTAAAGTATTTGCCCTTTGCTGGAATTATCGCCATAAATTCTTTAGCCGTGGCAGGTGGTTACCGTCTGGAAGGTCTTAAACCCTATGTTTTGATCATAAGCTCTATTGTTCTTTTGAATTTGATCCTAGCGATATTACTAAAAGTCCGGAGTTATTTTCCCTACGGGGTCTCAGGAATCGTGATAATCGGGGCATTTTTTGTCTGTTTTGTGCCGTCACTCGGCCGGATATATTTGGAAAATGCCATCGCGGGTTTATATTTGGGTTTATTTCTGGTTGCGGTGCTTCCGCCTTTATTCAAATTGGACCCTTTCACTTATGAATTTTCAAAAAAGAATTATCCTGAAATCATCACCAAAACAGATCAATTTCGAAAGATAAACATCATCATCAATTATATCTGGGCGGGGTTGTTTGGGATTTCCATCATTTTATCCATCATCAAATATTCCAACGACGGTGGCATACAGGTTATTATTTCAAGTGTTGTCCCCATCGTTTTACTACTTGCAGTCGGCCTGCCGGTAAACATAAAATTACCCTCGATTTTAATGCAAACGACTCAAGGGGAACAGCTACATTTCGAATCGATCAAAGAATTATTCGAAGCAATGCCTCACGGATTAAATAAAAAACGTGCCAAAGGGGTTGATACGATTATTCAATTCCATTTAACGGGTGAGGAACCTACCGAGGGATATTTAACCATAAAAGATTTCGAATGCACATATACAACCGGCATTCACTCTAATCCTAAAACAACGATTACATCCGATTCCAGACTTTGGCTTGCCATTTCAAACAATGAAGTTTCGGGTGACCAGGCGTTTATCAAAAAGGAATACACGGCTGACGGAGATATAACCATATTGTTAAAATTAGGTGATTTGTTTGCTTCATCAACTGAAGAAGAAGTAAAAGAAGAACCTCGCGAAATTCAATTTACGTATAAAACTTTTAAACCGGGGCAAATCAATAAAATTGTTGTTTTCGATGGCGGCCCGCGAAACACTAAATTCAGCAAAACTACCTTCATGGTGAATCATTTCTGCAGGGGAGCCAAATCAGCGGGTGCCGACATTGAATATGTCAAGCTGAAAGACATGAAAATCAATCCCTGTACGGGATGTTATACCTGCTGGACAAAAACGCCTGGAGAATGTATTTTTCAAGATGATATGATCGACCTGCGGCTGAAATTCAGAAAAGCGGATTTAATTATTTTTGCCTCACCCCTATATATTTTCAATGTAACAGGTATCATGAAAAATTTCCTGGACCGGCTTTTACCGAACATGAAACCCTACATGTTGGTCGAAGACGGAGAGACAAAACATCCCCATCGTTATCCGGAAGATAAGCAGCAAGGCTTTATTGTGTTCAGTGCTGCAGGGTTTCCCGAAGTAGAGCACAATTTCGATGGATTAAAGGCAATGTTCAGATGTTTACACAGTCATTCTGAAAAGACTTCCCTTATGGGGGAATTTTATATGCCGGGAGCAGAACTGATTTCTCAACCGGTATATGCCGAAAGACGTGAGAGAATCGAGCAGGCATGTTCTAACGCCGGAGAGCAAGTTGTGAAAGAAGGGAAAGTCAATATGGCGTTTATGAGAGCTGTGGCAGACGCGGAAATTACACAGAAAAAATTTCAGGAGCAGGCGGATTCCTTCTGGGAATCATTAGACGGAAAATCCTCATATCTTAAAAGCGCTCCCAAGTTGGAATACACAACTGACACCTGATTTTCTGCAAGAACCCGATTGGGCAGGAAATGGGGGCTACGACCCAATTGGAATAGCGGGATGGTGGAACAATGGAATGATGGGTTTCGGGGAAATAGGGTGGCTTCATGTTGAAAAACATTTTGGCAACCAGTATTCCAGCGTTCCATTATTCCGCCTGCAAATTATGGGGAGTGTTATTATAGTCAACCCATTATTTAAACGAGGAACTAATGGCGATAAAGTACATACAACCCGTTGCGCCAAATTCTATCACGTAACTACAGGGGAGCACCGCAGTATTTGCAGAATTGGGCATCCTTGTCGTGCCCCTGAGCGCTGCAGGCAGGGCAGGCCTGATTGACGGCCTTATGCTCCATGGCATGGGAGATCTCTACCGACACGATACCGGTGGGAACCGCTATCAGCCCGTACCCCATGATCATGATCAGCGAGGCAAGCACCTGACCCAGACCGGTCTGGGGAGAAATATCACCGTACCCAACCGTGGTTAGGGTCACAACGGCCCAGTAAATACCCCTGGGAATACTGGTGAAGCCGCTGGATTCACCTTCCACGAGATACATCAGGGAACCGAAAATAATCACCAGGGAGAGCACTGTAAACAGGAAAACGGTTATTTTCCGGCGGCTTGCCCGCAGAGCCCGCATGAGCGTCTGGGCCTCGGCGAGGTACTGGACAAGTTTTAGTATGCGAAAAACCCTCAGAATCCGTAGGACCCGTATCACGATCAAGTAATGGCTTCCGGGAATCAGCAGGCTCAGGTAGGTGGGAATAACGGACAACAGATCCACAATACCAAAAAAACTGATTGCGTATGCGATGGGCCGGCCAATGCACAACAGCCGCAGCAGATACTCCACCGTGAACAAAATGGTAAACGACCATTCCAGGCGTCGCAGCAGTCGGCCATGCGCGGCCTGGAAAGCACTGACGCTGTCCAGCATCACCACGGTGACGCTCAGAAGAATCGAGACGATCAACAAAATGTCGAACCATTTTCCGGCCGGCGTATCGGCCTCGAAAATGACTTCATATAGAGCTTTCCGCCAGCCCCGAATCGGGGGGTTATGCTGAGGTTTTTTCATGGTTAGACCACTGCCGGTTGTTTGGGGTCGGAGGTTCAAATCCTCTCACCTCTTGCGCATTTTATTTAATCGTTATATTACCAGCATCTATCAGTTTCTTGACCCTATTTCTTATACTGTGCAATCGTATCGCTCACACAGCGGACTTATTTGAACAACTTCCCGCCAAAATGCTCCATATACTGATCAATCTCTTTGGCAAAATGTTCCAGGAACTTTTCCATCTTTTCGCCTTCATGCTGCATGGCTTTATCAGCGATGTTGGCTGCGCTATCATAAGCTTTTTCAAACTCATGATCAGCCAGGCCGCTGATTTCTTTTGCCTCTTCCTTTGTTATGTGACCGGCGTGGGCAAAAACAGAGACAAATACTCCACTCAAATGTTTCACCTTTTCTTTAGCCATTTTGTGAATCTCCTTTCGATACTTGTTATCGTAAACAATTTGAAAAACTTGAAGACATTGTGCAGTTATTCAGCAATTTCTCATGGATATACTTATTACAATATCACAACATCAACTTGCTGTGAATAAAAGAATTTTTTGAAATAATTGTGGATGTGATATCAGTATGCTGAAAAATTACGGCAAGGCTTCAAATTCTACTTATGAGCTTATCCGAAAGTACCTTGACCATATTTTTTCTATATAAGGGTGACAAATACATGTTGTTGACAGGGGATATATCATGTTGAGCCTTTTCCGGTATCTCCCTCAGTTCATCATGAGAAGAAAAATCATAAATGAGGGGGGTTGCACCTGCAGATCCAACAGCGAGCCTCCCCTTATCTCCGGCACCCATGGAAAGAGCAATGTTGATAACAGGGTAGTCAATGGATTCTCTCATCCTGAGTTTTTCATATCCGCCCCTCATTTTGTCTGGCGTTTTTCAAAGCGTATTTTTCGTGCTATACTCTCAATTTATCGGAGTTTACCAAATGAATAAAGCAGCTATCGTGATCATTGGTGGTGGTTTACTGGGCACCAGTGTGGCTTATCATCTCACCAGACGCGGGGCGTGTGACGTTATCCTGCTGGAAAGGTTGGGTCTGGCAACAGCCGCCTCTTCCCAAGCAGCGGGGTTAATGTTCGCGATTTCCTCCAAACCGGCCGTTGACCGGTTGAGCCGTGTAACTTTCAAGGTTATAGATGCACTGGAAGAGCAATTGGGTGATCACCTTGATTTTCATCGAGTCGGCACAGTGCGTCTTGCGGAAACGGGAAAGAGCCGTTCAACATTGGAAGCCCTATACGCCAGGTCGCAGCAGGAAGGTATTTCGGCGGAAATTGTCAATGAAGCATGGCTATTCGAAAACTTGCCCTGGCTCACGGCAGGATCTGATGCATTATCAGTATTTTTTGCTGATGACGGGTATATCGATCCATATCGACTTGTAGCCGCGTATGCCCGCGCTGCAAAACGGTCCGGGGTTCGCATTGAGACCGGTGTCGCAGTTAAATCCATCCGCTTTGACGGCAAAAGGATGGTAGCTGTCCAGACGTCCAAAGGAATGTTCCAATGTGAAAAAGTGGTCGTTGCTGCGGGAGCTTGGTCGAACAATCTGACAATGCCTTTGGGTATTTCTTTGCCGATGACCCCGGTCCGCAGTCATTTCTGGATTACAGCGCCCGGTCCCCTGTCTTACAAAAACCAGCCAATGACAGTCCATGCCGACGCCGGGGCTTATACAAGACCTGAGGTGAACGGTATGCTTTTAGGGGTGCAGGAAGCCTTCTCACCTACGTTCGATTACCGCATTTTACCGGATGATATGGACACTTTTACCATCACAGAAAATGGTCATGAATGGGATGCTCTTATTGAGGCGGAGCCGCGCGTCTCGCGCTTTTTTCCGGGTCTAAACAGCGCCCGTTTTGAAAGCTACGTGACCGGCCTGTCAGCCTATACGCCGGATGGCCACTTTATTCTCGGGGAAATCGACGAGAGACCGGGGCTTTATGTGGCAGCGGGTTGCTGCGGCTCAGGGGTCATGTCCTCCGGCGGCATCGGAGATGCGTTGGCTGGATTGATCATAGAAGGTGAAAGCCCACACAACCTGATGCCCTTCAGGCCAGATCGGTTTGGAATCGTGGACCCGGCCTCAACGGAATTTCAAATGCTTTGTGCAAAGGCAAGAGCCAGGAAAGCCGAATAATATGAGCGCTTCAGATGACATTGAGTTTAAAAAGATTAATGAGTTCGTAAACTTGAGGGATAAGCAGGCACCAAAAAGGCTCTGTCGCCCTATCCGAAGCAAGGCGTGTATTGGCGCCCATGGGAGAGATACTCATCATCGAACCGATCGAGGTGAGCGAATATACAAAACTTGTTTCAGTGTTCGAACATGAAGAGCCGGCATTTCTTAGGCGTGCGGCACGGGCTATTAAATCCTTCGGCATGCCCGTTTCCCGGCAAGATATATTCGTTGTAAATCATTATTTTGATAATGAAGAAATATTTTTTAACCATTATATTTCATCTTAAAGCCTCTGCATGAAATGGTCTGGTTAGCCGTTGAACTTCCTGTCCCATTCAAACTCACGGGCCGTTACCATATCTTCCATTCGCTGAATACGGTGATCCAGGTTGTGAAAACGGCGTTTCAATCGGCTGGCTGCTCTGGGCCTGGATGATGTATAGCTGTCGTAAAACTCCTGTTCCGCCTCTGATTCAATCGGTCTGACGGGTTCCGGCTTCATTAACAAAGATGCAACAAAATAGAGCACCAGTATCGGCCAGACGCCGCTGGCGAGAAAGAAAACCACAACAATGATCCTTATCCAGAAGGCTTTCAAATCGAAATAATTTGCCAGACCCCGGCAAACACCGAGAATGATTCCATTGCGGGATCGGTAAAGGCCGCGACCATGTGAGTATTTGAATCTGTTCATGAAGATGTTTCCTTTCCTATGCTTTCCATGAGGATGGTTTCCAGGCTCTCCACCCGCTTTTCCATTTGTGTCAAACCATGATAAATTTCCTGTATCATCCGGGTTTCTTCTTCGTGATGTTGCCGGCTTTTGCGTGATACACCGCCATGTCTCATCTTGATGGTCATAAGAATGGTGCCTGTTATCATGCCCAGGATGATGATAATGCTGCTAAAAACGATGGTTACGATGATGATTGCATTCATGTTTGCATTACTCCAAAATCAGACTGCCACGTCTGGTTCCCTAGGGTGTTTCGAACGTTGCCCATCAATCAGGACGCATTCAGGTCCGTTTGCGGTTTTTTTCGTGAAGATTTGAGCGCTGCGAGTTCTTTTTCTATATCATCATCCAGGGCTAAGTTGTCAAATTCTTCTTCAATGGTGGGTTTTTTCCCAAAATTCACCAGGTCCGCCTCCGCTTCCATGCGTTCGATCCGGTTTTCAAGATCGTCGAACCTGGCGATGGATTCAAAATTATCAACCCGGCGAATGCCTTCCTGGGCACGTCGTTTTCTCCTGGCATGAATATGGCGCTGAATGAGTATCCGCTGCTTTTCTCTTGCTGTGTGGAGTTTGTCTTCCAGCAGAGAAATGTCTTCCTGGTATTTATGGATCATGTCATCGTGTTCGAGCAGCTCCTGTTTCAGTGCGTCCGCCATATCTGCAAAACGGCGATTTTCGCTGAGGGCCTCGCGTGCCAGGTCGTCCCGGCCTCTGTCCACCGCCAGCCCTGCCCGCGTATGCCACTGTTCTTGGCGCTCCACGACACTGTCGTTTTGGCGTTCAAGCTTTTTTCGACCGGCAATGACACCGGCACAGGAGGCTTTCAGCTCGATCAGGGTATCCTCCATCTCCCGAATCATGAGTTTAATCAATTTTTCGGGGTCTTCGGCCCTGTCCAGCATGGCGTTGAGATTGGAACTGATAATATCGCGAAATCGTGTAAAAATACCCATGGTGAAACCTCCGTTTTGGTAAAAGCCGTTCGGTATAAGCTGTGGTGATTTTGATTCTTACTGGTATCTTCTCTTTTAGCATAATATGTGCCAGATTATAAGAAAGACATAACAATTTGATATTTCAGGAAAAAATCTGATTGACAGGTCGAGAGCAATATGGTAAAAAAACCAATAAAGAGTAAAATTAACCAGATTAAGGTAAATTTATCAGAATGAGCCGTTCTTCATCGAAATTTACAACACCGCCACCAGGGGTCGAGGCCATTGGGCAGTCTGAAACATTTCTGATGTTCCAGGAATCACTTTCAAAGGTAGCGACCGTTAATCGGCCCGTGCTTCTTATCGGTGAAAGGGGGACCGGCAAGGAGATAGCTGCCATGCGTCTGCATTACATGTCACAACGCTGGCAGGAACCACTGGTTGCACTTAACTGTGCTGCACTGACCCCCTCTTTGATCGAAACGGAGTTGTTCGGGCACGAAAAAGGGGCTTTTACCGGTGCTTTCCAGGCACGTAAGGGCCGATTTGAGGCCGCCGAAAACGGCACTCTTTTCCTGGACGAAATTGGTAGCACCCCCTTGGAGGTTCAGGAAAAAATTTTACGGGTAGTGGAGTACGGCACGTTCGAAAGAGTGGGCGGGTCACTACCTATTGATGTGGACGTACGACTGGTGGGTGCCACCAATGCAGATCTGTTGGACCTGACAGCCAGGGGGCTGATCAAACGGGATTTCCTGGATCGTCTCTCTTTCGAGGTACTGTTTTTGCCTCCCTTGAGGGAAAGGGAAGGCGACCTTTTGCTGCTGGCGGATCATTTTGCCCGCAGAATGGCATTCGAACTCGGGCGCGAGGAAACGCCTGTTTTTAGCAGGACAGCACGTGCCATGATGGAACAATATGCCTGGCCGGGTAATGTGCGTGAACTGAAAAACGTAGTGGAGCGGGCGGTGTACAGAACCGATGCTTCACATATCACAGAAATCGTGTTCAATCCGTTCAATTCGCCCTATGAAAAGCACATGAAAGATGCGAGCTTGGAGAAAAAAACAGGACCCGTGGATGTGCAACCGACCGGATTGACATCGCTACATTTAAAAGAAGCGGTGAAAAACCTTGAAATCAAATTGTTGAAGAGATCCCTTGAGACCTCAAAATACAATCAGAAGAAAGCGGCCAAAAAACTAGGTCTGACCTATGACCAACTGCGGGGTTTGCTAAAAAAGCACGCAACAGCACTTAAAGACACATTAACGTGATGCGTCACCAGGGTTCCCGTTAGGGGCGAATGTCGTGTCAGTTAATGTCCCATTTTTAAGAGAATGTTTCATCAGGTCTTCTTTTTATAGAGGGCTTTTTTTAAGGCAGCACCATGGACGTGGCCGGCAAAATGAACCGGACTTTTCCCGTAAATCGGGTCCCAGCCAGCAGGATCTGCGCTGCAAGAAAACTGAATTTCCAACCCGAAGCGTGTGGGCGCCTCCGATACATCCCATCCGATAACGCGCGATGCCGCTTCCCAGGTAGCACCACAGGGGGCACCTCTTCTGACGGAAATTTTTTGGATTTTACCATCCGCAACCTCGACATCCAATTCCGGCGCACCGAATTGGTCTCCATACGTTCCCAGGCAGTCCTGCCGGGAAAGGCCGCATCAAGTGGGCGGGGTAATGACATGTTTAGGGTGATACTTTTTCCCGGAAGCCACCAGCGGGATTTCCTTTTCGGAACAGAGTTGAGCCAGATCATAGGACAGGTCGGGGTGCTGCAGAAAATCCAACACCAGGTCCGCTTCAATTTTTTCCGGCAGGAAATGCCTGGCGTCATCGATGACCGGCGGCAGAGCTTCATCCATAGAGATAACTTCTATCTTGAATCCATCGCCACCATATTTTCGGATACCGGCAATCTTGCTTTCACCTTTTTGGTTTTGTTGAAAAACGAGAATTTTCATGGGGTTACCTGTCTTGTATTTATTCGAATGCGCAATGTTGTCGTGTCGTACCAGGAAAGGAACACCTTGTCACCGGTATTACCGGCAAGTTCAGGGTGTTTGTTTCTGAGTTGTCTGAAATCAAGCGTTTCCAGTGCGTGCTTGAGCAGGGAAATCTTTTTTTCAATGCCGTCCCGGTCTTCTGGTGATTTAAAATAGTGAGAAACCAACCGATTATACTGCTTCCTGATGTCGGTCTCGATACAGTGCCTGTTCACGTCGAGCTGGATTTCTAAAGGTAGTCTATCCATTTCCACCGGCAATCTCCACTCTTTCGGTCCTTGGTCAAATATCCTCTTGCAGTGGCGAATTGAAGCGTTTTCCGGATCTGTTCCGGTGTGTGCGGGATGGTTCCGTTCATGTGATCCGCTAACTGTGCCAGTTTGTTTTTGCTTGAAGTGCCCGGCTTTTTACAAGGAATCCATCCGATATTTTCAAGCACCTGCTTCATCATCAGGTCGTAAATCAGGACAATATGCTCCAGGTTGGTAAGGGGCCAGGCTTCTTCTTCGGTGGCCTCGCCGCTGTCACGGCGCTGTTTAATATCATCGAGCCATGTGTCGAAGTTTTTCTGCCAGTCCTTGACGATGTCGTCCAGGGTTTGCTGATCAACAGCCGATGTTCTGACAATGGCTTTATTGGCATGGTAATCATTCCAGTTATTACTCATGATCTGGATATCGTACGCCTGACTATTTTCCCTGACATCAGTTCCCGGGAAGGGTGCCAGAAGGTGATAGCCATGCAGGACGCCCATGCCTTTTAGTTGTTCGGCAAATGCTACGGTCTGCTGCAGTGTTTGCAATGTTTCGCCGGGAAGACCAAGAATAAATGATGCCTGCGGGGTGACACCCACGTCATTACACATGGTTACGGCATCGACAACCTGATTCAGTGTGATGCCTTTTTTGATGGTCGTGAGGATTTCGGGGCTTCCTGACTCGACACCGAAACTTACGGCGGTGCACCCGGCCTGCTTCATCCGCTCCAATACCGGACGTGAAACCGTATCGACCCTGGCAAAAGACGTCCATTGAATCTTGAGTTTTCGCTGAATAATTTCATTGCAGACGGCCATACAGTGCTTTTTGGATGCCGTAAATAGATCGTCAGCAATATTGATCTGGTGAAAATCAAGGGTGCTCAGATAAACCAGTTCATCCACGACCTTCTTGGGATTTCTGTACCTGACCCTGGCGCCGACCATTTTTCTGCCCACGCAGAAAATACATTGAAAGGGACACCCTCTGCTGGTTGTCATGCTGATGGGCAGGCCCAGCGCCCGATATCTTCCCAGCGGGATCAGATGTCTGGCCGGTTCAGGGAGGGTGTCGATATCCTGGATGGGATCCTTTGGCGCAGTCAAGACCGGCTGGCCCTGGTCTTGATAAGCTATTCCTTTGATGTTTTCCCAGCTGCTGCCATTCTGGTAAGCCCTAACCAGTTCCACGAGGGTTTCTTCCCCTTCTCCGAGAACGATGAAATCGATTTCCGGGCAGACTTCCATGGTTTCACGGGCACAAAAGGTGACGTGAGGTCCCCCCATCACCGTGAGAATATCGGGAGCGATAGCCTTGACATCCCTGATAACACCGGCGGCATGTTCAAAATTCATGGTTACGGCCGTTGCCCCCACAAACTGAGGGTCGAATGCTTTCAGGGTTCTGGCCAGGCGTTCCTTGGTGTAGGGATAGACCACAAGATCGAGAATCTGGACTTCAATCTCGGCGGCTTCCAAGGCAGCCGCGAGAAATGCAAGACCCAGTGGCGGCGAAGGTGTTTCCGATATGGGATAGCAGGGGTTGATGAGCAGTACGCGCATAATGTCGGCCATACCTCTACCTAAATAAGCGATCAGGCTATCGTTAAATTTGAATGCCCTGCGGCTATTCAGAGCGAAGTGGAGGTTCTGTAAAACCCAAGTTGGGTCGTTTTGCCGGCCTGTGAATATTCGGTTTGAATCCGGCCAAAACTCGTGCTTAAGGCTCCGTAGGGTCCGCCTTTGCGGATCACATTTAATTAAGTTCAATGACAGAAAGTGGTTACGTATCTATTGGCACTTCATAGAAACGGCGGATTCAACGGTGCCTAAAGCTCTCAGACAGTTGCCCGGCTTCAAACCGAACATTCGCAGGCCTCTATACACAATAGTATTTGAGCTTTATAGATAAGCGCTTTCCGTAATAGCGACAACGTCGCGTTTCATAAAATCGTTTCAACGATTTTATTTTGAAAGAAAAAATAGGGTCCGGAAAATGTTCCCGGACCCTATGGGTGATCACAATATGGTTAGGGGGTTAAAACAGTCCGCTAACCTTTCCGTTGTTAACATCCACATCCACACGCCTGTAGGCGGGGTTCGAACCGGTTCCCGGCATCAGGCTGATGGTACCGGCGCAGGGGCAGAGGAACTTGGCGCCTGAGTAGATCAGAACGTCACGAACGGGCAGCGTCCAGCCTTTGGGCGCACCCTTGAGTGTCGGGTCGGCGGTCAGGCTGAGATGGGTTTTGACCATCATGGTTGCAAAGTCGGCGTACTTGGGATCGTTCTCCAGCATTTTGGCCTTGGCTTCGGCTTCCGGAGTCCAGGTCACACCATCGGCACCGTAGACTTCCTTGGCGATGATGTCGACACGGTCGCGCAGCTTCATCTCCAGCGGATAGAGGAATTTGAATTCGTTTTCCTCTTCACAGGCCTCGACGACGGCATCGGCAAATTCCAGGGCGCCTTCGCCTCCCTTTTCCCAGTGTTTGGATTCAGCACAACGGGCACCGGCCGCTTCGGCTGCCTTGCGGACAATATTACATTCCTCATCCGTATCCGTGTAGAACCGGTTTATGCAGACCACCGGGTTGATGCCGGCCTTACGAATGGTGTTGATGTGATGCACCATGTTTACACAGCCTTTTTCAACCATTCCTACATTTTCCTGGATGTACTCATCCGGCATGGCGATGCCCGGAGTCACTTTGGGTCCGCCGCCGTGGCTTTTCAGCGCTCGGATGGTGGTGGTCAGAACCGATACGTGGGGTTTCAATCCGCTGAAGCGGGATTTCACGTTCCAGAATTTTTCGAAGCCGATATCGGCGCCAAAACCCGATTCGGTGACATGATAGTCGAACAGTTTCAAACCAACACGGTCGGCAATAATCGAAGACTGGCCGACGGCGATGTTGGCAAACGGTCCCGCATGCACCATACAGGGGTTGTATTCGGCGGTACACATCATGGTGGGGTTGATGGTATTGCGCATAAAAGCGGTCATGGCGTTGCCGACTTCGAGGTCGCCGGTGGTCACCGGTTTGCCGTTCTTATCGAAAGCCACCGTGATGTTGTTAAGCCGCTCTTTCAGATCGGCCAGATCGCGGATAACCGACAGTATGGCCATACACTCGGAGCCCACGGCGATCCCGAATTTGGATTGCATGGTGAATCCGTCGAAACGTCCGCCGATACCGATAATGATGTTGCGCAGAGACTGAGCACAAAAGTCGATGATCCAGCCCATCTCCACGCGGGTGGGATCGATGTTCAGGCGCGGCATGCCGGTGAGGCGCTGTAGCTGCTCATCGCTGTAGTTGCGTTCGTGTTGCATACGCGATGTCATTGCCACCATAGCCAGATTGTGCGCATTCATGATGTCGTTGATGTCACCGGTCAGACCCAGGGAAAACTCTGTCATGGGTATCAGCAGTGAGTTGCCGCCGCCCGCGGCAGTCCCTTTCACATTCATAGTCGGGCCACCTGAGGGTTGTCTCAGTGCACCACCCACATTCTTGCCGCGCAGACCAAGGCCTTCCATGAGACCACAGGAAGTGGTACTTTTGCCTTCGCCGAGCGGGGTTGGTGTAATGGCCGTCACTTCAATGTATTTGCCATCGGGTTTGTCCTGCAGGCGGTCGATGATTTTGAGAAAATCAAGTTTTGCCAGCCTGCCCATGGGAAGAATTTCTTCAGGTTTGAGACCGAGTTTGTCCCGCCATTCGTCCGGTGTGGGCATGTTTTTTTCTGCCGCTTCCGAAATCTGCCAGTCAGCCATTTCTACTGCATTGTATGCCATTGGTTCAACCTCCTTCATATTAATGAGTTTCAAGGGATACGCTAAAACAAAGCGTAATATTTTCTATGTGCCGTGGTTTTTCTTGGACAAATCGTTTAACCCTGACTGAGCATCATCGAGGATTGAAGGCCTGTCAGAATTGACTGGCCTAATCGCTATCATGGGAAGATGGCTTTGGCAAGCAATTATCCCGAATATTTCATGAAACGCTCATATTAGGATTCGGGCTAACACGCCTCTCCTAGGCAATGCTGCAGATGATTCATTCGGAAATAAGAACCCTGTTTTTTCATGAGGGTGTCATGGTTTCCGATTTCCAGGATGCTGCCTTTATCGATGACGATGATTTTATCGGCATGTCTCACCGTGGAGAGTCTGTGGGCGATCACCAGAGCGGTTCTTCCCGCCATCAGTTTGGAAAGGGCATCCTGAATGACATCTTCCGTCAGTGAATCGATATAGGATGTGGCCTCGTCCAGGATAATCAATTCCGGACTCCGCGCGAATGCCCGGGCAATGGATATCAGTTGTCGTTCACCACTCGACAAAGCAGTTCCCCCCCTAGTTAAGACAGTGTGGATACCATTCGGCTGTTTTTCAATCAATTCTTTGCAGTTTGCCGCCGTTAGGACACGGGCAATTTCTTTTTCGGAAATATCCTGTCGATCCCGCCAGATATTGGCAAAAACAGTGTCAGTGAACAAAAAGGGATCCTGGGTAACCAGTGCAATTTTGGATCGATATCGTGTTGCAGGGATATTTTTGATATTCTGTCCATTTAAAAGAATGTTGCCGGAGACGGGATCGTAAAATTTCATGATAAGGTTGGCAATGGATGTTTTACCGGAGCCTGTCGCACCAATGATTGCCGTGGTTTCGCCCGCCCGGAGGCTTAAAGATATGCTTTTTAAAACCGGTTCCGACGGTATATAGGAAAATGATACGTTTTCAAGTGCAAGGGATTCTATCTTTTCCACAACATTCAGGTCAGTAGCCGGTTGCACGCTGTCCGATTCGTTTTCAACGCCGTCTATGGAATTGTTTGTATCGAGAATCAGAAAGATTCGCTCAGCCGACGCCAGAGCATTCTGGAGGATGTTGTATTTTTCTGCAAGATCCCGGATAGGTCTGAAAAACATGCGCATATAGGAAATAAATGCCACCAGAACACCGAGGCTGATCTGCCCCTCGAGGACGTTTTTACCGCCATAAAAAATGATAACGGAGACAGTGGCAATCCCGAATACCTCTATAAGAGGCATGAACACGGCCAGAACATTGATTTGACGCATGCCGGCCAGATAGTATTCATGATTCAGTCGGGAAAAATTATCAGCTGCCACTTTTTCCTTGCAAAAGGACTGGATGACGCTGATGCCGTCAATCATTTCCGAAAGGGTAGTATTGATTTCGGCAATCTTTATTCGCAGCGCCCTGAAGGCATCACGGATACGGCCCGAGAAAGCAAGGCTTGTATAAACAACCAGGGGCAGTACCAGAAAAGAAACCAGTGCCAGTTTCCAGTTCATGATGAGCAGGACAGTGGCGATACCCACAAGCAGGAACAGATCTTTAAATACAAGCGATATCACCGAGGTAAATAGCTCATGCATATTCTGGATGTCGTTGGTAATCCGGGTGACGAGGCGACCGACCGGGTTTTGGGTAAAAAAAGATATGGACAGGTACTGGATGTGGTGGAAGAGATTCAGTCTCAGATCGTTCATCATTCTGTAACCGGTGTATTCCATGATGATTTTCTGCAGGAAATTGAGACCAAAACTGAGGATGATGATTAACAGAAAAATACCACCGAGCCGGCCGATACCGGACAGGTCGTCTTTTCTCAAGACAGCGATATCCTCAGGTTCGAGTCTGGATAGATGCTGGTATGAAATAATGACCCATTGGCCTTTTTTTTCAAACAGGTCGGGATGGTTTTCAAGGACAGTCCGGATCCCGGGGTCTCCTGGTTTTACTTTCAAGTAGCGGGATGGCGCTGCCGTCTTACCCGGTCTCATTTCTTTGAGAACCTCGGTATCCATTTTAGGGACAATGTATTGATCAATGGCGATCTTGGTAACATAGGGGATCGCCAGATCGAGGAGCGTGATCAGCATGACCAGAAAAATAGATACCAGAATCATCAAATGGTATGGTTTCAAAAAGGGAAAAAGCCGTTTGAGAAGTCTTGTGTCATATGACTTCCCCAGTTTTTTTTCTTCAAAGTATCCCATGTCATGTCGCATAATGGATTTCCTGAAGCCGAAACGTACGGGCATAATATTTATCGTTGGCCATCAGTTCTTCATGGGTGCCGTATTCGATGATTTGACCCTTGCTTATAGACATTATCCGGTCCGCAAACCCTAGGGCCGAAATGCGATGAGAGACGATCAGAATTGTTTTTTGGCCTGCTAATGACCGGACGGTGTTGATAATTCTGGATCCGGTATCTGTGTCGACCTGGCTGATGGGGTCGTCCAGAAGCAAAAACGGCCGGTGACTCAGCAGCGCACGTGCCAGTGCGATGCGCTGCTTCTGACCACCGGAGAGAATAATGCCCCTTTCACCCACAACGGTCTCAAAACCGAGTGGGAAAGATTGGATGGTCGTGTAAATAGAGGCCAGTTCGGCCGCTTGTTCGACCTTGTCTCGGGAATAAGTCCTGTCGCCCAGGGTGAGATTTTCTGTAATAGTGCCGGCGAACATGAAGGGTTCCTGTGGCACATAAGCGATCTGGGATCTCAGATCGGAAAGACGGAGGGAACGAATATCCACCCCGTCCATGAAAATGTGACCTTCGGTTACATCGTAAAAGCGCAGAACCAGATTCAAAAGGGATGTTTTGCCGCTTCCCGGAGGTCCGATGATACCCAATATTTCCCCTGGATCAAGATCCATCTGGATGTCGGAGAGGGCTGGCGGATCTGTTTTATTATATGACAACCCGACATGATTGAACCGAAGTTGTCCCGTCGCTTTTCGAATAGGGACAGCATTTTTCGAATCAGTGATATCCGGAAGTGTCTGCAAAACGGCATGGATCCGGTCCAGTGAAGCCCGCCCGCGCTGAATGAGGTTGGTCACCCATCCCATGGCCATCATGGGCCATGTCAGAAGGCCTAAATAGCTGATAAAGGCAACAAACTCACCGGCTGTAATCTCCTGCAGAATGGTTTGTCTGCCGCCCAGATATATCACAATGGCCAGGCTTGTGTTCGAAAAAAGAAGCATCAAAGGGAAAAAAGACCCGGTAATAGCCACAAGGTTTAAATTTTTCTGAATATACTTCCCGGACAACTGTTCGATCTGTTGCTGTTCCGTCGTTTCTGTGCCGTACGCTTTGACAATTCGAATGCCGGTCAATCGCTCCCGGACACCTTCGGTCAGGTCTGCGAAAGACCCTTGGACATCTTGATATCGCCGATGCATCTGCCGGCCGAAAAATCGAGTTCCCAAGACGATGAACGGCATCGGTATCAGGACAAAAAGCGTCAGACGAACATTAATATAGGCCATGAAGCCGATGGCGGCGGCGCCCAGGAAAATGGCATCGTTCAGCGCGACCATGCCCATCCCGGTTGCCATGCGTATCTGCTGGATGTCATTGGTTGCCCGTGCCATGAGATCACCGGTCTGGGTTTTGTCGAAATAGGTGGTCGAGAGGGTTTCTATATGGGTAAAAAGCTGGTTGCGAAGGCCTTCCTCGACGCGTCGGGATGTCCCCAGGAGACAGCGTCGCCACAGGTATCGGAAAAGGCCTATGGCAATACCGATACCGCTGATATAAGCGGTGTAAACCACCAGACCGTTTATATCGATTTGAAACGCCGTCAGGTCGTCGATGACTCGCTTGATAATTCGTGGCACAAAGAGTTGTAACAGGTCAACCAGGATCAAGCATAAAAATCCCATCAAAATAAGTCGTCGGTTTTCAACAAAATAGGGTTTTATCAGTTGCACGGGTGTCATTCGTATGTTCCAAAGTTTAGATTCCCTGCGTTTATGCGCAGGGAATCTAAACTTATTACATGATTCTTCAAAAAGGTGCAATCATACTTGTTTTGAGGCATAAAATACAACCGGTCAACCGCTTGAAGACATTGACTTTCAGGCTGTTGCTTGTTAAGGTGTTTTCTTATGGAGCTAGGAAATGTTGTGGAATTTATTGATCGTCAAAAGATGGTCTGTGCGGTCATTTTAGAAATAAAAAAACTGAGGTTGCGCCTTTTGACCGAAGCCAATCGTGAAGTCACGCTTTCGGCCGATCGGTTGACACACCGATGCAACCGCCATCTGGAGCTTTCCTTGGGAAGGGAGATATTGGTGGAGACTCTCAAGGAAATCTCCAGCAGGCGAAAAGCATTGATCGAGCATGTGGACGTCAAAGAATTATGGGAAGTTCTGAACTCTGAGCAAGAATGGATTGATCTCGAGACCATGACCGAATTTTGTTTTCCCGAGAACCCTTCTGCAGATCATGAATCCGCAGTGGTTAGGGCTTTTTTTAACAACAGGCGTTATTTTAAATTTAATGGCAGCCGATTTTTCCCCCATTCCGAGGAAAAAGTCATCCAGTTGGACAATCGGGATAAAGAAAATGCACGTATCGAGCGGATCGTTACCAACGGTAGCCGCTGGATAAAACATCTCATCCATAATGAGACTCTCTCCCCGTTAGATCTTTCAGAAGATGAGCAGAAGGATATCATAGAAATATTGACGTTGGCCTACCTGAATCAAAAGGAAAGTCGATACTACTCACTGGGCAAAAAGATCCTCAAGGGGGTGGGTATCGGCATGGAGGACAGTAGACTTCTTCAGGTTTTTGTCAACCTCGACGTATGGGACAAGGATGAAAATCTGGATCTCATTCGACATGGCATATCACCTGATTTTCCTGAAGATGTCAAGGGAAGTGCCGAGAGGCTGGTAAAAGACGCCTATTACTCAAACACCGAAACCACCTACGGGACCAAACGCGTCAATTTAACGGATCTTCCTCTGATAACCATAGACGGACAGGCAACCATGGATTATGACGATGCCCTGAGTATCGAGAAATCGAATGACCATTATCGACTGGGTATCCATATTTCTGATGTGGCGCATTTTATAAAAAAAAACAGCCTGGTTGACAAGGAGGCTGTCAATAGAGCTAGTTCCATCTATACGCCGGATAGGAAAATACCTATGATTCCTCCCGGTCTTGCCGAAGGTCTCTGCAGTCTGAAGGCAGGTGAGCTTCGACCGGCCATCAGCACATTTGTACAGATCGGCAGTTATGGTAATATTGTCGATGTCGAGATTGTGCCGAGTCTGATTACCGTGCAACGGCAACTGTCCTACTATGATGTCAATACAGTTACCGATGAAGACGAAGAGATCCGGATGCTCTATGATATCGCTAAAAAGTTCCGGCAGAAACGACTCGCACAGGGAGCGCTCCAAATCACCCTTCCTGAAATCAATATATGGGTTAACCAGGATGGGAGTCCCGCCGTCAGCAGAATCAACCGGGAAAGCCCCGGCAGAATGCTGGTGGCGGAGTTGATGATAATGGCCAACTGGCTTATGGCCAAATTTTTATCCGATCACCAGGTACCGGCGATTTTCAGATCTCAGCCGGAGCCTCGGGGACGTCTTTTTAAAAACAATGAGGGCACACTTTATCAAAACTGGGCGCAGCGAAAATTGCTCAATCGATTTGCCCTGGGACATGAGGCCCATCATCATGCCGGCCTGGGCTTAGAAGCCTATGTGACCGCAACGTCGCCTATTAGGAAATATTTCGATTTGGTGACGCAAAGACAGATAAGGGCTGTTCTGGGTCTTGACAAACCCTACTCAAAAGAGGAAATTAATTATTTGATCCAGACGCTTGGAGTAACCATGGGCGTTGTTTCACGGATTCAGTACAACCGCAACCGGTACTGGCTTCTCAAGCATCTCGAGAAGTTGATTGGCGAAAGGACAGAGGCTATCGTCATCAGCAAAAAACGAAATGCGTATTCAATCCTTCTAAAAGACTTTATGCTGGAGTGCGATCTATCGTTTTCCAGCGGAATTGATTTGAAACCCGAAGATCTGGTGCGGGTCAAAATTCAGCAGGTCAATGCCAGAAAGAATATAATCGCGGTTTTTATCGGATAAAGGATAGGGATTGTCTCGGCGCCGGCAAGCAGGAGTCCAACGAATGAAAAAAAATACATATCTTTGTTGTCTGCTGATGGGGTTCTTTTTTCTATGTCCGGCACGCGTTGTTATGGCGGAAGAATCTGCGATGGGCCAGGTTAAAAAGGTGACCGGCCTCATGGAGATTCAAAGAGCCAAACAGACAACCCGGCTGGTTGCCCGACGTGATACAGAAGTATTTTTTGGAGATACCATCACCACGGGAGATGATAGTGAAGGACTTATCAAGCTGGTTGATGAAAGCATCATTCGTGTCCACGCCAACAGCAAGATTGTTTTGAACACCATGATATCACCGGTGGAAAAGAAACATTCGGTGCTGCTTTTTTTCGGTAAATTATGGAATAAAATCAGTAAGAAAGCACTGCGAAGAAAAGTTTTTGAAGTTCAGACACCCACAGCCGTTTGTGGTGTCAGGGGGACGGACTTCGAAATAGCATCTTATGAAGACGGCACCATGCTGGTACGGGTGAATTCAGGTGAGGTCGAGGTGGACAATGAGGTAGTCCGGGAGACGCTTGCTTCCAACCAGGGCACTCAGGTTTCCTTCGAACAAAAAAAGATTCGGGTCGAGCCTGATTTCCAGCCTGACTGGGATCGGGATCAGGCAAGATCGAGGGAAAACCTTCTGGGGGATGGTGAGAAGTACGGTGGCTACGTGCATGATGAAATTTACAAGAGAAAGGACCACTTGAAGACGCTTGTGGATCGCTTATCAGACTTGATGGCCACAAAGGAACAGCTTAAACAAAAAGCCGTCCAAGCAAAAGAAAATGGGGATGTCGCAGCATATGAATCCTATCTTATAGAAATTGAAAAAATCAACGATGAGCATATGGAACTGAACCGGAAGATCGCCTATTATGGACGAAGACTGGAGTGCCATTTTGGACTCTTTTCTCGCTATGGTGATCTTGCAAAAGATCCGGAAATTTCAAAGCGCTTCAAGGGGCGTGAATATATTTTGAACCAACTGGATGATATTGAAATGGTTTATGCCGAGTTTAATGTCATGATCGAAGAAGGGATGAAAATGTCTATGGAAGACATGGATGATCTCATGGATGAAATGCGTGATAAAATGAAAACATTCAAGGAGCAGGGAAATAAGAGCAACCTGTTCGAAGAGATGAACTAATATGGGTATACAGGAGAGAAAAGGAAGAGAAAAGGAAAGAAGACGCCAGCAGATCATTGTTGCGGCAAAACGCGTATTTTCAAAGAGGGGCTTGAGAAAAACAACCATGGAAGATATTGCCAATGAATCCGAGTTGAGCCCTGGGACGCTTTATCTTTATTTCAAAAACAAAGAAGAGCTGTATGCATCTCTTTCCCTGAGGATTCTGCAATTTCTGAGCATTCGCGTTGCGCAGGTGATTCAGAATTCCGGCGAGGACCCGTCTGAAAAGCTGGACAGACTCATCGAGGCTATGTACGAGGTATATGAGTTCGATCCGATGGTCATTATCAATATGTTTCATCTTCAATCCAGTGAAACGTTAAAAAACCTTTCGCCGGAACTGTTGACGGAGATAAAGACGTTGTCAAAAAAGGCGCTGGGCCATATTGCCGGTATTTTTGAGGAGGGCATCGAGCAGGGTGTCTTTATCGACCGCCATCCAACCGCACTTGCCGATATTTTCTGGTCTTTGTTTTCAGGCGTTATTTTATGGGAAGCAAGCAAAAATGTCATCAACCCGGACAAGGATTATTTGAAGTCGACACTTGCAGTTGCTTTCGATCTGTTTTGCCGGGGCATAAAAATATAAGGCTTTTTCCCCATTGTTTATGCTTGACTCAAAATTTTCTATTTCTTATATTGTCCAATGGTGTGTTAAAAAACCATAATCCTTTGTTGCCGCCATGAAATTTTTATTAAAAATCGCCAAAGGAATCGATGTCCTCAATGAATGGGTCGGCCGGGGTGTCGCCTGGGTCACTTTAGGCCTGGTGCTGGTCATTTTTGTCGATGTGGTCATGCGCTACATGTTCCGCACCAGTTTTGTCTTTACCCAGGAACTTGAGTGGCATCTGTTTGCGTTTATATTTCTCATCGGGGCGGGTTACACACTTCTTCACGACGGGCATGTTCGGGTGGATGTTCTGTATCAGCGTCTCGGTACCAAAGGCAAGGCCTGGATCAATCTTGTGGGTGTCCTCTTATTTCTTTTCCCCGGCTGTATCATGATCATCGTTACATCCTTTAAATTTGTCTACACCTCTTGGGCAATCATGGAAGGCTCGCCTGATCCGGGCGGTGTCCCCTTCCGATTCATCGTAAAAGGAACCCTTCCCGTTGGTTTCTGCCTCCTGTTGCTGCAAGGGACATCTCTCGGCATCCATAGCCTCCTGCAGATATTGGGAATCGAAAAGACAGAGGCGGTCAATTCCTGATGGAATATCTTCCTGCCTGGATGTTTCTGGCTTTGACCATTCTGCTGATGGCCGGGTTCCCCGTAACCTTTACGCTCCTGGGAACCTCCCTCTGCTTTGGATTGATCGGGTTCGGCTGGGATTTTTTCAACCTGCTGCCGTTGAGAATCTGGGGCAGGATGACCAATGTGACCCTGATCGCCGTCCCCCTGTTCGTGTTTATGGGGGTTATGCTGGAACGGTCGGGCCTGGCGGAAGACCTCCTCAATACCATGGGTATCCTCTTCGGACGTGTTCGCGGGGGATTGGCCATATCCGTTGTTATTGTGGGTGCCTTGCTTGGCGCATCAACCGGCATTGTTGGTGCCACGGTTGTCACCATGGGACTGCTGGCGGTTCCCACCATGTTAAAACGTGGATACCAAAAAGAGCTCGCCACAGGGACGGTTTCCGCTTCCGGCACGCTTGGCCAGATTATTCCCCCCAGTATCGTTCTTGTTCTTATCGGTGACATCGTCGGTGTTTCCGTCGGTGACTTGTTTATGGGTGCGCTCCTCCCGGGGCTTATTCTGGTGGGACTCTTTATCTTTTATATCGCCATCGTCGCTTTTTTTCGCCCCGAGATAGCGCCGGCTATCCCACGGGAAGAGATCCAGGGAATTTCCGGCAGGCAGTTGTTGGCCATGGTCGGCAAAGCCATGTTTCCACCACTTTTTTTAATGGTTGCCGTCCTGGGATCGATTTTTGCCGGTATTGCATCTCCCACAGAGGCTGCTGCGGTGGGCGCGGTGGGTGCTACCGTGCTGACATTGATCAATAGAAAATTTTCCCTCAATATGCTGAGGGAGGTCATGCGTACCACCGTGAAGCTCACCTGTATGGTCTTCATAATCTTGTGTGGCGCAGCTGCATTTGGACTTGTTTTTCGCGGTCTTGATGGTGATACGCTCGTTCGAGAATTTTTGAGCGGCCTGGCCGGTAAGTATTCCCACGGCATGGTACTGGCCATTGTCATGGGGTTTATCTTTGTTATGGGTTTCTTTCTCGATTTTATCGAAATAACATTCATTCATGTTCCGGTGCTGGCACCGATTATGATCGAATTTGGATTTGATCCCATCTGGTTTTGTGTTTTACTGGCAGTTAACCTGCAGACATCATTCATGACGCCACCATTTGGATTTTCCCTGTTCTATCTGAAAGCGGTAACGCCCCCTGAAGTTACAACCGGCGATATATATCGGGGGATTATTCCTTTTGTCATTTTTCAACTTATAGGTTTGACGATCGTTGTATTGTTTCCACAGCTTGCCACATGGCTCCCCAAACTGGTTTACGGTCCTTGATACTCGGGGCGAAAATGCAATAGAGTTTTATTCATGGCTTAGCAAAGAACCATGTTTTCCTTATATAGCCTGTTATCTTCGGCACCTGTTTGAGACGTGCCGGTTAAACTTCATCTTATCTGATTTAAGGAGGAATTATGGAAAGACGTGATTTTCTGAAAAAGGCGGGTGTTGGTACAGCTGTGGTCGTTGGAGCTGGTGCTGCATTGTCAACGGCCATAGTGGGATGCGGTAAAGGCGATCAGGCAGAGGTTGAGAAACTTAAAAGTGAAGTCGAAGAATATAAGGGGAAACTGGCTACCTTAACCCAAAAGAAATTCAAATGGAAAATGGTCACCACATGGCCCCCCGGACTGGACGTGCTTCAGGAGGGTTGTGTACGCCTGGCAAAAAGAATTGGTGAGCTGTCCGATGGGAAACTGGAGATTCAGGTATTTGCAGCCGGCGAGTTGGTGCCGGCCATGGAGAGCTTTCAGGCGGTGTCGGATGGTACGGTTGAGGTGGGAAGCGGCGCGTCCTATTACTGGGCTGGGAAAGAACCGGCAACCCAGTGGTTTTCGGCGGTACCCTTTGGCTTGAATGCCCAGGGGATGTCGGCATGGTTTCATGGTGCAGATGGGTTGAAGTTGTGGGAAGAAGTCTATGCGCCCTTTAACCTCATCCCGAGACCGGGTGGGTCAACCGGGGTGCAGATGGGGGGTTGGTTCAACAAAAAAATCAATTCCATCGACGATTTTAAGGGTCTAAAAATGAGAATACCCGGCTTGGGCGGAAAAGTTATCGCCAAGGCCGGCGGAACCGTTGTCCTGCTTCCGGGTGGGGAAATTTTCACGTCCCTGGAGCGGGGCGTTCTCGATGCCACCGAGTGGGTTGGGCCGTTGCACGGCCTGCGGTTTGGTTTCTACAAGGCTGCCAAATATTACTATTATCCGGGATGGCATGAACCCGGGACCTATCTGGAATATTTTTTCAATAAAAAGGCCTATGAGTCGCTTCCCAAGGATCTGCAGCACATTGTCGATGCTGCTTGTATGGAAAACGAGCTCTGGGTGCTTGCCCAGTTCGATGCCCGCAACGGGGCAGCTCTGCAGACATTGATCCATAAACACAAGGTGCCGGTGGTTCCTTTTCCCGATTCCGTACTCAGCGCGTTGATGCCTATGGCCGAAGCGGTTGTCGAAGAAGAGGCAGCCAAAAGCCCCATGGCTACAAAGGTCAACGCGTCCTTTAAAAAGTTCTCGAAGGAGGTCGGGACCTGGGGAAGCATTTCGGAAAAAGCCTACTATAACGGCATCATGAAGAAATATTCGTTGAAAGGATAGCGACCAGGATTCTTCAACCTAGGTTCAAGCCGGTTGGATTAACGATCCGAAGATGATAAAGTCAATAGTTTCAGTTAGTTTTTTGATTCTATTGGCTTTATTTGCATTAAAATCGAATACAACAGGCAGAATGTATCATGGAAGATCAGGATAAAGCAAAAACGCAATTCATCCATGAAGTCGAAAAACGTACGGCAGAATTGTTGAAAACAAACGAGCGACTAAAGCGGGAAATAGAAGAAAGAAAACGAGCCCAGGAAGCGCTGGGGGAACAAAAGGATTTCCTGAATACGCTGCTTGAGACCATCTCCAATCCGGTATTTTACAAGAATACACGCGGCAGGTATATCGGATGCAACAAAGCTTTTGAGTTCTTCACCGGCAGGTCGCGTTCTGATATCGTAGGAAAGACGGTCTACGACATGGGGCCCAGGGAAATTGCCGACAAGTACTACGAAAAGGATTTAGAGCTCTTCGAAAAACCGGGAAAACAGCGCTACGAGTGGAAAATAGAAAATCCCGAAGGTGTGCTGAGAGATGTCATTTTTGACAAGGCCACCCTCAAAGACACTAGCGGCCATGCCGTCGGTCTGATCGGTGTTATCTCGGATATAACCGAGCGCAAGCGCTCGGAAGAGGCACTTCGAAATCTTTCTCAAATGCTCCTAAACGCCCAGGAAAATGAACGGAAAATGATCTCTTATGAACTGCACGACAGCATCGCCCAAAGCCTTTCCTCCCTGAAAATAGACTGTGATACATTTTTCGACAACCAGCCGGCGATTTCTCATGAGCTAAAAGAAAAGATGGTTAAAAATTCCGAGCTGATCGGGCAGGTCATTCGAGCTGTTCGAGATCTTTCATACGGGCTGCACCCACCAAGTCTGAATCAAATGGGTATTATCCAGACTATCTCCCAGCTTTGTGAGGATTTTTCCGAGAAAACAGGGCTGGGTGTTGACTTTACACCCACTGGAATGAGTGGCTTAAAGCCCGATGAAAGAATGGGAATCAACCTTTACCGATTGGTTCAGGAGGGACTCAACAATGTCAGGAAACATGCATATGCCGACCATGTGTCGGTAAGCCTGATTGCATCACACCCAAACATCATTCTCCGCATTAAAGACGATGGAAAAGGGTTTGATGTTAAGGCGCGGGAAGCTGCATTCGATGGGGAAAAGAAGATGGGCCTTCGAAGTATGGCGGAAAGGGTCGGTTTGCTGCAAGGTCGGATGAAGATTAAATCAGCCCCTCTGCAAGGCACCAAAATTATTATTAAAATCCCTCTTACGAAAGGCAAAGGAAATGACGGTTCAAAAAACACGCCTCATAATAATTGACGACCATCCTCTTTTTCGCGAAGGTCTTAAAACGATTTTAAATCAAAAGTCCAAGTATGAAGTGGTTGGGGAAGCAGGCTCGGGGCGAGAGGGCCTTCAGATGGTTAAAAATCTCAAGCCGGATCTGGTCTTGCTGGATTTGTCCCTGCCGGACATACGGGGTCTTGATCTGATCCGTGATATACTGAAGGCCTCCCTCAAAACCCGCACATTGATCGTCAGCATGCATTCCAAAATAGACTATATCGTCAAAGCGTTTCAACATGGCGCCATAGGTTATATTGTTAAAGAATCGGCCGCAGAGACGCTTTTGAATGGAATTGAACATGTTCTAAAAGGCAATTTTTATATGGATACATCGGTTTCCCAGCAGGTGGTAAAAAAGCTTGCAGGATTGCCCGCAAAGGAGGCGCTTTCGACAAACCCCGGTTACGAGGCATTGACTCCTCGGGAGCAGGAGGTTATGGCTCTTCTGGCTGAAGGAGTGACGGCAAACCAAATTGCCGACCAGCTTTTTATCAGTCCAAAAACGGCTGAAAATCATCGCTCCAATATAATGCGGAAACTTGGTCTACACAGCAGTATCGAACTTGTACGCTATGCTGTAAAGATTGGACTTATCGACACCGATCTCTGGAAATAGCAAACCCACAACACAATGAAATAGCCCTTCATCAAGATATCAGCAAATCAAGCATCTCTCCGACGAATAGGAGAAACTCCCTTGAAGGAGTTTTCCCTATACAAATTAAGGTTTCCACCCTATGGACAAACCGATGAAAGTCGGTATTAATATTCATACCGATTAAGGAGGTTCTCATGGAACAGCCGGTCATCAATTATGAAACCTTGATTCGCATCACCAAGGCTATCTCCACGATCCGGGACCCGGAGGAGATTGTCCTGATTACCGTAGAGGGCGTCACACACGCTTTAAACGTAAAGGGTTGCACTTTGTTTTTGTTCAGTACCAGGATCGATGAACTTAGACTCGCCGGCAGCTACGGGCTGAGCGACGAGTATCTAAACAAAGGACCCATCAGCGCCCTTGAATCGATTGCGTCATCTCTTAAGGACGGCCAACCCGTGGGCATTTTCGACGTCTCAGAGGACCCACGGATTCAGTACCCTGAAGCCGCGACAAAGGAAGGCATCTCCTCGATTCTTTCGGCCCCGATCATCATCGGAGAAACACTGATAGGGTGTATGAGAGTCTACACCGCAGATCCTTGGGAGTTCAGTTTGAATGATGTAAGTTTTATCCAAGCCGTTGCTCAGATGGTCGGCATGGCTATAGAACTGTGCCGGATTAACAAGGGACTCAAGGACAGCATCGACATTTTAAAAACGATGCGGGACCCAAAAACATTGAAGGATAAGAGACGAACGCCGTACGAAGGTGTCCCCAAGAGCTTCCCTAAGGAAATAAGGCTTTAAAAGGAGGTATCATGTATCAATCTATTTTAGTGCCTTTAGACGGTTCTAAACTCGCAGAGGCCATCCTTCCGGAAGTAGAAGAACTTGCCGCGCTTTTGAAAGCGCGACTGCATTTAGTCATGGTTAGTCGCGTAAATGTACTACCTGGCCTTGATCCAACCGACAGTCAGGTCAGGGTAATTCATCGCGCACAGGAATATTTAGAAAAGCTGGAAGAACGGCTGTCAGTCAGAAATATTGACATTGAACCACATGCGCCTTACGGAGATGCAGCTGAAAAAATTCTGGAAGTCTGCCGGCGCCATGATATCGACCTGATTGCCATGTCAACCCACGGCCGCAGCGGTATCGGCCGCTGGCTTCTCGGAAGTATCGCTGATAAAGTCGTGCGTCACAGTGAAAAACCGGTCCTGCTCCTTCGTGCACGCAATACGGATGCCGGTTCTTCTGAAAGATAACGGTGAGAGAAAAACCGCAACTCACAGAAAGTGACGACTCCCATGAAACATACAAGTTCAAAACAGGTTGCCAAAAAAATATTAGCACGGTTGGATGTTCAGATTAACGGAAACAGACCCTGGGACATACAGGTAAATAACCCGGAATTTTTTAACAGGGTTTTGGCGGGAGGTTCTCTTGCTCTGGGAGAAAGCTATATGGACGGCTGGTGGAGTTGTGAAGCTCTCGATCAGTTTTTTGACAAAATCCTGAGCACAAGGATTGACAAGCAAGTAAAAAAAGAAAAGCATATTTTGTCGGTCATTTTAAGAGCGAAGATCATAAATGCCCAAAGTAAGTCAAAGGCATATATCATCGGAAAGCGGCATTATGACATCGGCAACCGCCTTTTTTCTATTATGCTGGATAAAGGGATGAACTATTCTTGTGGATATTGGGAAAAAGCGACAACACTAGACCATGCTCAAGAAGGCAAGCTGGATTTAATTTGCCAAAAATTGTTGTTAAAACCAGGCATGACTGTTTTAGACATCGGATGCGGCTGGGGCGGGTTTGCCAAATGGGCAGCCGAAAAATACGATGTTAAGGTCCTTGGTATAACCGTGTCTCGGGAGCAGGTGAAATTCGCTAAAGAATACTGCAAAGAGCTTAATGTTAGAATTGAGCTTCGGGATTATCGTGACCTAAAGGAAAAATTTGACCGTATTGTTTCGATAGGTATGTTCGAACACGTGGGGTCCAAAAACTACAAGACATTTATGAAAGTGGTCCGCCGCTGCTTGAAAGCAGACGGTCTGTTTTTGTTGCATACAATTGCAGGAAACACTTCCGTACATTCGTTGGATCCATGGATTAGTAAATATATTTTTCCGAATTCGATGCTACCATCAGCAAAACAAATTTCTTCGGCCTCCGAGAGAATACTGGTGCTTGAAGATTGGCATAGCCTTGGACAATATTATGATCAAACCTTGATGGCCTGGCACCATAATTTCACAAAAAACTGGGAGAAAGTTAAAGATCGGTATGATAAAAGATTTTATCGTATGTGGACCTATTACCTTCTTTCATGCGCGGCCGGTTTCAGATCTCGAAGGAATCAGTTGTGGCAGATTGTGTTTTCGAAAAAGGGAATTAGAGGCGGGTATCAATACAGGCGCAAACATTTTATCGGACACGATCCTGTTTGAAAGGCGATACAATAAAAAAAATCCGAAGCACCAATATCGAAATCCAAAACAATACCGAATGACCAAAATTCGAATGTTCAAAACAGATCGCCCTTAAGCTCGTACACAATGTTTAGATCATTTGAACATTTACTATTCGAATTTGTTTCGAATTTCGATATTCGGATTTTGGATTTCAAACAACCTGGAATGTAGCAGGTCCCTTTAGGGCACTATCAGTGCCGGGCCCTTTGGATCCGGGTATCTACTCCTTGGGATGACAATCAATGCAACCTGTGGGTCCACTGCTCTGGACCGGTGTCATTACGGAACGGTATGAATTTTCAATCGCTTTGTTTTGTTGTTTGATTTCTTTATGGCACCCGATACAGGCGCTGTGATATGCGGCTTTATAATATCGGCTGGATAGCTCAGGATCAGCTTTGTTTCCTTCCACCTTTTTGGGAATTGTCGCTATATCATGGCAGTCTGTGGCCATGCAGGAAAGTACAGGTGTCTCTCTGTCCCATTTGTGATGGCACGTGCCACACGTGTAGCTGAAATGGGTTGCATGGGGAAACATGACAGCAGCCCTTTTAGATGCAATCTGATCGGGCGGTTCGATAACAATTGTACCCATGGGAATGCACATGCTTTCCCCGGATTCCCCGGCGATGACCAGACCGAAACTGAATATCGCAAGTATGGCAACTCCTACCATCAACAGGTAACGTTTCTGCATCCATATCCCCCTTGAGATTCAGGAAAAATCTTGTCTGCTATAATACGTCTTTAAAGAACTTTCAATAAAAAACTCACCCTACGCGACATATTGTTGCTTTCAGAAAAATAACGAAACAGCCTTTCTATTGACATCAGCACCAGATTGACATAAAAATCCAGATCTTTGATAGGGAAACCCTGGATGGGCGAAATGGTGCAGAAAGCCAACAAACCGGTTAGTTCGGCAAGGATCTGTTTGCTCAGTATCCTGTGTCTGTTTTTGTGGACGGGCTGTGAGGATTCCAATAGCCCAAAAACGGTTGCACGCGGGGATCAGGCACATTCTGAGAAATCGCCGGACAGAATTATTGTCCATCTCTATTTTTCAGACAGTGATAATTCTTTTTTGATTTCAGAGGAAAGATCTCTTTCAGCCCGGATCCGCCCTGAAGCGTTGGGTTTTCAGATTATGAATGCCTTGCTGGAAGGACCCAAGCAGACTCTGGAACGGACGATTCCAGAGGGGACGCTTCTGAGAGGGTTCTACATTTTGCAGAATCATACCGCTTACGTGGACCTGTCTCGCGAGATTCGGGAACACCATCCGGGGGGCGCCAAGTCAGAATTGATGACAATCTATTCCATAGTGAATTCGTTGATTTTAAATATTCCGGAAATTGAAACCGTGAAAATTCTGGTTGAAGGAAAAGAGGAGACAACACTCGCAGGACATGTGGATCTCCGTTTTCCATTCCGAGCCAACATGCTATTTGTGAGATGAAAAAAACCAATAAAATAGACAAGATACGAAACATAGGTATTATCGCCCATATCGATGCCGGCAAGACTACGGTCACCGAAAGGGTCTTATACTACACTGGAAGCTCACATAAAATGGGTGAAGTTCATGATGGTGAAGCCACCATGGACTGGATGCCCGATGAGCAGGAAAGAGGCATTACCATTACGTCAGCCGTAACAACCTGCCAATGGAGAGGTTTTGAAATTGGTATCATCGACACACCTGGGCATGTCGACTTCACTATTGAAGTTGAACGTTCTTTACGGGTGTTGGACGGTGCGGTGGGTGTATTCTGTGCCGTGGGTGGTGTCGAACCACAATCCGAAACCGTTTGGCGCCAGGCAGACAAATATTTCGTTCCCAAGATAGCCTTTGTCAATAAACTTGACAGGATCGGTGCCGATTACTTCGGCACAATTGATATGATGAGAGAAAGGTTGAAGGCGAATCCACTGATCATACAGTTTCCCATCGGTAGTGAAGATAAGTTCCGAGGGGTCATCGACCTGATTCAGATGAAACAGATCGTATGGGATGACGATACACTGGGAGAGACCTTCGATTCTGAACCCATCTCATCCGAATGGGTGGAAGCGGCACAAAAACATCGCGAAAAGATGATGGAGATGCTCGCGGAAGTCGATGATGATATCATGGAAGCTTATCTTTCAGAAGAAATCATCGATGAATCCATGTTAAAGGGCGCTATTCGACGTGCAACAATCGATTTGAAAATTGTGCCGGTATTATGCGGTGCAGCGCTCAAGAACAAAGGCATTCAACCGCTTATTGATGCAATCGTCGATTTTTTACCCAGCCCGGCAGACATCCCGCCCATGAAGGGAACAGATCCGGAAACCGGTGAGTACAAGGAGTGTGCCGCCCTGGATTCCAAACCGCTATCGGCAATCATCTTCAAGGTTTCCATGATGGAGGGCCGTAAGCTTTCGTTTGTCCGGGTCTACAGCGGAAAATTGAATACCGGGGGGGAAGTCTACAATCCAAGCCGGAAGATAACTGAAAAGCTGAGCAGGATTCTGAGGATGCATGCCAATAAGCGGGAACGGATCAATGCTGCCGGGGCCGGCAGTATCGTTGGTGTCGTCGGTTTGAAAGATTCCTCAACAGGGGAAACACTTTGTACGAAAGAGAATCCCATTTTGCTGGAAAATATCGATTTTTATGAACCGGTTATTTCGGTGGCGGTGGAACCCAAGACCCACGCGGACCAGGAAAAACTGGATGAGGTCCTAAAAAAATTCATAGCAGAGGATCCGACGCTGGATGTCAAAGAGGACCAGGATACCGGCCAGACAATTCTATCGGGCATGGGTGAACTGCACCTGGAAATCATTATCAGTCGGATGCTTCGGGAATTTAAAACCAGTGTGAGTGTCGGGAAACCTCAGGTCGTCTACAGAGAAACCATCGAAAAGGCAGCAGAAGGTACGGCTGTTTTTGACAAGGACGTGGCTGGACAGAGGCATTTTGGTGAGGTCAAGTTGAAGATCAGCCCTCTGCCCCGTGGAACCGGAAACAGCTTTGCCGCCAGACTCCGGAATGAGGAAATTCCGGATATCTTTATCCCGGCGATTGAAGCAGGCGTCTTGGAGTCTCTTGAAAGCGGTGTCCTCATGGGTTATCCTGTTGTCGATGCGGAAGTGGATCTCATCGGTGGTTCCTTTAAAGAGTCTGTTGGGTCGGAGCTGGCGTTCAGGGTGAGCGCTTCCATGGCCTGTAAGGCGGCACTGTCCAGTGGTGATCCATTTCTCCTTGATCCCATCATGGCGGTGGAACTGTTTGTTCCCGAAGCCTTTATGGGGGATGTCATTGGCGATTTAAGCGCACGCGGGGGAAAGATCGAATCGATCGCTTCTAAAATCGGTCTTCAGGTGATCAGCGCCATCATCCCGCTGGTTCAGATGTTTGGCTATTCAACATCATTAAGATCGGCCACGCAGGGCAGGGGAACATTTTCCATGCAGTTTTCTCACTTTGATCGCAGTGACTCCAAGCACTAACCCAAGTGTAAGCTGTTCTTTATTTCATGTTTAGCGCTTGGCTATTTTTTTGACCCGCTTGAGCATGGTTTCAATCTCTTTTTTTTGTTTCGGATCGGTAGTGAGGGGCAGCGCTTTTTCCAGATGGACGGCTGCCGTTTTCCAGCGCCCTTTCAATTGGTTATATTTACCGAGATAATAATGTGCTTCCCCTATATTTTCCTGCATGCCGTATACGTTACCAAGGAAAAGGTATATTTCTGGTTCCTTTGAGTTTCTTTTCAGAATCGTGTTGAAACCATCGATGGCTTTGTCCAGGTTTCCGAGTTCCATGTGGGTCCGGGAAAGGTAGAAAAGGCTTTCGTTGTCTTCGGGCGCCAGTCCGACTGATCCCTCAAGTGCCTGGAGCGCTTTCGGGTATTGACCTTCTAAAAAATAGATGCGTCCCAGTTCCTTCAACATGACCGGATTGAGAGCATCTTTTTCCAAAGCTTTCTTCAAATAAAGTACGGAATTCCGATAATCATCGATCTGTGCCAATGCCAGCGCCTTGCCATAGAGTGCTATGGTGTCCCCGGGATGGGCTTTTAACTGAGAATCAAACGCTGCCAGTGCGGTCTCCCCATTACTGTATTTCCCTGACAGTGTTGCCCGCACAAAACGAAATTCATCTTTATCGATATATCTTCGGTTTATTTCCGACAGCTGATTACTCGCCACATGGGCGTCGATATATCCTATACGTTCTTCAGAAGCAGGGTGGGTCATGAGATAATTTGGGACCTGGTCTGTTCCAAACCACTGTTTATCCCGCATTTTTTGAAGCGACGTGAGGAGGCCTTTACTGCTATAGCCGGCGCGGGAGAGATAATCAAAGGCCAGCTGATCTGCCTGCAGTTCATCCTCACGACTGAAGGCGAGGGACGCCGACTGTCCGGCTGCCATGGATCCTACGACAACAGCGTTTCCAAGTGCTGCAGAGCCGCCGCCACCGATAAGTATTCCTGCGGCAATACCCGCCAGTGTTGCCAGCCCGATTTTGGGGGCGCGGTCTACATTCTGGGAGATGTGTCGGCTGACCACATGGGCGATTTCATGTGCCAGTATTCCGGCGAGCTCCTCTTCGCCATCAAGTGCTTCCAGGAGGCCACTGTTGATAAAAATATGGCCTGCCGGAGTCGCAAAGGCATTGTAAACATGCTGCTTTACGATGTAAAACCGATATTTAAAAGGCTGGGACGGCATGCTTGAAAGGATGTTTCTTCCGACCTTGTTCACATATCCGACCACAAAGGGGTCCTTGATGAGGTTAAACTGTTTTTTGATAACACGCAGAAACTCTTTGGATAATTCTTCTTCCTGCTGTATTGTAATTGAATAGACCGCCGGCGACACGGTCAGATGAACGAGGAGAAATACGATGGTTAATCGTGCTATAGTTTTGCAGCAATTCTTCATGGTTAAAATACTATCAAAGATTTAAATGGCTATCAACCTTTCCCTTTACCCAGACGATTTGCTGACATATAAAGGGAACTAAAGAATTCCTCGTCAATTTTCATGAAATGTTCGGGTTAAACGGCTCTCCCCTTTTCAACGCCGTATTTTTGTGATAGACGCACTGTCATGACGCAAACATTATGCATTGTAAACCAGAAAGGTGGGGTTGGTAAGACGACCACGGCTGTAAACTTGGCGGCATCGCTGGCCGTGGCCAATAAAAAGACGCTCCTGGTGGATTGCGATCCTCAGGCGAATGCTACCACCGGACTGGGTATTGATAAAAGCAGCTTGGAACAGACGTTATACCACGGCTTGATCGGACAGGCTTCGGCTAACAGCATTGTGATCGACAGTGAAATAGCGCTGCTCAAGATCATACCCTCTCGTGTCGAATTGATCGGTTTTGACATCGAGATGCTGAACACGAAAGAGCGGGAAATGACATTGAAGAAGCTACTGTCTCATTTGGACGGCAGTTTCAATTATATCATCATCGACTGCCCACCCTCCCTGAGTCTGTTGACAGTGAACGCCATGGCAGCTGCGGATGCGTTGCTGATTCCCCTGCAATGTGAGTTTTATGCTCTGGAAGGATTGAGCCAACTCCTGCAGACGATCAAGCACATTAAGCACAGTTTAAATCCCAGTCTGAACATTGCAGGTATTTTATTGACCATGTTTGACCAGAGAACCAATCTGTCTCATCAGGTGGCAGAGAATGCCAAGAAATATTTCAAGCATCTTGTGTTCAAGACGGTTGTACCCAGAAATGTACGGCTCGGTGAAGCTCCCAGCTTTGGCAAACCGATTCTTCTTTACGACGGTGCCTCGAATGGAGCCAAAAGCTATCGTCAACTTGCCGAGGAAGTTATGAAAATTCAGCCCGCCGCAGAACAATCGGGCAAACCTTATGCCAAGGAGCGACACCGCCGCGTTCGATAAAATCGTTCCTACGATTTTATTAAAGAATATGAAATATGCAGAAAATACAGGTAAAAAAGAGAAAAAAATTAGCTCTTGGTAAAGGACTGGGCGCACTTATCCCGGACATCCGTGCGGCAGGGGACATGGAAGCGGATTACTTTTACTGCCAGGTCAGCCTCATTCGTCCCAATCGCTATCAACCAAGAAAAAAGTTTAAGGAGAAAGAACTGGCTGCACTCAGTGCTTCCATCAAAGAACAGGGAATTATTCAGCCACTGCTTATACGGAGACTCGATGATGGCTACGAACTTGTCGCCGGCGAAAGGCGGCTGCGGGCAGCAAAACTGGCAGGTTATCAAGACGTTCCCTGTGTGATAAAAGATCTTACCGAAAAACAATTGCTTGAAATGTCTGTCGTGGAGAATATTCAACGGGAAAATCTTAACCCGATGGAAGAGTCTGATGCTTACCATCGCCTGATCACTGAGTTTGAATTGACCCAGGAGGAGGTGGCGATACATGTCGGGAAAAGCAGATCGGCGGTGGCCAATTTCCTGCGATTGAGACAGTTGCCTGAATCGATTAAAGAGAGCATTGTCGATGGTGCCTTAAGCATGGGACATGCACGGGCTTTACTCGGTATTTCCAACAAAGCACAACAGTCGGCTGTATGGCGCGCGGTGGTCGCAAAGGGACTGTCCGTGCGGGAAACGGAATCTCTTGTTAACCGTCTCAAAAAAGAATCCGGTGATTCCAGAAAGCGCAAAGAGGGGACTGACGAGATTTATTTTACAAATATTTCCGAAGAACTTTCCCGAAACTTTGGTACCAAAGTAAAGATTCGACGACGGGGCCAAAAGGGAAAAGTTGAAATAGAATTTTATAGCAACGAGGATCTTGACAGGTTACTGCATCTACTGAACCAGGTATAGATAACCGTCACAGGCATGTCACTTCATATCATCGTAGATGGCTACAATGTCATTCGTCAGTCAAAGCAGTTACGTATTCTGGACCTGCGGGATATTCAGGAGGGAAGAGAAGCCCTTCAAGATATTCTGACGGAATATCGAAAAAGTAAAGGCCACCGTATTACCCTCGTATTTGACGGTACCAATGCCGTGTCTCCTGGCTCACAGCGCCAGCGTTTTCGTGGAATCGAAATTCTGTTTTCACGCAACGGCGAGACGGCGGACACGGTTATCAAACGCATGGCAGCCAGGGAAAAGGAAAGAGCTCTGATCGTCAGCTCCGACAGAGATATTATTTCGTTTGCGACGTCCGTGGGATCGGCAACCATCGGGTCCAGGGCGTTTGAAGATAAAATGCTCCAAGCGCTTTATTCTTATGGAAATGGCGGGATGGAAGATCCCCCTGATACAGGATGGGTGCCAACGACACGCAAGAAGGGACCCAGTCGGCGCTTGCCGAAGAAAAAGCGCCGAAATCGGAATAAGGTGTATAAGCTATGAAGACCATTGTCGTCATCGATGGGCAGGGCGGGGGTATCGGTAGCATCATCATCAAGAAGCTCAGGGAGGGTTATACTGAGCGTATCGAGATTATTGCGCTGGGGACCAATGCCGTTGCCACCGCCAATATGTTAAAGGCGGGGGCAAATCGGGGCGCATCCGGACAGAATGCGATTGTTCAAACCACGCGCCATGCTGATATGATTATCGGACCGATCAGTATCGTGATGGCCAATGCCATGTTAGGCGAATTGACGCCCGGTATGGCTGAAGCAGTCGCTTCGAGTAAAGCCAGGAAAATTTTGATACCGCTATCTCAGGAGAATGTTGCCGTGGTAGGTGTCTCTTCCGACCGACTTCCCAAGTTGATAGAAACCATGCTGGCGGAAAACCTGTTGGATTTGATGCCAGGCAAGAAATAAAAAAGATTACAACCCTTGGTATATTTTATCCAGGCAATACACAAAGAGGAACCCCATTATGTGTGAAGCAAATGCATACCTTATCCAAGACAAAGAAACCAAGTTGATCATGGAAGCCGTGGACACGGTGGAACCGGAAGGCGATGGTATCAAGCTCGTCAGTATTTTCGGAGACCAGAAAATCATCAAGGCCCGGATCCATTCACTGTCGCTTGTCGACAACAAGATCTATTTCGAGGAATAAAACAACACCACTTAACGATTTTCGTGAAAATACTCATTGCCAAAACTGCTGGATTTTGCATGGGTGTTCGCCGGGCGGTCGAGATCGTCATCGATACGGCACACCAGCAAGATGCCCCCGTCCGAACCTTCGGCCCCCTGATCCACAATCCACAAGTCCTCAAAATTTTTGAAGAAAAAGGGATAAGTACCGAACATTCCGTCCCGGAAAGTGGAACAGGATCCATTCTCATCAGGGCTCATGGTGTGCCGCCGAGCATTAAGACATCCTTGGCATCCGCCGGTTTCAACGTGATAGACACCACGTGTCCACGGGTCATCAAGGTTCAAACAATTATTCGAAAGCATGCCCAGAAAGGCTACGCATCCATCATTGTCGGCGACGAGGATCACCCGGAGGTTGTGGGTCTGTTAGGCTATGCAGGGGCCCACGGATATGTAGCGGACAATCTACAGGCTCTGAACAAGTTGCCCGAATTTGAAAAAGCCATCATCGTTGCCCAGACCACCCAGAATGTGCATCTTTTTGATGATGTCAGGAAATGGGCTTCTGAGCGATATCCTCATTATAAAATTTTTAACACGATTTGTGATTCGACAGAAGGGCGACAGGCGGAAGTCATCCGCATCACCAAGCTGGTGGATGCAATTATCGTCGTTGGCGGACACAACAGCGGTAATACCCAGCGATTGTCTGAAATCGCCAGGCAGGCTGGGAAACCGGTATATCACATCGAAACCGAATCAGAACTCGATCTGGATGCGCTTTCCTCGGCCGGGTGTATCGGCATCACTGCCGGCGCCAGCACGCCTAACTGGATTATTAAACGTGTTTACCGAAAACTTGAGACCTTGCCCACCAAGGGCTCTTTCGGCTGGCGAAAAGCGCTCTATTACCTCCAGCGGTCCCTGTTGTTGACAAATATTGCTGTTGCTATCGGGGCCGGGTCTCTCTGCTTTGCCTGCGCCAGGTTACAGGGAATCGAATTTTTTTACCCGCAGATGCTCATCGCCGCGCTCTACGTTCAATCCATGCACACCCTGAACCACCTGATGGGGAGACAATCGGATCGGTTCAATGACCCGGATCGGTCTGAGTTTTACATCCGCTATCGGTTGTTGCTGTCGATTCTGGCCATTGCTGCCGGTGGTGCTGGGTTGTTGACGGCATACCGTATGGGGTGGATGCCATTTCTCATTCTTCTGGTCATGAGTATTCTTGGTTTTTCCTACAATTTGAAGTTGATACCCGGCTGGTTTCCAAAGCAGCCGAAATATAAGCGGATAAAGGATATCCCGGGATCAAAAACCATTTTGATTGCAGTGGCATGGGGCATCGTCAGCGCCATATTTCCGTCATTTGAAAGGATGGGCGGTTTTGATCTATCAATGCTGTTGACATTTTTCTGGGCAACACTTTTTGTTTTTGTGAGAACAGCGTTTTTCGATGTTCTGGATATGCAGGGGGATAGACTTGTCGGCAAGGAAACGCTTCCCATCCTCATGGGTGAAAAACGAACCTTGCGGGTCTTGAAAGGGCTGCTTCTGATTTCAACGGCGATCCTGGTTCTGGCGAGTGCTTCCGGAATCTTCAACCATCTCGGTTACGCCCTGGCTGTCTGCCCGATCCTGATGCTGTTTGTTTTGCTGGCCAACCAAAAAGAACTGATGCTGCCCGGTATTCATCTGGAATTCTTGATTGAGTCTCATTTTATTTTGGCAGGTATTATCACTCTTGTCTGGTCGATGCTGACCTAATTTCCCCAGATGGTGGATTCGGTTCCATGAACCAATCGTATGATATTGTCCTTGTGCCGATAGATAATCAGCACCGTGATCGTGGCAGCACAAAGGGTAACCACTGCTGAATGTGTTGTGTACCAAATAGCCATCGGCAGAACAGCCGCACCGGACAAAGATGCCATGGAGGCCCTGTTTGAGAAACAGGCCATCATGATAAAGACCAACAGTGTAACCAGAGCGGAAACGGGCGAGATAATCAGAAAGCATCCCCATGCCGTTGCCACACCTTTTCCGCCACCTCGTAGGCCAAGGTAGAGAGGATAAAGATGCCCTATAAATGCTGATATTGCTATCAGGGATAAATACGCCTGTCCCCGGAGACTTTCGGGGACTTCCATCAGATGAACGGCCATGAATAGAGGGAGGGCGCCCTTGAACACATCCAGGAAAAGCGTCAGCAGGGCCAGCCTGGTGCCGGCAACACGCAGGACGTTGGTTGCCCCGATATTCCCACTTCCCTTGTTGCGGATGTCTTGATTGCGGAAAAGGGCGGACAAAACAAGACCAAATGGAATAGAGCCCAACAGGTAGGCCAGGAGAGGAAGTCCGCCATATTTAAGTGCTTCGATCACTGTACGAGAAATAGGATGCTTTCCATGGCATTACCATCCGCTGTCAGCACTTCCACCATCCAGTCTCCGGATTCATTGGGCGTGATATCTTTTGAGCTCCAGGTCCGCCATGCTGCTGAGTTGATCGGAAGTGTCACCGAGGCTTTCAGTTTGCCGTTCAAGTACCAGTGATGAATGATCGTCGTATCTGTTTTAGCTCCGACAATCTTTGTAAAGCAGTAGAGGCGTCCGATGCTGGTATGGAAAACAGACCCAATGCCAATCGGCGCTCGGTTCACGATATTTCTACAAATAGCAGCTTCATCCAACTGGATTCCCATGTCTGATGCGTCTTGAGCCAGCAGTGTTGCCGAAAAAAGGAAAGGGAACAGGGTCATGCTCATGCATATTAAAATGAAAAGAAACCATTTGACCTGTCGCATATTTGCCTCCAAAAAGGTTTTATTCTATCATTTAAAACCTGGTCCTTTGGGCCAGGTCAGAGATGTTTGGCTATGCCGATGTCATTAGTTACTTAAATCCGAAGTACAAAATTCGAAATCCTAAACGGTTCGACAGGCTCACCGCCCTGAGCAAGGTCGAAGGGCAATATCTAATGATTAAAATTCGAATGATCAAAACAAGACCTTG
>Ga0164315_10000116_pt1 | contig 44932 bp, 33 predicted proteins | sample GuaBasSedimGuay6_FD_113737 | JGI IMG/M metagenome (GOLD analysis project Ga0164315, IMG submission 113737) | Subseafloor sediment microbial communities from Guaymas Basin, Gulf of California, Mexico - Guay6, Core 4569-2, 0-3 cm | ecosystem: Environmental > Aquatic > Marine > Hydrothermal vents... | reverse complement strand
GGCAGCGCCGGTCAAGGAATACGCAAAAAAACACCCACACTCGATGGGTCCCTGGAGCAAGGATTCACTAACCCGTGTAGCCCACATGACAGACGGCGATTTCTATTCCAGCGAACAATCTGCTGTTATCGAAAATGCGGGCAGCGTACGCATTGAATTCGTAGCTGCTGATGGAAAAGTAAGCGTACTGAAAGAAAACACGGCGCTACTGGAAGGCGAAGTAATCGACGCCGCTGTAATGAGCTGCGCTGCGCTGCGTAAATTTTTCGCCGAGGGAACAGAGAGTGCGCGGGAACAAGGCGTGCTGTTATCCCTGCATCTCAAAGCGACGATGATGAAAGTCTCGGATCCGATCATGTTTGGTCATGCCGTGACCGTCTATTACCAGGATGTATTCGCAAAGCACGCCGACCTGTTCGCCGAGCTGGGTGTCGAGCCGAATAACGGAATTGGAGATGTTTACGCAAGACTTCAGGACCTGCCCGACGAGCAAAGAAAACCTGTCGAAGCTGATATTGCGGCCGTCTATGCAACGCGACCGGCGCTTGCGATGGTTGACTCTGACAAAGGCATCACTAATTTGCATGTGCCAAGCAACGTGATCATCGATGCATCCATGCCCGCCGCAATTCGCACATCAGGGCAAATGTGGGGACCTGACGGTGAGCTTCAGGACACACTGGCGATGATACCCGATCGTTGTTATGCCGGGATTTACCAGGAAGTTATCAGCTTTTGTCGTGAACACGGCGCTTTCGATGTCACGACAATGGGCAATGTCTGCAACGTCGGCCTGATGGCGCAGAAAGCCGAGGAATACGGTTCGCACGACAAGACGTTTGAAATGGCGGCAACAGGTTCTGTCCGGGTCATTGATGAGTCAGGCGAAACGTTGCTCGAGCATGCAGTTAAGAAAGGTGATATCTGGCGTATGTGCCAGACGAAAGACCTGCCAATCCGGGATTGGGTCAAACTCGCGGTCACCAGGGCGAGAGCGACCGGCTTGCCTGCCATTTTCTGGCTGGATTCCAATCGTGCCCATGATGCCAACCTGATCAATAAAGTAAGTCTCTATTTGCAGGACCACGACACTGAAGAACTGGACATTCGCGTGATGTCGCCGGATGAAGCCATGCGTACCACGCTGGCGCGCGTCAGGAACGGCGAAAATACGATCTCTGTGACCGGCAATGTTCTCCGCGACTATCTGACCGACCTGTTTCCGATCCTGGAGCTTGGCACCAGCGCAAAGATGTTGTCGATTGTGCCTCTGCTTGCCGGCGGTGGACTGTACGAAACCGGCGCCGGCGGCTCTGCACCAAAACATGTTCAGCAATTTGTCAAAGAGGGTCATTTGCGCTGGGACTCGCTCGGTGAGTTTCTTGCACTCGCTGTATCACTGGAAGATTTTGCAATCAAAACAGAGAACAGCTCAGCACGAGTGCTGGCAGAGACACTTGATGATGCCAATGCCAAATTCCTCGATGCCAATAAGTCGCCCTCCAGGAAGGTCAACGAACTGGATAATCGTGGCAGCCATTTCTACCTGGCGATGTACTGGGCACAGGCGCTGGCCAAACAGACCCGGGATGAGAAGCTACAAGCGAAATTTACGGCTATTGCAGCGGCGCTCGCTGATAACGAAAGTAAAATTGTTGCGGATTTGAACGCAGCCCAGGGCGAGCCCGTCGATATTGGTGGTTATTACCACACGGATGATGTGTTAACGGAAAAAGCCATGCGGCCCAGCGCAACGCTCAACGCGATTATCGATTCGATCAACCAGCAGTGAGACTTGGTATCTGATCTGACAGATAGTGTAATAGTTGATCAATTCCCAATTACCGCTTCCATCGATAGCGGCCGCTCAGGCAGTCAAAACAGCGTCATAGCGAAGAGCGAAAATCGGCCAGGAGCGAGCCTGGACAAAATTGCGAGATGTGACCAGTACAAATTATTCTTCGCCCGCGCTTTCCCGTTGCATCAGTCGCGTAAGCCCCCAAAATTCAATCAATACCCTGAGAGCAGTAAGCAGAGCCAAGATACCGAGCACTTTAGCTACCCAGAACGGCGCAAGAAAGTACGCGAGTACAGCGGACCCAACGAGAAATGCTGTCAGGTTTATACCGGAACGCAAATAGCGTCGCGACTGACGTATGGCTGTGGCTAGCTTCAAGGTAGTAAATACCGCATCTTGCGTAACCTACGATGGTGATCAAACAAGACAAACTCCGTTGTGTGGATAACGTCCATCTCAGGTCAGCAGCAGACTTTTTCTATGGTGGTGATCGTAACTCTGATGTTTTTACTCTGACCCCATTTATTGTGCAATTTCTTGCGTCGATCGACCAGAATGGGTAACTAAGAACACTCACCCATATCCCGTGGCAGGTAGCGAACGAGTAGTGCGAATTCATCGATCATACCGGGATCAGCCTCTTCCGGAATGGGGATTTTCACGACCCAACCTGAACCAGGGGCGGCATCGGTCTGTTTACCATCATGACTAGTCATGTCGTTTAGACGAAAAGACAGATTGCCTGACGGTGTAACCAGTTCCATCAGGTCACCGGTCTCGAAACGGTTTTTGACATCAATACTTAGCCAGTTGTCATCTATATCCAGGACTTCGCCGACAACCTGTTGCAGGTCAGACCGCGATGCACCTCGTTCATAATTCTGATATTCACCGGGCGGGTGACGGCGATAGAAGCCCTCGGTGTAACCGCGATTTGAAAGTCCTTCCAATTCGTCCAGCATGCCATATCGAACAGCCGGCCCGCAGCAGCATCCTCGATCGCACGATGGTAAACCTGGGTCGTGCGCGCGGTGTAATAGACCGATTTGGTACGGCCCTCGATCTTCAGTGAATCGATGCCCATGGATGCCAGCGTATGCACGTGCTGAACTGCCCGCAGGTCCCTGGAATTCATGATGTAGGTTCCGTGTTCATCTTCAAAAGCCGGCATCAGTTCGCCTGGGCGGCCCTCTTCCTCCAACAAAGCAACAGACGGTGTTTGAGATTGAATTGCGGGCGATGTCTCTGCAGGCACTTTGATCGGCGCGACATCACCGGTACTTGTCTCTCGGGCTTCATAGGCATTGTATTTCCAACGGCAGGTATTGGTGCATGCGCCCTGGTTGGAGTCACGATGGGCAAGGTAGCCGGATAGCAGGCAGCGACCAGAATACGCAATACACAGGGCGCCATGAACGAAGACTTCAAGTTCTATGTCCGGACATTGCTCGCGAATCTGTGCAACCTCCTTCAGCGACAGTTCACGCGACAGTATGATCCGGCTGAGCCCTGCATTTTGCCAGAACTTCACCGCAGCGTAGTTCACGACATTGGATTGCACAGACAGGTGTATTGGTAACTGCGGCCAGCGTTCGCGCACCATCATGATCAGCCCCGGATCTGACATGATCAGGGCATCGGGACCCATGTCCACAATCGGCTCCAGGTCCCTCAGGTAGTTCTTCAACTTGTTGTTATGCGGTGCGATATTACTGGCCAGGAAAAACAGTTTTCCTGCCGCATGGGTTTCCTCGATTCCCTGCCTCAGTATCGATTCCTTGCTGAACTCATTGTTACGCACTCGCAAGCTGTAACGTGGCTGGCCCGCATATACGGCGTCGGCACCATATGCGATGGCGTAGCGCATATTTTTCAGGGTACCGGCAGGTGACAGGAGTTCAGGTTTATTCATAATTACCAATTACGCATGCGAAATTGCTGCAGGGTCGCTCCTGGATATTCATGTCTTACGCGACATGAACCTGTCTGTACATCATACCGCCCCCGCCACGCAGCATGCCTATGCACCGCGCCGCCGCCTTCCTTTGCGGCCACGGCGGCCGACTGGTGCGTTTTTCACCGCTGGAATGGGTGCTGGTGGAAGCTCAGGCAAATCCTGTTGCTCCAACAGGCCATCCTGCACCAATTTACGCATTGCGCTGTCAATCGCGGAATCTGTCTCGATTGGTGTGTAACTGGCCAGTCGTTTTTCTACCTGGTCGCGGGCCCGATCGTAAAGTTGCAGCGATCCGTTTTCCTCCCACGTTTCACGATTTGCACGGTCAATTACAGGATCGGTCAGGTAGAGCTCCTGCTGCCAGTGCTCAAGCGTATGCGGTGAGGTTATCAGGTGTTCATCTCGCAGAAGTTGCTCGACAAGGTCCGTGGTTGGCAGATCGTCAACCGGTTTCAGTTCTCGAACAAAATGCAACGCCTGGCCGCAGACTTCGTTATCGAAAACAAGTTTTGGCAGGCTGAAGGTAAGCACAAAGTCCAGCATGCCGGGACCAGAGACGGAATTTACACCAGCGATTGCAGCCAGCAACGCACTGCTGAACGTTTCTCCACCGCCTTGCGCATCGAGAAACTTCCCATCACTTAATGCCATGTATGCCTGTGTCGGCAGATCGAGCGACTTCGCGACAGCGACATAGGCTACATTCAGGTGTTGTGCCTCTATCGCCGCCATCGGTGAGCTTGCTGCTTTCATGTGGAATGTGGCAGGCGCACCGCCAAACAGTACCGGTGTGCCTGGATTTACGATTTGTGCCATCGTCAGCCCGGTCAGCACATCAACACAGTGAAATACCAGCGCCCCGACCAGGGTTACCGGCGCGATCAACCCCATCAATGTAACTGGAACAATCTCCACCGGGATGCCGGCCTCGACACAATCCAGCAGGTTCTGACAGGAGTCCTCACCATAGCGAAAATTGCCGGTAGCGGTGATAGTGAATATCGATTGTGGTTTCCGAATCAGTTCAGTACGGTCACTGCGGAATAACTGCAGCATCTCAACCATGCGCGGCACGCCGTGTTCGCTGAATGCGCCGGTAACCACTGGTTTCTTTGATGTGATCAACGTCAGGTAAAGGCGCCACACATCGGAAACTTGCGACTCAATGTCAGCATTGGTCGAAAATGCTGTTGCAAGATAGGCAATGTGCTCCATGCCATCGCAAAGTCGCGCGTACTCGACGAAATCGGTCGAATCTGACAGCCGGGTCTCACCAGTACGGTGATCAAGAACCTTTAGTCCGCTGGATCCCGGCACATAATGCACGTTGTTACCACCGATCTCTGCATGTGGCTCACCGTCACGATTGTAGAGAGTGAATGATTTCGGTGCGCTCTCTATTGCGGCTTCGACCACGTCGGCAGAAAACAGTATTCTCTTGCCAGTCTGATCAGTCTTGAGGCCGTGATCGAGCAGACGCTGACGTAGTTTCTCACCACGGATTTCCATCCCGGTTTCGGCCATGATGCGCTTGGCCTCATCGAGAACCTTTTTGATAAGTTCATCTGACAGGATATTCAATGTTGGTCGCATAATTCCGACTCCGGTTTCCTAGCTGCACCGCGCCATAATGGCTTGCTTCCGCTTGCTTACGTACTCAACAAGCGCTTCGTCTATCGCAGGATCGAGGGGAGGCTGTTCATATTCACGCAACAGCTGCTTCCAGATTGTATTCGCACGCGCGGTGATATCGATGCTGCCGGATTCCTGCCATGACTCGAAGTTCTGCCGGTTAGATAGAATAGGCGTATAAAAGGCCGACTCGTAACGCTCCAGCGTGTGGCTCGTACCGAAGTGGTGCCCACCCGGGCCGACTTCGGCAATCGCGTCCAGCGCCAGTTCGTCCTCGGACACTTCGATAGGGCGCAAATACTCAGCCATCATCTGCAACATTTCGGCATCAATAATAAGTTTCTCGAAAGAGGCTGTTAGCCCACCCTCGAGCCAACCTGCTGCATGATTAACAAGATTGGCGTGGCCCATGATCGATCCCCATAACGACATCTCGCTTTCAAATACGGCCTGTCCGTCGACACAGTTCGAGACCGTGGTATTACTGGAGCGAAAAGGGAGTCCGAGGCGCCTTGCAATCTGGCCACTAGCCTGGGCAGCTTTCGCATACTCTGGTGTGCCGAGTGCGGGAGCGCCGCTGCGCATGTCAACATTGGATGCAAAACTGCCGTACATAACCGGGGCGCCGGGCCTGACAACCTGGGCAAATGTTGCGACACCCAGCACCTCGGCAGTCTGCTGGACAAGCGTTCCCGCGAGTGTTGCGGGGCTCATTGAGCCGGCGAGCGTAAACGGCGTGATGCAGCAAACCTGACCGGCACCGGCGAGTTCCATGACCGCTTCGGTCATTGGAATATCGAGTTGCAGCGGGGAATTCGTATTTATCACACCGAGCAGGGCGGGCGCCTCAGCGAGGCCAGCGCGGTCAGTGCCGAGCGCGATACAGGTCATCTCAATGGAATCTGCTGTTCGCGCTCCTCCGAGCGCATAAGACTGAGCGTTCTTGTCCAGTAGTCGAATCTGCGCCAGGTACAGATCAAGATGACGTGTTTCTGCCGGCAGATCCAGTGCTTCGAACGGGCCGCCCCCTTCCTGGTGGATAATGTTGAGGCTCTGTATGAGACGCAGGTAATCGCACATCTCGTCGTAGGTGCCAGGTCGGCGGCCGTTATCCAGGTCACTGCAAAAGGCTGGCCCGCCGATCGATGAAAACAGTATGTTGTTGTCACCCACTTTGAGGTTGTGTGCCGGATTACGTGCCCGCAAACCGAACCTGGGTGGCGCCAGCGCCAGTTTTTCTTCCACGAGCACATGGTCGATGCGCACCATTTTGCCAGGCTCATCGATTTCGGCACCGGCTTTTTGCATGATTTTTCGACTGCCTGGCTCAAGAAAACGCATGCCTTGCGTCTCCAGCACCTTGAGCGCTGCCTGGATGATAGTTTCGATCTGCGACTCATCAAGAACTTCGACGGGTGCATATGGATTAATCACGTTGCGCCATGGCAATTGCGCAATCTCATCCACGACTCGTCTTTTTCGCCGACTGCGTCTCGTCATTTGCACATGCCTTGGGTGTCAATCCTGGGATTGCAGCGCATCCAGGAACTCGTGCCGCCATTGTTCAGCACTTTCGACCTGGTTGAAACAATAAATATGATGCCCGGCAATGTTATAGCTCGGGTCTGCTATGTAAGGCGCCAAATCTGCCAACAACTCGTCGGGGCGGTAGGATTTTGACCTAAGCAAATTGGCCGCGATCTTGCCGCGGTTCTTCAGGTAACGCAGCGAATCGCCAACACCAATACGCAAAGACGTCTTTACCAGTGTACTGCGATCGGCGACGCCCGGTAGTCCAATCCAGGCGGGCAACGTGACACCGAGGTCACGAATTTCGCGCAACCAATTAGCAAGAACATTTGCGTCGAAACACATTTGCGTTACGAGGTAATTCGAATACTTCTGTTTTTCAAGTAGGTCCTTCATCAGCACATCCCGACTGATGGTCGGATGGCCTTCCGGATGCGACGCAACACCTATTTCCGACAATTTGTGATCGAATTCGGAGATCGCACGCAGCAAGTCAAGTGCGCAGGAAAACTTGCCGATCGGTTTCGCTGCATCCCCACCAGGCACGAAGAGACTGATAATCGGCAGATCATCCAGGCGCTGCAAAATCTCCCGCAGGTGAGCATCGTCCCTGACCATTCTCGCGGCAACATGTGGCACAACCTTGAAGCCTCTTTGTGCAAGTCGCTCAACCATATCGAGGGTCACTTCGACACCTTTCGAGGGCGAACAGGTCACCGCGATGTATGACCCTGGCTCCAGCACGTCAAGCTTTGACTCAATGGACGATGTTGGGAACACCTCCATATAAGCTTCTCGCACCGTATGCAGGAGCGTATTGTGTTCGGCTTTCGAAAGCGTTTTTTTCATCGACAACATACCTTTAGCGTGCCCGTCTTTTTCTGCCGCCGGTCGGCCTCACTTCTTTGTTGGCCGGAAGCTCGACAGTTCTGCTGAGCTCACCAAATTCGTCTGTCTGGTGTGGAATGGTCATCGCGGCCACGAAGTGATCCTGGAACCCTTCGGCCACAGCGGTTTCGACTTTTTCAATTTGTCGAACCTGAGCTTCGATATGTGAGCGCGCATTCCTGTCGAGAAGCGCGATTCGCGCGCCCGTGCCCGCTGCATTGCCTGCCGAGGAGACCTGTTCGATATCGCAATCCGGAATCAGGCCGAGCACCATCGCATACTTGCCATCGATGTGTGCGCCGAATGCGCCAGCCAATCGAATTCGATCGACTTTGTCGACGCCGAACTGCTCCATCAACAACCGGGCACCAGCATAAAGCGCCGCTTTCGCAAGCTGAATGGCGCGCACATCATTTTGCGAAATATGGATTGTCGGTTGTCCATCGTGAAGTACATAGGCAAAGGTTCGACCGTCTTCGATAATGCGTGCCGACCGCGAGCCAGCGTCGCCCAGTATTTTTCCGTTCTGATCGATGACGCCAGCCAGGTACATCTCGGCAACGACCTCTATAATGCCGGAACCACAAATGCCCGTGATCCCGGACGAGGAAACGTGTTCCGCGAAGAGCGGATCATCGGACCACAGATCACAGCCGATCACCTTGAATTTTGGCTCGAGTGTCTGGCGATCGATGCGCACGCGTTCAATAGCACCGGGCGCGGCACGCTGGCCTGAGCTGATCTGAGCGCCCTCGAATGCCGGACCGGTCGGGCTGGATGCAGCGAGCAAGCGATCCCGGTTACCGACAATTATTTCAGCATTAGTGCCGACGTCGACGATGAGAGATACCTCGTCACGATCGAAGGGCGATTCCGCGAGCAGCACACCCGCGCAATCAGCGCCAACGTGACCGGCGATGCACGGCAGAACGTAAACATGTCCGCCCGGATTTATAGTGATGCCGATATCTCTTGCAAGGACATCTACAGCTGCGTCGTTGGCTAACGCGAACGGTGCCGTGCCGAGCTCGACCGGATTTATGCCCAGAACGAGGTGTTGCATGATCGGGTTGCCGACCACGGTCATCTCCACCACATCGGTGGACTCGATTTGCGCCTGTACAGACACGTCCGTCGCCAACTCACTGATCGCTTCGCGCACAGTTCGGATCAGATCGGCTTCTCCGCCGGGATTCATCATGATGTAAGACACGCGACTCATCAGATCTTCGCCAAATCGAATCTGCGGATTCATTTTGCCCGCACTCGCGAGAACATCTCCGCTGGTCAGGTCGCAAAGATGCGCAGCGATTGTCGTCGAACCGACATCCACTGCTATTCCGTACAGTCGTTCCCTGAATCCCGGCCAGACCGCTATGATCTGCTCAGCATTTCTTATCGCGACCGTGACCTGCCAGTCTCCCGCACGCAAACAGGCCTGTAGAGTCTGGATGACATTGATTTCGCAGCGAAGGTTATCGAGCTGCCATTCAGTTCTAAGTGCTGCCAGCAGACGTTGTAAATCACCACTTGGGACATGCATATCCGGTTGCGCGACTTCCACGAAATAGGCGTGCACGACCGGGTTGATGTCTATATCGTGAGCTTCGTGGTTTTTGCGAACAACCTGGTGGTGAACCTGCGAGCTGGCGGGAACATCGATAACCACATCTGCGCGAAGTGTTGCCTGGCAACTCAATCGACGGTTGTCTGCGAGGCCACGCCTCGACGCGAAACGTTGTTCGGCTTCGCCACGAGATGACAGGCTTTCAGCTTTGGAAACAATCTCGTGTTTGGCGAATTCCCCTTCGGACACTTCGACCTGGCACCTGCCGCAAATAGCCCGTCCTCCGCAGACCGAGTCCACGTCAACACCCAGTTTTTGTGCGGCATTGAGTACGGGGGTAGACAATGGAAATCGTCCACGCTTCCCTGACGGCGAAAAGACCACCATTGCGTCATTTTTTGGCGGGTTACTCATAGGAGAATCAGTTATCCACGAGTTGCTCGTCGACGGCGACCACCCCTTCTACCGCGGCGCACACTGCCTTCTGCGTCCGGGTCACGGTAAGCAGCGATCCAATTCGCACATTCAGCATCGTTGCCCATAACGACATTTGCTCCACGCACGGACTGCATAAGGTCACTGTGCAGCGGATTCGTAATTGCGGACGTCAGGCCACTCGCGATTGCCATACTAATGAACGCCGAATTCAGCCCGTTACGATTAGGCAAACCGAAACTCAGGTTGGATGCGCCACAGGTTGTGTTGACCTTGAGCTCAGCACGTAATCGGCGAACGAGCTCCATGACCTGTTGTCCTGCACTGTTTATTGCTCCGATCGGCATTACCAGGGGATCAACGACAACGTCCTCAGCAGGAATTCCGTAATCAAGTGCGCGTTCCACTATTTTTTTGGCTACCGCAAATCGCACATTGATATCTTCGGATATGCCGGTGTCGTCATTCGATATTGCGATTACGGCGCAGCCGTGTTTCTTGACCAGGGGTAATACCTGCTCAAGTCTCTCTTCTTCACCGGTAACGGAATTCAACAGTGCTTTACCCTCATACGCGTCCAGTCCCGCCTCCAGCGCCGCGACAATGGATGAGTCAATGCACAAGGGAACATCAGTTATTGACTGTAATAGCTTGATTGACTTCGCCATGATCGCCGGCTCGTCAGCCAGCGGAATACCCGCGTTAACGTCAAGAATCGTTGCCCCTGCGGCTACCTGTGCCAATGCATCTGCCTCCACGCGACTGTAGTCGCCGGCCTTCATTTCCTCAGCGAGTAATTTGCGCCCCGTCGGATTGATGCGCTCACCGATGACAGCAAACGGTTGCTCAAAACCGATGACCACTTCTCTGCTTCGTGAGCTGATAACTGTTCTAGTCATTCTTTACTCCGTTTTCATTCTGCACGTTCTTGCGCTTCTTCAACCAGGCCGCCCGCTTTTACTACCGACTCCAGAAATTCATCATCAAAAACACTCTCGAGCAAGGCAACTTTGCGCTCTACGAGCTCCTCCAGGTTGCCGCTGACCTCCTCTGGCTCCCTGCGCCAGTCCGCAAGATAGGCATCGCTGGAGCCGCGTCCGGCACGCATTGCCGCACGGTCAATCGCTTTCGTAAAACGCGGCGCCAACTCCTTTCTTGCCTTTTTTCGCCCTTCGCGACCGATAACCTGCGCCGGGATATCCCGCCAGTAGATGCAGATCAGTTTTGCCATTGAATAACCTTTTCCAGTATTTCGCCGCCCACAGGTTCCAGGCCGGTGTGCACTCGCTGGTACTCGAGACCGAGATAGTTGGCGTGCTGCTCTGCCAGCGCCGCCAGTTCCGGTGTATCTGACTGCGACAAATAGACCAGCCGCTTGTAATTGCCAAAATACATCGACAGCAATTGTGGATGTTCGTCGATGCCAAGACCTGACTTGATCAGCCGGTCAAAGTGGCGCGTCAGAAAATCTGTCAGGTAGAAGGTGCCCATCTCTGTCTCAACCAGGTCGTGAAACACGGCTGCACCGGAAAAAAATTCGTAACAGTGCGCTCCGGACAAGCGTTCAATACCGTACTCGGCCAGAACTTCGTCGAGCAACCCCCCGGTTCCGCAGTCAGCATAAGCAACAAATATCTGCTCGTACTGACCACGCTTCTCTTCAATTTCGGCGCGTACCGCCGCCGGTATTTTCTCCGGCCTGTTGTGCAGATCCGCAGGCAGGCATTGTATTTTCAGGTGCGACCAGTTATTGAGCCGCTTCAGTTCCACAATCTCCCGGGCCAGTGCACCACAGGCTATGACCAGTACTGGTGCTTTCACCGCTTGATTCCGATCTTTAGCCCGCATTTGCCGAGGCGGCTCTCTGCTCACCCACCAGTTTCTTGGCAACCTCCACTGCCGTCGCTGCGTCCCGGCAATAAGCATCAGCACCGACCGCTTTGCCGAATTCATCATTTAACGGTGCCCCGCCGACCATAACAATGTAGTCATCGCGCAGCCCTTGCTCTTTGAGAGTGTCGATGACGACTTTCATGTAGGGCATCGTCGTTGTCAGCAGTGCTGACATGCCGAGAATATTTGGTTTATGCGTTTTTAGTGCCTCGATGTAAGTATCGGCATCCGTATTAATGCCGAGATCGATAACTTCAAATCCTGCTCCCTCCATCATCATGCCAACAAGATTCTTGCCAATGTCGTGAATATCACCCTTGACGGTACCTATCACCATCTTGCCGACTGGCTCCACACCGGATTCGGCCAGGATCGGCTGCAGTATCGCCATACCTGCTTTCATACTGTTGGCGGCAAGCAGAACCTCCGGGACGAAAAGTATGCCATCACGAAAATCTATGCCCACGATGTTCATGCCACCAACGAGCACCTCATCCAGCACCTTTTTTGCTTCCCAGCCACGGTCAAGCAATATTTGCGTGCCCTCCGCAATCTCGTCGGCGAGGCCGTCGTAAAGATCGTCGTGTATTTGCTCGGTGAGCTCGCTATCGGAAAGCTCCGCCAGAACAATATCTTCGTTTTCCTCAATTTCCTGCGACATATGCAATTTCCACTGTGATTAAGAAATTCGGAAAATATGCTTAACGGCTGCAAGCCGAAGCACATTTCCTGTGTTTACCATCGTCCGTTACCGGGCCTCATATCTTCGGCTTTGAGCTGTATTGGAAAGCGATCGCGGATTCTCTTGTCAGCCGCCGGGTCAATATAAGTCGGGTAATGGCTCGCCAACATTTCCCCGACTTGCTCATGAGCCTGTTCATAGAGCGTCTTGCAGCCCATCTCTTCCCAGGCGCCCGGTGTGAGCCGGTCTGCAACTTCCGGATAGAGGTATTCGCTCTGCATCAGCTCAAGCGTCTGTTGACTTCCAAGGTAATGGCCTGCGCCAAATACCGTTTCGTTAATAATGTCATACGACAAGGTCTCATCCGTTACCTCGATGCCGCGCAGCACCCGTTGAATGTTGCCGATCATGTCATTGTCGATGATCATGCCCTCGAATGACTGGCCGATGAGACTGCCGACGATTCCCGGATACGCAGCGAGCAAATTCGCGCCAGCAAGGGCAGCGGTCGTAACCGTGATCGCCTTTTCATAGCCTGCCTGCACATCCATCGTTTTCGCATCTGTCATGCCGGCGCCGACACTGGTCGTAAATCCGTAGTGATTACACAGTTGTACGGTCGCGGCGGTAATCAGTGCTTCCTCGCCACTACCTCCCGAAAATGCACCGGTTCGCAAATCCGAGATAAAGGGCCACATGCCAAAGTTAATCGCCGCACCTGGCCGGATGAGGTTTACGATCGCGAGGCAGGCCAGGGTCTCTGCAAAGCACTGCACCAGGGTGCCCGCAAGCGCTGCGGGTGATGTCGCACCCGCTTGTGGCGCGACTGCAATATCCGCCACAAGCCCGAGTTCTGCAATCTTGACGAGAACCTCGGCATTATCTTTGCCAAAGCGCAGCGGCGACACAATTGGACAACCGCCAAACGTGCAAAACGGCCGTTTCAGGAAGCCGCCATCCTCGCCGAGGTACGCGTCGAAGAGGGAGATTATCGGCTCGATGTGATCGACCTCGGCAATACCCAGCGCAAACGACTTGCTGGTACCCGCGAGCTCCGCGTACGCGATGTTTATATCGTGAACAAAAACATTTTCGCTGTATTCCGCCGCGATAAACGGCTGGCCAAAACTGTGAATGTGCTCGAGCTGATCGGCCAGCCGCGCCGCATCATACAAGTCGGTGAGCCTGGTCGGTCGAAATTTCTGTGTTTCGTAATCGAGAATCGTGACCGCTTCACCCGATGTGCAAAAAAGAACGTCTTGTCCCCGGACCGTAAGATCGTGTTTTGGATCCGGCGCAAAAAGCGGGTACTCGTTGGCTGATTGGGCGATGAGGTCTTCAACCAGCGCACGCGGAAAACGCAGGCGATTGTCGTCGCCAAGAACGCATCCTTTAGGCAGCACATGATGCAGAATCTCCGCTATTGGGTCGCCGATTCCGATGTTTTCGAGAATATCGAGCGCGGTCGCGTGAATCCGCTGTATATCGGCGTCGCTCAAAGGCCGATAGTTGCCCCCGGGCAGACCTGGATGTACAGCGCCAGACGCCGGACCGTTGGTCCTGGCAGCACGGCGCGTAGCGCTACCGCCCCCGCGCCTGGTACGACCTGATTTCTGCCGTTGTCGAGAGATGCTCGCCTCCTGCAATGTCTTCTGACTGGTTAGTTCGGAGATGCGTCGGACAGATGACGCATGAATCTTCGAAATAATTAGGAATTTTAACGGATCGGCTGCTTCCGGAACCAGAGGAAAATCCACAATATGAAATAGATTTCATTATATGGAACGAGCTTGCGCGGGCGTAGCCAACTGCTTACCAGCGACCATTGTCCTTTTGCATGTCAGCCTGCCTGATCTCAATGGGAAATCGATCGCGGACCTTCTGGTCGATCGCCGCATCGATATACTCCGGGTAATGTGAAGACATTATTTCCCTGACGCGGGTAGCGGCCTGCTCACGAATATCCAGTGACCCGCCCTCCTGCCACTGGTTCGGTGGCAGGCGGTCCGCAAGATCGGGATACTCGTACTCGGATCGCATGAGTTCGAGGGTCTGGGCCTGCCGCAGGAAATGCCCCTCTCCCCGAACGGCACTCTCGATGACTTCCACTGAAAGCGTTTGCTCGTTGACTTCAATACCGCGCACGGTGCGTAACACCGTCCCCAGCATGTCGTTATCAATCACGAGCGACTCCATCGACAGGCCCATCAGACTACCCATCATGCCAGCCGATTCCGAGACATTATTGCAGCCACTTAGCGCCGCCAGAGTGACCGCGATTGCCTTCTCGTAGCCAGCCTGATTGTCGGGTAACTTGGCATCGCTCATGCCGGCGCCAACGGAGCTCACCAGCCCGTAGAAATTGGTGACCTGTGCTGCTGCGGCACTGACCAGTGCCTCTTCGCCGCCACCGCCGGTGAAACTGCCGCTGCGCAGGTCGGAGACGAATGGCCACGGCCCCACAATAACCGGATATTTCGGCACCACCAGGTTGATCATCAGCAAGCTTGCCAGTGCCTCTGCCATAACCTGGACTACAGTGCCGGCCAGTGCTGCGGGTGCCGTCGCGCCCGCCTGGGGCGCAACTACAATCCAGACCGGGGCGCCGAATTTGGTTGATTCGATGCAAACTTCAGCGTTATCCGCGCCATAGCGAAGCGGCGATATGACCGGGCAGCCACCGCCATGGCAAAAAGGTCGCTCGTGAAAGTTTTTCTTGCCACCAGCGATCATGTAGAGCATCTCGAGCGTCGGTTCTACATTCTTCGCATCGCCGAAAGTCAGGGCCGTGTGCTTTGCGGTGCCAGCGACACTCGCATAAGCGGTATTGATATCGCATTCGAGCCGGTTGTTCATGTCGGTTGCGACGATCAGGCGAGAGAATGCGTGGATATTGTCGAGCCTGTCCACCAGTCGCGCGACATCATAGACATCCAGTAATGTGGAGGGTCGATAAGTGGTTGCACCAACGTCCAGCATTGTTACGGCCTCACCACCACCGTAAGTATGCACACGTTGATCGCCGAGATGCAGATCAAAGCGCGGCTCGCGTCCACAGAACCTCAGCTCGTGAGCGGTTTCGGCGATGATGTCTTCTACGAGTGCCCGGGGGAAACAGAGCCGGCCGTGCTTATCAATCTTGCAGCCTTTCTTGAGTGCGTGTTCCTTTAATACCGGAATCGGATCGGCCATACCGATGTTTTCCAGTACATCGAGTACAGCATGATGAATACTTTGAATCTCCGCATCAGTCAGTGGCTTGTAAGTACCGCCCGACAGCCCGGGCGCAACCGCCGACTGTTGTGGTGGACTTTCTCTGCGCGCCTGCCTTCCTCGCCGCATGCTGCCTCTCCTGTTCATCGTTTATTCCCTGCAACGTAATGATTGGCCTGATGACCCAACTGTAGCGAGTTACTCCGTATAGGACCACGTTTCATGTTGCGGCAGATCATCCGTGATTTCGTACCAGGGTGCCTTCGATCCAACGAAAATGTGAAAAGAGGGCCGACACTTTGGGTCACCGTTTGTAGTACCCAACGCCAGGTAAAGCACGTCGGGCTCTGTATTGAGAAACGCCTGCAACGTTGAACCGCAGACGCTGCAAAACGTTCTGTCCATCGAGGCCGACGATTGATAAACCTGAACGAGGTCGGACCCGGACAGCCAACGAAAATTTTTCCGTGGGACAGCGCCATAGGTACCGAATGCTGCGCCATGTATTCGCTGGCACATAGAACAATGACAGTGGCTTACTTCGCCAATATCGCCTTCAACCGCATATTGAATCCTGCCGCAGAGACATTTTCCCTCGATCATCTGTGTTGTACCTCCTGTTCATCGTATTTTCCTGCGCCCGCATGCTGATCGGGCACCCCTTAATTGCAAAGTCCTCTACGGCCTCTGCGGGGTCGGACCAGCGCAAGCCGCTAATGCCAACAGGATTTGGCAAGAAAACGCCCGTCCAGTACCAGGATGACGTCCGTGCGTACGGCACGCAAGCTCTTGCTGTCGTCGATTTCTGCCTGTGCATTGGCGTTCACTGCCGTAAACAACACGCCCAAAATCAGTAATGCTTTTAATTTGCGTCTGCGCAAAAACATGACCCTTGCTTAGACTGTGCGTAGCGTATCGCTAATTTGCGTAAAACTCTCGCAAATAAATGCTGTTGACGAGATTTCCTTCGACGTCGGAAACGCATATAGATTTTCGTTACGCAGAGAATGACAGGCGAAAGAGCTGGCTACTGCGGTACACGAAAAATAGTCTATTCTTTCACTATGCACCATCCGGATTCAAAAAACGGTTATTGATGAAAGCAAACAGACGCCATTTTCTTGCAGGGCTGGGTGCCCTCGCGCCGTTCAGTTATTTCCGGTCGACTGCAACAGCCGCGACCGAAGCAACGCAGCCGGCTACGCCCGACTATTTTTCTGAATTGCATGTTCGACCATTCATTAATGCAGTCGGGCCGTATTCATCACTTGGCGGTGCTGTTATGTGGCCCGAAGTCGTTGATGCGATGGATTATGCGATCAGGAACAAGGCGCGCATGTCAGAATTGCATGACGCTGTTGGCAAGCGCATAGCTGAACTGATGCAAGCCGAAGCCGCGATGGTTACGTCTGGCGCCACCAGTGCCATCATTCTGGGCACCGCCGCCTGCATGACCATGGGTGATGAGGAAAAAATGGAGCGACTGCCGGACGCATCCGGTATGCCGGCAGAAGTTATTATTCTGCAGAGCCAGCGTTACTTGTACGATCGTTCGATCAGGGCACCCGGTGCTACGCTGGTCGAAGTAGAAACGGCTGAAGACATTCGCGCTGCCATCAATCCGAGAACAGCGATGATGTTCTACCTGCAGAATCGCCCGGAGAACCTCAGGCTCGAAGCGGGGGAATATATAGCACTGGCCAGGGAAAGTAATATTCCTATTATGTGTGATGCCGCAACGACCGTACCGCCGGTTGCGAACATCACCAATACCGTCAGCCTTGGTTTTGATCTGATCTGTTACTCCGGTGGCAAGGGTTTGCGTGGGCCGTACAGTGCCGGACTTCTGCTAGGCAGGAAAGACCTGATTCGCTACGCACGGCAAAACAGCTCCCCCAATCATCGCGCTTACGGCAGAAGCATGAAAGTGTCTGCTGAGGAGTATCTCGGCATGTTGGTTGCAGTTGAGACCAGCCTGAAATTTGATGAGCAGTCTGAATATCAACGTCAACTGGACATCGTCAGCGAAATGGGTAGTGAGCTGTCATTGCTGCCAGGGGTTACGACGCAATCGCATGTGCCCGGAGCCGAAGCGCGTGAACCGTTCATTAGTGTTCACTGGGATACGTCGCAATACAAAATTACAGTGGCAGAGATGAAGCAGGCGCTGCGAGATGGAGAACCGACGATCGAAATCAGGGCATTGTTTTTGTCGGATGGCCGTCTTGACCTGACTGCGGCGATGCTCAGCAAGGACGAAGCGAAGATTGTGACCGCAAAAGTGAAGGAGATACTGTTAATGAGCGCCTGATACTGTGGCGTAATTCGACATCAAGACCATGGCAAGAAGACGCACATTTCTGAAAAGTCTGGCCGGCATACTTCCGCTGAGTTTCCTCGGTAGCGTCGATGTTCGCGCTGAGAAATCTACGGCAATCCTTAGTGCATCGGGCAGAGATTATTTCAAAGAACTGGGCGTGAAGCCGATTATCAACGCCGCAGGCGCTTACTCTGCACTGGGTGGTGCCAGAATGCGCACTGAAGTTGTTGATGCGATGCGCTATGCGGTAACCCGAAAAGTAAAAATGGCGCAATTACACACGGCGGTTGGCGAACGTATATCTGCTTTGGTTGGTAGTGAGGCGGCGATGGTTACTTCTGGTGCAACCGCCTCTATTGTGCTTGGCACGGCTGCGTGCATGACGCTGGATGACGAAGACAAAATGCGCCAGTTGCCGGATACGAGCGGCATGAAAAATGAAGTAGTGATTCAGAAAAAGCATCGTTATACCTATGACAGGGCGCTCACCGTGCCAGGGGCCAGCCTGGTTGAGGTGGAAACCGAACAGGATGTTCGTCGTGTAACAAATAACAAGACGGCAATGATGTTTTTCCTGAAGCCCACACGAAATGGTGACGATATTCCCGCCGATCGCTATATTGCGCTGGCGAAAGAACTTGGTATTCCCTGTTTTTGCGATGCGGCGACAACGACACCACCCGCGAGCAACGTAATTGATGGAGTCGGTGAGGGTTTCGATTTGATTTGTTATTCCGGCGGCAAGGGATTACGCGGACCGTACAGCGCCGGACTGTTGCTGGGTCGAAAGGACCTGATTCGCTTCGCCAGGCGGCATAGCGCACCAAACGACCTCTCGATCGGGCGTGGCATGAAGGTTTCTGCTGAAGAGTATCTCGGCATGCTGGTCGCGATCGAGACCGGCCTTGGCATTGGCGATGAGGCCGACTTCTCCTACAAACGTGAGCGATTTGCCAACATAGTCGAGCAACTCGCAGATGTGCCGAGCGTCAACACCCGGGTCTTCGTCTCGGAAGGACACGCCAATGAACTCTACCTGGACATTGACTGGGATGGCGATGTTGTTAAGTTGGACCGTCAGGCACTGGTTGACGCGCTGCGCGAACATACACCGGCGGTTGAAATTCGACTGTTCTTTTTTTCTGCAGGCAGGATTCAGCTTTCAGCTACCGTTATGGAAGATGGGCAGGACATAATTGTCGGACAGATCATCAGGGACATTCTGCTCGCCCATACTTAGGCTGACCATTCTGATTCAGAAGAAACGAATTCAGGCTTTGCCGGCCTGACCGGTAACTCGATACAGATATCTGCTGCAGGAGGAATGCATGGCAATGCTGGATAAGTCGGAAATAACCAAAGGCAAGCTGCAATATCATTTGCGGTTGCGGCCTGGTGATGTTGGAAAATATGTGCTTCTGCCGGGTGATCCGGACCGCGTTCTTCGTATTGCAAGGCAGTTGGATGATGCGAAGGAAGTCGTGTTTCATCGTGAATATCGCACCGTTAGCGGAACGTACAGAGGTATTCCCGTCAGCGCTACTTCTACTGGTATAGGCTGCCCCTCTGCGGCAATTGCCGTCGAGGAACTCGCCAATGTCGGCGCGACCCATTTCATCCGGGTCGGTAGTACTGGTGGGTTGCAGCCGGACGTGAAAATAGGCGATGTCGTGATCAACACGGCGTCGATGAGAAACGATGGCACGTCGTCTTTCTATGCCAAGGCGGGCTTTCCGGCCGTCGCGGATCACTTTTTGACTAACGCGCTGATAGAATCAGCAATCGAGTTGCGCGGGGAGAGGGATTTTGGGTTGCATGTCGGCATCAGCGCCAGTGACGATGCGTTCTATGGGGAGACGCCGGAACATATCCAGATGCTCTCCGAGCACAAGCTCGTCAATGTCGAAATGGAGGCGTCCGCAATTTTCACGATTGCACACATGAGAGGCCTGAAAGCGGCGATGATCTGTGGTGTATCAGGAAATCTCGTGACGGCGGATGTCGTCTACGAGGACGAGAACAAGCCGCTGATAAGATCCTGGGAAGACGCCATCGCTATTTCACTGGACGCAATTTATCGGTACGAACAGGGATCGCTCGAATCCCGGTTATGAGAGAGTCGCGGGGATAGTGGCTCAGACTGTCTGCGGAGTCGGACCAGCGCAAGCCGCTACTGTCTGCGGAGTCGGACCAGCGCAAGCTGCTAATTCCAGTAGAATTTGGTAAGAAATTGTATCTTTTCTCGCCCTTAAATCGGTCATTTCACTATCGAAATAGACGATTAACGATTCATTCTCCCAAGAGTTGCTAGTTGATCTGCGACTTCACTAATTGTGCTTGTTGATAGCGAAAACCGTTGTTTAAGAGCGTAAATGACCAAATCGCAAGAGCAATTTATATCAAATCCAGTGAGTTGTGCTGGTCCGACCCCGGTAGCCCGGTAGCATTTGTAAGCGTGGATACCGAGTGTTACAGCCGACATTGATACCGATTCAATCTGACACTAGCTGTAATATCAGATGCCAATTGTCACAACCAGCCGCTACTCGTAACGCAGGCCATATCCGAGTTCAAATAACGGGGCTTTGCTGTCAGCCTGCATATCTGTGAGCTGATCACGTACTGCATTCATCGATGATGGCAACTCAAACGGTAATGTTCCCTCCGGCGTTGCCACGCCAAAAAGAACATCTGCCACAGCGCTGTCACTGGCGCCAAAATCCGCGATTACGGCTAATGCAGCAGATGTAATTTCAGGAATAACTGCCGGTCGGTCCAGGTAAATGACAACAACGGTCGGGATCGCTTGTAGCAGGTCAAGAATTTCCTTTTTGCTCGATCCTTTGAAGTCGAGATCGCCGTGGTGAAATCCCCGTGCAAACGGATTGTCGGTCTCAACCGGATACCATGGCGTATTGATACGAATAATTGCGACATCGGCATCTTCCGGCGTATTGGCAACTGCTGCGTACCCGGAGACCGCTGTCGCATCCAATCCATCCAGGTAAACGGTTAAGCCGTCTTTGCTCAACGGTAACGCCGCTGTCGAATTGAGTTGTGCATTCTTCAGCAACGTCATGGCGCGCATCTGGCTATCCCGGCCAAGTCTCCTGGCCTTTTTAGTGCCTATTTTTTGCGCTACTTGTGAAACATCAACGAATGGGTTATCGAACATGCCCAACGCGAATTTTTGCCGCAGGATACGCCGTGCTGAAACATCAATTCTTTGTTCGGATACCTGCCCGGATTCGACCAGTTCAACAACCAGGTCCGCCGCTGTTTCGCCGCCGAATTGATCAATGCCGGCGTCCAGCGCCTTCCTGACACGCTGTGCCCTGCTGAGATGCTCCACGCCCCAGGCCCTGGCTGGCCACGTCACCCCGTCGCCGACCGTAATGTCAGTGAGTACGCCCCAGTCGGTGCAAATAACACCATCATAATTGTACTTGTCACGCAGCAAACCGGTGATTATTTGTTTGTTAAATGCCATCGCAACATTTTCCTCGGTTTGATCTCTGGCGATGCCGTAATACGGCATGATCGCCGCCGTTCCCGCATCAATCGCGGCTTCGAACGGCACCAGGTGATAGTTGAAGTTTCCGCCCGGGTAAATCTGCCCCTGTTGAAATTCGAAATGCGGGTCAAGCCCCTCTTTCTGTGGGCCTCCTCCCGGGAAATGCTTGGTCATCGTGGCCACGCTGGTGGCCGACAATTCCTCTCCCTGCAGGCCGCGAATATAAGCGCGGGCAATGTCGGCACTGAGCGCAGCGTCCGCACCAAATCCGCCACTGATTCGTGGCCAGCGCGGTTCGGTGGCCAGGTCAACCTGCGGGTGTAGTGCAAGGCGAAAACCGACCGCTGTGTATTCTTGCCTGACGATGCCAGCAAACTGTTCAACCAGTTTCATATCACCTATTGCCGCCAGTCCGAGCGTTTCCGGAAACTGGCTGAATCCGCGCGCATCGAATGCGAATATATTGGTACTGAAATGGTGGCGGGGGTCTGTTGCGATCGTCACCGGAATTCCAAGACGCGTGTTGTCTGCAACATACTCCTGCAAATTGTTTTGCCATTGCGCGAACACGGCAGCGTCGTCAGGTATATCCCAGATATTAAAATGATTCATGTTGCGCTGATCAATAGCGCCGATCGCGGAATGCCGTTCGGGCCCTGATCCCGGGACATACGCGAGTGATGCATCATCGTTAACGATGGCGCGGTTGATAAACATCAGGCCGGCCTTTTCGGCAACGGTCATTTGCAGGAGAAGATCATCGATCCTGTATTCGACTGGCCGGGTCGAATCTTCGTAGACGTCAAGACGGTCGTTCTTATTTAGGTCACGAAAATCATCGTTGACAGACGATGTATCGCAAGCGCAGATCGCCAGCATGGCAAACAGGCCAGCCGTTTTCTGCCCAATCATCAATGCGTCATCGAATACAAAACGTAGTTGATGCCATAGCGATAGGCCAGTGCCGTGTATTCCTCGGGATACCAGGCTTCATCGGCCAGCTCCCAGGCATCTCCGAGATCGACGTTGAAATTAATGATCACCATCAGGCGGCCCTCGTCATCATAAATGCCGCGCCACGTTGGTTTGTAGCCATCATGTTCCCAGGTAACACCATAACGAAGCGCCATGATGCCCGGTATCGGTTTCGATTGGTCAACATTGTAGTGCATGTTCATGACACCACTTTGCTCATCCACATCAACAATGGGTCGATCCGGAAACACTTTTTGCATCGAACGCATGAAGCCGGCCCATTGTACGGAGCCATGAAAATCGTCAACGACCAGGAACCCGCCGCGCAATAAATACTCTCGCAAATTGCTTATCTCTGCCTCCGACAACAGCCAGGTCCCTACTTCCAGCGCATAGATCCATGGCCGATCGAATAGTTGCTCGCTGGTCAGGTAAATAGCTCGACTGCTGTCCTCAATATCCACCGCTGTCAGTCGTTTCACACCATTGATGAAATGGTGGTCAGATTCCGGCCAATCGCGCCAGGCTCTGTTGCCGGGACCGGGCAGTGTGGAATATCCGGACTCGAAGATGATGCGGGTAAAAGCAAATTCAGCGTATGATTTTGTGTCCGTCGAAATTTCCCCTTCCCGGTTCCAACGGGATTGCGCCGCAGCAACCCCGACAATCGCCAGCAAAAGAAAAAATACGATTTTGCGAAAAAACCTGACCATCCAGGAACCTTTACTAATAAAAAGTCAAACATCAACCGCAATTTACGCTTCGACGAACCTGCGGCGGCATAGTTAAGACCTCTGGTAATGCCAAAAAGTCCGTTCCTCCTGCCTGGTTTTCCCGACCGGGCTTATTTAGCCAGTGAATCCGGTCGTACCTGGAAATGCACGACCAACGGTTTGCTGCCCTGCCCGCCCTCTTTGAGCCATGGTGTCCGATCCCCGCTGGGAACCCAGATGCCGCGCCCTTTCCAGCCCGCGCCCGGATCATCTATCCTGCCTTCCAGGCCTTTCGCATACAGGCCCATCGGGTACGGAATTCGCAGCGTGACGAATTCGTCGTCAACCAGCGCATGCACACCATCGAAAAGGTTTCCGGTCGCGATCGGCACATCCTCGCCCAGCCCCAGTGAATCGTGCTGATCGACCCAGGTGTAGTAACTGGACTCGACGCTGAACTGTGGCAGGTCGGCAAATCCGGGCCCCGGCAGGTCATGCAACGTCCATCCTTCCGGGCAATGTTTGCCGGTAGCGTCCGGTCCGTTTAATGGCCCTGTGCATTTGCGGCGATCGAATTCGCCAAGATGCCCGCTGCCCAGAGATACCCAGACAACGCCATTTTTATCGATGTCCGCACCGCGCACGCCGAATCCTGGTAGCGGCGGCTCATAGGTTTCAGCAAGTGCCGTCTGTGGCGGATTGTCGCCAGGAGCGAGACGCGTAATCGAACCGGGATAGGCAAAAGCATTCGATCCCCAGATTGCATCGCCGCGCGGTTCCGGCATAACGGCGTAAAAGCCTCTCGGCACACGCATGTCGAGTTCAGGGTCGGCCACCTCGCCGGGCTCCGTCCATGCATCCTGCTTGCCGTTGCCGTTAGTATCGAGGATCAGTGGCGCCCAGCCTTGTGACGCAGCAGCGTCCCCGGTCTGCAAAAACTTGTTGGTGTCCAGCCAGCCAACTACATTGCGATCGCCGCTGGTCCAAAGTGTATTGTTCTCGTCATAGGCGAATTGCAAATGATGCGTACTGAAACAGGTATCGACAAATGCGTATTCACCGGATGACGGATCGTAAACTGCAAGTTGCCGTGAGTTGCGTTGTGTCGGATACAGCATTGCAGAAGGATGATCGGATCCTTCCCTGCAAAAGTCCGGTGTTTCGGGCGCGCGAATTCTCGCAGTCAGCCATACCCTGCCATCCTGGTCCAACATCGGGTTGTGTACATTTGCCTTGCTGTCCCAGATTCGTTCATCACCCCAGTAGGGAGATGGCGCGACAACCGCTGCATCGTTGCTGGTCGGCGTATCCTCGTCGCGTGCCGGAAGATGAAACACGGATGCCGTATTTGCAACCGGATCGAGGATTGGCATCTCGTCAGTACTGAGTTCCGGCGCACCGTAAATTTTTCCATAGCCATTCACAGTCGGGTCACGCCTGTCAGTACCGGAAAGGTCGTGCATGTAGTATTGCGGCTCGGACCAGTCTCTTACCGTTGCCACCACGTTTCTCTCAACACCTGATGGACGCTCAGGCACGTGCGCAGGAAGTTCACCGGCAGCAATGCGGTCGGTCCACTCCGCCAGGTATTTTATTGGCAAGCCATGCAGCCCCTCTGCCGCGATGCGTACCATGCTGTTGCCGGCCTGACCCGAAGCAATGCGACGTGCCCAGGCCTGCTCGGAAGATTCAAACTCGCCAAGACTCTCCGGCAACGTTCGCGTAGATAGTTGCCCCAACTGATGGCAGCCGACACAACCCATGTTCTTGGTCCAGGTCAGATAGTTGTTCAGCCCGCCCGGTATCTCTGCGACCTCTTCCTCTGTCGGCAATCCAAGCATGGCGTACCAGTACGCGGCGGGATAAACCTGCGCTGCTGTTGCGGCGTCGGTGGCGACAATAGCGGTCAGGTCGATGTTTTCACCGGGCATCGCTGCAACTTTTGCAGAATCCTGCAGACCGTAGCCGCGAACCCATAATTGATAGTTTGCAGCTGGCAAATCGGGGACCAGGTAGCGGCCCTGTTCATCCGTGACAACAATACGGGCAAAGCGGGTGCCAAGATCTTCGGTCTCTGCTATGACCCAGACACCAGCCTCTGCGCCCGCGCTACTGCGAACGACACCTGCAATATCGTCGGCATCTGTGGCAATGAGATTCGCCTGAGTCCCCGGGTCCCCGGGCTGGCAGCCGGCAACCGTGACCAGCATAAATCCGGTGATTACTGCCAATGACGGGACTCTCATGCGCGACTCTCCTGCGATTCATCGTTTCTGCATATATTTAAGAATAGCAAAACCACGAGAGATTCCCGTCAATCCGAGAATTTTCGGGACGGCTCAGCAATCATGTCACCTGTAGCGACAAGGCTATTCGTGATCTTTTCGCAATAAGTTATTAAGTCGAACCCGAACCAGCCTGAGTCTTTCACACATTGCGCCGCGATATTGCCAACCCGAAGCCGGCAGCCACCAGGAAACCACCGGTAACCCGGTTGCGCAGATGTCCATAGCGACTCAGCCCACGCCGTGCTGATGCGGCAAACACCGCCCACAGCGCATCACCCATAATTATTACAGTCAGGAAAATACCGGACAGCAGGAGCAACTGTCCGCCGGGGTTGCTCGTGTTGCCGACAAACTGTGGCAGGAATGCAGCGTTGAACAACAGGGTTTTCGGATTGATGATCGCCAGCACGACGCCATTCCAGAATACATTTCCGGAAGATTGCGGCTTGATTCCTGACAGGTCCGACGCAGGCTCACGCCATGACCGGATGCCGAGAAATACCAGGTACGCGACACCGAACCATTTGATATAGGTCAATGCGCCGGCGACTCGCTCAACCAACGCGGCAAAACCGACCATGACGATAAAAAGCTGTACGGCAATGCCAACCGTAGTACCCAGCGCAGTTATCAGACCGAATTTCAGGCCATGACGAAGGCTGTTAGCCACGATCAGCGCAACATTCGGCCCCGGTATCAGAATGAGGACGATTGTGGCAGCAACCAGTGCAACTATATTTTCCAGTGTCTAGCTCCTGCGTGAACTGCGCCAGCGGTGCAATAGTATGAAACCAAAAAACATACCGCCCAGATGCGCGAAGTTCGCCACACCGGGGCTGCGGCCGCTCACTCCCAGGTAGAGCTCAAGCAGTCCATAACCAAGCACAAAGTACTTGGCCTTCATTGGAATGGGCGGGAACAACAGCATCACCGTCCGATTGGGAAAAAACATGGCATAGGCCAGCAACAGCCCGAATACCCCACCAGACGCGCCAACAGTGGGATAAATACCACCCTGCATCCAGGCCACGGTCAGTTGGACAATGGCGGCACCAACAACGCAAGTCAGGTAGTAAATCAGGAATCGCTTGCTCCCCAGGACGTTCTCGATATCCCGACCAAACATCCACAGGCCGAACATGTTGAAGAATATGTGATTGAGGCCGCCGTGCATGAAACCATAACTGAGCAACTGCCAGACCTGAAACTCAGGTCGCGGCGATCCCAGCGGCCACAAGGCGAAATAGTAGGCCATCATGTTCGGCTGCATTTGCTGTGCCGCGAATACGAGTCCGTTGGCAACAAGCAAGCCGAAAATTACGCTTGGTATGGCGCTGTTGCTCACAGGTCGACGCTGGTAGATATGTTGATTCAAAACCGGGTGTATCCTTTATTAATCATTATTGGAAAAAGCGCCTGCCTGTATCGGCAGAGCCCAGAACGGGTGTCACCAGCCACCACCGCCACCACCACCGCCGCCGCCACCGGAAAATCCGCCACCACCACTTCCGGACGATGATCCTGGTGCGGTCACCGATGAGCTTATGGCGCTGCCGAGACCGCTGCTCAAGCTTGCTGTATTGCTGCTGAGGTCGAGGCTGTTCCACGAACCGTTGTACCAGGACGGATGGTACGACGTCTGGTTGGGTCCCTGGAGACTGGCAAAGACCTCTGTGAAACGCTCTGCCCATTGCTGTTCGACACCCATCGCCAGTGCGAACGGCAAATATTGTTCGAACAACTGCGGCGTCTTATGCGGCGGGTTCCTGAGATTCATCTCGTCCTTTTCTGCGACTTCAAGATATTCGCGAAAACCGCTCATCTCATCGAGCAACCGGCGTCCAACAGGGGTTGGTCGTTTCATTATGATCGCGAACACTACGATGGACACAAGTTCCAGCGCAATGGTTCCGAATACTAAAACTGTGGGCCCCGAAGCAACCCTGAGCGCGACCAGCGAACTGACCAGCATGATCAGTAAAGGCGGCAGGTTCAGCGCACCGTTGGTCCTGAAGTAACGATTTTTGTAGTCACGCTTCAGCGATTTCTGGTGCTCTGAACGCGCATTGCCGAGCAACTTGTGATACTTGTCGTCGAGGATTACGTAATCACCGTCTTCGAACAATGCATCATGTAATTCACGTTCGCCGGTCGCGAGTTGCGGTGGATTGTTACCGGGGTCCTTGCGCTGCAATGTGTGCTCATCATCGTCATCTTTGTTGATACGCAAATAGCCCTTTACCGCAAGACTCACGACGGCAGCCGTCATCGTCGCATCGTCGTAGCCCATTTGTTCTATGAAGCGCAGCGATGCTGGTGAGAAACCGCCAGGCGGCTCGTAACGAGTAAATACGACACCCGGCTCCGGATCACGTCCGAAGCTTTTCCAGACCGGGATGTAATAGCTGAGAATTGCGGCAAGCCCGGCAAGCGCGATCAGCAGATTTAGATTGTCCGCCAGCATCCACATCAGTTTTTGCATTTCGCTCGGCTCGTCCACCAGACCCTTTGGCCAGCTGACGGCGATCGTCAATCCCTTGTTAACTCCGAGTGGTGTCGTCGTTTCAAATTGCGCATTGCCGTTGGCGTCTATGGTCGCGTTAAAAGCCTTGCCGTTTTCGCGAAACCCGCCAGTGTAGGCATCAATACCGAATGAGTCGGATGGCACGTCAAATTCGAACGAAATCGTTGCCGATGCGCGATCAATTGGAAAATCCCAGCCATTGCCGGTTACATTCCAATAGAGCTCGTCGAAGTCGTCGAAGAACCCGAGCATGCGACCGGCATCGTAGCGATAGGTGTAGGTATGCTCACCGTGGTTCAGCATCACATCGGATCGACCGAAGTATGTGCGAATTTCATTGCCCCGCTTTTCAGAACGAAATTCCTCGCTGGCCGAATTGCGCAATACGGCAAGCGGCTCATACAAGACCTGCAAATCGTTACCGAACCTGTCTTCGTACCGTGTTGGGTAATCGCGATAAATGCCACGACGAATCTGTACACCCTCGGCACGAACGCGAATGGTTTCTGTGACCTCGATCCAGCCATCCTGTTTGACCAGGATGTCGCTGTGGTAACTGAGAATTCGCTCGTCGCCGAACGAGAGCGCGGGAATCAGAAAAAGGCAGGCGAGCCATATCCTTTTCATTTTGTAATTCCGAGATCGATCCGCGGAACCGCCGCGGCTTCGTCCGAGGTTTTTTGGAAAAATTCGCGTTGACTGAAACCAAAACCGCTGGCTATGAGATTGTTCGGCACCGTTTCCACACGCGTGTTGAGCTGACGTACCGATCCATTGTAGAAGCGCCGCGCAAACTGCAGGTAGTTCTCTGTTTCTACCAGGTCGTTTTGCAGGCTGAGGAAATTTTCATTCGCTTTCAAATCAGGATATTGTTCGGCAACGGCGATCAGGCGCTGCAAGCCCTCGCCCAGCTGTTGCTCTTTCTCGCCACGCCGGTCGATGTCAGTTGGGCCAGTAAATTTCATCGCCTCCGCGCGAAGCGTGGTAACCGCTTCCAATGTCGCGCGCTCATACCCGGCATACCCGTCAACCGCCTTGACCAGTTGTGGAATCAGGTCGTGGCGCCGTTGTAGCTGTACGTCAATATCGCTCCACGCTGCATCGACGCGATTACGATCACGTACCAGGCGGTTATAGAGAGTCGCAACAAGCGCAACTCCGGCAACAGCAATTGAGATTATCCAGATCATAAACTCTGTCGACATCGATCGGCAAAGAACAAGAAGCGGCATTGTACCGGTTAATGTGCTGCTGAAAAGAATTGTGGGGGTGGTGTCTGGCGCACGATGAAACTGGCACATGTGGCCAGGTCAGGAATCGCCCGTCAGGGCAGGCTCCTACAGTTGCTCTTTAAGATTGCAGGAATCAATCCCGACGGGCGATTCCTGACTGCTTAATACCAGAAGGAGAAGAACACCTGGAAGATGTTGGCTTTGAGCTGGTACAGGGGCTCTTCACCCAGAACAGCGCCGGTCGAAGCGTTACGAAATTCGTCGTAGTCCACGATCAGGTGGTCGTAGGAGAAATTGACGGTACCCTTATCGATGAAGCCGAAGCCGTTGCTGAATAGTTCATAGGCGACCGCGAACTTAACCGTCTGGCTGGTCAGTGGGCTGAGTTCTTTGTCACGACCGCGAAAGTTGGTGGCCTCGGACCTCGGGAATATATCCCTGAAAAAATGTGCGCCGGTCTGGTCGTGCCAGCGATACTTCGCCGTAAAGATAAATTCCTTCCAGGGGTGTATGTAGGCAATGGACACTGTATTCGCGTCAATCGCCCAGGTATCTGTGAAGAAGCGGTACTGCGCCTCCAGTGCTGCACGATATGGCAGGTAATACTTGGCCCGAATGCCGATGGCATTGGTGGTCCGGGTGGAAGGGTAAAGCTCGGCTTCGTAACTGTAGCCAATCGCACTGCCGGGATCGAGGTAACGAACTGAACGATACGGGTTGTTCAGAAAACCTTCATCCGTGATCGTTTCGAAATTCAATGCCGCGATGAGATTCCGCGTTAATATCTGCGTCAGGCCGATTCCGTAATGTTGTCGGGTGTTGTCACGAAAGAATGTTGGGTCGTCCGAGCGCCGCACCGTATCGTCGCCGTATGCATAGCTCAAAGTAAGCGTGGTCATGTCACCGAACATATCCTGACTGACTGACAGGTTGTATGTGGTCGAGTCAAAGTCACTTTCTGTGCTATTGGTAAATCCGGCGGACAATGTCGTATTGCCGCGCAGGTAATCCACCCCCAACGTATATTGCGTACGTTCTTCCGTGTACGGACTCGCGGTGGTAATAACGTCAATGGATGCCGAGCTAATCATGTCGACGTAGTAATTCGCCGACAACGAGACACTGGAGCCAATGCTTTTGCGCACCAGGATCGATGGACCGCTAATTTCTACGCCACCACCGACGAAGCTGTGGTACAGAAGATCGGTACGATCCTCCGGCAGCACACCTGCGGACGCCGTCTGGCAAAGGCCAAACAATGCGATGGTCATCAGAATGTACTGGTTGAATTTATTCATTGCAGCGCGGGAAATGCAGGCTAGTTACAGCCGCAGCCGCCTCCTGCCGTACCCTCGCCGCCTCTGGCACCTTCGCGGGCTTCGTACACGTGATAAATATAGGCACTGGAAACCGGATCGGCATCCAGGAACATGATTGGATCGGCGAAGCGATCACGCTCGTACGGCTTTACCCAGGGTTCAATAGGGCTGCAGCCACACAGGGCGACAATTGCCAGCAGCGGCAACATTAAGCGCGATGACATGCGTAATTTTCGACCGACATTCATTTTCATTCTCCAAGAATAGCGCGCGGCATGCTCCGCAAACCGTGAACCCTGCCTCAGAAGAACACCGACACGCCCAGAGTACCCTCCAGGTTGTGTGCGGTTTTCTCCTGACCAAGAAGGTCGATATCAAACAGGTGATCGCGAAAATCGATGTGCAAGGCTATTGAGTCGGTGACCAGGAATCTATACCCGGCACCGAAGTTCACCGTAAACCTGTCGTCTCCGGCGAAGGATGTCGATCCCAGACCGGCGATAACGTAGAACGCAGTGTTGTAGGCGCGACCCTCGCCGATGAAACCCTCGCCCGGCAGGATGTTATAGCCGACATTGAGGTTGTAGTAGGTTAGCTCTCGCTCACTGTCGGTCAGCAATGGCGCGCCGCCGCTCAGGACCTCAAAACTGGTCAATCCGCCTTCCGTTCGACCCACCGATCCCTCGACAAAGAATCCTTCAGTGACGTGGTAGGCAAGCTTTACGCCGTAAACGAGGTTGGAACCAAAGTCCTCGATACTCATGATGCCCGCAAAAGCGCCAATTTCGAAGTCTTCAGAATCGATTTTGGGTTCTTTTATCTTGCGTCGCTCAACCTGTGGCTCGATTACCTGGCCCTCAGGAATCTCTGCGGGCGGCGGAGCTTCCTCTTCCCCCCAACCGAACAGGTTCTTAGTCGCGGCACAGCCCGAAAGCCCCAGTGTGAATAGGGGTAATACTAGAAAAAGAAGGCGAAACCGACTTTCCATTCTTCTACTTCCTCATTGTCGTCGCGACTGGTGAACACGACATAGCTTTTGAATTCAGCTCTGAGGATAAATCGTCGTGTCGCATAAACACGAAGACCTATACCTGCATGAGCAACCTCGTCCGTACGATCCTCGCCCTGAATGATGGTTGGTTTAGGCTCGGTGTGAATGATGCCTGCGCCGAGCGTGAAAAACGGTGATATCCGCCAATCTGGCCAAGTTTCATGAACCACGTTAACACTGGCCATCCAGCCGTTCGAAAAATTTCCCAAAATCTGTGAACCCCATGCCTCGATAGACACGTTTGGGTTGAGCGAATACCCGGTGTACAGGGAAATAACATTGGCGCCGCCGAAATCGCCGGTCATCAGGCCCAGCTCCCAGCGGGAGTCGGTGAAATCCTGCTGATTCGCCTGTGCGAACTCGATTTCCTGGCCGCCTGTTTGCAGCGTGCGCTCCATTTGCCCACGATCGACCCAGCCCTCTTTGCCATCCAGGCCGCGTACGAGGAACCAGTCAGTCCGGCGCTTGATGATGTCGACTGGCTCACCACGGTCAATTACGTGGAATATCGGATAGCCGACCGCAGGACCGGTGCGCAATTCCAGATAGGGATCGGCCACCGATACTGTGCGATATTCATCGGCGGCCTGAGCAAGTCCGGTGGTTAGCGTCTGAATCAGCAAGAAGACCAGAAGCGTTACCCACAGCGAATTAGTTGATCGGGACGTCGAATGGATTGTTGTAATATTGCGCTCCGACATCCAACCATTCCGCAATTAAGCGTTTCTCCGCGTCAGACAAGTACCCACTGTGTATATCTGCTGGATTATCAAATCGGCTAAGGAAGCGATTCGATGCAATGGCACCAGCAGCATTCATAGAGGGATTAACGTTTACAGTCGCCAATATCGGATTTCCATTGATATCAACGTCAACCTGCACCTGCACATCCTGCAAGGCGCCCATATTAAGCTGTTGTTCGTTATCATTAAACAATAATTCGCGATACGAATTAAATTGGTCCGGTTCATCCGGTGACAAACCATCGGCAAGGTCCAGCTGACCGGCCGGAACACGCACCACTGCCGCCGCATCAACCGGCGTATGGCAGTTAGTACAGTTGTTGCTCGGTGGCAGCATCGTGAGAGGATCAAGGACCGGTAGCCCCGTTACCGGGTCGACTGGTGGCAATCCGGTGACCGGGTCAAGTACTGGTCGGTTTGCTGCCCATAACGGATGCACGTGCATCTCATAGTTGACCACGATGCGGCAATTCGATGCCCATGCCTGTGTCATGCAGTTCAAAGTGGTCGGCGGTGGCGTCGTGAGATCCAGATAAGAATAACTGAAGCTCGGATCGGCCAGGCGTCCGGACTTGACCTCATCCGTCCATACGTCGTCAAACTCGACATCCATCGAAGGTTCCAGCGACGAGCATCCACTCGATCCACAAGAGATTCGCGCGCGAACTTCGGCCATCGTCTCACCAACTTCGCCGACGAACAGCGAATCGACTGTACCGGCATTAAATGATGTGCCTGCTGTAGCCGCACCCGCATAAACAGATGCGAATGCATCGAATCGGCCATGGGAGATACCGCTCTGTGCAACATGGCAGCCGTTACATTCGAGCAATTGCCCCGGACGCAATTGAATCCAGTTCTGATGGCGCGCAGTAATACGTCGACCGTTGCCATCGAGCACACTGATCGACAATGCCGTATTCGCCGGTACCTTCATCATGACTGAGCCATCAGGCTCAACCATCGAGTAACCTACAATTTCCTTCATACCAAGATCGCGAATACGGCCGAATGCGGTGTTATCGAGATCCACAATATCGTCGTTCGGTAACGAGACAGCTTTGACGATGCGCAGGAATCGTGCAGGCCGCTGGTCAGCCGAGGTTGTTTGTGCAGGGTCGGCCAGGGTGTCGATTGGTGCCACGGCTCCGCCATCAAAGTCATAAACGCTGCGAATACTGATTACAGCTGCACCTTCTGCAACCAGGTCAGGATCCATAGTGAACGAATTCTGGCTATCAAGGATCACCGGTGGTGTTGGCCTTGGATCAGCTGATACGACTTCTGTAAACATGAAGCCTTCTTCAGGCGGCACAATTGGCAACTGCGTATCATCACGCGGGTCGTACATCCAGATGCCGTAAATAGGGTCCGCTTCTTCATACAAAGCGTTCGCCAGGTTGTCGACAGTACAAGGGTAATAAACGATCTGCACTACAGGTGCATTGGGATCGATGGGTATATTGGGATCGATGAAGTCTGTCAGGCGGCACTGACTCCAGCTGACCAGCAAACGATCAGTTCCATCCTGAATCGGAAACACTGAACTGTACCTGCCACCGGGTGACGCCACGCCGGTTTCTGTCGATATATTTAATGTAGTCGCCCGCTGTTGAGCAGGACCAACCATGCCCGGATTGTCCATCGTCGGTTGTGTGTTCTCAAGAAACGTCGGAGTATCAATAAGAACAATGTCGCCGCCACCATTCGTGTCTGTGAATGGACGAACAAGCGCCATGATGCGACCGTCCTGGAGTTCGCGCGGCTGGGTAAATTGAATCACCTCGCCGTTCGAGCCTGTGTCATGGCTGCTATTGCCATACAGCAGCTCGAGCTGCGAGCCATCCGGGTTCATGCGATACAGATTCACAGCATCGTTGGGCCCCGCGTGATCCCAGCGACTGAATACGATCTGTCCATTCGACAACACGGCTGGATCCATGTCATGACTTTGGTTGAACGAGACCTGCTCAACGTTCGAGCCGTCGGCATTCATGATGTGCAACAGGAAAGTCGGTTCGTTTTGGTCTTCGTCCTGCGCTTCAAATTGTGGTTTACCTTCATCGAGCAATACAGCATTGGAACGCAGCTGTCGTGTCGAAGAAAATATGATTCGCCCGTCAGGCATATAGTGGGGAGATATATCGTGACCGATTTCTGATGTCAGATCTGATGCAATTACGCGCCGTAGCATTTGCGTTTCGAATACGTACTCCCAGACATTCCAGGTCGGTTGATTTTCGTCATCAAGATCAAGGTTCAAATCAACGGGACCACGCATTGCAAAAAGTAATCCGCTGCCATCGAATGCGATTTCGACGTCACGTACTGCACCCAGTCCCTGGGTCTCGGCTGCGGTGATATTTACGGCATCTGTACTGGGTGAGGCGCGATCTTTGTAATAAAGGTCGGCGCCGAACTCGAAGGATATAAGCTCTCGCAGATCAGTTTGCACGAACTCTCCCTCGTCATCGACAGGCAGAGGGGCTTTGATAAATGCGATCGGGAAATCAATGGCTACAGGGTCTGGCGACTGGCCCGTGCCAATCTGCACACCCTGGTTGGCGCCGTCGCAGGCAACGATAGAGAGCAACGCCATAAGAAGAGTCGCAGTCAGCACTCCAATGCGTTTGGATCCATCCGTTATTCTTTTCGCTAATGTATTCATAGCCTTCACCTCTGCGAACCGCAATTGGAAATCCCGTTTTCCTGCTCCGGTTCGAATCTCAGATGCGCACTGCTCCACCATTACAACTAGCCTGTAATAGTGGACGCGGCACGCCCTGCATACCGTTAACGCGATCACAAAAAGACCGCGGCGTGACATCAGTTTAATGAAGGAAAAACAGCAATGTAATGTCTCGAAAGTACGACAGTGCGCAAAGTTAAGTAGTACTTTTGCAGATGATTGCGAAGTCGGACCAGGAAACTATTGCGTTAGCTGAATGTTCCTTACCAACTTACAACGAAAAGTTTTTGTGAATGGTTCCGAAGAAATTTCAGCAATGACTAAATCACTGGGCAACGGAGATTCACACACATCAAAAATGTGACACACGTCATTAATGCATGTCGCAAATCGTCATTGCTGTCTGTCTTCAGCGACAGCCAAGAGATCATTGTCAATCAGCGACTTACATTAGCTACATGAAAATGTGTGCGAATTGCACGACAAACACTTGACATATCACGACTCGCAACTGGTCCGCTCGGGCAACTCTAACCTGTTGACTTTATTACCTTTATAGTCCTTTTCTAAGTACAAACCGAAAGCTGGCACGGCAATTGCTTTATATCTGACAAGCGCATGCGTTTTGTGCGCCGGGCGGATGAGAAATAAACAGACTGTGAGTGTATTCACGGTCATTGCTCAAAAGCTCAGGCATGCTTTTAAAGTAAGTCCACCTGCGGTGAAGCAGATTGTTCAGGGAAGAACGCAAAACGAACAAGGACTTCTGTTAGAGGCACATGTCGCTTAGCGGTGCTGCCAGGAGAGAGGTGGACATTGCGTCAGAAAGTCTGGCGCCCTCACCAATCCCTGCGGAATCCGTTCTGGAAGTCCAGAGAATTAAATGAGCACGTTGTCGAACCGTTTGATCATGAGCAGGATTGATATGAAAAACAGGACGTGGACAAAAAACAAACATGCCGATGGCCTGGACAAGGCCGGACGCGTAATTCAATTGCTGTCGTTCTTATTGTTGAGCGTTGGCCTGGTTAGCAGTGCTAATGCCGGGCCACGTGAACAGGCGAAGCGCATTCACGATCGTCTGGCCGGTGTGCCACCTTCAGAGGCTGTGCTGGCACAGATGGAAGCTGACATAGGGCTGGGACAGACTATGGCCGCCGCAAATCTCGCGATGGAAGACCCGAACTTCTACAACGTAACGTTGAAGAACTTCGCGGCGCCATGGACGAATCGCGATGGCAGTGTGTTCGTGCCATTAAATGACTACATCGCCACAGTTGTTGGCATGATTCGCGACGACGTACCTTTTAATACGTTGCTCTCAGCTGACATTCTTTATATGGGTGCGGGCAGCCTCGGTTTGCCGCCATATTCAAACAACAACAACGATCACTACGCACAGCTTGAGAATCAAAGCCTGGATATGAAGACCGGCCTGGTACAGACAACACAATCGTCTGTAACCGGTCTGCCACCAGCCGCTACCGCTGGCATCTGGACCACGCGTGCAGCAGCAGAAGCTTTCTTCGTCGCTGGCACCAACCGCGCAATGTTCCGTTTCACGATGGTTAACCATATGTGTAACGACATGGAACAGGTACATGACCCGAAACTTATTCCTGATCGCATCCGCCAGGATGTGAGTCGCAGTCCGGGTGGCGACAGTCGCTTGTTCTTTAACAACTGTGTCGGTTGTCACACTGGCATGGATCCGCTGACGCAGGCGTTTGCTTATTACAACTTCGATGAGACCAGCGGCAGCATCGAATATACGCCTGGTGTAGTGCAGCCCAAGTATTTCAATAACGACGCCAATTTCGAGTTTGGCTACAGGACACCGAATGATTCCTGGGACAACTACTGGCGCGAAGGCCAGAACCAGTTCCTCGGCTGGAGTCCGTCATTACCCGGTTCGGGCAGTGGTGCCAAGTCCATGGGTGAAGAGCTTGGCAACAGCGGCGCATTCGCCAGCTGCCAGGTAAAGAAAGTATTCAGAGCAGTCTGCCTGCGAGAACCTGAAGACGCTGCCGATCGATTCCAGGTAAGCCAGATGGTCACTTCGTTACAGGCGGGATACCGCATGAAACAGACATTCGCGGAAGCGGCTGTCTATTGCATGGGCCAGTAGGAGACTATGACAATGAATAAAGCAAGCAGAATTGCTGTGGCCCAGGCCCAGGTAATCAGTGGGCGTAGCGTACGCGCGATACGTCTCATCATGGTTGCCGGTTTGTCCGCTATCGTGCTCGCAGCCTGTGGCGGCGGCGCACAAACGACGGACAACCCGGTTACCAGCATCACGCCACCGTCGACCTACTCCGGCCCACCGCCGCAGACCGCCGACGTACAGGCTTTCAAACTGAGTGTCTGGGACAACATCCAGGCCAGCAATCGATGTGGCGGCTGTCACGTACCGGGCGGAATTGGCACCGGCTCGTTCGCCCGCAACGACGACATCAATATTGCGTATCAGGAAGCCAACATCGGTATCCGCGCTAATCTCGCAGTACCGTCTGATTCGCAGATGGTGACCAAGCTCAATGAAGGTCATAACTGCTGGCTTACCGACAATGCGGCTTGTGCTGACATCATGACCACCTGGATTGAAGGCTGGGCAGGTGCAACATCCGGCGGTGGACGCCAGATCGTACTGAATCCGCCTCCTTCTGTAGATCCTGGCGCGAGTAAGAACTACGCTGATGCGACAGTTGCAAATTTCGCAACCCTGGTTCATGGCCCTGTTCTGGAAACTTACTGTTCAGGTTGTCATTCAACACAAGCACCAACCTCACAACAACCATACTTCGCTGAAGCGGACGCGGCAGTTGCTTTTGAAGCAGCCAAACCGAAAATGGATCTTGATGATCCGTCCGCTTCGCGATTCGTTTTGCGCTTGCGCGACGAGTTCCATAACTGCTGGACCAGCAACTGCGCGAACGATGCTGCTGTGATTCAGGCTGCTATTCAGGCTTTCGCCGATACCGTCCCGTTAACACAAATCGACCCGACGCTGGTATTCAGTAAGGCATTGCGGATTGTGGATGGCACGGTCGCATCGGGCGGTAACCGTTACGAAAACGCACAGATTGCATTGTGGGAATTCAAGACCGGCGGCGGCACGACTGCATTCGACACCAGTGGTGTTGAACCGGCAATTAACCTGACACTGTCGGGTGACGTCGCGTGGTTCGGCGGCTGGGGCATTACGATCAATGATGGTAAGGCTCAGGGCTCAACGTCCGCCAGCAAGAAATTGCATGACGTGATCAAGAGCACCGGTGAGTACTCCATCGAAGCGTGGGCTACTCCGGCCAACGTCACGCAGGAGATGGCACGCATCGTAAGCTACTCCGCTGGCGACACCGCGCGTAACTTCACCTTGCAACAGACACTGTATAACTACGACTTCAGGCAACGCACCACGGAAACCAGCCTGAATGGTGAGCCGGCATTGTCGACACCTGATGCAGCTGAGGTCTTACAGGCAACACTGCAGCATGTAGTCGCAACCTACGGACCTGTGGAAGGCCGCAAACTGTATGTTAATGGCCAGCTGGTCACACAAACAGATCCGGTTGCCGCTGGTTCGCTGGTGGACTGGCAGGATACCTTCGCCCTGGTTCTCGGTAACGAGGCATCCGGCGATGGACTCTGGCAGGGCACATTGCGTCTCGTCGCGATCCACGATCGTGAATTGAGCCAGGAACAGGTCACGCAGAACTACGACGTGGGTGTTGGTGAGAAATTCTTCCTGCTGTTCAGCGTCGAAGACATCATCAATGTGCCGACAGCGTACATACTGTTCGAGGTTGCTCAATACGACAACTACAGCTACCTGTTTACCCGTCCGCATTTCCTGACGCTCGATCCGACTCAACAGCCAGAGGGCATTCCCATCCAGGGCTTGCGCATCGGCATCAACGGTACCGAGGTCAACAGGAGCCAGAGCTACGGCAACATGGATGACACTTTAAGTGCCAGCCTGTTTACCGAGCTCGGACAGCCACTGTCCAATCTCGGCACGGTTATTCCGCTTGAGAAAGGGCCGGCTGACGATGAGTTCTTCCTCACGTTCGACCTGCTTGGTACGCAAAGTTACGTGCGCACCAGTGATCCGGCGTTGGTCATCACAGAAACTGATCTGCCGCCGGCACAACGAATTGGTGTGCGCACATTCGACGAAATCAACGCGACGATGAGCGCCATTACGAGTGTGAGCCCGGAGGAAATGAATGTCGACATGACATTCCAGAGCCTCAGGCAATCATTGCCGACCATTGAAAGCCCGGAAGCGTTCCTGTCTTCGCACCAGGTTGCCATTGCGCAGCTGGCGATCGAATACTGCAACGCGCTGATCGAGAATCGTGGCGCGATATCAGCTGCCGCATACTTCCCGGGATTCAATTTCGATGTATCGCCGGCAAGCGCTTTCACGAACCGGGACGCATTGATTACACCGCTGATCGATAACGCCATGGGTATCGCGATTCAGACGCAACCGGATTTCGTGGACGTCAGAGATGAGCTCGGCTATGTCGCTTTCGACGGCATACGACCGAACAACCTGATTGATCGCCTGATTGCAGGTGGCACGGATACACGTTCAATCGCCAAGGGTACTTGTGCCGCCGTAATCGGCAGTGCAGTTACGCTGGTTCAGTAGACAGAATATAAGGATAGAGGCATATAGTTATGGCTAAGAAACGTAATGTCAGGCACTACGATGACCCGTTGCGTCACACTGATCACGCGCGACCGGTAACCCGTCGCGACTTCGTATCACAGGGATTTCTGTCTGGATCAGCAATGGCCCTGGGCGGCGGTGTGATGAGCTTGTTCTCAAACCCGCGCGATGCATTTGCGGCGTTGTCAGATGACCTGCAACCGTTGCTTGCCAATCCGTGCAACATCGCTACGGTTGGCGCCGGCAAGATACCGTTCATCTGCTTCGATCTCGCCGGTGGTGCGAATATTTCCGGCTCCAACGTGCTGGTTGGTCAGGAAGGCGGCCAGATGGATTTCCTGAGTACCTCAGGATACGAGAAGGTTGGCCTGCCTGGCGACATGGTGCCCGGTCTCAATGATCCGATCAGCGGCCTGCCCTATGCCAATACCGATTTCGGCCTGGCATTTCATAGCGACAGCGCCTTCAAGCGTGGTATGGAAGCCAGCATGACACCAGGTCGCGGCACGCAACTCAATGGTGCCATTATCCCGGCTCGTTCCGACAACGACACCGGCAACAATCCGCATAATCCCCTGTATGGCATAGCCACCGCGGGCGCGGACGGTTCAATTCTTACACTCGCGGGCACCGAGAACTCGGATTCGGGTGGTAACTCGATGATTCCGGCCATGATGATGGATCCGGAATTACGACCGACCAAGGTCGACCGTCCAAGTGACGTCACCGCCCTGGTGGACACTGGCCAGCTGGTCGGCATCCTCGGTCCGGACGATGCTACTGCGGTAATGGAATCTATCTATCGCATTAGTGCAGACAAGATGACCACGGCAGATGCCGGGCAAACAGTAAGCGCCGATGCCGTTGTCAAAGACATGGTCCGCTGCGGTTACCTGAAGTCGGCTGACATCGCCGATCGATTTGGTGGCACGCCACTGGATCCGGGTGGAGACCCGATGATCGTCGGCCCGAATGGCATCTTCACAGACGCTGAATTCAACGGCGGCGGTCGCGACGGTAGCTCTTTCCGCAAGACTGCTTCGATCATGAAACTGGTGATCAATGGTTTTGCCGGCGCCGCTTGTATCGAGATGGGCGGTTACGACTACCACGGTGGTGCTCGTGCCGAGGGCGAGGTCAAGGACTTCCGCGCCGGACGCTGCATGGGTGCCTGCATAGAGTACGCAGCGCGCGTTGGCGTGCCGTTGATGATGTATGTCTTCAGTGACGGCTCATTGTCCAGTAACGGTACCATCGACAACTCAGCCGACGGTCGTGGCAAGGGCGAGTGGTCCAGTGACAACTCCTCGACAGCTGCCGGATTCTTCATGGTATTCAATCCATCAGGTCGGGCTACGCTCAGAACAAGCCCGGGCAAGACGGCCGCGCAGCACCAGCAGTTGGGCTACTTCAGCTCCGGTGCATCGGTGGAGCGTGCAGCGACACCGGCGGCGAATAACGTCAACTTGCTGGTCAATACCGTGATCCTGAACTACATGGCATTGCATGGCGAGGAAGGCAGTTTCGCGAATATCTTCATGAACCACGGTCTTGGTGACGTCGCACTGCGCGACAGCCTGACGGCATTCCAGCCGATCGTGAATGGCACCATCGGGCCGCTGAACCCCACCTGATCGTTACGCTTCAGCACCGGGCAAGATTAGACGGCCAGTAGGGTTCACCCTGCCGGCCGTTCTTCTATGCGGTAATCTGTAGATTAGGCGCCACAATAATGCGGCCGTTCTTCTATGGCGTAGCCTGTCGATTGTGTGCAGCCAATGTTCTATTGTTTCTTATAGAATGCGCTCAGCCTCAGTGACAATGTAAAGAGAAACTATGCCGGTCGAGAACAATCTGTCCGAACTACTCGCCTGTCCACGCTGCGACAAGACACCGCTGACAGTGAAGGACGGTAATTACCGATGCGAAGCGTGCAAGATCGATTTTCCATCGCTGGACGAGATTCCGTGGCTATTCGCAGAACCGGATGCAAGCCTCGGCGAGTGGCGTAACCGCCTGCATTTCGCCCTGCAGCAATTGTCCAACGACTCGCAACGCATTAAAGCCGAGCTGATTGCCGATGATTTGGGCCCGCTGACACGACGCCGCCTGGATCTGCAAATGAATGCCGCAGACAAGCACCGCAACATGCTGCGACAGATTTTGTCTCCCGTCGATATACAGTCGATGCAGGCAAGTTATGAATCGTACCTGGCGCTGCGCACCCGACTGCCGATCGACCAGGGTATTCACACCTACTATGCGAACATTCATCGTGACTGGTCCTGGGGTGGGGCAGAAAATTCGGCGTCCCTGCAGCAAATCAAGGCTGTGGCCAAAGGTGGCGACGGAGACGATTCACATCTGGGCGACACGTTAATTCTGGGCGCGGGTGCCTGCCGCCTCGCATATGACATTCATATGTGGCTCGGCACGACACGAACCGTCGCCGTCGATTTCAATCCTTTATTGCTGCTGGTCGCGAAAAGCGTCATGCAGGGAGACGAGCTGCAACTTTTCGAGTTTCCGCTGGCACCGAAAACGATCGAAGATTTTGCCATCCTTAGAAAATTATCCGCGCCCGAAATCGTTCGCGAGGGCTTTCACCTGGTGTTCGGCGACGCGATGCGGCCGCCATGCGCGCCGAAAAGTTTCGATACGGTGGTGACACCCTGGATTATTGATATCGTTAACGAAGATTTGCCAATCCAGGCCGCAAGAATCAACAACCTTCTCAAACCAGGCGGTCGCTGGATAAATTTTGGCTCGCTCGCATTCGAGCATCCCGATCGATCACGGCGCTACAGCACAGAAGAGACTGTCGCTATCGTCGAGCAGGCGGGATTCACCGCGCCCTTCACCAGCGAACAAACGATTCCCTATATGTGTTCGCCAGCCAGCCGCCACGGTCGCCAGGAAACCGTATTTACATTCTCAGCAACAAAAACCGGCGAAGTCGATGCCCCGGCACGGCACAAGGCGTTACCTGACTGGATAGTGACCGGCAAAGAACCAGTACCATTGCTGCAGTCATTCCGCAGCCAGGCGCTTTCAACACAGATTTACTCTTATATAATGTCTTTGATCGACGGCAAGCGAACGATTGCGGACATGGCGAAAATTCTCGAGCAGCAAAAGCTCATGACAAAAGAAGAAGCCGAGCCCGCCATACGCACGTTCCTGATCCGCATGTACGACGATTCGCAAAGAAACTCGGGATTCTGATAACAACAAGCAACTCCTGACCTGACCCGGAGAAATCGATGTCTGACAAGACTCTGTACGAGTATCTGCAAGCCAACACATCGCAACACCCGGATAAAGTGTGGCTGCGAGATCGCCTGGGGGATGAATTCACGGAGTGGACCTGGCAGCAGGCATACGAACAAATATCAGCTGCTGCAGCCTGGCTGGAGAAAAGCTACGGCTCTGCGAAAACGAACATTGCCTTGCTCTCGCGCAACCGGGCACACTGGTTTTTCGCCGACCTTGCGATAATTGGTTCCGGCAATGTCACCGTGCCATTGTTCACAACGCTCAATGCCGACAACGCAAAATATATCCTGGAGTTTGCTGAAGTCAGCGTGCTGATTCTTGGTGAGACGACCAACTGGGACGTGATCCGGTCCGTTCTCCCGGCGGGCGTCGAAATTATTACGCTGCCGGGCGTCGACTGTAATTTGCCATGCCGTAAATGGGATGACATCGTCGCAGAATGCGCGGGCCTTGAGCCGCAATACCAGGCAGATTTCGAGGACCTGATTTCCATTGTTTTCACCTCGGGAACGACGGGCGCGCCCAAAGGGTCATTGCAGACTCACCGTTCGTCCGTCATCCCCGTTGAGCGCCTGCAAGATAAAACCGCATTGCCCGAAAACACCAGGGCATTTTCGTATCTGCCGCTCGCCCACATCGCCGAAAGACATTTGGTCGAATTCCATTCGGTGATGCACGCCAGTCAGGTGACTTTCAATGAATCGCTGGAGACCCTGATTCGTGACCTGGCAGAAGTGCAACCGCACTTTCTTTTCGGCGCACCCCGTGTATGGGAATTATTGCAACAGGCAGTCATTGCAAGCTTCGGTTCGATGCAAAAACTCGAGCAAGCCCTCGTAAACGACCACAGCGGCACTTCTCAAAAAGTCCGCGAGATGCTTGGCGTACAACATGCAGAGTACCTCCTGAGCGGCGCGGCGCCGGCAGCAAAATCGATGCTTGCATGGTACGCGAGGCTTGGCATGCAACTCGTGGAGGGATTCGGCCAGACCGAGGCGATGGCGCTACTGAGCAATTCTGGTGAAGACAATCGTATCGGGTCAATCGGCAAAGCAATCGATGGTGTCGAGATAAAAATTGGTGCAGAAGATGAGATGCTAATCAGGGCAGATGGCTTAAGCCCCGGCTATTACAAAATGCCGGAAAAGACAGCGGAGCTTTGGCGGGACGGCTGGTTACACACCGGCGACAAAGCCAGGGTTAACGAAGATGGCTATGTTTACCTATTCGGACGGGTAAAAGACTACTTCAAGACAATCCACGGGAAATTTGTTGCGCCGGCGCCGATCGAAAATGATTTCGCCGCCTGCCACGTCGTCGAACAACTATGCCTTCTGGGTCGTGGTTACTCCAAAACGGTAATGGTCTGCGTGGTAGCCAGCCAGCAGGACAAATCAACGCTTGAACAGGCAATTCTCGAGCAACTCACTGAAGTAAACACGTCAGTAAACAAACACGAAAGAATCGGCGCGATTATTATTACGAGCGAACCCTGGACCATCGAAAACGGGGTACTGACACCGACGTTGAAAGTTCGCCGGGATGAGGTCGAGACCAGGTTTGGTGAAAAAGCCCAGGTCATGGCTCGCGAGTCGGCAGAGCAACGCACGGTTTTACTTGAGTGGGCGTGAAATCCGCCAGAACCGACGTCGTTGCGAGCCCGAAGGGCGCGGCAATCTCTTGACGTCGTCGTGGGGCTTCGTTCTGCGTGGCGGTAACCTGTTGGAGGTTGCCGCGTCGCTGCGCTCCTCGCAATGACTTCTGTTTTATTGGGTCTCCGTATGGGGCGGAGTCAGCGGAGCAGCGCATGGTTTTGCTTGAGTGGGCGTGAAATCCGACAGAACTGACGTCATTGCGAGCCTGGAGGGCGTGGCAATCTTTTGACGTTGTCGTAGGGCTTCGTTCTGGGTGGCTGTGACCTGTTGGAGGTTGCCGCGTCGCTGCGCTCCTCGCAATGACTTCTGTTTTATTGGGTCTCCGTGTGGGGCGGGATCGGTCGGGAGTGGCAT
>Ga0164315_10000114_pt1 | contig 45273 bp, 35 predicted proteins | sample GuaBasSedimGuay6_FD_113737 | JGI IMG/M metagenome (GOLD analysis project Ga0164315, IMG submission 113737) | Subseafloor sediment microbial communities from Guaymas Basin, Gulf of California, Mexico - Guay6, Core 4569-2, 0-3 cm | ecosystem: Environmental > Aquatic > Marine > Hydrothermal vents... | reverse complement strand
TTAACTCTTCGCGCATAATGGTGGCAGTGGGTGTGTCTTCTATGTTGTCCAAAATAGGTTTGTCATATTCGTCAATAAGGATAACTACTTTTTGTTGGTGTTTGTTAAAAGATTTGATAATCAGTTCTTCAAAACAATCTGCACTTGTCATATCTTGATCACACTCTATGCTTAGACTATTTTGATTTATTTTTAATATAGTCAAAACTCTTTTATGAAAAGATGCCTTAGAGCTAAAATCTCCACTATTAAAACTAATCTTTATAACCGGATGTTTGATAAAAACATATTTATCATAAATATATAAATCTTTAAACAACTCTTTGTCGCCGTCAAATATGGTTCGTAAGGTGTCTAAGAATAAAGACTTGCCAAAACGACGAGGGCGCGAGAGAAAGTAATATTGTCCATTGTTTATCAAATCTAATGCCAGATCTGTTTTATCTATGTATAGATAATCGCCCTCTATGATGTTTCGCAGAGTTGAGATGCCGATTGGTAGTTTTTTAAGTTTGGGTTTCATAACAAGCAATATAATAACAGATTGTTTATCTATATGTTGTTATTTTTTTGTTGTTGTGAATATTTTTTGAGACCTTTGCATAATTCAAGTATTATTTAAATAGTATAAAAAATAGTGCATTTTTGAATTTCCTCACTTCGTTTGTGATATAGCAAAAATAAGGAAAATGGCAAGTTCTTTGGAGTTCCTCGCTACATTTTGTGATGCTATAAAAAGGCGGATTTTGTGTGTTTTATAAATTATGCTTGATTTATAAAAAGGTCTTTATTGAATAATATTCTTTTTCTGCATATAAATTTTACATAAAACTTGATGATATTTTTTGTCATCATCTTTATTGGTCCATACAACTACGTGTTCTACTTTTGCTTCTTGATTTAAAACATATCCTGCTTTTATTTTTTGTATAATTTTATAACTTAATCTTTGATTGTCGTTAGCTTTTGACAGCGATGCTATTTGAGCATTATTTTTATAAACACAGAACCAATCTGTTTTTATTTCTTTAATATTGACTATTTCACCTGCCATTGGATTTGATCGCTCTACTCCTCGTTGAGAGTATTCGTTTACAAGACTTATATCTCCCAGCCCCATCATAAAAACTATTTTTTTTGGTTCAGCATCAATATTGTCGTAATTTATTATTTCATCTTGATACGATGATAGAAAATTATTATTTTTTAAGTTGATTGATAAATGATTTTTTGCTCTACTTATTGCTACATAAAATAATCTTTTATCGTAGTCATTTTGAAAAAAATTATTCTCAATGCAAATATATACATCATCAAATACTTTTTTCTGTTCCGAGTTTAAATCTTTGATAATTGCATTTAAACGTTCTTGTGTTATTGGTAGTTTAATTTTACTTTCATCAAATTTATATTTTTTCTTAAATTTCTTATAATCCATAACAAAATAATCAGCAACATATGACTTTGTATTTTTTATGCTATCTTTAACTAACATAGTTAAAAATTTAATTAAAATATGCACGGCTTCAATTTTTCTTTCATAGTATGGCTTTAAAGTTTGATTGTAATGTTTCATTTGTTGATAGGGTTTATTGATATTCATACCTTCTTGTTTGATAATTTTATATGCTTGATGATAAATCAACCTACCTTTTCTTAATTGAAAATTATCCAAATTGTTATGCAAATATACAATGCAGTGATGAAATCCTGTTATTGAAATTTTTTGATTCTTGTTGTCGGATGCCACTTTTAGATTGATTGTTGATAATTCTACTTCATCTTTTTTCTTTGATAATTTTATTTTATTTTTTATTTTTTCTTCAAGTAATGCAATTGTTTCATTTTTAATGAACTCACAAATGTTTTGCCTAACTAATATTTGTTTTTCTATGTCGTTCCATCCGGCTCCTTCGTTAAATTCGCAATAACAATGGTCTTTTTTAAATCTGACATTAAAAATTTTAGTTTTAATTTTTGCAAGAGTTTGCCAACTTTGAACTATTTTTTTAATTTGTTTTATGTGGTTTTCGGTGTCTGGAAAATCATTCAAATATCTTAAATTAATATTTTTTTCATATTCTGGTAATTTTTTTATTTTTTCTAAAATTTGCCACTCTAACTTAAAATGTTTTTCAAACTCCTTGTTTAATTTATCATTTTCGTTGTTTATAAAAATACTTATATCGTTATCAAACTTTAATAATTCTGCATTCGTAAGATACGACATAACTTTATACATTTTTCTGTTATCTACCCCTACTATTGATGCTAAATCATCTATTTCAATCACATCGAGTTTGCTTCTGTTGCTTATATTTTGCATAACAAGAATCATATCTTTATAACAATCATCAAGTTTTTTTTCTTTTTCTAATGGGTCTAATATTTCGTGCACCCTATCCATTCTTTTGCCATTATCATCAAATGATGTAGCAAATATTCTGGTTTTGTTTTGTCCTCTTGTTAGGATGTTATGGTTCTCTAATTCTGCAATTGCTGTATTGATAGTAGTTTTATAATCTATTTTTGAATCTTCGGTATCTATACCCATTTTCTCTGCAATTTCTTTGGGAGTTTTGTATATTGTTTGTAAATTTATTTTTTTCAAGTATTTTACTACACTTGTGATTTCTGGATATCCTACTTTACTGCGATTTAAATTATTAAAAGCACGATTAAAGTCTTCAATTGAATATAGGACGATGCATTCTGCTTCTAATTTTTCATCTCTGGCACCACGTCCTGATTCTTGTATGTATGATTCTAAACTATCGGATTGTTCAAAATGGATAACAGCTTGAATATTTGGTTTGTCAATCCCCATACCAAAAGCTGTGGTTGCTACCACAACATCAATTTTATTCTCTATAAAATCATCTAAAATTTCATTTTTATTGCGTCCTATTTTTTTTCCATTTTCAATATCTTCATCAAGTTTGGAGTAAAATGTTTCAATTACTAAATCCAAAGAGTTGATCTTTGGGTCTTGTAATAATTGTTCACAAATATCACGACATTTTTTGGCATTGTGGGGAATATAAATAATAGTTGCAACTTTTTTATTTTCATTGATTCTTTGCAATTCTTCAATCAAAACATTATATTTTTCTTCAACAGAGTTGACCTTTATAGCTTTGTAATTTAAATTTTCTCGCTCTGCGGAGCCTATAAATTCTGTAAAATTTATGGCAAGTTTGTCGGCAAAATGTTTTTTTATATCTAAAATTACCTCAGGTTTTGCTGTTGCTGTAAAACAAGATACTGGAATTTTATGTTGGTGTTTTTCTGTTTGTAACTCTTTTATGATAGTGGAAATATAAAAATAATCATGTCTGAAATCATGTCCCCAGGTTGATAAACAATGTGCCTCATCAATTACAAACCTCTCGATTATTCTTTTTTTTAAAGCACTGATAACAGTATTTGCTCTTAATGACTCAGGGGCTAAATATAATATATCAATATTTCCGTTTCTTACCTCTTCAATGTTATTCAATCTTTCAATTGGGCTTAAAAATCCACTAACAGCAGTAACAATAAAATTTTGATTCTTATCTTTAAAACTTTGAATTTGATCTTTCATCAATGCTTGTAATGGTGATATAACAACTGTGAGAGATTTATATGCTTGTGCTTTTATTAAAGCCGGCAGTTGAAAGGTAAAAGTCTTGCCACCACCTGTTGGTAGAATCGCTAAGACAGAATCATAACCTGATGAATCTTGGATGATATCTTTTTGAGAAATTACACCACGATTGAATATATCATTGTTTGCTTTGTCAAATTTGCGGAATTTAAAATCAGTGAAACCAAATTCATTTTTGGCAAAATTAGTTAAATAATCGCCGCTGATTAATTCTTTATTAAATGTTATGACTTTTAAAATCTTGACAACATCAGGATGGTTTTTAAAAATTATCTCTGATATGGCAGTTTTATTATCAGTTAACAAAAAAGCAATTATAAAAGATAATTCTAATGGGCAGGTGGCAACATATTCATTAAATTCATTTCGTTGGCATTGAATCTTATCTTTTAATTTTTCTTTTAAGTATAAAAATATATCAGTGTCATTTTCGTAAGATATATTTTTATAAATAAAATACCCCTTATAGTATTTATTATCATGCAACAGTTGCCAAAAAATTTGTTGCAAACTTTTATCGCATTCGTTGTATTTTTCATCCAAAAAATTAAATAGATTTTTTGTTTGTTCGGCATCTCCTAATGGATTGTTTTCAATATTTATCTCATCTTTGTATGGTTTTAATAGTTTATGTGATATTTTATGAGGGAACAGCAACATTGACAAATATAAAGTATCAATAATTTCAACCTCATTAAAAATTGGATTAAAACTAGTGTCAGATAAAAAATACTTATCATGTTTGACAAAATTATGCCCACAAATATAATTTGGTTTATAATGCTTGATAATTTTGCTAATGTAACTTATGGATGAGCCTTTTATTCCAAATTTTTCTACCAATAAACCTAACTCCTTGATTGATGAGTTGTTGGGGTTTACTTCAATATCAAGATAGGCTATTAGGGACATTTTTGCAAAGGTCTCATTTCATCTATTGTATCACTTTATAACAAATAGTTATACATCCAAATTTGAGACACTCAGAGCATTTTGGTTAATAAAATCTCGGCGAGGTTCGACATTATCCCCCATTAGAGTCGTAAAAATCTCATCGGCAGCTATCGCATCGGCAATCGTCACCTGCAACATAAGACGAGTATCAGGATTCATCGTGGTATCCCATAGTTGATCCGGATTCATTTCACCCAAGCCTTTATATCTTTGCACACTTATGCCTTTATTAGCGATTTTGAATACTTCCTTTTCTAATTCGGTAAAATCTGTGGTAGGAATTATTTTATCGGCATTTTTAAGATAAGAATCAATACTTATAACATCTTGATAGTTTTTATTAAAATCGGCAATTTGTTGGTATTCAACTGAATTTAAAAATTTATCATTGATGATTGTTTGGTTAAAATTACCATATTGACTAAAAACCACACTAAGATAATTTTTATTATCTTCATTTTTAATCTCTATTGTGAACTCCTCTGGTAGATTTGATTTTAATTCTTCAGCAAAAGTTTTTAAAAGAACATCGTCAATCAAATCATTGTCTGTTTTGGTTTTTGTTATCAAAAGAGCTTTTAAAACTTGTTGGTTATATTTATATTCTATTTTATCAAATGTTTTTTCTAAACTAATATAGTCTTTTAAAAGTTGTTCTAAAAATTGTGGTGCCACAGCTGGGGCATCTTGGTTGGGGTGAAAGCCTATATGGCTAATGGCAGATGACAATAGATATTCTTGCAACTCATCATCATCTTTGACATAGGTTTCTTGTTTACCTTTTTTAATTTTATAAAGTGGCGGTTGAGCTATGTATATATAACCTTTTTCAACAAGTTCTTTATATTGACGATAGAAAAAAGTTAAGATAAGAGTGCGGATATGTGAACCGTCAACATCAGCATCAGTCATAATTACAATCCGATGATAACGAAGTTTTTCAATATTATACTCTTCTTTGCCGATGCCACAACCCAAAGCGGTGATTAAAGTGCCAATCTCATCACTAGCAATAATTCTATCAAAACGAGATTTTTCAACATTTAAAATTTTACCTTTCAACGGCAAAATTGCTTGGGTTTTTCTATCTCTGCCTTGCTTGGCAGAGCCACCTGCGGACTCGCCCTCCACGAGATATATTTCACACAAAGCGGGATCTTTTTCTTGACAGTCGGCTAATTTACCGGGCAAGCCTGCGATATCAAGCACTCCTTTGCGGCGTGTCATATCGCGGGCTTTACGGGCAGCTTCACGGGCTCTTGCGGCATCTACTATTTTGCTCGTTATAAGTTGTGCCTCGGCTGGGTTTTCTAATAAAAATTCATTAAATTTTTCATTAACCAAGGATTCCACAATAGGGCGAATTTCAGAGGAGACTAATTTGTCTTTGGTTTGTGATGAAAATTTAGGATCAGAGGTTTTAACCGAGACTATGGCGACCAATCCCTCACGAGCATCATCACCTAAGACATTTATTTTCTGTTTTTTGCTGATACCCTCTTTTTCCATGTATTGTTTGAGGCTACGAGTCAGAGCAGCTTTAAAACCGATAAGATGAGTGCCGCCGTCTTTTTGGGGGATATTATTGGTAAAGCATAAAATATTTTCTTGATAGTTGTCGTTATATTGCATCGCAACTTCAATATTAGTGCCATCTTTGTCGGCACTAAAATAAAAAATTTTCTCGCTAATTAGGGTTTTATTTTTGTTGATATATTGGACAAATGCTCTGATCCCGCCCTCATAATATAAAACCTCTTGTTTGTCGGTTTCTCTTTTATCAACCAAGGTTATACGAACACCAGAATTTAAAAAAGCTAACTCTCGCAGGCGTTTTTTTAAGATATCATAGTGAAATGTGGTGTTAGTGAATACTTTATCACAGGGTTTGAATCTGATATTTGTGCCAGTTTTATCCGTTTTTGCAATCTCTTTGATGGGTGCGACAGGCACACTGTCTCTATATTCTTGTGAGTGCTCGCCGCCATTTCTGTATACTGTTAGATATAATTCAGATGATAAGGCATTGACGACTGATACACCAACTCCGTGCAAGCCACCTGATACTTTATAAGAATTATCGTCAAATTTGCCACCTGCATGCAATACCGTCATAATCACTTCGGCAGCAGATATTCCCTCTTCGGCATGAATATCAACTGGGATTCCGCGACCATTATCGCTGACACTTACAAAACCATCTTTTTCAATAGCTACTGTTATATTGTCCGCATGACCTGCGAGAGCCTCATCAATAGAGTTATCAACAACTTCAAACACCATATGGTGCAAACCTGTGCCGTCGTCTGTATCTCCGATATACATTCCAGGGCGTTTGCGAACGGCATCAAGCCCTTTTAAAACTTTGATATTAGAGGATGTGTATTCTGTATTATCCATATCCTTGTAAAGAAAATAAAAATAGCGATTATAACATAAAATATTATATTTATTGAAATATTTTTATAAAAATAGATTATAATTACCGTTTTTTCTTGTTAATAACCTCCTATGCGATTTTTTCTGTTTATTTTTATATCTTTTATTATTTTGTTAGGTTGCGAAACAACCGATGATAAAAAAAATAACGACTCAATAAAAACAGCAAATAACAAACAAAATACACAAAACATAACGACAATAGATGACGACAGAATGTTTACTTTGGTTTTGTTAGCAGAGACTGCCTACAAAAAAAATAATTATAAATTAGCCTTAAAAAGTTATCTTATGGCAGTCCAAAAAACAGATGATCTAAAAATAATCTCACGGGCTTTATCTTTGGCAATAAAAAACAAAAACCACCAAGCCCAAGGAATTATAACAAAAAAATGGCAAAAAATTGAACCTAATAAACCACAGGTTTATTTTATGCTATTTAGTCATTATATATCAGAAGAAAATATAAATCTCGCTTATCAAAATGCACTCACAGGCATCAAAAAAAGTAAAAATAAAAAAAATGCAAAAAAAACTATCGGCTCTTTGTTGATTAGCAATAACAATAAAACCATAAAAATAACAGTTGTTGATAAATTTATCACAAAATATCGTAAAAACTCTACTTTTTTATACACTAAGGCAAAAATCCTTTTTGAAAATAAAGAATATTTATCAGCACACAAACAAATTAACCTATCATTAAAATCTAATCCAAATCATATTGATAGTTTGATTTTAAAATCACAAATATTATTCGCTTTGAAAAAAACCAAACAAGCCTTGGCTTTTGCTAAATCATCAATGAGTAAAAATAAAAATAATGTGCGGGTTATTTTAAACTATGCATCGATGCAAATTGATGCAAAGACACACAATAGAAATACCTATAAGTTGTTAGACAAAGCTTTTGAGATTGCCGCTAAACACAACGATGATAGATATTTATACATCACAGCTGTTTTGTTGTTTGAGGGTGGGTTTTATCGGCAAGCAGAACATAGATTTAAGATGTTAATCCAAGCGGAGATCCAAACCCAAAATTGTTATTATTATATGGGTAAAATCAAAAAAGCACATACAAACTATAACGAAGCACTTAAATATTTTTCCGCTGTTTCAAGTGGTGATTATAATTATAGAGCTGTTTATGAGGTAGCCCATATTTTAAATCTATTGGGAGAGGAACAGGCTGCGATTGATTATATCCTGCGAGCATCTACACGTTTTGATGATGAAAAAATCTTAATAAAACTTGATATTTTGATGGCAACTTTTTTACAACAGCAAAAAAAATATGAAGAGGGATTTATTATTTTAAGCAATCGTTTAAAAAATAATCCAAACAATGAAAGACTGTTACTTAGCAGATCTTTGCTTGCTGATAAACTTGATAAATTAGATATTGCCGAACAAGATTTAATTAAAATCTTAACCGCAGATAGCAAAAACTCATCCGCTTTAAATGCTTTGGCATATATTTTAATTACTCGCTTTGATAACAGATTAGAGGAGGCTGCGGTTTATGCTAAACAGGCTTTTTTGTTAGAGCCTGAAAATCCTGCTATTGTTGATACCTTCGGTTGGTTAAAATACAAACAAAATCAATTATCAACGGCTTTATTACATTTAAAAAAAGCCCATAAATTATTATTTGATCCTGAAATAAGCTCCCATCTGGGCGAGGTTTTATGGGAATTAAATCGCAAAGATGAGGCTTTGAAAATTTGGCAAAAAGCACTTGCAAAATTTCCAGAAGATGAAGTATTATTAAAAACTTATCAAAAATATAAAAAATGAAAACTATGCGAATTATTAAAAACATCTTTGCTCTCTCTGCCATATTATTGTTATTGAGCTCTTGTGCTGGCAAACCTCCGATGAGCGAATCTGATGCAGTTTTAAATATGCAACAGAGAAACAAAGACTTATTAAACATCAAAAACTGGCAACTAAACGGACAGGCAACCATCAAAACAAAAGACAAAAAACAAAGTGTCAATATTGTTTGGATTCAAAATCAAGATAAATTATATATGTTATTAAGCTCATTTGGCACAACTTATCTAAGTGTTAAATCAGATAAAAACAATGCTATCGCTACAACAAATAAGGGCGAAAAAATCAAAGCAAAAAACGCCCAAGATTTGGTCTATAAAATTACAGGTTTTAAAATCCCTCTTCAAAAATTAAAACTTTGGCTATTTGCTTTAACCCACCAAAACGATAAATATAGTTTTAATGAGGCAGGTGATATTGATAAAATTAGCAACAATAAATATCAGGCAGAATTATCAGACTGGACCCAAGTTGACAACATACCTATGCCGATGTTTGTCCGCCTTAAAAGCGGCGATTTGTCAATTGTTTTTGATATTGATGAATGGATTTTTAACAAACCCAAACCAAAAACAAAAAAACGTATTCCTTTGATGGGGATTTAATTTTTGCATATCACCTATCGCCAACTACAAGTTTTTTCATCCCTTATAAAAACCAGTTCATATGCTGCCACAGCAGACAAACTTTGTATTACCCAAGCGGCAGTTTATATGCAGATGAAATTGCTACAAGAGCAAATTCCGCTCTCGATTATAGAAAAAATAAATAATAAAATAACCCCCACAGATACCGGATTACAACTATTTGAACAAGCCCAAAAAACCATCTATCAATTTAGCAAAATCAATGACTTCGTCCAACAAACCTTAAAATTAGAACAAGGCAGTTTAAGTTTATCAGTTGTTAGTACCGCAGGTTTATTTGCCACCAGATTATTGAAAAATTTTGTAGAAAAATATCCCAAAATAAAAATTAGTCTATCAATAGTGAATCAAAAAACTATGTATCAACAATTGGAGGAAAATCTATGTGATTTGGTAATTATGGGTGAGCCGTTTTCAAAAAATAAAATCTTTCAAACTCCCAAAGCAAATTATGCCCTACAAGCCAAACCATTTATGGAAAATCCGTTAGTTATAATTGCCCCTTTTAATAATAAACTAATCCGCAAAAAACCTCATACTCTATCAAAATTATCCCAAGAAAAATTTGTCGTGCGTGAGGCACAATCCGGCACCAGATTAGCCATTCAAAAACATTTTAAAAAATATAAATGTGAGCTTAAAGTCGCTATGGAGATGAACTCTGGCGAGGCAATCAAACAATCAGTTGCCGCAGGGCTTGGTTTGGGAATTGTCTCACAACATACGATAGAGTGGGAATTAGAGGCAAAAAAATTATCAGTTGTGCCAGCTGAAAGTTTTCCTATCAAAAGACAGTGGTTTGTAGCCCATTTAACTCAAAAAAAACTATCGCCGATTGCCACAGAATTTTATAATTACACCTTGCAAAACGCCCATAAATTTGTTTTACAATAACTCTATAGGAGCCTCTGATTAACTTCTAACAAGGGGACATGTCCCCTTGTTATAACTGCATTTGTTGTTTGTTCTTGGCAGTTAATCAGAGTTTTCCATAAGAAAGTCTCTTTACAAAACTTCAACCAAATAAATCATTTAAATTTTGGTCTTGACAAGTTTTAAAATCAACATCAATTGCCTCAAAATGCTCTTTGGCACATATTATTTTATCACTCTCATGGGTTCTTAAATTCATCAAATCATCAACAAATTTACTCTCACGCACCAAATATAATTTCTCTTTTTGTGTTTGCTCTTGCCAAACAATCGCCCAATCAGGATTATAATCTCCTACGGGGGTATCCACTACAAACCAATTAGGTAATTTAGCAAATAATCGGACATTGTCATTTTTATCCAAATTTTTTGCAAACTCCATCTCACCTGCACTATCAAAAATACTCTTATCATAAATTGATTTTTGTGAGGCAATTGTTTTGTTTTGGTAAGTTTCAATATCTTTAAATAACTCCATTTTATAACTTTGATCTATTTTAAAATACTCAATGCCATTGACAATAACAGCTCGCAACTCTTGTTTGAAAATGACAATTACACTCCTGGTAAAACCCGCAGGATTTTTATCAAACATGGCAAAATTTTCAATGCCTTGCAAAATAGTTGTTATGGTTTTATATGTTAAATTAGTGATGCTGCCAATCTCTTTGACAATATCATGGGTTTGGTTTTTTGTGTTGATAACAGCCCCGAGTTGCTCGCTATTATAAAACGAACTTATGATATTTTTATCGGAAAAACTTAAATCTTGCCTTTGAATTTTAATCATGCTCTCGCCTACCGACAACCTATCATTGATGGCTTTGATGGTATTTTTTATAAACTCCTCGCTATTGATTTTAATATTATAACGAGTCTTTTGGCTAATTTTTTGCCATAGAATTTTAAAACTTTTATTATCTGTGGCAAATTGTTTTTTAAATTTTACCACGACTCTTTTGTTTCTGTCCGCAGGTGTAAAGCCCTTTTGTCCGCTTGTTTTAAATTCACTTTGCAAAGTGGCAACATAATCTTGATATGATTCATTTGGCACAACAATTAGTTTGTTGGTGTTGCTATCATAAACTCGCTTGCCTGTTATATCCAAACACAAGCGCATTCCTCGCCCAATTTCTTGGCGTTTTTTCATTATTGATTTGGTTTCATTTAAAGTGCAGATATTAAAAACATTAGGGTTATCCCAGCCTTCTTTTAAAGCCGAGTGGGAGAATATAAAACAAGTTGGCTCATCAAACGACAGCAACCTAAACTTATCTTTCATTATCAAATCATAGGTTTTTTTATCCGCTTGACTATCACCACGAGTATCTTTGTATAAATTACCAGATTTTGAAAAATAACCATTTTGCACTTCATCTGATTTTTTGTTTTTAAAAAATGGGAACTGCTTTTTTAACTCATCAAACTCCTCATTAAAAATTGTTTTGATAAAACCATTATCTGGCACATAGTTTTTAACCCTGTCAATAAAAAACAATGACAAAACTTTGATATTTTTGCCAACTTGTTGCTGTTTGATAAAATGATTATTGATAGTCTCTCTTATCTGGGTGCGAAAAATATCCTCTTTTAACAAATCATCATTTTTGCCGATAACAAAAAACCTGCCATCACTCAAACCTGCCCCATTTTTTGCCGTTGATATTTCATTAATGCGTAAATCTTTATATTTCAAATTATTGGTTTTTAAAAAAATATTCTCCGATAGTTTAAAATTTAATGTTTTAAATTGATATTCGTCTTGGTTATTTTTTATCTCAACTTTTATGGCAACTTGCGGACTTGCTCCTTTTTTTAAAATAATTTTCAAAGGCTCAAAAATAAAAGAGTTAGGGTCATCAACCACTACCGAGGCAATTTCAATTTTTTTAACCAAACCTTTGTTATAAGCATCAAAAGCGGACAATCTATATAACAAATTATAATAATTTTTATGGGTGGCAGAATAGCGAAGTTTTATTAAGGGATTTAGTTTACCAATGGCAGATTTTGATAAATCTGATTCCATGTTTTGCGGTTCATCCAAAACCAAAACAGGTTTTGTGGTGGCAATAATATCAATCATTTTTTGCCCCATAGCATCATCTCGTGCTTCATTGATGATATTGTTATCAGAGTTAAAGGCTTGAATACTCATCAACAAAATACTCAAATTATTGTTATTGACAAAGGTATTTAGGGTAGATATCTTACGATTGCTTTGCCCCTCATATGCCATATAATCCGCCCGAGTCTGATAATTTTTATAAAAATAATCAACCGAGCATTGAAGAGTTTTTAACACTCCCTCACGAATTGCCACCGATGGCACAATGATAATAAATTTTTTCAAATCATAATTTTTATATAATTGGAAAATAGTTTTTAAATACACAAAAGTCTTGCCAGTTCCTGTTTCCATCTCAACTGAAAAATCTGCCAGATTATCATCAATAATTTTAGACTGATTATTTTCAATGGAATTTAAAGTTTGAATTTTGCCCAAATTTTGCTGTAATAATTTTTTATCAATCTCAAATTCATTGCCAACCACCGAGACATTTAAAAAACCTTTATCATTATTTGTCCGATAAAATTCACTGCCAAAATTCAACAAATCTATGACGGAGTCCACCGCCTCGGTTTGATAGTCTAATAATTCGTATTGGATTTTCATTTTTTACATCATAAAATTAACCTCAAAAACTTTGAAGTTCAGTTTTTGGGCTTCCTCTGATCAACTACCAACAAGGGGACATGTCCCCTTGTCATAACTGCATCTCGTGGTCGCTGTTGGGAGCTATTCAGAGCCTCATTAAAATAAGTCCGAATGTGTGCCAGTCCTCACCAAACCTATCTCGTCGTCTTTAATGTCATAAATTAGCAACCAGTCAGGTTCAATGTGGCACTCATAAAAACCTGCATAATCGCCTATTAGTTTATGGTCTCTGTTTTTATCTGGCAATTTTTCATCTTGGGACAACATTAACAAAATAACTATTAGTTTGTTTTTATCAACTCCTCTTTTTATCATTCTCCTATAATCTTTTTTAAACTTAACAGATTTTATGATTTTTTTCATTGATGCTTACGAATCTAAATCTGCCATTAGTTGTTCAACATTATCATATTTTTTTAACCTCGCTCTTTTGTTCGGATCTTTTAATTCATTGATAGCTTCAATCGTTTCATCATTAGGAAGCCTTGCCTCAAACGGCAATCCGCGATGAATTATAATCTGATGATAAAATAAAGTTATAGCATCTGATGGTTTAATGCCAATTGAAGATAAAATAGCATTGCCTCTTTTTTTTATATTAGGCTGTATTCTGGCACTTATTTTGTCTGTTTTATTATGAATCATAATTCTAAAAGAATGTAAAAAATTTTATTGTATCCCATTTGGATGACAATGTCAAGTTTTCTCTTTTTTGTGAGTAATTATTTTATTTTATTTCATTTTATTAAGCATTATATCAACAGTAATTTGATCAATCATGCCTTTAACGGATTTGTCTAGATCACTATTTGGCAAATAATTTGCTTCGGCACAAATTGTTGCCCTACCTTCCTCTACTAATTTCTTTGCTGCTTTATGGGTGTATTTTTTCTTGGCATTTTTTTTATAAACTGCAATTGATTTTCCTCCTTGATAGTTTACCATTTTCATAGCTGGTATATCTGTGTCACCATCACCTATGTAAATCATGTGTTTGAATGGTATTGCTCTTTTGTTGTCTGGTATATATTCATTAATTTTAGAGTTTTCCCATGAATTTTTTATGCCTTTGTTTATCCTAAATAAATATTGTGTTTTTGTGGTGTAGTTGATTGCCAAAGCAGGGTATTCGGCTATTCCATGATGATCATATTTATAACCTGATGCAAAAACATGTTCAAATTTTTTATAAATGCTTGTTCCTTCTATCATCTCTCTTAATCCAGACGATATAACATAATGCTCAATATTTATCTGTTTGTTTTTTGCATATTCATTTATATTATCAAACCATTTTTCAACTCCATCAAAGAATTCTACATCTCTGCCATGCATATTAAAATCTTCTTTTTTTACTCTTACTTTCTTTTTTGTTGCTTTGTCAAGCATTAAATACATATATGCTAAAATTTGATCCATGTCATTGTCTTTTGCTATTACATTAACTTCTTTCCAAAATTCATCTTTATCTATTTCTAATTGGGGAATAAATGAATGTTCTTGCATATTGCCATGAGCCAAAGTTCCATCAAAATCGTATGCGATTGCCATTGTTGTGTTCATATTTTATTTTCTCTTAGAAAGTTAATAATTTTATATTTTTGGTAAGATTCGTTTTTTGAGTGTCGTTTAATGCTTGGTCACGGCAGATGAGGGTGTCGCCGTTTTGGACTTTAAGGTTTTTTATGGTTGCATTGTCTAATTTATCGCTTAGGGTAAAATAGATTGTTCTCTCCGCTTGCTTGTCGGTGATTTGCCATATATCATTTTCTAACAAGGGGGCATGCCCCCTTGTCAAAACTTCTTTATTTGATGATTGTTGCAAGAGCGAGTTTTTAACAATAGTTGAGTGGAGCGACAAACCTTGTTTGAGGATTATTTCATATAACAGATTTTCTATTTTTATATTTGTTTTCAGGGTGTTATAATTTAAGATTTTTTGCGGTGTTTTGTTCGTGTTTGGTGGCAGGTTAAAATTGGTGTCGGCTTGGGCGAAGACTTTAAATCCGTCTTTATAGTCATGCTTTTTTATGGCTTTTTTTAATCTATCTATGCCGATTTGGGCGATATTTTTATAACCTGCTTGATAGGCTACTGATTTTTCATCTGTCGTCTCTGGGATTTGCACGAGGATAAATTTTCGCGTCCCGTCATCGCTTTGATTTAAATCCATAACAGCCTGTCCAGTTGTCGCCGAACCTGCAAAAAAATCTAAGATAATATCGTTTTTGTTGGTGGCTACCTTAATGGCTTCTTGAATATATGGAATTGGTTTTGCAGTATCAAAAATTATATTTGAAAAAATACTTTTTATCTCATCCGAAGCATTAGCAGCATTTGATACATCTTGCCATATTGTCTCTGGAATTTTGCCTTTGTTTTCCGTTAAAAATAGTTTTCTATAAATATTGTCTCCACGAATTATCAATTTATCTTCATTGTCTAATTTTGTTAGGTTTTTTTTACTCATCAACCATAATCTTGTTTTAAAATACTGATTATTTTTATCTGTAAAATCGTATTTTACACCGCCTTGCGTTCCTCTTGCCCATGTAGCAAGCATGCGATAATTTCCTCTTTTGTCTTTATCTGGATTTTTATATGCTTTTTTTGTTGTCTCATCTAACTCTAAATAATTAACCTCAAATAAATCTTTATTTTTAGCAAAAGTAATTAAATACTCATGGGATTTACTAAACCATCTTGCTGAATTATCTCTGCCTCTTTTTCTTTTCCAAACAACATTTGCAACAAAATTAACCTCACCAAAAACCTCATTCATCAACATTCGCAGATGGTGTTGTTCGTTATCATCGATGCTTATGAAAATTACTCCATCATCTTTTAAAAGTTGGCGGGCAAGAAATAATCGCGGATAAATCATAGAGAGCCAGTCGGAGTGGTATCTGCCGTTTGAGTTAGCGTTGGTTTCTAATTTTATGCCATCTTTGCTTGCCCCTATTTTCTCCAAATAATCGCTTTTGTTGTCTGTGTAATTGTCTTTATAAATAAAATCTTTGCCAGTATTATAGGGTGGGTCAATATAGATCATTTTGATTTTATTGTGGTAGTATTTTTGCAAAAGTTTCAAAACATCCAGATTATCACCTTCAATAAACAAATTCTCTGATTTGTCAAAATTAACAGAATTTTCTTTTTGTGGGTTTAATGTATCTGTGTTTTGTTTTTTTATGTGGTTGAATGACCGGGATTTGCCGGCGAATCTAAAACCAAAACCGTTATTTTTATTATCTTTGAGATTTTTCTTTTTTAAAAATTGCTTAAATGACTTAAAGTCAATTTTGTCATCTTTGATAAATTGCGGAAAGATTTGGGCGAATTTTGCTAACTCATCTTTGAATATATCCTTTGATGATTTTTTGAATGATTGGGGCATAGTAATAATTTTTATGATTTAAAACTGATTAAATATAATACATTTTTAGAATGAAGTCAAGTAAAAAATATAATTCTAATAAAATTGTGTTATAATTTTTAATTCTTACAGAGATTTTTGTATAAATAACATTTTATTTGAGACCTTTGCATAATTCAAGTGCTGTTTAGAGAATGCAGAAAATTGTGCTTGAATTATGCAAAGGTCTCTATTTATACAAAAGTCTCTTTTATTTATCCTTAAAACATCTTGAAAAAAATAGAATTATTATCACCTGCTGGTATGGTCAAAAATATGGAATATGCCTTGGCTTTTGGGGCAGATGCGGTTTATGCTGGCATGCCTCGTTATTCTTTGCGGGTTCGCAATAATGAATTTTTATTGCCTCAAATCAAAGATGGCATAAAATATGCCCATAAATTAAATAAAAAATTCTATCTTACCTCTAATATTTTACCACACCAAACCAAAATTAAAACTTTTTTGTCTGATATTGAGCCGATTATAAGTTATCAACCTGATGCTGTAATTGTCGCAGACCCAGGGCTTATAATGATGATGAGAGAAACATATCCAGATATTAACTTACACCTTAGTGTGCAAGCGAATACCATCAACTCCGCCGCCGTTAAATTTTGGCACAAACAAGGTATAAAAAGAATAATATTAAGCCGCGAGTTATCAATTGACGAGATCAAAGAAATACGAGACGATAATCCCGATATTGAGTTAGAAGTTTTTATTCACGGTGCTTTGTGTATCGCTTATTCAGGACGTTGTTTGTTATCAGGTTATTTTAATCACCGTGATCCAAACCAAGGCACTTGCACCAATTCCTGTCGTTGGGATTATAAACTAAAAAACTCAGATAACAATAAATCAACCAATAATCCAAACTCATACACAACCCAAGAATACCTGTTAGAAGAACAAAAAAGGCAACAAGAGTATATGCCAATTACCGAAGACGAACACGGCACCTATATTATGAACTCCAAAGATCTACGAGGCATAGAGTATGTAGCAGATTTAATAAAAATTGGCATAGATTCTTTGAAGATTGAAGGGCGCACCAAATCATACTATTATACCGCTCGCACAACTGCTATTTATAAAGAAGCAATTGATGATGCCATAGCAGGACGAGATTTTAATCAGAATCTTAAAGAAAAATTAAATAATTTATCAAATAGAGGATATACCGCAGGTTTTTTTGACAGATTCGCCCCTGAAAATCTCCAAAGTTATGAAGATAATCGCTCGATAAGTTTTGCCCAACAGTTTATAGGTGAGGTAATAGGATATGACAACATAACAGATTTATATCTAATTGATGTCAAAAATCGTTTTTCGGTGGGTGATAAAATTGAGGTCATAAACCCTAAAAATAATCATATTATAATTATTGATAAAATCCTTAATGAAAAAAATAAAAAAATAAAAACAGCCCCCGGTAGCGGATATATTGTTAAATTAAATCTCCCCATAACGATACCTAATAAAACTCTATTAGCAAGATTTTTATAAGAAACCTCTAATCTCGCCATTGCGAACAAACAAAAACCCCCGTCATTGCGAGGCACGAAGCAATCTCTTGGGGTAAAAAGAGAGACTGCCACGTTTCGCCACGCTCGTTCGCAGTGACGGATTCTTTTAAAGAGACTGCCACACTCGCACGCTCGTTCGCAGTGACGGTTTTGTCGTCATTGCGAGGCACGAAGCAATCTCATCAGGGATAACGGACACCCTGGGAGACTGCCACACTCGCACGCTCGCAGTGACGGATTCTTTTAAAGAGACTGCCACACTCGCACGCTCGTTCGCAGTGACGGTTTTGTCGTCATTGCGAGGCACGAAGCAATCTCTTGGGGTAAAAAGAGAGACTGCCACACTCGCAGTGACGGATTTTTGAGATTGAGGTTTTATAACATCAACAAATTTTTATTTTTTTGTTATCAAGGCTGGTTTGATTTCTGTCTTTTTGGTATTGCTTGATTCCATCGATTCCTTTTTTACTGGTCCATGATTCTATCAAATCTCGCTTTCCTTGGTATTGATATAGTGGCACACCAAAACCACAAGAGATATGGACAAGATTGATTTTCATTTTAAAAATTTGCCTTGCCCCGATATCTTTTATAAAATGATTATCTAATTCCTTGAATTGCTTTGAGTTTGATAGGTAGGTGGTAGCTGTGCCATATAAGCGTAAAATCTTAGGAGACTCATCAAAAGAATTAAACATAATTGTCATTTTGTTGTTTTCTTGCAAGTGGGCGGCGGTTTCATTGCCAGAGCCTGTAAGATTTCGCCAAATACAGGTATTTTTGTCAATTATTTTAAAATTTTCTGTATCTTTGGGTGAGATATTGATAGTCGTATTAGAGCCTATTGTTGCCACAAAAAACATATGTTGTTTTTTAATAAAATCAATATGTCGTGACTCTAATTCTTGATATTTTTTACCCACTTTTTTATTTTTTATTTTTTGGCACAGGTTTTGCTTTGGCGGTTGCAGGTTTTTTTACAGGAGTTTTTTTTGTTGTTTTGTTTTTTGCAGCAGTCGTTTTTTTAGTTTTAGTTTTTGCTTTTGTATTAGCTTTTGCCTCTCTTTCTTTTTTCTTTTTTAATCGATCTTGTTCAATCCAATCCTCTGGTTCGCCTGCCTCTTTTTTTGCCATAACATTACTTATTTGTTTTTCATCAATTGTTTCATATTTTATCAAGGCTTTTGCCATGGCATGTAAAATATCAATATTATCTGTTAATAATTTATATGATTTTTTATAGTTGTCATCAATAAATTTGCGGATTTCTTTGTCAATGTCTTGAGCTGTGGCATCTGATACCATCTGGCTATTATCAGATGGCATTCCAAGATAATTTTCCTGTTCGGCACCCACATAGTTTATCGGTCCCATTTTTTCTGATAAGCCCCATCTTAATACCATATTACGAGCAATTTCTGTGGCACGTTCAATATCATTTGAGGCACCTGTTGATACTTTATCTTTGCCATAAATTAATTCCTCGGCAATTCTACCGCCATACATTGAGCAAATTTGTGATTCTAATCTTTGTTTGGAATGACTATATCGGTCTTGATCTGGCAAAAACATAGTAACCCCGAGTGCACGCCCACGAGGAATAATACTTACCTTATATACCGGGTCGTGTTCTGGCACTAATTTACCGATGATAGCATGGCCCGCTTCGTGATAAGCTGTCATTTCTTTTTCACTCTCGTCCATCACCAAAGATTGGCGTTCTGCCCCCATAATAATTTTATCTTTGGCTTTTTCAAAATCATCCATTGAAACAATAGTTTTATCAGATTTGGCAGCAAATAAAGCGGCTTCATTAACAAGATTTGCTAAATCAGCTCCGGAAAAACCAGGAGTTCCACGGGCAATTTTTGCCAGATCTATTTTGGCAAGGTTAGGTAATTTTCTAACGTGAACTTTTAATATTTTTTCTCGCCCTCTGATATCAGGCAAAGAGATAACTACTTGTCGATCAAATCTACCAGGGCGCAATAGGGCATTATCCAAAATTTCAGGGCGGTTGGTGGCAGCTAACACAATAACTCCCTCATTGCCCTCAAAGCCATCCATCTCTACCAAAAGTTGGTTTAGAGTTTGTTCGCGTTCATCATGTCCGCCACCCATACCACCACCTCGTTTGCCACCGACTGCATCAATCTCATCAATAAAAATAATACAAGGTGCATGTTTTTTTGCCTGCTCAAACATATCGCGAACCCGAGAGGCACCGACACCTACGAACATTTCAACAAAATCAGACCCAGATATAGTAAAAAACGGCACTTTAGCCTCACCTGCGATGGCTTTTGCTATCAGAGTTTTGCCAGTACCAGGAGACCCTACCATCAAAACTCCACGTGGAATTATACCACCGAGTTTTTGATACTTACCAGGATCTTTTAAAAAATCTACTAATTCTCCCACCTCTTCTTTTGCCTCGTCAATACCTGCAACATCATCAAAAGTGATTTTAATTTGGTCTTCGCTTAACATCTTAGCTTTGCTTTTGCCAAAAGATAATGGGTTGCCACGACCTCCTGCACCGCCTAAACCACCACCCATCTGGCGCATAAAGAAAAACCAAATCCCCGCCAGCATTAACAAAGGAAACCAGTTGGCTAAAAATCCTAATAAAATATTGTTATTTTGAGCAGATTCGCCGTGAATATTAACGCCTGAATCCAATAAATCACCTATCATCGCTTTGTTGTCCGTTTCAGGGCTTACGGTGGCAAAAGATAATTCATTGCGATATTGCCCCTGGATGTTTTTGCCATCAATAATGACCGTAGCAATCTCGCCATTTTTGGCTTTTTTGATAAATTCACTATAACTTATGTCTGTGCTACCACCTCCTGCGGTGTCAAATTTTTCAAAAACGAACATAAGCACTGCGATAATAACTAACCATAATAAAAAGTTTTTCATATTTTTTTGTTAAATGCCAAGATAAAACTCTCAGCACTGTGGCTGCGAGACGATTTTGGTTTAAAAGTGCGAACACTTATAAACTCATTTTTTAAAGTGCGATAAAAGCTTTCAAAACCTGCACCTGCAAAGGTTTTACAGATAAAATTACCATCTTTTTTTAAGGTTTTGATGGCGAAATCTAATGCCAATTCATTAAGAAATTCACTCTTAGGTTGGTCAATGGCTTTTACTCCGCTCATATTTGGTGCCATATCAGACAACACAACATCAAACCTGCTATTATCTATTAAATTGGTAAGTTTGTCAAGTGTCTCATTACAAGAAAAATCTCCTTGGACAAATTTAACCCCTAATATTTTATCCATCGGCAAAATATCTGTGGCAACAATTACCCCACTCTTGCCTATTTTTTTAACAACATATTCGCTCCATCCACCAGGGGCAGATCCCAGGTCAACAACCCTCTGATTGGCAGAAAAAAGATTATATTTCTCGTCAATTTCCATCAACTTAAAAACAGCACGCGACCTTAGCCCCAATTGCCTTGCTTTTTTGACATACTCATCATTAAAGTGCCTATCTAACCACTTAGCAGATGATTTTGATCTCTTCATTGTTGTAAATTGACTGTTGCATAAAATTTTCAAATTATAGCAAAAAAAAAACAACATAACAAAAAACTTGACTTTTGTGTAGAAATAAATATAATACAGCAATTCTAATTAAGTTTTAATTAAGCGGGAGTAGCTCAGTGGTAGAGCACAACCTTGCCAAGGTTGGGGTCGCGAGTTCGAGCCTCGTTTCCCGCTCCAAACTCTAAAAACCTCGTCCGTGTGAGGTTTTTTTATTTTGCAATAAAATAAAAATGGCTGAGTAGCAGAGTGGTTATGCAGCGGCCTGCAAAGCCGTGGACGCCGGTTCGATTCCGACCTCAGCCTCCACTCTTTAATTGAAAATTGAAAATTGAAAATAACCTTAAATTCTCCATTATCAATTAACCATTTTCAATTAACAAGAAAGCCCAGGTGGCGAAATTGGTAGACGCAAGGGACTTAAAATCCCTCGGATGTATAATCCGTGCCGGTTCGATTCCGGCCCTGGGCACCACCTTCTTTAATTGAAAGTTGAAAATTGACAATTGATAATATAAAACAAAATCCTGTGGAAGACAAATCTTTTACTTTTGCACTAAGAATAGTAAAGCTTTATAAATTTTTGCAATCAAAAAATGAATATGTTTTATCAAAACAATTATTGAGAAGTGGCACAGCAATCGGTGCATTGATTTGCGAATCTCAGCAAGCAGAAAGTAAAGCAGACTTTATTCATAAATTATCAATAGCATTAAAAGAGGCAAAAGAGACAGAATATTGGTTAAAATTATTACACAAATCAGATTATTTTGATGATAAATCATATGATTCAATTATAATAGATATCACAGAATTATTAAAACTATTGACATCAATAATAAAAACATCCAAACAAAATAATGCCAAATAAAAGCATGAAAAAAATTATCTATTATCCATTGTCAATTATCAATTAAATACCGGAGAGATGGCCGAGTGGTCGAAGGCGCACGCCTGGAAAGTGTGTATACCTTAGGGTATCGAGGGTTCGAATCCCTCTCTCTCCACCAAATATTTTATGTGATTATTATGCTTAAAAATTGTAGAACAAACTAATGACAACCTTTGACTTTGATGGAGAAAAATACAGAGAAGCCTCAAATCACCAGAAAGAATGGGGTTCTAAATTAATTTCAGAATTAAAGTTAGACGGCACGGAGCATATTCTTGACTTAGGTTGTGGTGATGGCACTATAACCGCCCTTTTATCCAAACATGTGCCAAACGGATATGTTGTAGGAATTGATGCCTCCAAAGGTATGATTAACACAGCAAAAAAAACATACAAATTAGACAATATAGATTTTAAACTTCTTGATATAAATACAATTCGTTATTTAGATAAATTTGATATCGTTGTTTCAAATGCAGCTCTTCACTGGATAAAAAATCACAAACAATTGCTTGCAAATATTTATATGGCATTAAAGAATAATGGGATTGTTAGGTTCAATTTTGCAGCTAATGAGAACTGTTCTAATTTTTTAAAAGCAATTAAGCGGATAATAAAATACCCAAGATATAAAAAATATTTTAAAGATTTTATTTGGCCTTGGTATATGCCAAAAATAAATGAATATAAATTATTAATGGGACAATCTCTTTTTTCAGAAATTAAAGTCTGGGGAGAGAACGCAGACAGAAATTTTCCAGATAAAGAGACAATGATTAAATGGATAGATCAGCCAAGTATTGTTCCATTTTTGATGCACATTAAAGAGAAAGATAAAAAGGAATTTAGGGATACTGTAATAAAGCAGATGATTGAAGAAACAAGCCAGCCAGAAGGAACTTGTTTTGAAACATTTCGTCGCATCAATGTGTTAGCCAAAAAATAAGATATGTAGTGGCTTTACCTATGTGTTTGCCATAATCACAAAACTATGGCGAACACATAGGTTCGCCCCTACGGTGTATTGTGCGATAATGACTTAAATACGATGATTAATCGTTTGTTTTGCGGATTAAATTTGATTTTTTTTAAAAATAAACTATAATACTTGTTTTTTATTGTAGTCGCATAGCTCAGTTGGTTAGAGCACCACCTTGACATGGTGGGGGTCGGTGGTTCGAATCCACTTGCGACTACCATTATTTTTTTGTGAGGATTATGCCAGATATTACACTACCAGATGGTAGTATTAAAAATTTTGATAAAGATGTAAGTATAGCAGATGTTGCTTTGGCAATCGGTAGCGGTTTGTTTAAGGTTGCTGTGGCAGGCTGTATTGATGGGGTTTTGTATGATACTTCACATATTATCAAAAACAATATTAAATTATCAATAATAACCTCCCAGACAGATGAGGGGGTGCAAATTATTCGCCACTCCACAGCCCATCTTTTAGCCCATGCCGTCAAACAACTATATCCTAAGGTGCAGGTTACCATAGGTCCTGTGATTGATTATGGGTTTTATTATGACTTTGCAACCTCTGAACCATTTACGCCAGAAGATTTAACCAAGATTGAAAACAAAATGCAGGAACTTGTCAAAAAAGATATTCCTCTTATTCGCACAGAAATGAACCTCACAGATGTTATTGATTATTTTAATGGTATCAATGAAACCTACAAAACTAAAATAATAGCAGATCTTGATAAAAACCAGCCTATATCCCTATATACCCAAGATGATTTCACAGATTTATGTCGCGGTCCTCATGTGCCATCAACAGGTTTTTTAGGGCATTTTAAACTTACCAAAATAGCAGGTTCTTATTGGCGAGGAGATAGCAATAATGAAATGTTGCAAAGAATATATGGGGTGGCATTCTCTCACAAAAAACAACTTAAACAACATTTAAATAAGTTAGATGAAGCAAAAAAACGAGATCATCGCAAATTAGCCACCGCGTTAAATCTTTTTCATCTGCAACCTGAATCCCCAGGCATGGTGTTTTGGCATAATGATGGCTGGATAATTTATAACATTATTGTTGATTATATTCGCAAAATTCTCAATGAAAAAAATTATACCGAGGTGCGAACTCCTGAAATGGTTGATCGGAGCCTGTGGGAGAGATCAGGACATTGGGATAAATTCAAAGAGCAGATGTTTACCACCTCGGTTGAGAATAGAGAGTATGCCATCAAACCTATGAATTGCCCTTGTCATATTCAAATTTATAATACAACTCTGACCTCTTATAAAGACTTGCCACTTAGAATGGCAGAGTTCGGCTCGTGTCATCGTAATGAACCCTCTGGCACTTTACACGGACTTATGAGATTGCGGAATTTTATTCAAGATGATGCCCATATTTTTTGTAGCAAAGAGCAAATATCATCTGAGGTTTTAGCTTTTATTGATTTGGTGTATGAGGTATATAGACACTTTGGTTTTAATGAGATTGAGGTGGCATTATCAACTCGTCCTGCAAAGAGAGTAGGGGACGATAAAATCTGGGATGAAGCAGAGAAAGCCTTAGAAGATGCCCTACAAAAAAAACAGATAAAATATGAAATAAAACCAGGAGAGGGAGCTTTTTATGGCCCTAAAATTGAATTTTCTTTAAAAGATTGTTTGGATCGGGTGTGGCAATGTGGCACTATGCAGGTTGATTTTTCAATGCCCGGCAGATTAGATGCTACCTATATTGATAAAAATGGTGACAAAAAAACACCGGTTATGTTACATCGGGCAATTTTGGGATCAATTGAGCGATTTATCGGCATTTTAATTGAACACTATGCTGGCAAACTACCCTTTTGGTTAGCTCCCGTGCAGGTTATAATTGCTAACATAAGTGAGCAACAACAAGATTATGCAAGCGAGATATTGCAAGAATTAAAAAAGTTAAATATCCGTGCTAAGAGTGATTTTTCAAATGAAAAAATAAGTTATAAAATTCGCAAAGCTTGCAATAATAAAACCCCATTTATGATGATAATCGGGGACAAAGAGATGGAATCAGGCACAATTACAGCTCGCAGTTTATCAGGTGAAAATAAAGAATTTTCATCAGTTAAAGATTTTAAAATTTTTGGATAAATCAAGTATTGTTTAGTTATGTTTGATTTATGCAAAAGTTTTGATTTAAATTAAAATACCAAGGAGGTATAAATATCGCAACCATTAAAAGAACTAGAGTCAATGAAAAAATATTTGCCAAAGAGGTAAGGTTGATTGACAAAGACGGCAACCAACAGGGAGTTATGTCTATAATTGATGCACGCAAGCATGCATCTGATGCAAACCTTGATTTAGTTGAAATTGTGCCAAATGCTAACCCACCTGTATGCCGAATTTTAGACTATGGCAAGTATGTATTTGACAAAAAAAAGAAAGTTGCAGGTTCTCGTAAAAAACAAAAAAAAACCACAATCAAAGAGATTAAATTTCGTCCAGTAACTGATATAGGAGATTATAATATTAAACTTCGCAATGCTAAAAAGTTTATTGAAAATGGCGACAAAACAAAAATTACGATTCGCTTTAGAGGGCGCGAGATGGATCATCGTGAGTTAGGAATGAATATGTTAACAAGAATTGAAGAGGATTTAAAAGACATAACTCAGGTTGAGGCCATGCCAAAATTAGAGGGCAGGCAGATGATAATGGTTTTAGCTCCGCTTAAAAAGCTCTGATAACTGCCATGCTTAATCGGCGTAATTTTTTATCATTTTTATCCTTATCTGTTATGAGCGCTTGCAGTATTAGTGATATAAACGACACCATAGATACTGCTGATGATATAAGACATGGTAAGATTCCTAAGAATATTAGTAAAAAATTGCCCAAAACAGGAATTAGCGAATTAGACAAATTATTCCACGAAAAAATAAGCAATATATTCAAAAAAGCCTCTGAAAAATGGGGCGATAAAAAAGCCCCCAAGCCTCGTGAATATGTAAAATATACTGATAAATATCAAACTCGCGCCATTGTAAATTTTGATACAGGCATTATAAAAGTTCAAAGCATCAAAACACAAAAACCGTTAGAAACTCTAAAAAAAGCCATTATAAATACTCTGCTTGCTCCTGATGACCCTCACGAGGTTGATATTCTAAGCGATAAACAAATAATAATCGGCAAACAACCTTTTTTATATAACCTTGTTCTTGATATGGACCAAAAACCGATTCGTTGGGGTTGGCGTGCGGGCAATTATGCAGATTATTTATTACAAAATAACTATCAAACTGCAACTGTAAAAAATAAAAAAATCTATTTTGTGACTTTCAAAATGGTAAAAAATCAACAAAAAAATCAACAACAAAAATACTATAATCAGGTTATAAAACAATCCAAAAGATTTAATGTAGATCAGGCAATAATATATGCTATAATTGAAACCGAAAGTAGTTTTAATCCCTATGCTATGAGTCATATTCCAGCTTATGGACTGATGCAGATTGTGCCAAAAACCGCAGGTGTTGATGCTTATCGCCTGTTGTATAAAAAAGATGGCATTCCCAGCAAAAATTATCTATTAAATGCCGACAATAATATTGAGATGGGGACGGCATATCTGTCAATTTTGTATGATCGTTATCTTGCAAAAATAAAAAATAAAAAATCCCAAGAATACTGCGTAATAGCCGCTTATAATACTGGTGCAGGTAATGTGTTACGGTCATTTTCTAAAAGCAGAAACACAGCATTCAATAAAATAAATCAATTAAACTCAAATCAGGTTTATCAGTATTTACAAAAAAACCTCCAACATGCCGAAGCCCGCAAATACTTAGTAAAAGTTACCACAAAAAAACAAAAATATATTTGATTTAGATGCTTTGATGCAAAAAATAATGAATAATTTTTCTCCGCTTGCCGATAGAATGAGACCGCAATCATTGGATGAATTTATCGGACAATCTCATTTGTTGGGAGCGGATAAACCTCTTTATAATGCAATCCGACAAGGGGCTTTGCACTCGATGTTATTTTGGGGTCCGCCAGGATGTGGCAAAACTACAATCGCTCGTCTGATAGGACAAAAAACACAGGCAAAATTTATCAACCTATCGGCAGTTTTATCCGGGGTAAAAGATATCAGAGAATCTGTCAAACAAGCCCAGATAAATCTTCAAAAAAACTTAAAAACAATTCTTTTTATTGATGAGATTCATCGTTTTAACAAATCGCAACAAGATGCTTTTTTGCCCTATGTTGAATCAGGATTATTTTATCTGATCGGAGCTACGACCGAAAATCCATCTTTTGAACTAAATAACGCACTGTTATCAAGAGTTCGCATCTATGTTTTAAAAGCATTAAAACAAGATGATATTAAAAAAATAATCGTGCAAGCTTTAAAAGCTCCTCGTGGTTTGTTGGATAAAAAAATAACAATTGACTCTGCTGCTCTTGATTTTTTAATCCAATCATCAAATGGTGATGGCCGTGTCGCTCTGAATTTATTGGAGATATCATCTGATTTAATTGAAAACAATCAAGCCATAGACCTGAAAACTTTGCAACACCTGCAACAGCATAGTTTAAAAAATTTTGACAAGGGCTCTGATATTTTTTATGAACAAATATCCGCCCTCCATAAATCTGTGCGTGGATCCGACCCTGATGCTGCTTTATATTGGTTAATCCGAATGATAGACGGTGGTTGTGATCCTTTATATATTATTCGTCGTGTCATAAGGATGGCAACAGAAGACATAGGCAATGCCGACCCCAGAGCTTTACATCTGGCATTAAATGCCCACAGGGTCTATAAAATACTCGGCAGTCCCGAAGGTGAACTTGCTATTGCTGCGGCGATAATATATATATCCTGTGCTGCCAAAAGCAATGCTGTTTATATGGCATATAAAAAAGCCTGTAATTTTGTTAAAAATAGTGCTGATTTACCTGTGCCTTTGCATCTTCGTAATGCTCCCACAAAACTTATGGGTGATCTTGGTTATGGTAAAAAATACAGATACGATCATGATGAGGTGAATGCTTATAGCACAGGACAGACTTATTTGCCAGATGGATTATCTCCTGTAAAATTTTATAACCCGGTTAATCGAGGATTAGAAATAAAAATAAAAGAGAAACTTAAAAAATTAGAAGCATTATGCAATAATTCTGATAAAAAACAATAAAAAGCAAAAGTTGCATATTACAAGTTTTTTAATTTTTAATTTTTATATTTGTTATAATTTGTGCGATGAATATCCCGGTATATAGTGTTGATGATTTTGGATGTGACAAATATAAGTTTGAGTTGAGTGAAGCTCATGGGATTTTAACTGCCCTGATTTTAGGTGACAGTGATTTAAAATTTGTCTCGTGGATTGAAGAGATTATGTCAAATGGTATAAAAATTGACAAAATTGAAAAAAAATATCTCCAGTCATTGGCAAAATTACATATTTTTTCTGTTTATAGTTTAGGGCAACAAGATTATTCTTATCAATTATTTTTGCCAGATGATAATTCTAACCTAAGAGATAGGATTAAAAATTTGAGTTTTTGGTGTGATGGTTTTATGTATGGTATCGGTTTGACGGTAGCCACAAATAAAAAAAAACTATCATCGCAATCTGATGAATTTTTAAAAGATGTATTACATGTCTGTAGGTTAAATGATGCGGATGATAATGAGTCGGATGAGAACTCTTTCATTGAGATTTGCGAGTATATCAAAACTGGAATTTATATATTACAATTGGATTTAAAATAGAGGTTATTTATGAGAAGTTTAATTTTTTTATGTTTGTTATTTGTTGCAAAATTATCCTATTCCGTGGCTCCTCCTCCTGATAGTTTTGCACCTGAGTTAAAATCTAATAGTTATGCACTTATGGATTATACAACTGGCAATATAATCTTATCTAAGAATATAAATCAAAAAATTGATCCTGCCAGCATCACTAAAATAATGACCTCTTATGCTATATATTCATCTATTTATAATAAAATTATAACCATAAATGACAAAGTAAAAATAAGTAAAAAATCTTGGGGCATGACAGGATCTAAGATGTTTTTAAATGTTGGTAAAAGTGAAAAATTAGAGACTCTATTAAAGGGATTGGTTGTTCAATCTGGCAATGATGCGGCGGTCGCCTTAGCCGAACACATATCAGGAACAGAACAGAAATTTGTTGATTATATGAACAAACTAGCCCAACACTTAAAAATGACAAACACTCATTATCAAAATGCCACAGGAATGCCTCATAAAAATCATAAAACAACAGTTGCCGACACCTTAAAATTATCAAAAGCTTTGATTAGAGATTTTCCTCAATACTACAAAATGTATAAAGTCAAAGAGTTCACTTATAACAATATTCGTCAATATAACCGTAATGGTTTATTGTGGCAAGATGATAAGGTAGATGGCATCAAAACAGGACACACAAAAGATGCAGGTTTTTGTCTTGTAGCATCAGCTTTGAAAAATAATATGCGTCTGATAAGTGTTGTAATGGGAACAAAATCAGATTTAGAGAGAACTCGTCAATCCAAAAAATTATTAGACTATGGTTTTTATAATTACATGTCTTATGCAGTGTTTAAAGCAAGCCAAAATATAAGCAACATTAAGGTTTATGAAGGCGAAATCGATACATTGCAGCTCACAGTCTCCAATACTGTTAATGTAAACATCAAAAAAAAGGATATAAAATCTTTAAAAGCACAAATTAAAATTCCAAAATCAATAATTGCACCTATTAAAAAATATCAAAAGGTAGGGACTTTAGTTATAAATCTTGGAGGAAAAATAATCGCTCGGTATCCTCTTGTTGCTAAACAAGACATCCCACAAAGTGGATTTTTTTCAAGAATGATTGATAAAGCATATCAATATTTTGAGGAGTAACAAAATGACAAATGTTTTTTTAAATGGTAAATTTTTACCAGTGGCAGATGCATCTGTCTGTGTTATGGATCGCGGTTTTTTATTCGGTGATGGGGTATATGAGGTTATTCCTGTTTACAACAACAAAATATTTTTTTTTGATAAGCACTTTAAAAGATTAAAAAATTCTCTAAAAGGAGTGGACATAAAAAATCCTTATAATAAAGAACAGATAAGCAATATTATTAAAAAATTATTGCACAATAACAAAAAACAAACAGTTGCGATTTATCTCCAAATTACTCGTGGTGCAGATAAAACCAGATCCCATGTGTATTCCAAAAATATGAATCCTACAATATTTATCAACATTTTTGACTTTAAAAACCAATCCCTTGATAAAATTGATCCTATTGATGTTATTACCACAGACGATAATCGTGGTAAAATTTGTAACCTAAAAACAATAAATTTATTGGCCAATATTATGCAAAAACAACAAGCGCATAATTTGCAAACAGATGAGGCAATTTTTATCCGTCGAGGGTTTGCCCAAGAGGGTGGGGCATCCAATTTATTTTTAATCAAAAATAATGTTATTTATACTCCCCCATTATCAAGCACAATTCTACCTGGAATCACAAGAGAGATAATAATTGACATAACATTGAAAAATAATATAAAAATAATTGAAAAAAATATTCGTTTTAACGAGTTGTTTTTGGCCGATGAGTTATGGCTTACCAGCTCCACGAAAGAGATAAGATATGTAGGCTTGATAAATAAAAGATCCATAGGAAACATAAAAGATCACAAAAAACCTATGATGTGGTATAAAGTTATGAATCTTTTTAATGCCTTAAAATGAATAAAAAAGAAACCTTGTTAAAATTCCCCTGCGATTTTACCATCAAAGCCATAGGTTTTAACTGCTCTAATTATGTTATCAAAACTACCAACCTGATAAAAATATATGCCCCTGAATTACAAAGCTCAAACATCACAACAAACTATTCAAAACAAGATAAATATTGCTCGTTATCCTTTAAGATTAAAGCCAAATCAAAACAACAATTGGACCACATATATCAAGAACTAAGTGACAATGAAAATGTCTTAATGGCACTTTGAAAAATAAAATTCCACTGAGCCTTTATATTCATCTGCCTTGGTGTTTGCAAAAATGCCATTATTGTGATTTTAATTCAATTGCCATCAATCCTGCAAAAATAAATTTCAAAGACTATTTAAATGCACTTTTAATAGATTTAAAACAGCAGTTAAAAATTACCAAAAGTCGCCCTATCCACAGCATATATATAGGTGGTGGCACACCGTCAATCCTATCAGGCATACAAATACATGAATTATTATCAACAATAAAAAACAGAATTGTTACAACCAAAAATCCCTCAATAACAATTGAGATAAATCCTGCTACAATTACAAAAAGAGATTTAGAGTTTTATCAACAAGCCCAAATAAATCGCTTATCTATCGGAGCCCAAAGCTTTGACGATAAAATCTTAAAAAAAATAAATCGAGCTTGCGACAGCAGTGATATTATAAAAACTATCAAGGATAGCCATAATATGGGTTTCGACGATATAAATTTGGATTTAATTTATGGATTACCATCACAAAACATAAATCAAGCACTTGATGATTTAAAACAAGCCATAGATTTGCCGATTACTCATGTGAGCTGGTATCAGTTAAGCATTGAACCTCGGACCTATTTTTATAAAAACAAACCGCAAAACCTACCAAATGAAAGTAAAATTATAAAAACTATGGACGCAGGATTTAATTTTTTAAATAAAAAAAACATGAAGCAATATGAAATATCTGCCTATTGCAAAGACCATTACCAAAGTATTCACAATTTAAACTATTGGAATTATGGTGATTTTATCGGCATAGGAGCAGGAGCAGGTGGCAAAATTACAAGTTATGACAAAAAAATATATCGCACAATGAATCAGACAAACATCAAAAAATATCAAAATAATCCTATCGCTACCAAAACAACAGCGCTTCTAAAACAACAAGATATTATAGTGGAATTTATGATGAATGTTTTGCGCTTAAACACAGGTTTTAACCAAAAGTTATTTAACGAGCGAACTTTTATAGAATTTACCACAATAGAAAAAACGGTAAAAGATTTAATAAATAAAAATTACTTAAAAATAAACCAAGATAAAAACTACACAACAACAAAAAAAGGAGCGATGTTGTTAGATAGTATCATTGAGTATTTTATCCATTAAGTTTTTTGATTTGTTATTAGAATATCTCCGGTTAAATTCCTTAATTATTTTATAAGGAGACTCTGATTAACTGCCAAGAACAAACAACAAATGCAGTTATAACAAGGGGACATGTCCCCTTGTTAGCAGTTAATCAGACCTTACCTTATGCAATACTTTCGGACAATACTTTTAAAATTTTAACCATAACCTGCTATTTGACGAATTTTTTAATAGAATAGGTGCATTTTATTGTTGTTATTAAAACGTGCTTGAATTATGCAAAGGTCTCACAAAAATAGTTTGTTGTATTAGGTTGTGCAACAATTATATTTTTTGTTTTTATTCAATGCCAGCCCCTTTTTTCTTAAAAACACGGCAATCTATTCAAACTACATGACAGGACTTGTTACATAAATGAAATGTTTGATTTATGCAAAGGTCTCTGTATACTTAAAATTGGATAAAAAAAATTAAAAAAAGTAGAATATGGGGGTTGTTATAATATTTTTTATCTATGTTGCAAAGCTTACAAATTAAAAATTTTGCTATAATTGACAATTTGAATGTTAATTTTTTATCTGGAATGAGTGCTATGACAGGTGAAACCGGAGCAGGAAAGTCAATTTTAATCGATGCTTTAAATTTGGTATTAGGAGGCAGAGGTGATGTCACGGTTATTCGCCACGGTTGCGATAAAACCACCATTAGTGCCTCGTTTGATGTCACAGAAAATCAAGATGTTATGGATTTTTTAAAAAAATATGATCTAGACGATGGCACAGATTGCATTTTACGAAGAGTTATATCTGCTGACAAAAAATCTCGCTCTTATGTCAACGATATTCCTACCAGAGTGCAAAAACTCAAAGAATTTGCCAGTTTAATCTTAGACATTCACGGACAACATGAGCATCATTCATTGTCAAATCCCATCTCACAACTGCGAATTTTAGATGCACATTTAGATGCCCCAAATTTAATAAAATCTATCAACGAGACATATAATCTATGGCAAGATACAAAAAAAGAACTACACAAACAATTAGACTTATCAGATAAAAATAGCAATATAATCTTGGCATTAAAAACAGATATAGGGGAAATTGAGAAACTAAATCTTAAAAAAGAGGAGTTAAAATCAATCGAGCAAGAATATCTGCAACTTGCTAATGCCGATAATTTAATTAGCCACTCAAATTATTTATTAGATAGTTTTTATAATAAAGAAAATTCAATATTGAGTGTTTTAAATAAAGCCACAAATAGCATTCAACAAATCAGGCAAATTGATAAAAACTCGTTTGATGATGATTTTAATTTTGACAATCTTATAATTGAAATTGAAGAGGCGGTCCGCGAGATAAAAAATTATCATAATAGATTAGAAATAGACCCCAAAAGGCTTATATATATTGAAAATCATCTGCGAGAAATTGAGGCTATCGCTAAACATCATCAGTGTGATAGCGGTGATATTTTAAATATTTTATCCCAAAAAAAAGAGCAATTGAAACAAATTGATAACAGCTTGCAACTTATCGAGGAGCTTACCGAAAAGACAGATAAGTTAAAAGAAAATTATTTTTTGCAGGCTGAAAAATTACATCAAAAAAGAGTCATAGCCATTGATAATCTATGCCCTAAGATTAGCAAAATTATGGAACAATTATCGATGGTAGGTGGTAGGTTTATCATAGAGATTGAAAAAATAACGGATGATAAAGCGACAGCCTATGGTATAGATAAAATATTATTTAAAGTTAGCACCAATTATGGTATGCCACCTACTGATTTGAGAAAAACGGCATCAGGCGGTGAATTATCAAGAATATCTTTAAGCATAGCTTTGGTGTTGGCAAATAAAAAATCAACCCCCACGATGATTTTTGATGAGGTGGATAGCGGAATCGGTGGTGAGGTGGCAAATACCGTGGGTAAATATTTACAAAAATTATCCGAAAATGTGCAGGTGTTGTGTGTAACCCATCTGCCACAGGTGGCATCTTTTGCCGATTCTCATTATCGAGTTTCAAAAAACACCAAAAATGAACTAACTACAACAAAAATAAATCTATTAGATGAATCTGCCAGAATAACAGAGATAACAAGGATGTTATCAGGTGATAAACAAACAGATTCCGCGGTGGTGCATGCCAAAGAATTTTTAGAGCAATCAAAAAGAGGAGCAAAGCACATAATGTCATGAAAAAAATAATAATACTCGGTGCAGGACAAGTGGGATCATCGGTGGCGTTTTATCTATCAAGCGAAGATAACGATATAACCTTAGTAGATACAGATGCCGCAACCCTTGAAAAAATTCAAAATAGGCTTGATATTAACACTGTTATAGGGGTTGCTTCAAACCCTGCTGTTTTACGACAGGCAGGAGCAGAACATGCAGATCTTATTCTCGCTGTAACCTCCTCTGATGAAACCAATATGATAGCCTGTCAAGTTGCCTTTACGATGTTTCAAACTCCTACAAAAATCGCTCGCCTGCGATCCAAAGCATATCTTGGCGAGAAAATATTATTCAGACAAGAATCTCTACCGATTGATAACCTAATAAGCCCAGAAGAATTAGTTAAGGACTATATCTTAAACCTAATTAAATACCCAGGATCGCTCAAAATAATTAACTTTAATAAGGGCGAGGTTAATTTTGCGAAAGTAAAGATTTATAGCAAAAGTCCATTGGTTGGCAAAAAAATTAAAGAAATAGGACAATACATAGATGATAAACCAATAAATATTTTGGCAATTTATCGCCATAATAGAGAGATCATTCCTGAAAATGAGACGAGCATTAGGGTTGATGATGAGGTATTTTTTATCTGTAAAAATTTATATTTAGAATTTATTTTGTCTCGTTTGTGTCAAAATACTAAAAAACCAAAATCAATAATTATCGCAGGAGGTGGCCATATTGGTGAAACTTTATGTCTGGATTTGGAGAAAAACTATCAAGTCAAAATAATTGAAAAAAATATGTCTCGCACCAGAGATCTTGCTAAAAAATTAACAAAAACTACCGTTTTAAATGGAGATGCTAGTGACTATGAGCTGTTAAACGATGAAGATATTAATAGTTCTGATTTATTTATTGCACTGACAAGCCGCGATGAGACTAATATTTTATCTGCTATGCTTGCCAAAAAAATAGGCTGCAATAAAGTTATCTCTTTGATAAGTAATCAACACTATCTAAAGCTTATGGATAACTCAACGATAAATATTCCATTCTCACCTCAACAAATTACCATCGGATCTTTGTTGAAGCATATTCGCAGAATCGATGTTGTGTCTTGCCATGCTTTAAAAAATGGCGAAGCGGAGATATTAGAAGTGATAATTCATGGTGATAAATTAACCTCAAAAATCATCGAACAAAAAATAAAAAATATAAAAACAAAATTACCAGATAAAACTTCTATCGCTGCGATTATAAGAAATACAAAAATGATAATGCCAGATGATGATGAGATATTACAAGACCAAGATCATTTAATAATATTTTTGATGGATAAAAACCAGATCAACAACTTAGAAAAACTACTGCAAGTTAGAGTCCTATTTATATAAAAAATTATGGCAAACGAGAGATTGACAGAAAATATTTTAAGAGACTTTGTTCGCAATGATGAGGATTATAAAAATATCATCATAGAGAAACAAAAATCAGCCAGTCCAAAAATTGATAAACTACTAAAAAATTCATCAAAAAGTGGCATCGGCAAAGGTTATCCTGAATTTATTATTCAATACAAAAACAATCCAGATTTTATAATTGTTGTTGAATGCAAAGCAGATATAAAATTCCATAAATCAGAGTACCAAAACAAACATAAAGATTATGCCGTTGATGGGGTTTTGCTTTATTCATCTTTTTTGGCAAAAGAATATGATGTTTTGTCAATTGCCATAAGTGGACAGAGCAAAAATAATTTAAAAATCTCACATTTTTTACAATTAAAAGGCACAGATAAATATCACCCAATCTTTAAAGATGATATTTTTTTAAATCTAGCAGATTATTTAAATGGTTATGAGACGGATGAGAGAAAATTTAACCAAGATTTTCAACAACTATTAAAATACTCAAAAACCCTAAATGATAACTTGCATACCTTAAAAGTACCAGAATCTGACCGCAGTTTGTTGATAAGTGGCACTTTGATTGCTTTACATGATAAGGCTTTTTATAATTCTTATAAATATCAAAGTCCACAGGAGTTATCAGAAAATCTTATTAACACAATTAAAAATAAATTGATTGCAGGACAAAACGAACATATAAAAGATATTGTGACAAGTTATAACTTTATCAAAACTCATACGATTCTAGCCAAACAAGAAAATAAACTAAGAGATGTTATCGTCGAGGTGGATGAAAAAATAAATAACTTCATCAAAACCTATAAATATTTTGATACTTTAGGGCAGTTTTATATTGAATTTTTAAGATATGCCAATAATGATAAGGGCTTAGGAATAGTTTTAACTCCACCACACATAACAGATTTATTTTGTGAAATTGCCAATATAAATAAAGACAGCATAGTGCTTGATACTTGCACCGGCACTGGTGGGTTTTTAATCTCGGCGATGAAAAAAATGATAATAGATGCCGCAGGCGACAAACAAAAAGAACTTGAGATTAAATCACAACAAATCATAGGGGTTGAGTTGCAACATAGCATTTTTTCTCTGACCTGCTCTAATATGTATATTCACGGTGATGGTCGCTCAAATTTAATAAAAGGTAGTTGTTTTGATGAAAAAATAATAGAGCAAATAAAAAAATACAAACCTAATGTTGGTTTTTTAAATCCACCTTATAAAGTAAAATCAACTGACACAGAAGAGTTTCAATTTATTTTAAACAATGCCAATTTTTTGCAAAAAGGGAGCTATTTGGTGGCAATCATTCCAACGAGTTGCTTGATAGCAAACAATGGATTGATATTAAGTTTTAAAGAAAAAATATTAAAAAATCATACATTAGATGCAGTATTTTCGATGCCATCTGAATTATTTTACAATTCAAAAGTTGCGGTTTCAACCTGCATTATCGTCTTAAAAGCCCATGAAAAACACCAAAATAACTATAAAACATACTTTGCAATCTGGAACGATGACGGTTTCACTAAAACAAAACACCTAGGAAGATCAGATAGCAACAATAACTGGGACATAATTAGTAAAAAATATTTAACCAATTATAAAAACAAAGATGAATATGTAGGGCATAGCATAAAACACATAGTAAGCCATAAAGACGAATGGATAGCAGAGAGATATATAAAAATTAACTATCTAAAAACAAAAAAACAAGATTTTAAAAATTTCTTATTCAATTATATTGGTAATTTATTCTTATTAAAAAAAATCGACACAATCAAAATAGAATCAAAAATTAAAAATAAAACACAACTCATAAATCAAGAATTCAAATATTTTAATTTAAGCGGCAAAGATGGAATTTTTAAAATAGAAAAGGGCGAGAGGTTAAATAAAAATACCAGAACAAAAGGACAAGTGCCACTTATAACCTCATCTTCGCTAAATAATGGCATATCAGCTTTAATTGATCATGAAACATTTAAAGATAACAAAAAAATATTTTCAAACAAAATTACAATAGATATGCTGTCAAATGTTTTTTATCACGGATACAAATACTATAGTGATGATAATGTGCACACACTAACAATGAATCTAAAATTTTTAAAACACGACAATAAATATATCCATATTTTTGTCGCTACCCTATTGCAACAAATTTCAATTAGATACAACTACGGGAGACAGGTTAGATTAAAAAGATTAGAATCTGAAACGATCTTATTGCCAATAGATAAAAACGGCAAACCAGATTGGCAATTTATGAAAAACTATATAAAATCTCTTGCTTATTCAACGAATTTATAAAAAATGCAATATAAACTCATCATCAAAATATTAGGATTACTTCTATCATTATTTAGTTTTTCAATGTTAGTGCCTGTCGCGGTGGCTCTTTGGTATGCCGAGCCGACAATAGTTTTTATTGAAAGTTTTTTATTGACTTTTTTTACAGGATTGATTTTATACCTACCATTTTTATCTCATCATCGTGAGCTTCGCATTCGTGATGGGTTTTTAATTGTTGTTCTATTTTGGAGCGTCTTAAGCCTCTTTGGTGCTATTCCTTTTTATTTTCATAACTGGATTAGCTTGTCTTTTGTTGATGCTGTTTTTGAGTCCACCTCAGGGCTTACAACAACAGGTGCTACGATTATCTCTAATATAGATATTCTGCCCAAATCAATTTTATACTATCGCCAACAACTGCAATGGCTCGGTGGAATGGGAATTATCGTGCTGGCGGTGGCAGTGTTACCGATGCTCGGAATTGGTGGAATGCAACTATATAAAGCTGAAACCCCAGGGCCAATTAAAGATAATAAACTTACCCCCCGAATTACCGAGACTGCCAAAGCTTTGTGGTATATCTATATGTTGCTAACGATAACTTGTGCGCTTGCATATTGGTTTGCGGGGATGAGTGTTTTTGATGCCATCTCTCATAGTTTTTCAACAATATCAATCGGCGGTTTTTCAACCCACAACCAAAGCATAGGTTTTTATGATAGCTCATTAATAGAAATGATAGCTGTTTTTTTTATGTTATTATCTGGGATGAATTTTGCCTTGCATTTTACCGTCTGGCATAAACTTAATTTTAAACTTTATTTTAATGACAGTGAATTTAAAGCATTTTTTGTAATTTTATTTATTGTAGCTTTGATTTGTTTTTTATATTTATTTTTTAATGGCAAATTTGATGCCAGCGAGAGTTTGACTGCGGCAATTTTTCAAGCAGTATCGATTGGCACAACCGCAGGTTTTACAACCCATAACTATGCAATTTGGCCAGGATTTTTGCCGATTCTTTTAATCTTTGCAAGTTTTGTCGGCGGCTGTGCGGGTTCTACTGGTGGCGGTTTAAAAGTTATCCGAGTTTTGCTTCTTATCAAACAAGGCAGACGCGAGTTGCAAAGACTAATTCATCCCAATGCAAAGATTTATGTAAAATTAGGCGGACGAGCTGTTGGTAACAAAGTTATGGATGCCGTTTGGGGATTTTTTGCGACCTATGTTGCCGTTTTTGTCCTATTGATGTTAATGTTTTCAGCCACAGGATTAGATCAAGTAAGCTCTTTTGCCGCCGTGGCTGCCACTATTAATAATTTGGGTCCAGGGCTCGGCGAGGTTGCTAATAATTTCAGAGGACTGACTGATTTTGCGAAATGGATAAGTACAATGTCCATGATGCTTGGTAGATTAGAAATATTTACAATTTTAATCTTGCTAACCCCAGCTTTTTGGCGAGGATAGGCAATTATGATAAAAATATTAAAACTAAACATTTTAGAGCGCTATATTTTCAAAGAGATAATGGGTGCGTGGCTTGGCACAACCCTCATCCTTTTGATGATATTCCTCGCAAATATCTTAATTTTAATCTTAGAGGATATAATGGAGGGGTTATTGCCTTTGGATGCATTATTGCCGATGTTTATCGCTCAAATTGTCAGGTTTAGTGTGACTTTACTGCCGCTTGGTTTATATCTTGGGGTCATCATAGGGCTTGGTAGACTATATAAAGATTCAGAGATGGCAGTTATGGCAGCTTGTGGGTGGACTCCATTACAAACATTAAAAATCTCTCTTATTTTTGCTACTGTGATAGCCTCGGTGATGTTTTTATTTACCCTCTATATCTCACCTATCGCCGCTGCTGTGGACTTAGAAATGCAAAATAAAATGAAACGCCAATCCCAAATTTATCAAATTGAATCTGGTAAATTTAATATGGCAAACAACAATAAAGCAGTTATGTTTACCCAGAAACTAAGTGCTGACAAAACTCATCAAGAAAATATTTTTTTATTTAACGATAATAAAAATATAACAACAATTGAAAATGCTAAAACTGCCACAATTGAAAATATAAAAAAATATGATGAAAATTATTTTATTTTTAAAAATGGCAATATAATTAACAAACAAAATGATAGGATAACTATTACCGAATTTGCCGAACACGGCACAAAATTTGGCACAGAAAAAACAACAGAAAAAACAACTCTTGCATCTATCCCGACTATGGATTTATTCAAATCAGTTAATCCGCGACATATCGGCGAGCTGCAATGGAGAATCTCAATGCCACTTGCGACAATTTTGCTCGTAGCGCTTGCTGTGCCTTTATCATATAGCAACCCTCGAGCAGGCAAATTTGGTAGACTTATGGTTGCATTGGTAACCTATATAGGATATTCAAATATTTTGATTTTTTCTAAAAGATGGATTATGGACGGCACAATTCCAGGATATATAGGAATGTGGTGGACTCATCTTTTGGCTTTGTTGGTAGTTTATATGTTAATAAAAAAACAATATGGTAAAGCCATAAACACAAAAAAGAACAAGGTGGAGGCAGGTAAAAAATAGTGAACATAGTTAATCGTTATTTATTCAAAACAATATCTATCAACATATTATTTGTGCTGGTAATTCTATCTTTTTTGTTTGCTTTGATGACACTCATAAGTGAATCTGATAAACTAAAACCAGATTATGGTTGGGCTGATGTTTTGCTGTTTATCCTCTACACAACCCCCAAAAGAATGGCAGATATCGCTCCTATGGCAGTTTTAATCGGCACCCTTACCTCATTAGGCTCCCTTGCCTCTAATAATGAATTATCCGTGCTGCGAGCATCAGGTTATTCAATCGCTCAAATTAGCCTTAATGTTTTTGCGGTAGGATTAGTATTGATGGCAGCTTTATTGAGCATGGGAGAGTTTATAATTCCTCTATCCGAACAAAAAGCTATGCAGATAAAAAACCCCAGGCAACTGACTCAGATAAAAGAAGGTTTATGGCTTAAAAATAAAAATTTAATAATAAAAATTGGTAAGGTAAACCCTGATAAATCAATTAAGGATATTAAAATTTATGAGAAAAATAACCAACAAATAAGCCGCGAATACACGGCAAAAACAGCCTATGAAATCAGTAAAAATGAATGGGTTTTACAAGATGTTAAAATTCTTACCTATCAACAACAAGCAATTAAAAAAGAATTTAAAAAAACATTAAAAATGAGCGATCTATTGAAAACAAATATCTTTGAGGTTTTAATATTAAAAGCCGATAGCCTATCAATTGGCAAATTATTAACTTATATAAATTATCTTAAAACAAATAAATTAAAATATGAACCTTATCAACTTGCCTTATGGCAAAAAATATTCAGCCCTCTTGCTCTTTTTATCATGCAAGCCTTAGCCCTACCCTTTATCTTTGGAATGCAAAGAGCATCCAATGCCGGGATAAGGATAGTCATAGGCTCAATTATAGGAATCTCCTACTCAATGTTATCCTATCTTATTAGTAATTTGGGTTTGTTATATGGCATAATGCCATTGATAAGTGTCGTTATTCCAATAATGCTATTTGCCACCGCCGCCTTCATCGGCAATAAAAAATATGTTTTTAATAGTTAGATTATGAATGTTGAAAATAAAAATCATATTTGGAGCAAAAAACAACTATTGGTTTTGATGTTCGTTCCTATTTTAATTGTTTTGTTATTCTTTTTTGTGGCTATTTCTTTTAATGGTTGGGAGAATTCTTATGTGGCAATGCAAGAGGGTTGGTTTTTGCAATTAAATGATTTTTTTGCAATTTTATCTATTGATTTTTGGGCTAATTTAACTCATCTAGGCGATGGGGCAGTTTTGTTGTTGTTATTATCATTTTTAATTATATGGCGAACCCAAGCTTGGGCTGCAATTGTTGCGACAATTCCTCTGGCCTCAATTTTGTCAATTACAGGTAAAATTTTATTTGCTATCCCTCGCCCTGCTGCGGTTTTGGATAATGACTCATTTAATATTATAGGTTATGCTATTACAACCGATACCAGTTTGCCATCAGGACATGCGATTACAATTTTTGCCGCCATAACTGCCATAACAATAATTTTTACCCCCCCCCCCCAACTCTTACTCAACACAAACACATATGCAAAAAATATAAAATATCAATTTTAATCGCTTTTATAATAGCTGTATTTTTATCCTCGTCCAGGATTGCTGTGGGAGCTCACTGGCCTTTGGATATTTTATTGGGTGCGGTATTTGGCTTTGTCGGTGGCATAAGTGGTGCTTATCTTGTTCTTCATTATAAAAAATGGTGGGGCTGGTTAGAAAATGATAAATCCTCCGGTAAGTTATTTTTTGCTATAATTCTTTTATTGTTAAGCATTTATTTAAGAGATCTTATAACCCCTACGGACGATGGTTTGTTGATAATTTATTCAGCAATGGTTATGGGAACAATGGTATCTTGTTATCTTATTTTAAATAATTTTTATCAACAAATAAAAAAATAATGCAAAAAATCATAAAATATTTTACTAATTTAACATGGAACATAAGCTCTGCAAAATTTGTCATTATAATTACTTTGGCGAATATGTTGATATATCATATTCCGTTATATTCTTTTGCTGTTGATAATCTTGATATTTTTTCCATCAATGGAGTGCAAACATTTTTAACCATGTTGGTTGTGATGTTTATGTTTACCTCCATAATACTAATAATTTTATTTAATATATCCTCATATCTTATCAAACCTTTTTGCATAATATCGGCGATTTTGTCTTCCATTGCTTTATATTTTGTTGATACCTACCAGATAATATTAGACAAAACGATGATGGGGAATGTTTTTAATACGGACATGGCAGAGGCGACAGATCTTTTTCATTTTAAAATTCTAAGTTATATTTTAATTTTTGGTATAATTCCGTCTCTGCTAATTTTAAAAATAAAAATTCAAAACACCAAAAGATTAAAACTCTCATTTTATGGTTTGATTATAATCGTCATAAGTTTAGGGTGGATATATTTATTTGCTAATACTTGGTTATGGTTTGATAAAAACTCAAAAATACTCGGTGGTAAAATGATGCCATGGTCATATATCGTAAATTCAATTGCCAATGGAGCAAATTATCTATCAAAATCAAAACAACAGACTTTATTGCCAGATGGTAAATTTGCCGATGATGAAAAAATGTTAGTTGTTTTGATTATCGGCGAGACAGCACGAGCACATAATTTTTCTTTGTATGGTTATAAAAGACAGACTAATCCAAAACTATCCAAAACAAATATAACAGTTTTAAAAAATTCTACCTCCTGTTCTACCTATACTACCAAATCAATTGCCTGTATGTTATCCCACAACAACGATTCATCTCTTACAACTTTATATGAAAACCTACCAAGTTATCTGCAAAGACAAGGAGCAGATACCATATGGCGAACCAAAAACTGGGGAGAACCTGAATTAAAAGTGCAGACATACCAGAGGAATAACACCTTAGAAAAACAATGCAAGCAACAAAAACAATCAGGCTGTGATTATGATGAAGTATTATTAACAGGTTTAAAAAATAGAATTTTATCATCAAAAAAACAAAAAATATTTGTAGTTTTGCATACCAAAGGCTCTCACGGACCGTCCTATAATACTCAATATCCACCAGAATTTGAAAAATACATTCCGGTTTGCAAATCAGTAGAATTAAGTAAATGCAGTAATGAAGAGCTTATAAATGCCTATGATAATACAATTTTTTATACCGATTATTTTATCAACAAAACAATAAATAAACTCAAAGACTTAAATAACATCCCATCAATGTTAATCTATGCCTCAGATCATGGCGAATCTCTGGGGGAATATGGTTTATATCTTCACGGCACCCCTTACTCCATAGCCCCTGATTACCAAACCAAAATACCATTTATGATCTGGTTATCCACCAAATTTAAAAACAAAAAAAATATAAAATCAATAGTGCAAAAAAAATCCCACTCACATCAAAATATTTTTCATACCATAATCGGAGCCTATGAGATGCAAACCAAAATATACCAGCCAAAATTAGACATACTAAAACCTATAAAATGAATACAAATGTTATTTAACCTAATCGCCAAAAAATACTATTAGAGACCTTTGCATAACTCAATTGCTGTTTAGAGAGGACAGAAAATAGTGCTTGAATTATGCAAAGGTCTCTATTATTAACTTGTCGCATACATTTTAAGGTTACCGGCACGAGTTGGATGACGAAGTTTTCGGATAGCTTTACCCTCAATTTGACGAATTCTTTCGCGAGTTACCTCTAATTGCCTGCCAACTTGTTCCAAGGTGTGACCTTTAAATCTCATATTGATTACTATTTTTTCTCTATCATCGCCTCTTGTTTTTTTTCAAACTCTTGCGCTTCTAAATCAACAAAACTTTTGATAAGGTTGGTAAGTTTTGCCTCTTGATTTGTTACCCTGTGATAAAAATCTATCACAAGTTTTGCAGCCACAGGGTAGGATGAGAGGGCATCGGTGGTAATTCTTAAACCCTCTTCAATTCTTTTGGCTATTTCTATCTCACCTTCGCGAGTTAAGAGATCAACAACTCCCATTTCACGCATATACATTCGC
>Ga0164315_10000113_pt1 | contig 45324 bp, 37 predicted proteins | sample GuaBasSedimGuay6_FD_113737 | JGI IMG/M metagenome (GOLD analysis project Ga0164315, IMG submission 113737) | Subseafloor sediment microbial communities from Guaymas Basin, Gulf of California, Mexico - Guay6, Core 4569-2, 0-3 cm | ecosystem: Environmental > Aquatic > Marine > Hydrothermal vents... | reverse complement strand
TAGGCATATCCTAATATCCAAATGGGTAAGTTATGCTTTTGCTGAGTAATACAGCAAGGGTAGCCTTTCAACCCTATAAATAACATAATTGTAATTCCTTATACTCTGGAATCCTTCTTATTGGCCTAAATTACTTCAGGTTTCTAAGAAAACGTGTCGGCACTGTTAAAAGTAAGTTAAGAAAATTCTTACGAGAAGGTGGTAAATGGATGGGCATCATAGAGTTGTCAAATACAGAAATAGTTACTATTTACAAGACATTATTTTTCAAACGTCATGGAAAGTTACCACTAGGTATTGAGAATTTTGATACCGTTTTATCTCACCTGAGAGATTGTTTATTTGGCAATGTTCTATTTTTTGATGAGAAGCCCATTTCAATTCAGATAATCTATAGAAACATATCTAAAAGAAAAATGAGTTTTGAATTTGTAAATGGTGCTTTCGACCCTAATTATAAAAGATATGCCCCTGGTTCGCTATTAATTTTTAAAAACACAACCGAAGCGGAAAAACTTGCTAAAGAAGCAGACTTAGAGTGCTATTACACATTTGCTAAATATGATGCCGACTATAAAGCAAAATGGTGTGAAATAAGTTCCATTTTTCAAACAACCATAAAATAAACCTAATTATGAATCAATTAAAAGATTTGGAGATTATTCCGACCAGAAAGGCTCTGGGAGCAGAAGTAAAGGGTATTGACTTTTCTTTACCACTCCCAGAAAATATTAGGTCTTTCTTGGTTGAGCAATGGAGCAAGCATCTTGTTTTGCTTTTTCGCAACCAAGAACTAACACAGGAACAACATATAAACGCAACAAAAGTTTTTGGAGAAATTCAAATTAGTGCCGCCAAGGCTTATCACACCGCAGCAAGGGAAAAGGAAGTTATGACTGCCGACTATCCTGAAATTTCAGTAGTGCATAATTTAGATAAAAATGGGAACCCGGTAATGAACAATAATAGCTTAGGAAGTGGTGAGGTTTATTGGCATAGTGATAATTCCTACATAGAAACCCCCCCTTCTGGTAGTATGCTTTACGCTAGAATCATTCCACCACATGGAGGCAATACCTGCTTTAGTAATCAATATTTGGCATATGAAACACTGCCTAATAATATATTAAAGGTAATAGAAGGAAAAACTGCGATTCACGATTCAAGCAGAGACGGAGCAAATGTGGCGCGTCCTGGGGTGAAAGTTCCAACGAATATATCTGAAGTTCTTGGCCCTCATCATCCTATTGTCCAAATCCATCCCTTGACAAGAAAAAAAGCGTTGTATTTGGGAAGAAGAAGAAAATACCCATCACAATACATTGATGGTATCACAGAAGAAGAAAGTACCCAAATACTCGATTTTTTATGGAATCATGCAACTAAGCAAGAATTTGTTTGGTGTCATAATTGGAAAGTTGGTGACTTACTTTTTTGGGATAATAGATGCACAATGCATTACAGAGCAGCCCATGACAAACATTACAAACGAGTATTACACAGAATACTAATAAAAGGTGAAAAACCAATTCCATCAAATAAGCCAAAAGCATAATCTATGAGCGCAAAAAAATTACTAACAGATATTAGCCAGAATGATATTTTAGATAGGATTTATTTTCAAGATGTAAATAATATTCCTAAAATTATTTTATCTATAGCAACAGTTAGAAGTGGAACAACAGCTTCTTTAAGAGTCTATAGTGAAGTAGGAATTCATTCATTCGCCCAACCAATGAAATCCATTTTTCGTTTCTTAGCGAAAGGAAAAAGCAATAAAGATTGTGACTGGTTAATTCCCAAAGAAGATGTGATTTATGTCAAGGAGACTTTGGGACCATTTAATATTGAAGAAGCTACGCTTAATCCCATAGAAACATTGTTTTACTTGTTTCACAATTTACTGAAAAACAAAGTCAATACAGAACATTTGACAAATGAAACATTGGCCTTAATGAAAAAAAAGGTTCATCTCATAGTTATGGGTAGGAATCCTTTCGACTCATGGTTTTCTAATAAGGAAACATATGTTAAATTTATGAAAGGAGTGAAAGAAAATGAAAAGTGGTATTATGATGTCACTTTGGAAGAACTCTTGTACTATCACTTAATTGCTTTTAGGCAAGTTCAAAAAGTCGCTACATTTGCGGAATATTTAGGAATTCCTATTAGTCATTACGTTGCAGAAGCGAATAAAGAGCCTGTTAAGGCCATTGGGAATTTATTTACTAGAATAGGGATAAACACAAAACCTTCCCTAAGTGATTGGACAAGAAAATCTCTGGTTGGTGGTCAAAACTCGAAAGTAAAAATTACAATTGATCATGCACCACAAAAACGGGCTGGACTGTTTGAAAAGGTAAACTTATCAAATAGTATAAAATATTTTGAGGGTAAAGGAGTATTGCTTCCCCAAAATGAAATCCAAATAATACAGAGTTCAGGAGTTACGGATATTTATAAAAAGTGGAAGGCAAATACAGAAAGGGATTTGGATATAAATTTGTAAAAAAAACTGAACTGGCGACAAACCTAAACCTTCCGAATGAAATGGGCAATCCTGTTGCCCACCACAACTACTCACCCGTCGGCTCTTTTGGCTCGAATCAAAAACTTGCACCCCCGGTGCTAACAACTCAAAACCGCCCTCAAATTCTGGTCCCAATTGACCACTTATCGCCACCACCCAAGCAGGATAAGGGACGAGGCCGAAAATAATATACGCCGTTTTTGACTTTGATAAATACTTTATCGTATTCAGTTGCGTAAGTTATTTGTTGCCGCGTCCCTAACACAACTTTCAAAAACGAACTATGGAAAAATATCACCAATCAAATAGATACGTGTTACAAGTGCCGGTAAATTACCCGAAACCAGAAGAAACGCATTGCTCGTCACATTTATTGATAAAAGAAAAGCGTTATATGATTTTAAGTTAAAAATCAAGCACTAACTCAAGGAAACCAGAAATTTTAATGCACGTCATAACGAAAACACCATTTACACAAGCAGCTAAAAAATATCCAAATGATGCACAAAACATCTTGGATGTGTATGCTAAATTAAATCGTGGATATTTTAAGGACATCCATGAATTACAAAAGCTTTTTTTATCAGCGGAACGTTATAAATATAAAGCAGACTGGTACACGATCAATATTGCGGGTAACAATATACGCCTAATTGCTTGCATCTTTTTTCAAACCCAAAAAGTTTTTGTAAAGCATATTGTTAATCATACAAAGTATGATAGGCTAAATCAAAAATATCGTAACGAGGTATAAATCATGCCACAGGCACAATTTCATGAAATCCTGAATCCTTACAATGAGTTGCTAAAAAAAGCACCGTTTTTAATTAAAATTCATGATGACTCCGGATACACGGTGGCTTTAGAATTTATTGAAAGGTTGATGGAAACGATGGGGGATAACCCTGACTCGCCGCTTTGGCCTTTGTTTGAGATGGTGTCTAAGGCAGTCGCTCATTATGAAGCGATGGAATATCCTGAAACAATCAATGAGTTAGAAAAACATTGCGGCCCTTTACCAACACTGCGTATTTTAATGGATCAATACCACCAAAATTTGTCTGATTTCCCTGAAATTGGTAATCAGGCGGTCGTATCCGAGGTTTTAAATGGCAAACGCGAGTTAAGTTTGGAACAAATACAAAAACTGGCCAAACGATTTGATCTGCCGATTTCAATATTTATAGATTAAATCAATGGGGCCAGACTTGATTGATTTACGTTTGGCTTAGCTTAAGAGACGCTGCCGAAAATAATATGCACAATCGATTCCAAGTTTTTGGCAAAAACAATTGTCGTGGCTGTTGTATAAGTGATTGGTTGCCATGTCCCTAACATAACCTTTAAAAACTCACTATGGAAAAATATCACCAATCAAATAGATACGTGTTACAAGTGCCGGTAAATTACCAGAAACCAGAAGAAACGCTAAGCGAATCACATTTAGTGAATGTGAGAAAAGCGTTACAAATCATTTTGGAAAATCACCCCGACGTTTTTGTCGCCAATTCCCCCGAAGAAGCACTACAAAAACTTGGATTTCATTTTCCAGAAAAAAAACAAAAAGGAGAAAAGAAGCCAAAAGGAAAATGGGCTGCAGTTGCAGAACAGTTGTCAACCCAACACACTTTAAGCCCCGAAGCCGGAAAAATCTTAGAGGAAGAGGGAAAAAAATTCCGAGAAGGGTTTGTTTTAGGAGATTATTTTGATAACCAAGAAAAATGATAAAAAAAATATTTATTAGATACATGCGCTCTTAATGCTTTAAAGAAGCCTTATGCGGATGGTCACATTCAACATGTCAGAAAATTGAGTTCATTGGATGATGACGATAAAATATGTGCTTCTATATTGAGCATTTATGAGTTGGAATATGGCGCGAGTCATACACCCAATTTGCAATTAGCCAATGAAACAAGACAAGCCATTCAATCTATACGAGACAGATTTGAAATTATTTCAATACCTTTAGGCGGTGGTGAAATTTTCGGTGCATTCAAAGAATTGTATAAAGAATGGGAATCATCGACTTGAAATAAAAAGAGACTTGGAACTAAAGCAATTATCAAACACAATGTCGATCTGATTATTGCTACCACTGCTTTAATAGAAGGTGCTATTTTAGTCACCAACGATACAATAGCACCCATTCTACAAGAAATTTGTAGTCAATTTCGTTATGAAGACTGGACAAAGTAACGCGGGCAAAATGGGGGCATACCTGATTGATTTATGATACTTCCCTGTTTTTCTATTCCCATTCAACGCGTTGGCTTAGCTTAAAAATAGGATACAGACGACATTTCCTTTTGTGTAATGAAAAAGCCCCTTGGCTTCTAAGCTTTGGGGCTTTTTTTATGCCTCAAACCAACCGAATAAAATGGGCAATCATCAACGACTCACCCTTCGGCTCTTTTGGCTTTTTCTCATAAACTTGCACCCCCAGCTCCAACAACTCAAAACCTCCCTCAAATTCTGGCCCCAATAGACCACTTATCGCAGCCACCCAAGCCGTTTAGCAAGTTTATTCAAATCAGCTTGAGTGGGTTTTGACATAAAATTAATGATAAGGGATAAGGGATAAAGATTTGTTATTAAAAAACAATCAATCCGTCAAATCCGTAAAGAAGTTGTACTTCCTACTTGCGCTCGTTCCAAACGCTCAATATATTTACACGTTTCATCCAAAGCCTTTCTTAAATCCGCATTCTCACCACGCTGCCTCTCCTACCATGCCCGTTATGCAAGCCATGCCATAAACCATAAATAGCAACCTATTGATATATAAGTTATCGTGTATGATAATTCCTTCAAAACATTGACATAAAATTGCACCTACGCAATTGCAATGGGCACAAAACCTTTTGGAAATTTTCTTGGGAAAATGCGAAAAAATCAGGCGGGGCATCGCAAAGGCAACACAAAAACATCAAAGTAACTTTGGTGAAAACATTGAGGTAAATTTTGGGCATAAAGTTGATACTAAAGCCAATAAATACCGGGTTTTACGGTTTTTTGTCAACTGCAAAATCGGGGCTGTGCAATTGCTTTTTCGGTGGATACCAAATATGATACTGGCTTTTGACTCTGGGGCATTCAAAACGCGCTTGATGACTTTTTATGTATGCTCAAATTTATGCAGACAAAATAATAGGTAAAAAAATGGTTAATGTTCACGATATCGCAAAATACTTTCTCCTAAAAGGAGATAATGAAGAAGAAAGCGGCATTTGTAATTTGAAACTGCAAAAATTGCTTTATTATGCTCAAGGTTTTTACTTAGCCTTATTTGAACTGCCTTTATTTGAGTCTAAAATTGAGGCATGGAGACATGGTCCCGTTTGTCCAGAGGTCTATCATAAGTATAAAAATCATGGCGGAAATCTTATTTCAGCACCGAAGAACTTTGAGCCAAGCTCGCTTTTTAGCCAATCGCTGATAGAGTTTTTAGATGAAGTGTATGAGGTTTTTGGTCAATTTAGTGCTTGGAAGCTAAGAAATCTGACTCATGACGAACCACCGTGGGTAAACAACGAAATCAATGCAAACGAAATTTCGGTGGCTGAAATGGCCGATTATTTTAAAACACGGGTTAAGTAAATGCCTAAGAAAAAGAGCATACCACAACCTAATGAAAATGAAGGAAAAAGACTTTCCAAGATTGAGCCGGTTGATTATGACAGCAAGCCCCCCATTTTTTCATTAGAAAGACTTATGCCTGGTTATTATTGTTTTTCTAATCTTGAGCAGAAAGATAAGGCAGCTTTTGCTGAGTCGATCTTTAAAAGAAGAAATATTCCGTGGAAAGAGATAAAAAACTTACCTCGTCATGGACTTGGGATAGAAAAAATTTCCAAATCAAGTATAAAAACAGCACTTCCTAAAAATATTACTGAAGATTTTAACTATTTTCTGGCTTTTCGATTCAGCGGCAAAAAGCCAATGGTTGGCTATCGTATTCATGAAATATTTTATGTACTTTGGTTCGATCACGATTTCACACTTTATGAACACTAACTAATCCTTTTTTATAGAAATAATCCTTGGGCACTGGAGTCATTGAATGGAAAAGCTCAATTATCGTGGCATTTATCAAAGTAACTCATTGAGTTGAATCAATCCCATTGAACGACTCCAGTGCCCATTACCCATTTATCCTATCCCATTGAATAACCACGGTGCCCATAAGCCTAATCTATAAATATTGAAATCGGCAGATCAAATCGTTTTGCAAGTTTTTGTATTTGTTCCAAACTTTAAACACTCACGCAAACTCGCCTCACCCAACTCATAAACCAGAAATCGTGCACCTTGCTCCGTTAAGATAAAGTCCAAACTAAAGTTTGGACTCCTAAAAGACGACCATTGAAGCAAATGTGCCGGTTGACTCCAATAGGCTATCAAGGAATGGGGTTGTCCCGACTTAACTCAAAAATATCAACGACGCTGTTGACATTGACGGTGTAAATACCGGCCGACAGGCCTACAACATTAAGGGGAATAACCCCTTCAAATGGTTTCATGACTTTGGTACAAACCTTACCAGTTTGACGGGCAGTTATAATTTTAACCCTCAAAGTGTCGCCGACTTTATCCTCAGTGATTTGATCAATTGTCGTACAATCATCTGGTAAACTACCTCTAGCGATAACGTTAACTTGTACCGGAAAATATTCAGGCATGATAATTTCAATACTTTCAAGCGCAGCTTCATTGGAAAGAGATTTTTCCATTTGAGGCGAAAACACCCATTTTTTGTCAACCGGTACCTCGTTCGGAAGTTTTTTTCCCATTTGAGGGGAAACCACTAAATTGTTTTCCAAATCCGTCGTGGGTGATGAACTCTGTTGATTACTTGATGAACAAGACAAAACTAACAATATCAGTAAAATCAAAATACTAGCCTTAACCTGATAACGAGTCAGGTAACACATATTATCTTTATTTATAAAAACCATGATTGCTCTCTTTTACACACATTTTGAAATCCCACTCCCCCCCGACAAGTGGCAAACTTACCTGAGCCAATTACCCGAAAACCTCCAACAAAAAATTAACCGCTTTAGAAGATGGCAAGATCAACATGCCTCATTATTTGGCAAATTACTTTTGCTTAAGGCTTTGTCTAAAGCGGGTTATCCTACCGATTGTCTTAATCGACTGCAATATGAGCCTAAATATAAGAGGCCCTTTATTGACAATACCGGTGATTTTAATATTTCACACTCAGGCGAGTACGTTGTTTGTGCTTTTTCTCATCAAGGGCGGATAGGAATAGATATTGAAAGAATAAGAACAACTCTCAAGGTGTCCAATTTCCAAGACTACATGACTCCCAAACAATGGACGGACATCACAACGCCACAGATATCTTCTGAAAAATTTTTCGATTACTGGACTATTAAGGAAAGTGTGATTAAAGTTGATGGGCGCGGATTATCCATTCCTTTGCAAGACATTCATACCGACGGGCATAAAGCCACGCTCCATGATGCCGTTTGGTTTCTAACAAAACTAGAAATTGATCCAAACTATGTTTGCCACCTTGCCACAAATTGGGAAAATCCGGCGATTGATTTGATAAAACTTGACTTTTTTTGAAATAGGAATGGGTAATAGGTAATAAAGATTTATCCTAAAGTTTGTATACACACCTCAGGGCACTTCGTTCCCCAGAGTTACACCGAGTTAAATTTAATTTTTAATTAAAATTCAAATACTTATTTTCTCCAAATTAAAAAAGCTCAATTTATGGCGGTGGTAAGTATAATGAAGACGCTGCGAGCCGTGGATTTTGATTCGTCTCTGTCCGCTGGGAACGATTGTAAAGAAGTTCCAGCCCACGTCCCGTCATGGGGGAATGATTCCTGAGCTTGCATCGGTACGTGTTTGCTGCCAGCCAGAGCCCAACAGCAGTGAAACCCTGAGCTTCGAGCCAATGTTTATTACCGCCAATTTTGTAACTCGTAGCGAAGTGACACTATTTGCGAATGCGAGGAATCAGGGTATTCAAGATTTCTCCGTACAAAAAAATGACAAGTGTCCCACCTTAAGTTGAAAACCCAATTTGAATTCTTTTGATTTCTCCCATTACCCGTTACCTATTACCCATTCCCTTTGAGAGACATGAAATGAGAATACCAAGCATTGATCTAAATCGCCGCGATTTTTTACTTAATGCACTGGCAACCCCGGCAACCGGCTTGGCTTTGCCAAATCAAGTTTGGGCAAAAAATGTGCTTGATGATGAGTCTGAAATCTTACAAATAGGCTATTTGCCCATTGCCGATGCCACCGCGTTATTAGTTGCTCATGCCTACGGCTATTTTGAACAAGAAGGCTTAAAAGTTGCACCGCCCACAAGGGTATCAAGTTGGGCACAGTTAGTCCGGTACTTTTTTATAGGTCAATTTAACCTAGTACATTTCCTCAAACCTATTCCTATTTGGTTACGCTACAATCATAAAATCCCGGTTAAAATCATGGCATGGGCGCATATTAATGGTTCCGCCATTGTGGTTGGAAAACATACGCATATTCAATCATTTAGCGATTTAGCCGGCAAACAGATTGCCGTACCTCATTGGTACTCTGTGCATAATATTTTGTTGCAACTAGCATTGCGACATGTCTTGCTTAAACCGGTACTTAAGCATAAAGATGAGCCATTAGCCAAAGATGAAGTCAATTTACGCTTGCTACCCCCGCCGGTGATGCCTGATGCCTTAATGGCAAGAACGATTGATGCTTATATTGTTGCTGAGCCGCTTAATGCGAAAGGTGAATGGGTGGCAGGCGCGAGAATGTTGCGTTTTACCGGTGATATTTGGAAAAACCATCCTTGTTGTGTGGTTTGCATGAATGAAAACACCGTGAAAGCGAAACCTTTGTTTACGCAAAAAGTGATAAATGCGATTGTCAGAGCGCAAGTGTATGCCCAACAAAATAAAGAAGAAGTGGCTCACACGCTGTCACAAGAAGGTAAAAACTATATTCCGGTTTCAGCTCAAGTACTTAAACACGCTATGCTCAGTTACGATACCCGAACTTATACGGGGGCTATTTTACATCAAGCGGCATGGGGCAATGGGCGTATTGACTTTTCACCATGGCCTTACCCTTCTGCGACTCGTTTTCTAGTAAAGGCGATGAAGCAAACTTTGGTAACAAGTAATACCACATTTTTGAAAGGGCTTGATCCTGAATTTGTGGTTAAAGATTTAGTGGATTATCATTTTGTAAAAGTGGCTATGGAAAAATATCTGGGTTGGGAAACAGCACCGGGGGTGGATGTCAATAATCCTTTTGGGCGGGAAGAAATCATCTCTATTTAAGGGAGGATGGGGGTATAAGGTAAACCTGAACGAAAAAAACCACTGCACAATAACTGTCCCCACACGGCTTTTCTGTTATTATACACACAGAAGGCACCTCGTTCCCCAGAAGGGCACCGAAAAAAAAGGTGTTTTTTATATATAAACGGCGAAAACTGAAGAAAAAAAGCTCAATCAATTTTATTTAAGTGGTTAAGTATATGTTGTTGTTAGAGCCTCAAAAAAACGGATAATGGCTAATAGGTAATCATGGCAATACCATGAGGAATAAGTGAATTTTAGGTTTTTTGGTAATGGCTTTTCATACCCTTAAATTTACATGTATAGTAAAGCTATTACCTATTACCCATTACCCGTTTTACAATTCCCTCATTATTTGAATAGACTTGTCCGTCATTTTTTAACCAAATAAAAACAATTAGTAAAACTCATCAAAGCCTTATTTTCGGACAACTCTAATATTAATGTTAAGGATAGGGTAGATTTTGAGCCAAACCTATCTGTGCATTGAAACACCTGTATAATACACACAATTTTAGAACTATATAACGCCTGAAGCTTGTGGCAGTTGCTTTAGCGACTTAAAAAGCCTTGTGGAGAAGTCAACTATGTCAGCACAAAAATACCGTTTGGTAACACGGAGTGATTTTGACGGATTGGTTTGCGCGGTGTTATTAAAAGAGCTGGATTTGATTGAGAACATTAAATTTGCCCACCCTAGGGATGTGCAATTAGGGATAGTTCCGATTGATGCCAATGATATTACCACCAATTTGCCGTATTCTCCGGGCGCTCATCTCGTCTTTGACCATCACAAAAGTGAAACCTACAGAATTTTAGAAAAAGAACGCCCTGACAATTACATTCTTGACCCCAATGCCCCATCAGCCGCTCGTGTGGTTTACAATTATTATGGTGGCAAGGATGCGTTCCCCAAAATCAGCGAGGAAATGATTATTGCGGTGGACAAGGCCGATTCTGCTCAATTTACTCGTGAAGAAATTTTGGCACCCCAAAATTGGGTGCTGCTCAACTATCTGATGGATCCCCGTACTGGCTTAGGGCGTTTTAAACATTTTCGTATTTCTAATTATGATTTGATGATGGTGCTGATTGATTACTGCAAAAAACACACCATTGATGAAATTTTAGAATTGCCCGATGTCAAAGAGCGTATTGACTTGTATTTTGAACACCAAAAAGCTTCAATGGAACAGATTGAAAAATGCACCAATGTGTACAAAAATTTGGTGGTGCTAGATTTGCGTAATGAAGAAGAAATCTTTACAACTAATCGTTTCGTCATTTACGCACTGTATCCAGAGTGCAATATTTCCATTCACGTTTTGTGGGGATTGCAAAAACAAAACACCGTGTTGGCAGTGGGCAAATCGATTGTTGAGCGTTCTTCCCAAATCAACATTGGTAAATTGATGTTGGAATATGGTGGCGGTGGGCATGAAGGCGCGGGGACTTGTCAAGTGCCCAACGATGATGCTGAGCAAATTTTGCAAGAACTTATTGATAGAATTACCGAGGGATAATTGGTTATTGGTGATTAGTCATTATGGCTTTCAACTATCAGTTTGACCATTTTAACGGGTACCCCAAAAGGGATGTATGGGTTTGATAAATTGTTCTTTGGTAAAAACTTTCGAGGTTTACCAAACCTCGAAGGTTTGACACAAAACTTTTCCAAGTATTAATACCCTCAAAGCGAGTACCCCAAAAAAAAGTGGCGGATTGGATAGTCGTGATGTTGATAATATCTAGCTACCATCTGAGGTTTGGAAGTTTTTCAGGTAGTCTCTACAAACCCATGGGGTTATTAAAAATCAATGGATTATATGGATGTGTGTTGTTCATTAGACTTGTCCCTAAATAAACGTAAATCATTGAAAACATTAGATATTAATAATTAATAAAATCAACGACTTAGCTTATTAAGGGACAAATATATTTTAAAGATCAGAATGACGGATTTTACGGATGAGGCATTAATCCTTAACTGATTGAGCTTCTTGCAAAACGTTCCCCAGGTTTTACCTGGGGCTATTCAAATTCAACCCCTACGGGGTTGCACCGGGTTTCACCAGGAGGATCGACAATCAACCCATCCTGCGGGGTTGCCCCTGGTTTCACCTGTGGCTATTTATTTTTAAACTCTCAACCCCGTAGGGGTTGAATTTGAATAGCCCCAGGTGTCAACCTGGGGTTTTGCAAGAGGCTCTGATTGAGAAACTTATTTATTGATTGTGAAATGTGCGTCATCTGCGTTTCGAGCTATTTTTCGCTATGGCAGGTTTCTCAACCATTTGCACCGGTTACCCACGTCCTTTCCCCTAGCATTACGATACCGGCTCCAGAAAATTTGTTTTCGGTAAAAACCTTATAAGGAAGGCATAGCGAAGCAGTTTGGCACCAAATTTTTTTTGGCAACTATACCAATTTCCAATTCGATACCAAAATTTTGTGTACAAAAACTTTGGCATCGAACCGACTATTTTTGTGCATAAAAAACTTGAAATTAGAAACCAAAATTACCGGGGGCTGTATGAAGGCTCGATCTTTAAGTTCAACGCCTTGGCAATATACTCCCAAGGCACCAATTTAAAGTTTTGGTTTTCTTCCGGATCAATATTCTTACCATCTTGAGCGACAAAAACACCATAAGGAAAAGCCTCGCCTAACGACACATTCACCACATCAATGCCATCCGTGTCATAAACGTTGTCGATATTTAATGTTTCATCAGCAACAATTTGAAATTTACCAAGATATTCATTATCGCCAGCGCGATTGTAAACTGTATAAGTATTATTACCCTGATTAGAGGCAATCAAATAACCCTCAGTTTCACTCGCATAATAGATTGCCAATCCTTCCACTTCTGGGGTTATATTGCCGTTTTTGTCAGTCGTATCAATAAGATAGCCAGCAGAACCACCATCTGGCTCCGCACTGAATTTCCAGATACCAACCCGTTCTTCCCCAAGATAAAAATGAGCTAGCGCATCATCTGCCACACAGCCTTCGACTTGCGAATTGACTTCAAAACTGCGTACACGGGTGGCATCGGCCAGCCCACTACCATTATCAAAGATTTCCCATTGCTCAACGGCTCCACTTTTGTCATTGATAAACACATAGTATTTGTCATATAACTTACTGTGGTACATGCACAGACCATAAGCAGCGTGTTTGAGCCCAATTCGAATAGTGCGGGCTGCGACATTCTCTAACATGCGAGAACCCGGATTGATTTTATAAAGGGCAATGCTATCGTTGCTGCGATTACTGGCTGCCACTATGGTAACGTTTTCACCGCCAAGGGAAAAATTATACTTAAGGTCAACATTATTCATATTACCATCAGCCAAATACTGGACTTCTTGGCCGGCTAAATCATAAACCCCAAGTCCTCCCTGTTTTTGCGTACCAAGGATGGTGCTTTTAGCCGGATCAAGCGGATGAACCCAGATGGCCGGATCGTCAGCCGCATCACCACTGGCGGGAACCGGTTTAGTTTCCACCGTTGCGGACACTTTTTTTAGCGCTGTTTTGTCAATATCGGCTGCAACCATGCGAAAACGTAGTGGCTCTGTTTGGGGTGTTACCAATTCAAATTGTACGTTTTGGTAGGTTTCATCTCCTATTGTGAGAGCTGGGAGATAGAGAATTTTTTTATTAGGATCATAGTAACTGAAGGAACCACTAATCGATGTGATACTGTCAAGCTCTAGGACGAGTTCACTACTTTCGATCTGGCGCAGTGTCGCTGAAAATGTCGAGTTTTCGGGTATCACAATCACTTGGGGCAAATTTAAAATACCTTGTTTGCTATCCAAACTGGGTGGCGATTGTTGTGCCCTTATTCTCGTTGCTACCCCCGTAAGGACAATCACTAGACTAAAAATTAAGAAAGCTCTCATTTTAAAAATACTCCATAATGGTATACACACAGAGGGCACAGAGTTGACACAGAGGAACACAGAGAAAAAATGCTTTTTTTATTGTTTGGGTTTATCAAAAAGTCAAATTTGTTCCCTTGCTCAGTATAAATAATACCTTCGCCAAAACGAATGGGTTATTAAGATAATTAATTTCAGTCAGTTATAAGTGAAGTACTGAATCTGCTATGGTTTAACGTCAAAATAATTTTTTATTAGAATATAATCATCATTGATTGTTTTTTTATTCGCTATCAGCAAAATTGCGAAGGTTCAGCACTGCCGCTATAGTTTGTAAGAATAATAATTTAAGAATGAAACCGTAAAGCGTTTTTTCAAGCTTTACGGTTTTGCCCTAAATATTTTTCTGAACGTCTATAATTGAGCTTTGGGTTAGTCATCAGGAATTGGTAATCGATATAAACACATTATCCAATCTTTGCCCCAGTTGGAGCGAAACTGTCAACTTTTGCGTAGAACCATGACATGCTCAAATCAAAGGTTCAAGATATGACGGTGCGAAATTTGGCGTGAACTTTTCAATTTAATCCCCCAATAGCCTTTTTTAGGGGGGTAAGACGATTCAAGGTTCCTTTTTTTCGGAATGACTGAACAAATACTAGAACTTTGAACGCCTAAAAAAATTTTACCTGCAAAAACCCACCAAAACACCTAAAAAAGTTAAACAGAAAAACATGGTGGGTGGGCTGTGTGTAATTCACCTGGGCGCGTTCCTATTTTCCGGGTAATCAATGTAACTCATTGATTTTACTAGGTGCCTTATGGGCACTTAAAATAAAGTCTTTTATAATCAATACTTCGGACAGTTTTTTATGCCTTTCGGTGAAGTGTTCATCGTTCCAACCTATTCAAGGTGAATAAAATCGCCAAGACTTTCCTTTTGACTAAGGAACGTGCATAAAATAACTTAGGAAACGTAAGGGTTGGAGCAACGGATTACCCCTTTGAGACTTCATATCATGTAGGGGCAATCCTTTCTCGGAATCCGTTTTTCTAGAAAAACTTTTGCCTCGAATATGGTTGCCCTAGTTGTATTATGCACGTTCCTAAGTTGTATTTAATTGTTCCATAATAAAATCGCGAAGAGTTTATGTAACTTAAGGAACATGAACTTAAAAAGCTGGACCATTGTTATAAATCAATGAATTATAAAAATGCACCGTTTTTTGGGAATGTACCCAATTCACCTTTGTTTTCATCTGGATTAGCAATGCGGCATTGGTACCCTACAAACCGCACAAACCGCACAGTTCAACAAATTTTAGAACGGTATTGGACGCAATATTCTTGTTAACCACGATACTCTATGATCAATTCTGTCATTTTACTTATTCTGCTCGGCATTGTGGCATGGTTTTGGTTTGATACGCAACGCAGTCAGGAAATTGCCAAAGCGATTTGCAAGCAAACGTGTGGACAGTTACATCTGCAATTATTAGATGACACGATTGCCTTGATGCGGGTGCGTTTAAAGCGCAATAGTCGTGGCAGGTTCAGTGTGCAAAGAACTTATCAATTTGAATTTTATGAACAAGGTAGCAACCGTCAGCAAGGGACCGTGATTATGCGTGGCATCACCTTAGAACTGTTAGAGATGCCAGGCCATATGAACCGGATTATTTCACCCGCCTAAGCACTGGTTTGGAACGGCGAGGGGGGGGGGGAGGCGAAGGTTCCGGCGAAGTTTCATCAGCTTCTTCATGTTGAAAAAACATCCCCTTGCCATTTTCTTTGGCATAAACTGCCATGATAGCCGCAGGTGGGACAAACACCGAAAAAGCACTGCCCGAAAATCGGGCACTGAAACTCACCCAATCATTATCTAATGTCAAACCCTGTACCGCCGTTGGTGAAATATTCAGGATAATTTGACCATTTTCGACATAATGACGAGGTACTTCGGCCTGTTCATGCTCAGCATCCACTAATAAATAAGGGGTAAATCCATTATCAACAATCCAATCATACAGGGCACGCAGTAAGTAAGGCCGCATTGAAGTCATGCACGCATCTCCCGTTCAATTTTGGTTAAGCTAGTTTGAAAGGCATCGCGATTGAATAAACGATCAGCGTAACTAAGCACAGGTTTCGCTTGCCGGGGCAATTCAATCGAGAATATTGGCAAACGCCACAATAAAGATCCAAGGTAGCAATCCATTAGTGAGTATTCGTCAGACATAAAATAGGATGTTTGTGCAAAGATAGGGGCTAACGAAGTCAAATTTTCTCGCATTTTTCGCCGGGCTGTCGCTGCTTTTCTTTTGTTGCTACCCCGTTGTAACACCTGAGCGTGGCTGTACAAATCACGTTGGACACGATAACGACAGAGGCGATTATTGGCACGAGAGACGGGATCGACAGGCATTAATGGCGGATGGGGAAAGCGTTCATCTAAATACTCAATGATAATTTGTGCTTCATACAAAACGACCTCACGATCAACAAAAGTGAGACTTTCATTATAAGGATTTAAGTTTGGTAAATCTTCTGGTTGGTTCTGGAAATTAATGATTTGGCATTCTAAGTGAATGTCTTTTTCTGCTAATACCAAGCGCACACAATGATTTTCTGGGCAAATCCCGTCTGAATAAAGTGTCATCATCAGTTATCAGTTATTAGTTATCAGTTCCTGAATAAAGTTTTTTGTGCACAAAAAACGTTAGCCTGGAAATCAGTTCGCCGCGAAAGTTTTTGTTCCGTAAAATCTGGAGCAAAGAAATCAGTTATCAGTTCTAGGCTAAAGTTGTTTGTGCACAAAAAACTTTAGCCTAAAAATCAGTTTTTAATTATCAGTGTGAGTTTATTGGACTACAGCAATTCCTGAACTCTATATATTCCTGAACAACTGATTGATAAGCACTGATTTCTAGGCTAAAGTTTCCTGTGCACAAAAAAAACTTTAGCCTGGAACTGATAACTATTCACTGATTAGGTAACTCCAAAAAATTAACATACCAGAATAACCAAATCACTTTTATCAACCCCGAAGGGGTTGAATGTGAATAGCCCTAGTACATCGTCAATGTTGTTTTGATGGGTAAAATTCGTGTTGTTGGGTTTCGCTACACTCTACACAACCTACATAACCCCTCAAAACAACCTTGACAGTGTACTAGTACATCGTCAATGTTGTTTTGATGGGTAAAATTCGTGTTGTTGGGTTTCGCTACACTCTACACAACCTACATAACCCCTCAAAACAACCTTGACAGTGTACTAGGTGCAACCTAGGGGAAAAATAAAACCTCCCGCTGGTATATTATTATTTGGGAGTTGCCTTAGTGGATATCCCGCCAATATTCTTTCTTCAAGGCATAGGCAAATCCCAAGAAGATGAAGAGAAAGACTATCACTTTCCACCCCAAATTGTGCCGTTCCAGTTTGGCAGGCTCACCAATATATTCAAGGAAGTTGACCAAATCACGCATTTCCTGTTTATATTGTTCGGCTTTTGCCTTGTCAGCCTCATTTACCAAAACCAGTTTTGTCTTTTCGTGCCCTTGTTCATCCGTAGAGTGAACCAATTTTTGCCAACCTTGCCGTTCCCACAACACATGAGGCATTCCAACATCCTTAAACACAAGGTTATTGACACCCCACGGGCGCGAATCATCTAAGTAAAAGGTTAGCAAATAGGTGTATAACCAATCGGTACCACGAGCACGGGCAATCACACTCAAATCAGGTGGTGTTACACCAAACCATTTTTCCGCATCATCTTTGTCCATTGCAATGGTCATGGTTTCACCGACTTTTTCGGCACTGAACATCAGGTTTGTGTTCAACTCTTCATCGTTCAGCCCCAAGTCTTTGCCAATGCGTTCAAAGCGAACATATTTTGCTGAATGACAACCCATGCAGTAATTAACCAACAATTTAGCACCCACTTGTAATGAGGCTTTGTCAGCAATGTCATTGTTGGCTGAAAGCAATTCAACGCCCCCAGATGCGAAAGCCATACTGGGTAATAATAAGGTTAAAACTAGAATCGTTCGTCTCATTAAGTCACCCTTTCTGGTACAGGTTTGGTTTGATCTATCTTGGAATACCACGGCATTAACAAGAAAAATGCAAAGTAGATGACGGAAAATAGTTGTGATAATAAAGTCCCAATTTTCGTGGGTGCTTGCATCCCCAAGTAGCACAACCCAAAAAAGCTGATGACGAATAAGAACAACGCCAATTTGAAAATCCACCCTTTATAACGAATGGATTTAACCGGACTACGATCCAGCCACGGCAGAAAGAACAAGACACCAATGGAGGCCCCCATCGCTATGACACCCATTAATTTATCAGGGACGGCACGCAAAATGGCATAAAACGGTGTGAAGTACCACAATGGCGCAATATGCTCCGGGGTTTTCATCGGATCAGCCGGGAAAAAGTTGTTGCCTTCAAGGAAATATCCATCCATTTCTGGGGCATAGAATATCACCCAAGAAAAGATAATCAGAAAAACAGCAACACCGACAATATCCTTCACCGTGTAATAGGGATGAAAGGGAATGCCATCTTTCGGGATACCCGTTTTTGGATCCTTGTTTTTCTTGATTTCAATACCATCGGGATTGTTAGAGCCGACTTCATGCAAGGCAAGAATATGCGCGGCTGCTAAAGCGAGCAAGATAAGCGGTACCAAAACCACATGGTAAACAAAAAAACGGTTTAAAGTGGCATCGGCAATCACATAATCACCGCGTATCCACACCGCTAAATCCTCACCAATGACGGGAATAGCACCAAATAGGGAAATAATGACTTGTGCGCCCCAGTAAGACATTTGCCCCCAAGGTAACAAATAGCCTAAAAAGGATTCAGCCATCAGGGCTAAATAAATAAACATGCCGATAATCCAGAGGAGTTCACGCGGTTTTCTATAAGAACCGTACATTAACGCTCTGAACATGTGCAGGTAAACCACGATAAAAAAGAACGAGGCCCCGGTTGAGTGCATATAGCGGATTAACCAACCATAGTCAACATCACGCATGATGTATTCGACGGTTCCAAACGCCAATTCGGCATCGGGTTTATAATTCACCGCCAGAAAAATGCCAGTGAGTATTTGCAATACCAGCATCATCAACGCCAACGAACCAAAGTAATACCAAAAATTAAAATTCTTCGGTGCGTAATAGTGCGCCAGATGCTCGTTCCACATTTTGGTTAAGGGAAAACGGGTATCTACCCATTCCAAACTGGCTGTCAGTATTTTATTCATTAGGTCACTCCTTCTTGAGGATCGACACCCACCAAAATACGGGTATCACTCAGGTAAGCATGGGGAGGAACTACCAGATTGGTCGGTGCCGGTACGCCTAGAAACACCCGCCCCGCTAAGTCAAAGAATGAACCATGGCACGGACAGAAAAAACCCCCTTTCCAATCACTACCCAAATCATGTGAATCTTTTTCTTTGACATAACTTGGCGAACAGCCTAAGTGTGTGCAAATGCCTATGACCACAAAATATTCAGGTTTAATGGAGCGGGCTGGATTTTGGGCATAACTTGGTTGCTGATCAACCTGTGAATCAGGATCACGCAATTTGGCCATCAACGTGGATAACTTCAAATCATCCAGATTTTTTTTGGTGCGCCTGACGACCCAAACCGGTTTACCGCGCCATTCATGGGTCACTTTTTGACCATACTCCAATTTACTAATATCAACTTCAATGGGCGCGCCGGCTGCCTGCGTTTTAGCACTCGGTTGCATAGACATGATAAAGGGCACCGACGCAAAGCCAGCCCCTATACCACCCACAACGGTTGTCGCCGTCACCAAAAAACGGCGTTTACTTTTATCTATGCCTTCCGTCATGTTCACAGTCCCAGCATTAGTGATGCCTTCGGTACTCATCTGAGTCATAATCTCCTTTTATTATAGATGGATTAAGTCAAGGTTTAGGATAACAAATTCCAACATAATTTTATTATAACACTCATTAATAAGTATTTTGGCAAAGATTTATTTTTGATGGAAAAACCGACTTTTCCTATTACTCGATGTTCAAGTTAGAATTTGTCAATAACGTGAGTTCGACTTTAATATCAATAACTTAAAAAAGTTGGGGTATATCAATAAGTTATCAACAAATTAGCCAATTTTCTCCTTGCGGATTTTGCCCTGTCATTCTTGATACATTTTGTGAACAAATCCTGGTTTTGAACAAATCGTTTTTTAATTAAAATACCCATTTCAATTAAATCAATGGGTTACGTTAAATCGGTATAAACTCCACAAATTGGCGGTTTCAGGCAAACGCAGGAATGATAATGTTCTTGAATAGCGAATAAGCCAATCCCATCATTATGGTATTTTACTTTATAACTCGACTATCAAGTTTTTGACGCTATTTAGCTTTGCAGCAATCACTTCCGGCAAGTGTTCAGACATGCAACTCACTGATTTTTAATTAAATGATAAATAATATTTAATTATAATATTTAATTGTAATTTTTAATTTTATTTAATTTTAAATCAATAAGTTACAAAAAACTTGATAGTCGAGTATAAGTGTTTGTAACTACTCAGCACCGAAGTGTGCGAATTATTATAGCCCGGGGCAACGCCCCAGGTGCAGGTGTTTATGATTTAAAGCCCTTTTTGGGCTTTTAGAAATTTTAAATCGCCCCGAAAGGGCTTGTTCGTTGTTATTTTGGTTCCTAGGGCGCGGCCCTGGGCTTTAATAAAGATTATAGCCTGGGGCAACGCCCCAGGTGCAGGTGTTTATGATTTAAAGCCCTTTCTGGGTTTTTAGAAATTTTAAATCGCCCCGAAAGGGCTTGTTCGTTGTTATTCTGGTTTTTAGGGCGCAGTTTTGGGCTTTAATAAAGTGCCCTTTCAGGGCTGAGTAGTTACAAGTGTTTTATTTAAAATTATTTTTTATAAGTGCTTGCAGTTTCATAAAAGCATTTGTCAAAGCCAGAAGCCATTAGATTTTAAATTGTTCGCTATTCGCGATTTAACTTTGATATGACCTGTTTATTAAGTGTAATGGTCAAATTGATGTTGAACACACACAGTTAGGTATTATTATTGCCACATTGCTAATCCACCAAATGGTGGATGACGCGCTACTAATTGGCCCTTACCAATACACTGTTCAAACCGATTCAATATCATCTTGACCATTACAGAATTGTTCATTAAGATTCATTAAGAATTGGGAATTGCCGGCTAAAAGACAACTCTAAAAATCATTAATACCTGCACCGCTTTTTAGGGGCTACCAAAAATATACACCTCACCCGCTTTTCAGAACGACCATAATTCGCAAATTAAGAATAACAAATTTTTATAACTCTCTGATTTAATCTCTTTAAATTCGCTATTCGTTATTCGCCATTTTTGATGAGTTTTGCAAGAGGCTCTATTGATAACCTATTGAACTTGAAGCTTTCATCCGTGTATACGCAGATGATTATCAATTCAATGAGTTATGGTGATAAAAATTTTTGGATCGCGATGTATTTAAAACGGCATCTACCAATTATCAAAGGATTATGAGAATATTAGTCCGTCAAGATTATAATAAAACTGGGTAAAGTGGGTATGTTTCAAATTAAAAAAATTGCTAAATCTGCTAAAATTAAAACTTTTAAAGTGTCCGTGTTTAACCTGGTTAAAATGATGGTAAAGGTGTACGGTGCGCCCTAAAGCACCGTGAAAATCCAATTCAAGAGAATCAAGTTACTTCAATAAACTTTTTCACTGATTTCAAGCACACTCTGTATATATATAGAGTTTATACCAACCCAACGTAACCCATTGATTTAATTTAAATTGAGATTAACCTTTCCAACCCATTGATTTAATTGAGATTAACCTTGACACAAATGTCATAAAATCAAGCACTTAAGATTAAATCAGTCTAATATTTTAGCCCACCCATGAGTTTAGTGAAAACCGCCAAAACGCAGGAAAACGTTTTGGCGGTTAATATTTTCAAAGACTCATGTAAATAAACACAGGTTCAGATCAATGTCACAGATAGGTGAGATACCCAGCCATCGCTATGAAAAACCAGGGTTTGCTGAGTTTTGGCAGTATTTTTTTAACGGACGGGTTTAAGAGTAATTTACATCCAAATGAACCAGTGCCCGTAAATAGGCCTAACTAAATATCAATGACTTACAAACTTTCCTCGTGTTTTCACAATGAAATCGTCAATCTTGATGTTCAAGTTTTTGATGTTATTTCAGTTTTGCGGCAATCAATTTTTGAGTGTTTATATATGCAACTTATTTTTAAGGAAATGAGTTTTTAGGGACCAAAAATTTGAAAATGGTTTACAAAAAAACTTGATCATCAAGTTAATAAGTTTCTGGCAAATGCTTTTATGAAACAGCAATCACTTATTAATAGACTTGCCTAGGCGTTTTTCTGACTTAACGAGCTAACATATTAATTTAATTGGATTTATTATATTTGGTCCTAAAATAAAATTTATTGTAAATCAATGATCTAACTATTAATTCAGACAGACTTATAGAAAAATTTTTTCCTAGCAGTTTGTCGAATAATACCGCTAAATCATTGTTTTATATAACATTGAGTATTTAGGCTTCATAAAAGCGTTAATAATAAATGAATTAGTTAATTAAGCTAACCGGCTGCTAGTAAAAACCTTAGAAAAAAGGCAACGCTATGCGGTAAGGGCAACTAAATCATTTCTGATTGTAACGGATGAAAGGGGAGGGCTTTGATGTGTGAATTGTAAATGATGAATTGTGTTCGCTTTATCAGTTTTTCTAGAAAAACTTCTATAGCGAATTGTGAATTAATTAATTCTTAAATAACTGATTGTTATTTTAAGATAAATCACTTGTCACAGCGGATTATTTACACTTTGGTTTTAATACATTTGACCTATGTACAGGACAAAAACGTGTTCAAGTCGTGATGCTATCGCTTTTTTTTGCGATAGTCTCACTCAAAAAAAAAATCAACTTTTTTCTCTGGGGAACGAAGGAGAACGAAGTGTTTTAAAGTGTGTATACGTCACTTTACCCTTCAAACAACAGAGTTTTTCTGGCACCTTATGATGTCCCCTAAACAAACTCACAACATCCAATGCGTAAGAAGAAAAAACATTCCCACAATCGTCCGGTTGAAACATGGCCGGCTAAGGCTGCCGACTTGTTAGCAAAAGGCCATTATAAAGAAGCTATTGAAGCCTATAAAAACCTATTAAAAAAAGAACAACGTGCAGAATGGCATGCCGCGTTGGCAAAAGCCTATTTATTACGCGCTCAAGCTTTGGCGAACAAAGATGTGTATAAAGAAGCCGCGGTGTTGTGGGAAAATCGGGCTAATCTGTGCGATGATAAAGAACTTATCGAACAATATATTTACTGGCTTATCCGCGCCGGTCGTTATGGCAGGGCTGCAGGCTTGTTAACGGAAACCTCCGAGCATCTGCCCCAGACTATGACACGGCAATTACAGGCCCAGTTTGGCGCATTACTGCTTGGGGGACATCAAGAGGTGGCAGCGGCCGTTCAGGAGGATGCCGTCTTACTTAAACAGTATGCCCTGATGAAGGCCGCATTAAAGGCTTATTATCAAGGAGATGATAAAGCCACCGAAGAATCTCTCAAACAAATTTCCTTCCGCTCTCCCTATCGGGATTTTCGCACCATTCTGAAGGCACTGCTTCTCATGGATTCGGATTCAAGCAGTGCCAGTCAGTTGTTGGAGAAAGTGCCTGAGAATTCACCGTATACCCATTTTGCCCAATTGATACGGATGGCAGGGCAAGACAGCGAAACGTTATTGGCTGAACTATCCAAACTAAGCCGTCACGAACAAGCCTTCATCGCCCACCTAAAGGGATGGAATAAAGCACAACTCAAAGTCATTTCCGCCTTGCAAACTGCTGCTAAACGAGACAACCATAAAGCACTTATGGAAGTTGTTACCGCCCACCGGCAGTCTTTGGGTGATCAGTACTGTCGTCAGTTTTGTCTGGCTTTATTGCCGAGTTATCCAGCAGGTATGAAATTCTATGAACAAGCGTTTGGCTTGCTATCGACATTTGAAAAAAATCGCATTATGGCCCTTAGCCATGAACAACAGAGTAATTCCTTGAGGGCAGAGAAACATTGGCGTTTGTGCGTCGATAGTCTCAAACAATACCGCAAAAAGGAAGACAATGCCCTAAAAGGGGCCTTAATTCTGCGCCATATAGTGGAACTCGTTGAAAAACGGGGTGACGCATTTGATGATGACGATGTGCCAAACGATTTGGCCGAAAGCTTACGCTTAGATCCAGAAGACAAAAAAAGTTATCTTAAATTAATTCAATGGTATAAGCACAACGACGAGCAAAAGAACTATAACCAATGGGTTGAAGAAGCCGTTAAGCAGTTTCCTAAAGAAAGTGAGGTATTATTGATAGCGATGGAAGCGGCAACCGGCCGAAAAGCTTTTAAAAAAGCGGCCGGATTTGCCAAAAATCTGTTAAACGTCGATCCTATTAATGTTAAGGCACGACAAATTGCACGATCTTCCCATATATCCCATGCGCGCAAATTAATAAAAACCAGTAAATATGAATTGGCTCGTAAAGAATTAGAACTAGCCGCACAACTGGAAAAAACGAGCAAGCCAAGTGGTGTGGTTCAAATTAATCAGGCTTTATTAGAATTACAAGCAGAGGGCTTTGTCAAACCCAAAACGAGAAGAAGAAAAGAGCAAAAATCCGCCATCTATGCAACTAAACCCAAAACCACGAGTCAAGTTGTACAAGCTACTGAGTTACTTAGAAAGGGCGTACAATTGGCAGGTGATGGTATGCTTGGGCAGTTTCGGGCGATAGTGGAAAGTAAGAGTCAAAGCCTTGAACCTGCCAACATCTTGTCTTTTTTGCCGGTACTCAAAAAAGACTATCTGCCCACTCAGCAAGAGGTGTTAGAACTGGTTAATCTGATCAACGCTTATTCTGAAGAAGGGCTCACTTTTCTCACTGAAGCGGTGGAACAAGTGAAAGTACCGTTTCAAAATGCCGTGAAACTTGACTTTTCTCAGGATGAGATGCTTAGTGTTTGTCAATGCCTAAAGAAGCAGGAACATAACGGGTTACTGAAAACCTATGCAGAACAGGGCCTCAAACGTTGGGCCGAACATCCGGCCTTTATTTTTTATCAAATCTATAGCAAAGCGAAGGGGACTCGCTGGCATATATCTATGCCGGATATGGATCGTCTTAAAGAAGCCGCTGAGAAAGCAGAACGGCAAGGCGATCAGCGCACTGGAATGATGATTATGGGATTTTTGAATCAGATTGGGGGAGGCATAGTGCCACCATTCTTTAATGTTCCTTCTGATGATGATGATTTTCCGTTTGATTTCCCTTTTGATAATGACGATATTGACAATCTTGAGGAACTGGAAATCGAATTAGAATCCTTAGAAAAAATGGATTTAGAGAACATGAACCCAGCAGAAGTGATTAAGATTATTAATCGCTTGGAAGACATGGGCATAGAAATACCTGATTTTGGTTTTCCCATCCCTCGCTTACCACGTAAGAAGAAACAGAAACGAACAAAACGATGAAAACGCCTTTTGATATTCTTAATGTCACCGAAAACGCAACAGATGAAACCATTAAAAAGGCCTATCTACAGAAAGTGCGACAATATCCGCCGGAGCGAGCACCGGAGCAATTTCAAAGCATTCGTGCCGCTTTTGAAGCAATCAACACACGACACCAACGTTTAAAATACCAATTGTTTCACCATGAACCACCCGGCCTTAATGTCTTGTTAGAACGTTGCCTACAAACGGGCACACCGCAGAGGCCCACAGAAGAGTTATTCACTCAGGCCTTGAGCCAAAGCCTCAATAAAAAGTCCCTTGTTCAATCCCCCCATTGAAAACGAGAGGGAATGCGTAACCTTTAGCTGGAAACCCGTATAAAGCGAAACTTCGTTAAAATATTTATCTAAAAAACCACACAGCAGAAAAATTGAGTTGAAGCTTTAGCTGGAACCCCTTACCACCTATCAGTTTATAAAAAACGTTTTCAACACAGAGAACACAGAGTCCCACAGAGTTTCACAGAGATTTTCGTTGTCATGATGGCTCTGTGTGACTCTGTGTGACTCTGTGAACTCTGTGTAAAAAAAATTACAAACTGATAGGTGCTAAGGCTGGAACCCCTTTTCATGCCTTGACTTCTTTTTTCTGAAATTTGATAACACGCTGAAAATACTATAATGCTTGCTTTGCTATGCTTTGTACCCGTTTAATTGGTAGCCGTGTGCAATATAAAATAAATAATTAAGTACTATGGATGAATCCACCAAAGAAAGACTGATAGCGCAATTCCGCGCTTACTTAGACACTGACACAGTAGACGAAGAAACCCAACAAACTGATTTATTCTCCCTGTTCACCGAATTGGCAGCGTTACGCAATGAAGTCAAACTGGAATCACGCCAAGTGAAAAACGCGTTGGATTTATTCAAGGGAACCTTCGACACACTACAAGCTAGTAATGATCAATTGATCAATGAATTAGAGCATTGCCGTAGTGAGCAAAATCGCCAACTCCGCGAAAACACACGCACTCTTCTGTTAGCCTTTTTGGATGTGTATGATCGCCTAGATGCCGGTATGACAACTCTTAACAGCTACACTTCATCGTCATGGCGACACTTTTGTAAACGGGAAACTCGTCTCATTCGCGGATTGCAAGAAGGACAGGCAATGACACTGCGGCGGCTAGATAAACTGTTAGCCAGTTATGGGGTACACCCTTTGGATGTGTTGAACAAACCACTTGATCCTCACTGTATGCGAGCGGTTGAGGTTGACTCACAACCACAGATGACAAATGGAATAGTGACGGGCGAATTACGCAAAGGCTTTATGTGGAAGGAGGTGGTACTCCGCCCCGCTGAAGTCAAGGTCAATAAAATAATTAACCCTTGATAATACCTTCGCTAATGAAAGCGAATGGCGAATGGCTATGATATTGCAAAAATGTTTATGTAAAAAATCTATGTACAGGACAAAAAAGTGTTCAAGCCGTGATGCTATCGCTTTTTTGGCGATAGTATCACTCAAACCCTCGTGAAAAAGTTTGTGGTAATAGTATCACTCAAACCCTCGTGAAAAAGTTTGTGGTAATAGTATCACTCAAACCCTCGTGAAAAAGTTTGTGGCAATAGTCTCACTCAAACGATAGCGCAGGCGGTTATGGCTTCTTAATTTCGCAAAAGTGAGACATACGCCACAAAAAGCGATAGCATCACAAAATCAATTTAAAATCAATATGTTATAATTTTTGTCCTGTACATAGGTAAAAAATATCACGTTTTAATTGACAATGCGTGACAAGGAAATTTGGAACAGCCAATTTTTAACATTAACTCATTGTTTTTAAATGACTCTTTCATTTATGATCTATTCGCTATTCGCCTTATGTAAACGAATGTATTGAAAAAATTGGCGTTTTTTTGTGACTTAACGTCATTAAGAAATTTTCGCTAAAGGAATTGAGTTATCAGTGAAAGGTATTGAATAAAAACTTGAACATCAAGTGAAACGCTTTTCTACTTTTGAAATCCTCAATTTCTGAACTCTTGAAAACTGAAAAACTAAAGCTAAAGGTCAAGCAACATAATGAATGAAATCATTGTCGGTATCGACTTGGGCACCACAAACTCAGAAATTGCTATCGTAGAAAATGGCTTCGTTACTGTCATTGAAGATACAGGCAGTAAAATCATTCCTTCTTTTGTGGGAATTGGTGAAAATAATGATGTTTTGGTGGGGGAACCTGCCAAAAACCAATATGTGCTATACCCAGAACGCACTGTCAAGTCCATCAAACGCCAGATGGGGGAAGAAACCAAGGTGGAAATGGCCGGGCAAGCCTACACCCCCCAAGAAATTTCCGCCATTATCCTTAAGCACCTTAAGGGTATTGCTGAGGCCTATTTAGGTCAGCCGGTACACAAAGCGGTCATCACCGTTCCCGCCTATTTTTCCGACGCACAACGTCAAGCCACCCGCGAAGCCGGTGAAATCGCTGGGCTTTCAGTCGTCAGGATGATTAATGAACCTACCGCGGCGGCCCTGTCTTATGAGGCCGAACAGAAAGCGCGTAAACGCATTTTGGTGTACGACTTGGGGGGCGGTACTTTTGATGTGTCGGTGGTTAGCATTGAAGATGATGTGGTGGAGGTGATCGCCAGTCACGGTAATAACAAACTGGGCGGTGATGACTTTGACCAAAAAATCATCGATCACATTGTCAAACATCTCCAAGAAAAATCTGAGATAGATATTCAACCATCACGTAAGGCCATGGCGCGTATCAATCGGGCCGCCGAGGCTGCAAAACGGACATTGTCTGATCAACCTTTTGTGACGATTGAAGAGGAATACCTAGCAGAAAAAGAGGGTGCCCCGATTCACCTGTCTTTGGAATTAGCTCGTCATGACTATGAGGGCATGATTGCAGACTATATCGACGAAACTTTAGAAGCAGTACACATTGCCCTCAACGGTGCCAATCTCACCGCTTCTGATATTGATGAAACTCTACTGGTAGGGGGAAGTACTCGCACACCGCTCATCAGCCAACGCCTAAAAGAAGAATTTCGTAAACAACCACGTAGCGAGGTAGACCCCGACTTATGCGTTGCCACCGGGGCTGCTATTCAGGGCGCGATGATTGGCGGGCATGATGTCTCAGCCTCAGCCGTATTAGTTGATATTACCCCCTATACCTACGGCACCAGTGCCATCGGTGAACTCAACGGAGAGATGTACCCTTATAAGTACGTGCCCATCATCCATAAAAATAGTTCGCTTCCCCTGACTAAGACGGAAGTGTTCTACACCGTTATGGACAATCAAGACGCTGTGGAAGTGCGGATGTTTCAGGGAGAAGAACCTGATGCTTTGAACAATATTCCAATTGGTGAATTTATGGTGGAAGGCTTAAGTCAAGCATCATCGGGCAATCCGATTTTACTTGCTTTGGAACTTGATTTAAACGGCATATTGCATGTGTCTGCGGTGGAAAAAAAGACGGGGTTGCAAAAATCTATCGTCATCGACAACGCCTTCTCACGATTTGAAGATGCGGAAATGGAAGCTGCTAAAGAACGCATTCGAGAAATCTTTGGTGAAGAGGGCGACCGTGCTGAGATTATTGAGCATAAAACGGAGGCTGACAGTCACCATGCTGTTATCCAAGCCCGTGCGCTGGTAGAAAAGGCCGAGCGCATGTTAGATGATGCTTCCCCCGAAGATAGGGAAGACATGGTCAATACCATTGAAGTTATCAACGATGCTATCACCAAAGAAGATTACGCTGCATTGAAAGAACCAATGGATCAACTTTCTGACATTCTTTACTACTTGGAGTCGTGATGGAACGCTGTCCCGTTTGCAAAGCGCGTCTCAAACAAGACATACCTATCTGCCCCCGTTGTAGCACTGATCTGGCAATACCACTCAACATTGAACGTCAAGCTGAACGTTGGTGTTATCAATCACTTATGTTATTAGGTGCCGATCATTTGGGTGATGCAGTAGAAGCGTTAGAAAAATCCCTTCAATTAAAACGCGATCCACTCGCATTGGCATTGCGGGAGTTTATTCGCCGCTCTCAATTACACTAACTAAAGGGGAACGCTCCAAGGGGTTCGGCTCTACCGAGGCCTCCTTGGGTGGAGTGTTAATTTTCATGGCGGGTCATTTTTCCCTATGTACAGGACAAAAAAGTGTTCAAGCGGTGATGCTATCGCTTTTTTTGTGGCGTATGTATCACTAAAACAATAGCACTGGTTATTACAATGATATTTTGTAACTACTCAGCCCCAACGGGGCGAATTACTGATAGCCTGGGGCAACGCCCCAGGTGCTGAAAGGGTGCAAGTTCCTAGGAGGCTGTCCGATAACTCATTTTTTTGCAAAACGCAATTTTTTAACTTATTAATTTTTAACTTATTGATTAATAATGAATTAATTGTTATTAAAATGCTGGTATTGCTATTCTCGGACAGCCTCCTAGGACTACCCATTCAAGATACGGCTATTCAACATACCCGCATTGTTTAAGTGGATTATAAAACGAAAGTCTCAGTCATTTTTTTTCGTTTACCGTTTATCCGATAAAAATCACCATTTGTCTCATTTTCATCGTTTGTCAATTCAAAATAACCATTCGTCTAATAATTAGATACAATCTTAGAATATTAGAATATAGTTAATATTAAAGAGAGGAAAATAATCTTGAGCCACCTCACCGCCCTATATTTATATTTTTACAATGAAATTGAAATATCTATGGTGGGACAAGAGGGTTTAATTTCACCGTTTGTCAATTCAAAATGACCATTCGTCTAATAATTAAATACAATATTGTAATATTAGAATATAGTTAATATTAAAGAGAGGAAAATAATCTTGAGCCACCTCACCACCTATCTTAATAATTAAATACAATATTGTAATATTAGAATATAGTTAATAGAGATTATACCGATTTAATTTAAGTGCTTGATTTTATTAAATTAATTTATCAAAATGACAATATCAAATAAATCAATGAGTTACGTTAAATCGGTATAAACTCTAATATTAAAGAGAGGAAAATAATCTTGAGCCACCTCACCGCCCTATATTTATTTAGATTTTTACAATGAAATATCTATGGTGGGACACAAGAGGGTTTAATTTTGGCAACAGGATAGGAATACTCCATTTTCGTTTACCGTTTATCCGATAAAAATAACTACTTGTCTCATTTTTACCGTTTGTCAGTTCAAAATGACCATTCGTCTAATAATTAAATACAATCTTAGAATATTAGAATATAGTTAATATTAAAGAGAAGAAAATAATCTTGAGTCACCTCACCGCCTATCTTTTTTAGTTTTTACAATGAAATATCTATGGTGGGACACAAGAGGGTTTAATTTTGGCAACCAGATAGGAATATTTCTCATAGATTTTGTCATTGAAATTTGGAAGAGACTTTTGTATTTGAGAATATGGTCATCACGATTAATCCAAATCTAAATAGCTACTGAGACAGACATGGACAAAAACAGTGATGACATTCAGTATCAATATCAAGGGTTGACACATAGTCAACTATTTGTTGACAAATATTAACTAATAGTTTACTATGCTTACTATGAAATATTTACCAAGTAGAGAAGCATGTAAAATATTGAGCATACATCCAAATACACTAAGGCGTTATGCAAATAATGGAACAATTGAGTCTTTTAAAACCGAGTCAGGGCAGAGACGATACAATGTTGAAGCCTATCTTGGTTTGCAAAAAAAAGAAGTTACCATCTGTTATTGTCGTGTCTCCAGTCCAAAACAGCGAGATGACCTTGGAAGACAAGTCGAATTTATGCAATCAAAATATCCCAGTGCCGAAGTTGTCAAAGACATCGTTCGTTCCCTCAACTATAAGCGTAAAGGGGTGCGACTCGTTAACTGCGAAATGTTAGATAAATCAATTACTTCATTGTGATTGTTCTCCAACAATAAGCGGTAATATGTACTCACAAGAGTCATAAAATTCAAATTATGGTGGGGCAACTGACAGTCTATCAGACACCGCCCCCTCCCATGTCGGTTGGGGAGAAAGCGTTATCCGACTGGATGAAGATGGTAATTCATCTGGCCAGTGCAAGGATAAAAAGCCATACAAGGAGTCAGGCAAGCTTAACTTATATGGTGACGATTAGAAATGGTATAAGCCTCATAGCTTAAAGGACACACAGAGAGAGGGGCTGGAAATCCCTTTGTTCCAACCCGACCGTACCACAAAGCTCTCTGGGGTAGGGTACCACACCTAAATAGGTCATAGACATAGTTTGGAAACGAGGAAAACCAACGGCACCAAGGTACTGGCGGGATAGCCAGAGGTCTACAACCAATAGATAGCACCACCGCTGGGTAGGATTGAGTGGGAAGCAAAGGCTCTTTTGTAATGAAAGAGATATGCTGATTAACTCACTAAACTATTTTTGTAAACAACGTAAGTATAAGGTATTTGGAAACAAATTGAGTAGATTATCTTAACGATAAACAACATGAATACAGCACCAGATAAATTTATCGCGGATTGGAATGCAAAGGCGGGAGCTAATGTCCTACCTTTACCAATTCCAGAACATGGAGACTACAGGTTGCCAGACTGGGATTGGAGCAAACTAATCTGGGGTAAAATTGAAAAGCGACTGTTCAACCTTCAAAAGCGTATTTACAAAGCAACAAAAGCTGGTAATTTCAAAAAAGCAAAAAGCCTGACAAAGCTCCTACTCAGGTCAAGTTGTGCGGTGCTACTAGGGGTACGACGGGTTACTCAGGACAACCAGGGTAAACGGTCAGCGGGCATTGATAACTTTAAAGCTCTGACTCCTAAAGCGCGAGAAAAAATGGCGAAAAATCTCATGGTCTGGGCGCATAAAGGATGGAAAAACTACCAAGCAAAACCGGCCAAAAGGAAATACATTCCAAAGGCCAATGGCAAACTCAGGCCACTTGGCATCCCAACGCAAACAGACCGAGTTATACAGCAGGTTGTGAAGTCGGCAATAGAACCACATTATGAAGCAAAATTTGAATCATGTAGTTTTGGTTTCAGACCCGCTATGAGTTGTCATGATGCGATAGACTCGATATTCAAGACAACATACAGTAAACCAAAATGGGTTCTGGACGCAGACATAAAAGGATTTTTCGACAACCTAGACCATGAAGTTTTATTAAACTTAATCGATGAAACGGGAAAACCCCAGATAAGAGAATGGTTGAAAGCTGGATATGTCGATGATGGACATCTACACCGGACGGAAAAAGGGACACCACAGGGAGGAATTATATCTCCTCTGCTGGCAAATATTGCGCTAGATGGGATGGAAATAGACTTAAAAACCCATATCGCCAAGACTTGGAATAAAACCAAGGCTAACAAAGTCAAAGTCGTACGTTATGCTGATGACTTTGTGGTTATACATGAATCTAATGAAGTCATCACGGAATCCCAAAATTTTATAGAAAAATGGTTAGCAACTAGAGGGTTAGAATTAGCCCCTGAGAAGACCAAAATAGTAAACACCGGCGAGGGATTTGATTTTGTTGGTTTCAACATCAAATGGGAAAAAAACACATCCAAAGGGCACTATAAGCGTCAATTGATTAAAGAAGGAAAATACAAAGAGTACAAAATACAAATCAAACCGTCGGATAAGTCCATAAAGAAACATATAGAAGCCATTAATGAAATATTTAAATCGCATAAAGCCGCATCTCAAGACGACCTGATTAAACGATTGAACCCAGTCATTAGAGGATGGGCAAACTACTACCGACACGTCAGGGCAAGCGAAGCATTTAGCAAAGTGGATGATTACATTTGGATGAAGCTTGAAAAGTGGATTAGGAAAAAACATCCGAAGAAAAGCACTAAATGGCAAGTGGAGAAATATTTCAAAACCACAGCCAAAAGCAAATGGACGTTTGAGAGTGAAAACCAAAGTCTACACAAACATCATATGACGGGATGTCAAGTCGGGAGTTTTACAAAAGTCAAGGAAGGCAAATCGTACTACGATGGAGATACGGTGTACTGGACAAAACGACTGGCAAAGGGGTATGGGAACATACTCTCCAGTAAAGCTAAGCTTTTGAAGAAACAAAATGGTAAATGTCCAATATGTCAAATGACCTTCAAGGCAGAGGATTTAATAGAAAGTCATCACATAGTGGCAAAAGCCAGAGGAGGCAAGGACTGCTATAACAATCGTGCTTTGATTCACAAACATTGCCATGACCAGCTACATGCTCTGGATGCACAGAGCAACACAGAGAAAACCAAAAAAGAAAGGCATAATAGGAAAAATCTGTGATGTTGTTTTACGCAAGTAAAAATAATGGGATGCATAACCCCGATGGCTTAGACAAGCTATCGTTAGAGGAGCCGTATGAGGTGAAAATCTCACGTACGGTTTTGAAGACGAGCTGGCTATGGCGACATAGTCGGCTTAGTTTAACCTTAAATCCATACTGGAACGAGCAATGCGAGATGATAAACTCGAAATTGTGGTTGCCCATAAAGATCGCCTGGCAAGATTCGGATTTGAACTTATCGAATGGATTATCGAACAAAACGGTGGAAAAATCGTGGTTCTCAAGCAAACTCATTTATCCCCAGAACAAGAACTCACAACTGACTTACTCAGCATTCTTCACGTCTTCTCATGTCGAATGCATGGACTCCGAAATTATAAAAGCCAAGTCCGTCAAGCTTTATCCGAGCCAGAAGCAAAAAAAGACATTCAAGAAGTGGCATGATTGTAGTCGATATGTTTTTAATCAAACCATTGATTATATTCGTTCTTGTGTGAATTTTTCACCTTCTTGGATGGACATTAAGAAAGACTTACTGAAACAATTGCCCAAATGGTGTGATGACGTACCTTTTCAAGTAAAAGCGATTGCTGTTAAAGAATCACATCAAGCCTTTTGGAAGGCTAAAGGACACCCAAGCTTTAGAAGCCGTAAAGCACCAACGCAATCTTGTTATATTCCTAAATCTGCGGTTAAAGATACTGGAATTTACCCGCGTGTTTCTGGAAAAGAACTACGTTACGGCGAATCTTTGCCAGAATTACCATTAGATAGTCGTTTGATTTATCAATATAATGAATGGTTTTTGTCCGTACCCCATAAAATAATAACCCACGTAGCCGAGAACCAAGGGCGTGTGGTTGCTCTCGATCCGGGTGTACGGACATTCCAATCTTTTTATTCTGAAAATCTAGCTGGACACATTGGTTATGATGATTTTGGGCGTATTCAACGTCTTTGTTTTTATTTAGATGATTTAATTTCTCGCACAACTAAAGCGACAGGCAAAGCAAAGCGAGAAATGAAGAAGGCCCAAGGCAGAATTCGAGCGAAAATTAAGAACCTCGTCAAAGAAATTCACTTCAAAACAGCACGTTTTTTAGTTGATAACTTTGATGTCATTTTGTTACCTACGTTTGAAACCAGCCTTCTGGTTGGCAAGTCTCATCGCAAGCTTCGTTCAAAAACAGTTAGAGCTATGCTGACATGGGCACATTATCAGTTCAAAGTCAGGCTGAAGAACAAAGCTCTTGAGTTTGGTAAAAAAGTGATTGATGTTTGTGAAGCTTATACCAGCAAAACTGTTAGTTGGACTGGTGAAGTTAAGAACGTAGGCGGATCAAGAGTTATTAGATCAGGTGGTATTACACTTGATCGCGATCTAAATGGAGCGAGAGGGATCTTCATTAGATCATTGGTAGATTCACCCACTCTTATGAGTGCTATTGTTAACGTTTGTTAGCATAAAAGAATCGGCTGCTTAATCCTGGCAGACTCAAAGCATTTGTTAGGTACTGTATCCAGAACTAGACTAATGCAAAGAAGGTCCATTTTTATAAACACTGTTACGACAACCTACTCAAAGGAGGCTTAAAATGCTAACTACAAACTCAAAATATCGCAAGATAGCATTATCTCTTGCCATCATGGTATTCGGTAGCCCAGCTATGGCCGCTAATACCCACTGTGGTCCCGGGCCGCACTGGATAGATGATTGTCCGGGAGCTATAGACGTAGTTCCTGTCAAACTTAAGCTATATATAAGGACACCTTGTAATGACATGACTGCCGCACCTGTAACGGTTACCGGCCCAATCAAGGTAAAAAGAGAGAATGGGGTTCCAGGCATTCCAGCAATGGCTGGGCTTCAGGGGAATACGGCTCATGTCATTGATTATGAGGTCATTACCTTTAAAGCGAGTGGACACGGCATTACTCTCCGTGGTGGTAAAGAGCAAGGGGTCATTCCCTCATACGGTCGAATGACAGAACGAGCAGACGAGCCGACGGTGGCTGATAAGGTGGCTGATTACTTTTTTACACTTGATACCCCCATTGGTAGATTGCATATGAAGGAGACTTGTCGGATGAAGGGTTGGGCGGATAAGGTTCCGCCGCCTGCTTCTATTGTCTTGAAATATGATACGCATCCTTGCTCGAATACAATAGCGAACAAGTTGTATGATGACGAAGAACAAGAAGTGGGTTGTTTATTGTTAGGAGAACCTGAACCGACCGACCAACTTTACTATTTCAGTGCCGAGGCCAGCGATGGACAAATTACCTTACGTTGGGAAACGGATCCTAACATTGGTAGTGCAGGCTTTCACATCTGGCGGGCTCTAAAGAATGACGCGGGCGAATATGTCGATATTGTCCAAGTGACCGAACAACCGGTTCTCTCTCAAGGAAATTCCATGTCAGGTGCTTCTTATCTTTATGTGGACTCTGAAGGGATATTTGGAAACACCTACTATTACGCAATAGAAGAGGCTGAAGGTACTTATCTCACGGAATTCTTGGTATCAGCCACGGTATATTAGCCAATCATTGAGCACTTGTGCTGAGTATTGAACACATCTCAGTCACTTGACTCGTACAAACATAGATTTTAAATTAATGACAAACGATGTTTATTGTAGGGGTGACAGTATTTGTCACCCCTTTTTTTTGTGGATGGTATTGTTTTTGGAGTCCTTTGCTACAGCACAGTGTCCTAAAGCGGAAACTTTGGACTCCATGAAACAACTTCTTGGTCTGATTAATGAGTTGAAAGAGAGCGATTAATAAATTCAACCGCACGAGCAACCCCGTCTTCAGCCCGAATACGTTCACCTAATGCTGCCGCTCGTTCTTGCATCTTCTTATCAGTGACGGCCGTCGTGATAGCAGCCGTGAGCCGTTCCACTGAAAGCTTTTTGCGTGGAATCGGTTGAGGCCCAACACCCAAATCGGCCACACGTTGTCCCCAAAAAGGCTGGTCAAAAAAGAAAGGAACTACGATAGTTGGGATACCCGCTCGTAAGCTCGCCCCCGTTGTTCCGGCACCACCATGATGAACGATAGCGGCCATTCGGGGAAAAAGCCACTCGTGAGGTGCTGATTCAATTTTAAAGACATTGTCAGGTAAATCAGACTTTTTTAATCCTCCCCACCCCGTTAACAATAACCCACGTTGTTTAGTGCGAGCGAGTGCTTTTAAAACGATATCCGTTGTTTCTTCTGGATTGCGGTTAGTCATACTACCGAAGCCGACGTAAACAGGCGGTGAGCCAGCCTCCAAAAAATCAATTAACTCGTTAGGGGGTTGCCAATCTGCGGCATCATTCAAAAACCAGTAACCTGATACCTCAATATGATTGCCCCAGTCTGGCGGTTTAGAAACGACGCTAGGGCTGAAACCATAGAGCGTTAGAATAGAACGATACCGTTTAAAATAGTTCATGCCAAATGGAGGTAAATTCAACCGTTTCTGATGCCATTGATTGATTGCTGAACGATAAGGCAGCCATAACATAGTGTCGGGTATAATTTGTGTCAACCGGTTGAAGAAACCGCCTAAATTACGTTTAATTGGTGATAAAAAACTAGGAAAAGTGCTTGTTGGATGTTGGGGGTGTAAAAACGCGACCATATGCGGTACTTTAAAATTTTCAGCAATGGAAGGCGCAAAATAAAAAGCAAGCGTTGCGTGAATAATCGCATCTGTCTCCTGAGACGCTGCCCAACAATCATCTCCTAACTGTTGTATCATCGGATTCATTACCCGACGAAAATTTTGAGCAGCACTTACAAGATTACGACCACTTTTCAAGCCGACTTGACCCGCATCGCTGTCAAATACTTTTTTCATATCAAATTGTATTGGGAAAAAACCAAGCCCATGATTACAAATAAACGTTTCAAATGTGGCATTAGTAGCGATACATACCTCATAACCTACAGACTGTAAGCCCATGCCGAGAGCAATAAAAGGCTGCACATCACCACGAGAGCCAGGAGCTAAAATTGTAATTTTCATCAAGTGTGTTTCAAAAGTTAACAACGTTTCAGGAATGAACAATCTCGACAATTGCCAAAGTCCAAGGATTTAGCCAAATATCGATTGAGGCTAAACTCTAAAAATCCCTTTTTATATGCAATCCTTGTAGTTCTTGATAGCGGGAAAACAGAAATGCGTCCCTTGTAGTTGTTGGTCCGGAAAATAGGAATGCGCCCCTAGTACACTGTCAACTTAGTTTTGACGGGTAAAATACTTGGCTCAGGAGTCCAAACTTTAGTTTGGGCAGTTCTTTGAAAATCTTGAACTCCTTTTATCCGTCAATAGAACATTGACAGAGTACTAGGGACAACACTTTTGTGCCACAACCAAACAAGTGGCCTTTTATCTGAGCCAATAATTATCTCGAACATCATTTTGAACCAACCCCGAATGATAATTTCAAGACGGAGTCATAATACGGGGCAAATCGTCCCGTATCAGGGCCTTCAGCCCCCATGCTCTCTAACTCACCTATCTTTAGCGGGTGGTTGTTAAGTCAAAAACGATAACGAAGTTCCAAGAAGTAATTCCGTCCTGCTAGCGGCAAATCATTAGGAATAGTAACAATGTCACTTAAACCAGGCCCAGGGCTAGGTTCCCGGACATCAGCATCAACTAGGTTACGCACACCCACTGCAAAATTCCAATTTCCTTGTTTAATATCTTTGTAACGCAAGGTTAAATCCATGGTGGTGTAGTCATCAATGGGAGTTCTGTAATCACTGGGGGTTCGCTTGCGCTTTGCAATCCAATTCACTTGTGTATCAAGGTACCAATTGGGGTAAAGTAGCCAATCTGTACGTAGATACGCCGAATGTTGAGGTGCATTGCCGATATGATGGTCATTCTCATCAGTCGCCTTTTGGAAAGCATAATTAACCAGTAAACTGGATTTCGTAGTGGGTTTCCAGCGTGCTTCCAACTCAATACCATGGCCATCTTGCTTGCCGGCATTTTGTGCTGTAGCGGTGTTTCCACCAGCGTCAGGTATGAATAGGATTTTGTCAGTTGCGTCATAGTTGAACAAGTTCATTGCTAGGTGCAAATTATTGGTGGCGCGGTAGTCGAAAGCCAGTTCCCATGTTTTTATAGTTTCTGGTTTTAAATCAGGGTTACCTAATGTCAACGGGTTGTTAGCATTATAGAGATCAACAAAAGCGGGAGCACGAAAAGCACTGCCATATAAGAGTTTACTGGCAAAATCAGGAAACGGTTGCCATACAAGGGCTAGACGGGGATTGACAGTTTTGCCAAAATCGGAGTAATGATCGTAACGGAGTCCTGCAGTAAACTCCCAATCAGGGGCAAAGGACCACGTATCTTGTAAAGAAAGATACCACGCCTTACGCTCTCTTTCCTGAATAAAGGCTGCAGACGTATCACTCACATTTATAACCGGACTCCCTGGCGGCAAAGGAAGCCCCGTTGAAGGCTCAGTACCAAAATTTTTAGTTTCTGTACTTTTATAGAAATCACCTGTGTGATAACCGGTTCCTATCCTAATCAAATGTTTCATAAAACCAGAATAGAAACCCGAAGTATCAAAGCGAGTATGGCGTTCTGAAGTTCCAGGATTTCCAATAAACCCATCTGGATACGTACCTCCAAATGCGCCTGGCGGAAATAATCGGTGATCACGTTTTGCCTCAAATGCTGTATTGAAAACACTGAACTGCGCTGTAACATCCCAGTATCGAGTAAATTCTTGATTATGGTAAGTTAGGTCTGCGTTGATACGGTCAGCACTATGGTGACCGTTAGGATCCAGTGCGTGTGCCACGCCAGCACCAGTGCCCATGTTGCGTCGCCCTTGATAACCTGCACGCAGTTGCCAATTCCCCCGCAAAACATCCAAACGAATATCTACGTTGTCTCCTTGCAAGTTTACAGGACCAGGTGCCAGTGAAGCATTAGTATCGGGTGCGTTATCGTATGAAGTTTGTGCATCAGCATCGATAACTTCTCTCTGTCCGTCTGTTGTTTGATATTCTAAGGCTAAAGCCACATCAAACCCAGCCCACTGTTCGCCGTGTAGTATCCAAGCATCCCCCGTTGAAAAACTACCTGCTCGTACACCCATTTCAGTGCCATCAATATCTTCTTTGCTCTTAGTAATAATATTAATCACCCCACCAAAAGCATCAGCACCATACACTGCCGAACCTGGACCACGAATAACTTCAATACGGGCAATGGCATTAACCGGCATCCCACCCCAAACAAGACCGCGGTTTCCAGTATATACACTTGTGAGGGGAATACCATTAATCAGAACTAGCACCTCACGATTGTTATCTGAATACATTCCCCTGATAGTGTAAACAGGTTTGTAGCCCAAGGGTTCTCTTGCCATGTGTAGCCCCGGTACTGCTTCTAGTGCCTCATCAATGTCTCTGGCACCTATCGCTTCAATGTCTTGTGCGGTAATCACACTGGTTACCGACGGTGCACGAGCAATAGACTGCTTATCACCAGTGGCAATGGAGACGGTCCTCGCTTTAACCAACCCATCAAAGACATCAAAAACATCGTCAAGGGTCACCTCAACGTCAATTAAATCTTCAATATCTAAATCTTTTAAAAAGTCGATAGCTTCACGGCTATCATCCATTTCGTCCGCATGACAGGGGGAAATCGCTATGGTTAATAACAATGGAATTAATAATCTGACTAACATTTGGAATCTCATTTTTTCAAATATTTAGTGACTTGAACCGACCAAATTGTACTTGTTGTAAGTAAAGTAAGTACTTCCATTTGATGTTCAAGTTTTTTGTAAGCTGTTGATTCAAAATAAATAATCATGCTTAGTGTTCAAAAGAACCCATAAGTGCCCTGGACAGAAATTATTTGCCTGAGATATTTTTGAGAATCAAATACCTGAATAATTACGTTTAGGCACTTACCAGCCTTTTTATGATGGATATTGTTATTTTTAGGGAAAGTATCCGTTTGGCATGAGTTGATGGTACCCTCCTACAAAAAAGAAATCATCTACCCTAAACTGAGCCTTGTGCATTATCCCATTTCCGACGCAGCACCGGACCTTCATACTGCACACGGCTACAACGTAATGGAAAAAAGCTACCTTCTGGTTTGTCAAGGGCATCAATATAACAGGGCAGTATACCTGCCGTGAAACTTGGAACAACATAATAGTAATATTCGCGAGAACTAAGCCCTTGATCTGCCCCAAGTGCGGCTGCCAAGCCAGTGATGTTCATATATTTGCGCCAGCGTCCTTTGATTAGTATTTGTTCAATTTGAAACGCGAGTTTGACGTAATCTCCATCTGCAAAACCGAGAGAACTTGCGAGTTCCATGACCGGTCCAATACGTTCATCTTTTTGAGGGTTTATCGGACGACCATATCCAGGAATCCCTCGGTGTTTCTTCATTTCTGCTTGTACTAGTTCCTTCAAATTAGCACCCCCATCCAATTTTTTCTTAGTACGTAGCAAAAAATCAATGGCCCAAAGATTAACTCTATGACCCACCTGAACTCCCTCACAGGCCACAATCGCAGTACCGACCCCCTGAATACCTGTGCTCCTAACCGTACCAGCAAGTGCTGCAATACCATTAGCCCACAAACGTGGGTCTGGATAACTTATAGCAAGGACCCACATGCCTTCAAGCAATTTCAGAGATTTTTCCTCAAATATTCGCCCTGTAATACCGTAAAGCAGTAATCCTAGCCAGCTTATATCTTTCAAATCACGAAAAATTTCCTTACCTCGATAGATGACTTTACCTTCTTGTGGAAGCCATGCCCCCATTTTTGTTGGCCAATGGTCTTCAAATTCCAATAATACCTTATTCCCTGTCATTATTCATTCTCCATTGCTAGCCTCGGTGCATGACAATAGCTCCAAGCCATCCCTAAAAAAGGGATATTTTGCCATCCCGTATGATCGTTGTTCTAAAGCATGTACGGCAGCGCCTGGTAGACGCAAGATTAGGTAAAGCATTTCTGCCTGCTCCACATTCAACCCAATATCTACAAACGCAGCAGCTACCACACCGCTCATAGCCAGTGGACAGCCTGATATTGTTTCCAATTCAACACGGTGTTCTAACAACCATGGCAGGCTGTTTCCAACACTTACTTCGCTAAAGTACTGCAAGACTTGTTGTACTGGTGTAGAACAACTTACACCATGCGGATCAAACCCTGGTGGATGTTCTATGGGTTTCCACACATCTATCCGTTCCTCCTCGTGTGGGTGTTGGAGATATTCCTGCCATTTTGTTAGTTTATGACCGCAAGCATGCCAGTATTCCATTGCCACAATGATTTCCCTGCTTCCTTGCAAGTTGCCGCTACCAACGGCTAATGCTGCTAAGAGAGAGGCCGTGTTGGTAGCACTTCCAACGCTTGCGTTCATGGCCCCCCGCACACTATGATCACGGGGCCCCGGATTCGCGAGTGCCACTGCAAGTCCCTCCAACAAACGTGCTTGCGCTGGTGAAGGACGTTCCCCCATAAAAAGCAGATAAAGATATTCCGTCCAACTGGCCTTACCTAACAAATCGCCATAAACATCGTAGCCGTGACAATAGCAGGCTGCAGCCGCAAAGGGGTTATCGGGTTCGGCCTCTTCTTCCCAAATGCGGCTGTGAATGACCTCAGTTTTATTCTTGTCTTTTTCGCTCATTTTGACATCAGTGCTACTATTTTATCAATATTTTCAGGTGAAAATAAAAGGTTTCGGAAATCCGTCCATCATGAACGAAACATCAATGGTTTTTGGTACAGTATTACTCGATACCGCAGTTTTTATTTCTGGCTTTTTTAAAGCGGCCTAAAACCAACGGGTTAAACAAGATATCACGCTATGTAATGCATGTCAGGATGCTCGCTAACTTATTGATTTGTTAAAGCTCCTAAAAATAAACTCTAAAAAACTGCGGTATCGAGTATTAATAAATTTTTTATTATACACTTAACTTGACAATATTACATGTCAATAACCATACCGTTTTTCGTACAAGGTTCGCCTTGTACTCCTGGGTATCGCCATTTTCATACCAGGCGAACCTTGTACGCCTGATAATATGACATTGTCAAGTACTTGACAATGCCACATCTCAATAATCATACCGTTTTTCGTACAAGGTTCGCCTTGTACTCCTGGGTATCGCCATTTATTTGAGTACAAGCGAACGTACGCCTGATAATATGACATTGTCAAGTTAATAAAACACTTTAAACCTTCAAGGTTTCTAAAACCTCGAAGGTTTGGTTACGTCATTCTAAAGCCTTGGCACGCATCCCTATAGGGGGTACTTCTTCAGGGTCAACATGAATATCCAATAAGGTCGGGCGAATGCACGAACAAATCGCCTCAAAATCGATTTTATCGAAATCATTAGGATGCTTAATGGTGTAAGCATTAGCACCCATTGCCTTAGCCATTTGGCAAAAATCGACCGGGGGTATCTCATAGCCAACCGGTTCGGCCCCGGTCAAACGTTGTCCGTGCTTAACCATCCCAAGGGCTTGATCATTTAATATCACAAACACAACCGGTAATTGCTCGGCAATCGCAACGGTGATTTCCTGTCCGCTCATCAAAAAGCTGCCATCACCCGTGATACAGACGACCGGAAACTCAGGATTTCCCAAGGCCGTTCCAACAGCAGCACCGATGGCCCAGCCCATAGAAGCAAAGCCCATCGCCAAACGGTAGACACCCCCACCAGTATTGAAAAGATAGTGGGTTGTCCAAGAAAAACTATTGCCGGTGTCGGCAAGAAAACGGGTTTGAGGTGGAAAACGTAGTTTGAGCTCACACATCAAACGTTGCGGTTTGATGGGTGGCGACACATTCCGTTCCCGCCGATAGTTCTCCGGGTTTTGGATTTCAATATGGCGAGGCGCACACCGGTATTTTTCCACTAAACGGCGATCCGGAAATGGCAGTGTTGGGGCTGAAAGCTCTTCCGAACTATAGCTAGGACAAGGCATACCCGAACGCTTCATGGTATCAACCCGTGCAAATAAAAGCTCAAACACCGTTCCAATATGCCCACAAAGATGCAAACGGGCCATAGGGGAACGGGCAAAACTATTGCTGGAACTGTGGATATGCACGAGCTTGTTATTCATAACACCGGTGTCCCAACCATTGGTTGCCCATTCCCCCAACGTGGTGCCGATAGCCAATATAAGGTCAACGGATTCATCTACCAGCGCCTTACGGGCACTCTCATGTCCGGCAAAACCGAATACCCCACACGCCAGCGGGTGAAAAGGGTCAATACAAGATTTGCCTGTCGGTGTTGTAACAATAGGCGCACAAATCAGTTCCGCGAATTTGATGACTTCCTTGATTGCATCATGACAACCGCCGCCTATTAGCAAAACCACTTTACGCTGATTGCTCAAAACTTGGTGCAATTCCTGACATAGCATTTCCACCCCCCCAAAATCCACCAATGAGGGTTCACATAACGACTGTTCCAAATTGGAATAGGCGCGTTGATCTGTAGTCAGGGAACGAAAAATATCAAGTGGCACACTTATATGCGCAGGGCCTTTTGGTGATCGCATGGCAATCGTAATGGCCGCGATCAATTTTATTTCTAATTGTTCAGGGTGTGTCACCATCGTGTTGTAGCGGGTACAATGCTCAAACATGCCTACCGTACTTATAGCATCGGGGGATGATTCTTGAAAGGCCCCCCGGCCAAAGTTGGATAATGTCGTTTGTGCGGTAATCACCAGCATAGGAACCTGATCTGCATAAGCCGAAGCCACGCCGGTAATGAGATTGGTTGTCCCCGGCCCGGTGGTCGCACAGCACACCCCGATTTTGCCGGTTTCACGGGCATACCCATCGGCCATAAAAGCCGCCCCGCTTTCATGCCGGGCGACTACCGCACGAGGGCCACCCCTTCTTTCGCTGCGTGCCAAAGCGTCGTACAAGGGTTCAATAGCACCACCGGGAACACCAAACACATAATCCACCCCAATGTGTTCAAAATAATTGACCACTAAATCGCTTAATTCTATTTGTTCAGTCTCATTATCATCCTGAACACAAACATACGTTGGCAAAATAGAAGCCAGAGCGTGTGGTATTTGTGAATCCATAGTATTATTTTCCTAATCCAGTTGTAAATTAACCTGCTGGACGCAAAGCAAATTTTATAAACATAGTTTATCCCTCAATGGGTTAATCGGTGTATTGATATTTTTTATCTCATGTATAATCAATAACTCTATAAATTTTGCCAAACGCCGGTTAAGAATACAACTTTTTAAAAAAGTAGTCAAATCCTCCGCCTCGTTTCCAAGCACTGTGTTCAGCATTAATTATTAATAAGCGTTAGAACTAAATACCTATTACATTAACCCATACCCACCATTGCCTTATAACACAGCCGAGGGGCAGTTTTGACTTGATAGTTCTAGTACAGCAAACACTAAGTTCGTATAACATTAGAGTTGTCCGGAAATAAGCCTGACGCTGCTTTGCCCCTGAAAGGGGCTGACATACTAGCCTAGGGCAACGCCCTAGGATATCATTCAAT
>Ga0164315_10000112_pt1 | contig 45433 bp, 80 predicted proteins | sample GuaBasSedimGuay6_FD_113737 | JGI IMG/M metagenome (GOLD analysis project Ga0164315, IMG submission 113737) | Subseafloor sediment microbial communities from Guaymas Basin, Gulf of California, Mexico - Guay6, Core 4569-2, 0-3 cm | ecosystem: Environmental > Aquatic > Marine > Hydrothermal vents... | reverse complement strand
TCGAATATCCATGAGATACTCGGTTTAATGCGAGATATGGTTGAAATAGACGTACAAATTAAGAAGCAAGTTGAGATACGTTCCATAGAATTACACGATACTTCACCTATAGATGTTTTGTATAATAATTATCAATTAGCATTTAATCTAAGTATTGAATTGAATAATATAGAATTGCAAATGGATCAAGTAAAAGAAGAAATACATACCATGAGAAATGAAGAGAATAACGCCAATTTAACATATGAGATGGAATTAGAAGATATAGGCATATGCCCTACTTGTGACAAACCATTTAAGGAACACTCATGAAAGTAGGATATTTTACAGATCCCCACGTTAGATACGACACACCAGAAGGTAGAGTTGATAACTATAATGTTGCTATAAGGGAAAAATTAGTTGAGGTAGGTACTATATTTAACGATAACGGTGTTGATGTTATTTTAACCGGTGGTGATTTGTTTGATTCCCCAGATGTACCTAATTCTGTAATATACACTATGATGGGTATATTACAGAAATACAATGCACCCATTATAGGTACTATAGGTAGTCATGATTACTTTGGATACCAGATGAAATCTTTTAATCGTACAGCTATGGGAATAATGCACAAAGCTGGTATTATACAAGTTTTAGTTGGTAAGTCTGAATATGATTTACCAAACCATACAGTCATTACCGAGCCAAGTGGATTCAAATTAGGAATAGTAGCTACACATCATACATATTGGTTATCTCAAGATCCTAATAATTATCACAGAGAAAGACTTCCAGAAGTACATTTACAGATACAATTAACTCATGGAGATTTACAAGATAAATCAGTTCCGTGGGATCATGTACTTATAGATGATATAACTACTGAATCAGATATAGTAATGGGAGCACACTATCATCCTGGATGGGGCACAGTGTCGCGTAGCATAAACGGAAGAGAAGTAAGATTTATAAATCCAGGAGCGATAGCTAGACTGGAGAATACTGGAGTACGTCGTATACCAAAGGTAGTAATCATAGATATAGATGAAGCTACATCACAGTATACAGCTACTAATTTTGAATTACAAAGTGCATCACCACATCCATTCAAAGATAGAGGAAAACTTGCCGAAGAAAGTCCAATGCAAGATATCCAGAAGTTAATGTCATTGATAGAGAATACGAACATAACAACAATTGATATAAAATCACAACTACCTAAGATAGCTAAAGAGCTCGAACTGAGCGATGCGGTACTCGATATAGCGTTTGAATGTTTGAATGAAGTTGAAAAAAAGGAGAAATAAACAATGGGAGCTACCGTTGAATTAACATTCCACGACAATAATGACGAGATAGTAGAATGTAATTATGCTAAAGTGAAGGATAGCTGTGTGATGATAGCTCATCATGCAAAAAAGGAAAGTAAAACATACGTGAGTGAATACATACCGTTGTTGCAACTAAAGAGAGTTAAAATAACTACTGACAAAAAGGAGGAGTAACAATTGAAACAGTTTATTACACGTAAAGGATCAATCGATTGTGGACATAGAGTAATGAATCATGCATTTGCGTGTAATAATTACCACGGACACACTTACTTATATGAATTAAAATTTGGATTTGATAGTGTTGAAGATATAGGATACGCTGTTGATTTTAAGGAAATTAAACGTATTGGAGTAGCGTGGATGTTAGATTTTCTTGATCACGGATTCGTAGCTAATCCGAAAGACAAGGATATCATTACGCTTGTTAAAAATAACAATATGAAACTATGGTTAATGTCTATCAATGGTAAAGAACAGGATTGTAATCCGACAGCGGAGAACATGGCAAAAGAAATATTTCTTGCAATGGAGATATTGTTCGATCATATAAAAGACTTCAGTTTATATGAATTGGTATTATACGAGACACCTAATAATTTCACTACATGTTATCATACATCTATATCTACAACAGAGCGTAATAATTTTCGCTCAATACATAAAAAGAGCATCCTTGAGTACGCAGCATCTAAAGGTGAAGTAGTTTATGATGTGCGTGAAGATAAATCAGAACACAATAATGAGAGTTGCGAAGAGTAATGCCTACGATACATTTTGATAATAATGGCTGGATTACCGATCCAGCTTTGGTATCTCAATTTATATCGCGCATAGATGGTATTGAGATGATGATAGAAGCATCACCCGAAGTAGATATGCGTAAAGTACATGGTATACGTAGTTTAGGTGATATAAGAGAAAGAGCAGCAGAAAGTGAAATGTATCACGAAAAGTCTCTATCACTAGTACTTGGAGTAGAGGCAGCACTATCAGGAAAAGATAGTATTGATGAACTGTTTAATAATTATAGTAAAGAACAGATAAATTTAATTAAAGGAGATTACAATGGCTGATGCAGTCGTAGATCCAGCAATACGCATTCAACAATTAAAGAGTAGGATAAAAACTACCAATGATGCGCGTATAGGAGCCGAGAAGACCTTAGAACTATTAAAGGCAACGAAGGAAACGAAGGTAGCTGAACTAAATGCGCTTGGAATAGATAACGTAGAAGACCTACCATCGAAGATATTAGAGCTTCAAGGCAATATGGAAGGTCAGCTCGTTTATGTAGAACAGAACATGACTGATGTTGAATCAAAGCTAAGTACTCTTAATGGATAATCTAAAGTTAAGATATAACAAAAGTAATGAGAATCTTCAGCAATTGATTGGTAAAAGAAAAATGTTGAAAGATGAACATGCATTGCAAATTAAGAATAGAGAAAGCTCTGAACTTAAAGCGATTCAATATATGGAAGCTCGGAAGCTTCTTGAGATGTTTATCAAATCTACAGAAGTAAGTATTAAGAACTACATAGAACCCTTGGTAAATGAAGCATTAGCTTTCGTATTCCAACAAGGATTAGAGTTCCGCTTAATATTCATAGAGAGACGTAATCAAATTGAGGTAGACTTTATAGTAATGCGCGAAGAATCCCAGAAAGAAACATATCAGCTTTACATTAAAGATCCAGATACTCATAAGAAAGGATTCGATGAAGTAGTGAAGGGAACTAAGGATATAAACTACAACTATGGAGGTGCTGTAAATCAAGTACTATCATTAGTTCTTAGGTTAGTACTAGTTGAACTACTTAACATAAAAGGTACTATACTATTAGATGAACCTACTTCTGCTTGCTCTGAGGAATACTCAGCGAGAGTAGGTCAGTTAGTTAGTAATTTTTCATATAAGTTCAGCCGACAGTATTTAATAGTCACACACTCAACATCATTATCATCATATGCAGATAAGACTTACAGAGTACAAAAGGTAAATGAAATAGCTCAAGTGTCGGAGGTAGTTTGAAAGACGTAGCATTATTACAGTGGGACAACGGTCCATATATATTAGCACCAGAACATTGTCCATATAAAAACTATATGAATGGGACAGATACTACAGTACATCCGAGTATGTGTCCTCTTTGTAAGATGTGTAATTTCATATCAGGCGTTACTGAGATATCTACTATTAACGCTACTGAGGTAAAAGCTTTTCAAGAGTATCTTAGTCATTCAAATAAACAAGTATCAAGCTCATTACTTGCTCAAATACAGTTCTTACGTAAGAATGACAGGATACCAATAGCAATACTAGTCAGTGATGCGTTATTAGGTAGTATGCTATCCGAATGTATAGAAGATCCCGATAGAAGATCAGTAATTAAATCAATACTATTAAACAAATATCATTTAATATGTTATGTAGCAGGGTCTCCTACCTATTATTCAAGAAAACTTACCAAGAGCAACATACAAGCCGTCGGCGAAATAGAATGGAAATAGTAGTTGCTTCTTTGGATATATTTCCGTAATATTATAGTAACAATAAATAATTAGGAAATAAGATGAAGATCGACGTTGCAAAAGATGACCTACAGATTCTAAGAGACTTGGTATGGGAAGGAAGAGCTCACTATCTCAAGTCAGCAGTAGAGCGTAAAGAAACAATCGAAGTAGCTACAAAGCACATCAAAAAAATTAACTCCGCACTGAAGAAAGCACACGGTCACGATTGTAACGGAGAACACTACGTCTAAGGAGAATACAATGTTAGCAATAGCTATGATATTATTTTTCTTTTGGTTAATAAAGGACACAAGTAAACCATTAAAACTAAAAGGGAACACAGAGTATAACGGTAATTGTGATAATTTCGAAGCCAACAGGGATCGAGCATATCAACTCGCTCACCATAAGAAATTAGATAAAACTCCACGTAAATTTAAGAAGAGAGCACTCCGTACATAGTGATTACTTTTCGAAAAGTGGTTATTATTATAGTATACGAATAAGAGATTAAATGAAATCTGTGGATATAGATATATGGAAGCTGTCAGATGAACTGATAACAGTCGAAGACAAGGTAGATTTTATTGAAAGTATTAAGATAAAAATGCTGAGTAACATTAAGAAATCTATACGTAAGAAAAACACAGATCATCTATATAATATATTGATAAGTAAAGACTCCATGTATGAATTTTATACTCCGTATAACCCCGATGGTACTCCAGCATATAGTATAATAGGCGACCTTGTTAGTGAGTATAATTGCTTTACTGCGATAAACTTCTCTAGAATTATAGTATATAACCTACTAGCACCACCAACTACTGCTGAGAAAATGGATATTATGGAAGCAATCCAAGTATTTACTAGGATGTACGATGAGAATGTTCGAGAAGACACAGGTAAGTATACAGTTGAGCATTATGAGATAATAAATATTATGGGGGTATTTGATCTTTCGGATTTTGAAGGTCTTCAGAAAGTAAATAATATAGCATTACCCGAGGATTTCTTGCTCGGGTTTGATAATTAGATTAGTAAATATTGAAAGCGGCTTTCACTAGTTCCAGATACTCTGTACATTAAACATGCATCGAAATCCTCGCACGCTTTTTCGAATTTCTCTCTACCCGTTACTTCAATTACTTCACCCTTGTGTGCCCTGTAGTAATGCAGAAACCATTGATCTCCGCGACCTGCTGCCATTACCTGATTTACCATTTCAGCAGCTTCAAATTCGTCCTTTGCTTTAATTAGTAGATCCCAAGGATATAGCTCTGTTCTACTTTTATTTCCAAAGCTTCTGACTCCAGAAATACTCCCTAAGCCAAAAAGTACGTATAGTTTGTATCGCATATTTTCTCGTGTATTTTTATTATATTTCTTACTAATATAATACAAACCGTTGAAAATCGCGGGGTATTTGTATTATACATACATATCACATTATAGGAAGTTATGAAAAAAGTAGCACATGAAGATAGAGTTAAGACACTGGTAAAGTTATTAACAGTAGCAGAGTTTATAGATGACAATGGTGACGCTGAGTGGGAACGAACAGTAGATGACATAAAGGAAATAATTGAATATTTTGAAAAACTACAACATCCTATGCTAGGTATTATTCGAATAAGAAAAGGTACTTCTTTGATGTACTGTGGTAGTCCTATTTGGTTGGAAGAAGATGCGGAATTCAAACATTATGGACCTATATATTTTAAGGGTAAGAGCTCTGGCATGGATAAGAATAAGGAGAGTGTATTATCAGTACTACCACAAGGCAGTACATTACAATTAAATGGTACAGATATGTGGTCAATATATAGTACAAATGTATCTCACTATAAAGATCTATCAACTGGTATAGGATGATAACATGAATAAATCATATGGACAATTATATGATGAGTTTACGAAAGAAAAATCTCACGAGGATTTAGCGAAAGCTCATATAAACATATTACGCAAGAGACGAGGTGAACTAGAGGAGTTGGATATACTACTCGGCAAAGAAATCAATGAGATTGAGAGATCGTTAAGTAAGCCTAACGTCAATATTAAAAATGAGAAGAATATAATAAAGCGTCGTCTTACGGATATTAAAAAGACTATTAAGATTGGAGAAATATAAGATGGAAAAAGAAGAATTGAATTTAGAAGAAGAACTAGCAGTACTTTTACGTTCAGGTAAATTAGATACGTTATTACGTAAAGAAGGATATTCCCGCCATAGTAGTGTATTTACTAATGTAATTAAGATGATTAACAACACAGCATGCAACTCATTGGAATTTACTTATGATGCTGCAGAGAATGTATTAAAGATACACGCTAACGTAGTAGTGCGCGACTTGTCAAAAGAGCACGACACATATGTACATATAGCAGATATAACTACGGAAGAAAAAGAAAGAGAAGCGCTAAGTAAGGTGGTTAATATATTCCGTAGCTTTGCGGATGGTTCAAGAAAAGAGATAATTGCAGATATTCAAACTGATATTCAAAAGGGAGAGAAAGATGACTGAAGAAAAAGAACTTGTTGTAGTTGATAATGAGGATGATTTAATAGCATTACTTCAGCCAGCTAAGACTCGTGGTAGGAAATTCATAGGTACTGCACGTAAGACACGGAGAGCTAAGTTTCCCACAAGTAAGTTTATTCGTCAAGTAGATATAGAAACACATCAGAAAAATTCCAAGCATAAATTACCTGGACGTAACGAAGCATGCATGTGCGGCAGTGAGAAAAAGTACAAAAATTGCTGTGGTAAGTAATGACCTGGTTTAGTAAAAAATTTGTTAAGAGGGTAAAAGAAACTGAATATACTTTCGTGTGGTTTAAGAAGATGCAAAATGGGAAAAGGATGCATTATACAAAACCATTCAGAACAAAAGTAACTGCATCCTCATTTGAAGAAGCTAAAAAGAAAGTAGAAGAATTTGCTATGAGTAAGATGAAGCTTATAGTATTAAGTGAAGATGAATATAACCGCTGTGATATTCGTAAATTTCAAGAAGATCTTGATAAGGTATTCGGTGATATGGATAAGATATTCAGGGAGTTTAAGCATGTCTAAGTGGTTTGAAATAAAAGATGGTGAAGAAGTATTTAACAAATGGAAGAAAGTTTTCTTTGATATGGAACAAGTAATGGAGAGGGTGGTAAGAGCTAATAGTATTGTACAGAACGATATGATATTACCCGAAGAGAATATTGAAGAATCTAGAGATATACTATTCAAAAATTTAACCAATCTGGATGTCGAGTATAGATCCGCAGTAGCTGATGTAAAGCAACTATGGAGTGACTCGGTAAAACTAATGAGGAAGGTAGATGAACCAATTGAGGAAAATCAAGAGAATCAGAGCTCAACAAGCGAAAGGGGTGAGCTCATGTAGTAAATGCATATTTGATAATGACAAAGGTAAAGAGATCGATGGGATAAGCTGTGTTACGGCAGAATGTACTGGCGGTGTAAACTCTAAACCATTGGTACATTATATTTATGTAGATGTTAAGACCAAGGGTAGGAGAGCGTGACTTTGTATAATATAATCAATGATATAATTAAAGGAAATAAAGCATGGATCCATTAAAAGTAGGTGGCAAAAGACGTAAGCCTGTTAAAAAAGTAGTTACACAATCAAAGAAAACCACACACCCATACTCATGCCCAGCTTGTGGACGTACAAGGTTTAAGACAATTCAAAAAGACTCAAGTTACGAATGTAGAGATATTCTTTGTGGGCAAGTAGTAGTTAAAGATTTGGAAAAATTCAAAAGAGATAGCAAATGGTAAGCGATATGAGGTTTCTTGGGATGGCATTGTTATTGATGTTTGTTTCAATAATCGTAGTTATAATAGTATTCATCCTAGTATTTATAGTAGCTGTGGTATATTCTCCTTTTTATTTCATATCAGTATTTAGTAAGTCAAAGGTATATGCAGCTATTAAACAACAATAACATAACACTATATGCTAGTGAATATATAATGCAGGGCGAGGTAGATGAATTCCTAAGGAAACAGAAGTATCAGAGGGTAAAGGATATGTGGTACTGGGTTGACGTACCTCACGTTACATTAAGAGAATTTAGAATACCGGAGATAGATAGGATATCAGATCATGTTATGGTGATAGGTAGGGCTAAGGCGGTAAATTTAGAATGTAAACTAATTGATATAGAAAGCGCCATATCTCAAGCTAAAGATCATCTCAGGTGGTGTGACTATTCAATTATAATAATGCCTCCAGACGCCTACATTGCTAATAAATATAAGCTGGAATTGATGGAACTTGGTATCGGGTTGTTTTACTGGTTCAAAGGAGTAGGTGTATTTGAGTTTATATATCCTAAGTTTAATCGTAGTAAGGATAAGGATTTGAAGAGAGCTGTCGTGAGTAGGATTAAAACAAGACATACTGAAGTAGAGAAGTTAATTCAACCATTGATGGAAGAGACCTTCGGACATAGTGATGAAGAAGCTAAGCCAGTAGTAGATAGTTACATAAAGAAACACCCTAGAATACTTCAGAGATACAGCAAGGAATTTTTATATAAAATATAGGAGATAGTATGGATAAGGAAAAGTTAATAGCTACAGTGTTTGACATATTGGAAGATAAACTTGGCGTTGATAGAGAATATATCAATCTTGAATCTAAACTCAGAGAGGATCTAGGTATGGATTCTCTTGATGTAGTAGAAATTACCATGGCTTTTGAAAGTGAGTTCGATATTTCAATGGATGATGAAGTAGTATGTGAATTTAACGTAGTTCAACAATGGGTAGATCATCTAATAAACGAAGTAATCTAATGGAAGAGTATTATTATATAATAAGTCTGAAGCATACTAAAGCTAAAGATTCCATATTTACATTTTGGGGGCCAGGGGATGCTGGGTATATGTATCGTAAAGAACAGGCGGGCATATACTCAGAGACCTTAGTAGATAAGAATAAAGATTACTACAACAACCCTGAAAGCACGTTAGCTGTTAGTAACAAGAAGATTAAAGATATGTGGTCCAAGGTTAAGCTGTATGGAGCAGAGACTGTAGTATTACTTAATAACTCTACCAACAGGAAGATATTGGGTATCACTTTGAAGCAATTAAAGGAAGGAAAGACTGACATACGTAAGTCTGACTGGGTTGTGATCAAGTAGTAGTTTTGTATAATACTTATATAAACAATTAAGGAAATAAGACATGAACAACATAGAAGTTACTGATCTTTTCGGCTCGGTAGAGCATATCAATGATGCTATTATCAATCTACTGCCTGAGGAGCCAGCATACACATTGATGATAGAGAGTGATGGATATGCGTCTAATGTAATGTTAGGTACCGAATTACTTTGGAGTTCTGAAAACGATGAGCGTGGATATGTAGATGAAGATGAGTGCGAATATGAACCCCTACAAGATTTCCTAATAAGAAAAGCAATCGAACATTTAGCTAAATCAGATAAGGTCATAGGAGCAATAAGGGAGTTACAGTAATGGATGATAGTATTAAGTGTGAATGTGGGAGTTCTAAGTTTTGGTTCCTCGGTTATTACGTAAGATGCGTAGATTGCTTCAATGAATATAAGCAGGTGACAACCGGTAGGAAGAAAATTAAAGAACTATGGTTAAGAAGGTTTAATAAAGAGGAGCATAAGTATGGCAATAACTGGGAGCAAGTACATTGAGTAAATTTCCAATTTGTAAACATTGTGGTTTTGCAATATCTCCTGGTACGATAGAATCAGAGCCGTGGGTACATGCAGATAGATCTGTATATTGTAATACAGATGATGCAGCAAGTAAGGACCTGAGAGCCATCCCAGTTATAGAAGAAACCACAGTTGTACATAAATTTGTATTACCTTTAGATATGAAATGGTCCCCTAAAGAAGACATTACAACATATGAGTTAGCAATGTGTTTACCTTATTTAATTAGACTACACGCAGTTATGCCTTATGAGATAGATATGTATGATATTACAGATAATTACTTACGTCATTTTGATATAACAAATCCAAATATAAGGGATTAGTATGAAAGGATATGAAAGTTTCAAACCGTTAATGCGCACAGTTCCAAACTTCCCCAAGCTTGGTATAGACTTCAAAGATATAACTTTACTATTGAACAGTCCAGGAGCATTCTCATCTCTTATAGGTAAAATGTGCAAAGAGATAGATACTACTGATTTAGATTTCATAGTAGGCATTGAAGCTAGAGGATTTATATTCGGAGCCGCCATAGCTGCTCAATTAGGACTAGGGTTTGTACCAATTCGTAAATTAGGAAAATTACCATCTAAAGTAATATCAGAAACTTACGAACTAGAGTATGGAGTAGCTACACTTGAGATTCATGAGGATGCATTTAGATATAGAAAACAATCGAACGTATTGATAGTAGATGATGTACTCGCTACTGGAGGTACTGCGTTAGCTGCTATTGAACTGGTAAAGAAATTAGAAGGAACTGTAGTTGGTTTAATGTTTTTAATGGATATACCAAAGCTAGGAGGAGAACAAGCACTAGCTGATTATGAAACTATGATAATAATGGATACGTAAATGGACGATATCTTAATAGAAAAAATAGAAGACGCGGGCCGGGTAGTAGAGTGCGAATCTCCGTTTGAAATCAGAGATAAAGAATCTGGAGATGGAGCTGTGGGGCATGCAGCACAGGCAATAGTAGATGGTATATTTATTGATATAGCTCTTGATACTGCGCGTAGTAACACAGAAAGACTTAGAATAGAGCTCAGGACTATGAGTATATCTCTTTATGCTATTATAAAAGAAGCCGGAGGTTCTATAACTGTGATGGATAAATCACTAGTATCTGCGCCTGTGGATTCTAAGATTTTTATAGAACCAGATCCCAGCAATGATTCAAAAAGATATCATATAATAATGGAGTAATATGGAAGGGACACGAGTAAAGTTCGCCCAGGAGAATATAGATTTTTGTAAGAAACACAAAGGCATGTTAAGTGCTATAGAAAAAGAATTCATAGAAAGAATGGATAAGATGGTTAAGAAAAGGGAACTAAACACTGAGGAATATAATACTGTACAAGAGATATCTAACTCTGTAGGAAAATATTAGTTGGATATTGTTCCAAAATTACATATATTTCAGTCATGATAAAATGATAGGAATTAAAATGAAAGATGTAACAGCAGAAGAAGTTAAAAAAAGTATGATGGAAAACGGTATTACAGAAGTAGATCACCATACCTGCTCAATATGTAAGGATATGACTAAATACGTTAGAGTCGAGGAAAAGTTATTCTTTAACTCTTCGTGTGATTGTACTACAGAAGAGTTCGGCGATGTCGTTAGACCCTCAAATTGGGAAAGCGCAGCAGAGTATATCAACCTACAATTAGATCCAAAAATTAAAGAAGAAACAGCAAGAAGATTTGGTATAGGTATGCGAACTAAAGCAATACCCCCTGCACTTGAACCAGTAGAAGACGCTACTGTATATGGATCCCCCAAACCAGACAATCAAGCATTAACAGTTAAAACTTTAGATAAAAAAGACTTACTAATGTATGAAATATTCGCCAGTAGACTTGCTCAAAATGTAAGTAACGCTTGGTTAAGTAATCAGATAGCTGACTGGCAAGTAAGAAAAATAGAACGTAAATATGCTAGATACTTAGTTGCAATAGATAGAGGTAAACGTTTAGGTAGACTAGAAACAAGAAATGGGTAAGAAATGAAATCAGTAATAAAAGCAATCGAAGATGCAAAAGAGAAATTAGGATACTATAGACAAGCTCATGGTGGAAATTACCTAGGTGGAGTAGAATATACAGAATTGATACTCCGTTTGGACGCGGCTATAGCAAAGCTTGCAATTGCATCTGACGAAAGACCACAACCGATTGAGAGAGTAGAGGTTATCACAAATGGAGCATTTGTAAAAATAGGAATGATATCCCATGCAAATGCAGTACGCAGTATATATCCAGGGGCTAAAAATATAGACATGGATGACTATATTGTTCAGTGCGCATCTCCAGGAGAAGCTTTTAAGGAAATACCACAAGGTGGAGCAATTAGACCCGTTCAACACATGATGATAAATGTATTTAAGAGATAACAATGAGTAATAAGAAAGTAGAAGAACTAACAGTAATAGTAGATAAGTCACTTCGTGAGAGAATAATTGAAGCGAAGACCTGGATCGACAGAGCTGAGGTTCATCTAAAAAATGGAAAGCAATTAGATTGTGTACAGGCAATGGTTCAAGTAGGATACATTACATCATTTACTGAAGAACAAATGGGATTAGTTAATATAGTAGCACTTAAAGAGTTAATCAATTAGGGAAATATTATGAATAATAAGACACTTATAAAAGATCTAGATGGAACAATCATATCAAGATTAGCACTATCATTGGTAGATCTAACCCCGACGTTTACCCTAGAGAATAAGAATTATAAAGTACTACTACGACATGATAATATACATGAGGATGGTATTACCAGAATTATAAAAGTAGCTGAAATACCACACACTGATGAAATACTTAACATGTTACAAGAGACATACGACGCCCTAAATACAGTAGCAACTAAAGGTAATTCATACTTAAAGTCCATGGGAGATCAAGGACAAGCATCCCACATAGATGATAAACTTAATCTAATTCCATTTACAAGAGGTCAAGTAACTGGAGCGTTAGTCGGAAGAGATAGAGTAGAAAAGATTATTAAGTTCTGGAAGAAGTACGAATGAAAAGTGTAGTAAACATTATCATAGTATCCTTACTGGTATCAATTATAATCAATGTACTAGTTACACTTGCTTATAAAGAAAAATTAGATACAGTGGTAAACTGTGAAGTAGGTGATACTCTTTGGATAGACGCATATGGTAGAATACAAGAAATCATAGTTACCCATAAAGATGATAAGTTTATTAAAGTTACTAACCAGAACAACGATATACATAATAGTACGTTTACATATTCATACACACATACATATACATATGATGAACTTGCAAAAGAAATAATATTGGAATAGTATGGAAAAGGAGAAATAGACAGTGAACTACCTTAAGTTAATAGGAAAAGTTAAAAAAGAACATCTTTGCTCAATAGAATTTAAGGGTGAGAATGTAATCATTAAAAAGCAGATTGGTAATACTACAGGAGCAGTAATCGAAATTGAGTTCAAAGATTCGAAAAGAATTGAAAATATCACATTTGTATCAGGTGGGTATAATGAGCCTAAAACAATAAAGCAAGATTTTAACAATTTAATTGATATTATTCTCGATTGTTAATATGTAGCCATTAGGATAGGATAGTATGGAAAGTACCATTAAAGTAGAAGTAATAACTACTGCGGTATATGAAATAAAGAACTTTAAGGATACCTCCCAGAAGTCTGAAAGGGCTGTTAGGAAAGCATTAAGGGGAGACGGTATCAAAAAAGTTCATAGTGGTGAACCGATACACGGAACCACTATTATAAAAGTAAACGACATAATATTAACGGGAAGGTAACATGGATGATTTAAGAAAAGTTGAGATTCTAATAGAAGATGAATGGAAACCTACTAAATTTGTAGATTTACGAAAGGGTGATACGTTTAGATTGTTCGATACCGGAATGAAAATAAAGATTGAAGACGGTACACCTAATCTTGCACTATCTGATCCTTATGTGAAAGATGGAGTTGATACAATTAGATGTGAGGAAATCAAATAATGTTAAAGAAAGAATACATCAAAGATGGGAACTTAGTATATAACAAAGATACAGAGAAGCCTGATGAAATTTACAGTGTTATAGAGAATGTAGGAGATGCTTACGAAAGAGGTGATAGGTCTTATATATCTGAGAAGGGAGAACTCTCTTATGATATAGTTCATATAGTAACTGGTATTAAGTATAAGGGTATATGTGAACACTCAGGTATGACATCTACATCATTATGCCCAACTACTAAAGAGAAGGTAGACCTACACTTGTTAACATTAGAAGCAGATGCAAGTATTGTATTAGCTGCAGCAAAGAAGAGTCATACTGATATACTACTTGCAATGAATAGATTTGAACATTTTATAGAAATAAAAGAAGAGCAAGCTAAAATATTAGAAATCCCCCGCATAAAGTATAGAGATCAAAGAGGTAGTTTAGAAGAATCGATGAAAACTGTACGTGATATAATTTCAATAAAAGAGTTGCTGAAATATTTGAATTCTAGATACGGACCTGGTATTGAAGAAATACAATTTGAGTATTATGGATTCGATGATAGAATTAAATGGGATACGTATCATGTACTACAAAGGAAAAAGGGAGAAACGGCATTTACAATTGCTGGAATGAGTAATGGACAAATACTTTAGGAACACTAACTCAAGTAAGAGGTAAATAATGAATGATAATAATACATCTCCACCGAGAGAAATAGCATATACAATTGGATGTGATCAAGTAGCTTGGATATTAGACATCGCGGAAAGATATATACCACAAGATAATCATCCAGGGATATCTCAAGAAAGAGAAATGAAGAAGTACGCAATGTTATATGAGATAATGGAAATTACTAATACTGGATTTGAAGATAATGCTGCAAGAAACAATGGAACACCAATTCAAGCAAGGAGTAAATTATGAAACATGGAGTAATGGTAGAAGTAATCACAAGTAAGACATACTCTGTAGAAGTAGAAACAGATGATGATTCTAAAATATTAGCGGTAGATAACCTAAAAGAAGCAATCAAGCTTGTAGGTATCAATGCTATGATAGTTGAAGAAAAAGAAACAGCATCTACTACTACTATAAAATTAAACGGCGAATGGATAGAAGAAGAATAATAAATAATAGGAATAAATTATGACACCATATGGTAGTTCAAAAATAGTTGATGTACACAATAGGGGATTAACAATTGCTATATTTATACTTCATATAGGATCAATAGTATTAGTAGTAGCATACTATGTTATCAAATTGGATGAATAAAGATAGGTTAATAAATATCTCATTATCAGTATCAGCAATGGTGTTGATATACGTAGTTTATAAGCTCTCTATGTTAATAGCAAGTAACAATGACATGGTATATGTTTTCTTTGAGTAGAGCTAAGCTACGCTAATCTATAGGCAAATTAGAGACCAGAATAGGTATTAGAACAGGTAATAGGTTGGTACCCGACGTGAACCACTCCTAGTTCTAGAATTACATACGTATCCTTTTAGTAAGTGCCGTACTTGTTCTAACGCCCTATCTATTAGAGTATACGTAAGGAGAAAGAAAAATGCTGGAAAAAAATAGTAAAATAATAGTAGATTCGAAGAAAGCAAGTCTGGTTAAGTGTAACAACTGTGGAAGTATGCAGGGTCTCGATTTGGAGTTCTGCTCCGAATGCTCTGCAAAACCATCTAAGCTACGTAACAGAAGATCACAACAGCCTGCTTCCAAAGCCCAATCAGAACGATTTCCACACAATAGGCTTAACTAATGAAATATGTAGAAATAATGCATGCGGAGATGAAACCTAATATATACGGTGGGGAGAATGCAGATGAAGTAGAGGCACAGTTTGAGTGCTATGCTGAAGGAGACAAGGAATCCGAGACTGAGGATACCATAACATTCGATGCAAAAGCTTTCCCACCAGGTACAAAGATAGTAGTAACTGTACCAGAATGTCCTAAATGCGAGCTTAGCGTTGAGCTATGCACACAGATGGGAGACTGCGACTTTGACTGGGTTGAGTGGAGAGATGGAGAGTTCTCATGAGCGAACATACAAAAGATTATCCTTAATAAAAGGTAAAGGACCATGACAAATACAATTGGTAAAGATCTAATATTCGGCAAGAAGAACAGAGAGCTCGAGAAATTAAAAGCCACGAACAAAAGACTCTTAAAAAAGATATCAAGACTGACCGTTGAGAATAAGAATTTGAAAAGAAAGTTAGATAACTAAATAAAGGTGAAAGAATGAAAAGGTATTTACTATTTTTGTTAGTAATGTTTGTATTTGTAAGCGCATGTAAGGGACAGCCTGCAGACTCAACCGTGGTAATAGATTCGCTTAGAATCACAGACTCGGTACATATTGTTTTTGAAGACTCAGTTAACATTATCCCAGTAGACTCAGTCAATACTAGAGACTCAGTGAACATATTCATAATTGAATACAGAACCGAAGTTAGAGACTCTTTTAATGTACAGGATTCTATTGTTTATATAATAAGAGACTCAGTAGTCTACGTGATACGAGACTCCATAGCTATTAGAGATTCGATAGTAACAAGGGATACTACTATTTACATAGATGATGATCAGCATGTTAAGAACCCAACTGTACCAGATACTCTGAGTGTTGGAATTCAATCAGATATTAACAATATGCTAGTTAAGATGAAAACCGAACTACATATAACAGAAGATCCTTGGATTGATGATATTATAATAATTCCAATAATCTCTGAAGACCTATTTATGATTCGAATCATAGATGTAAATGAGAACATATGGGATTTCTTCTTACCCTACGAGCCTAATGACTTCGTAAGATGAGAAAGATCTTAATAATATTACTATTCGCTTCATTTTTAATAGCTCAGGATTCAGCAAAGACAGCTATTAAAAAAGGACATGAGCACGTTTATAACCTTATCGTTGAATATGCTAAGTATAAGTATGACGATAAGGACTTTCAAACAGCTGAAGTTAATAGGCAAATGGAAGCCTTAATACATGTTATAGATGAGGTTATGGAATTAAAAGCTAAGAACAACTACCGGCGTGCTAATGTCTTCGAAGAGCTAATTAAGAAACATGCTATAAGTATCGAAGACTCAACCGGAGTAATTACCTACTTTGAATGGGTAAGTGTCTGGCAGGATTATCAACATATACCACGGAAGCAACAATGAGGCTTATTGGATTACTACTCGTTAGAAACGAAGAACACTTAATAGAACGCACACTGGATAAGATGTCCGAGTATTGTGATATTATATTTATTCACGATGATGCATCCACAGACGCGACTGTAGATATCTGTAGAGAGCATCCAAACGTTGCTACTATATCTATGAGTCAGTACTACGCTTCTGATAGAACATGGGCAGAGACCCACAACAGAGCAGAACTATTAAGATCAGCACAAGCATTTGGTACCAGTAAGGATGATTGGTTCGTATACTTAGATGCTGATGAAGAGATAGAGTTTGACTGGTATATGTTCATGAAGACCACAATAATGTCACCTGAGGTAGTAGCTATAAGAATGAAGCTATTTGATTTCTATGCTACTGAAGAAGATGCTCATTTAGACTATACACATAGAACTAAAATGGGACCGGAGTATCGTTCAATTATTATGGCGTTTAAGAACACAGAACACTTATCATACCATGTTCCAATTCAAAGAGAAGTAGCTATTGGACCAGGAAGTATACTCGAGTCTGGGTTTGTAAAGCATTACGGTAAAGCTATATCAGCAGAACACCATGAGATGAAATGTGAATACTATGCTAGGAACTTCCCAATTGACTATGCGGAGAAGTGGGACAATCGTAGAGGTAAGTTCATCCATACTATCTCTGACTTCGGTATGGAACTAATAACTTGGGATGAGAAAGAAGAAAAAGGAGTACCAATGCCATGAAGAATATTACATATATAATACTATGGATAGTACTAGCTGCTGTGGTTATATTCTCATACTTTACTAATGATCCATTACATATGATATTTATCATTGCCGCTACGTTGTTCATAGCGGTTCTATTTACTATTGAATACATCAAGCAACGAGCAGAACAGAAGAAGAGAATGAAGAAGATTGAGAAACTTAAAGCGTTTGGAGAGCCGTCTAAATGGGACTGATTGAAGAACAGATGAGATTGAACAGAGCAATCGATACCATAGAGAGTATCGATTCTCAAGTACTAGTGTTAAAGCTCACTGATTGGGAGAGACGGTTCATGCGCAGTATGAGACAACAATTAGATCCACATACGAATAAGAACAGAACAGTATCAGAAGGACAAGACTTGGTATTTGTTAAGATAAGAAATAGATTAGGTATAGTATGATGTATGTACTAGTTAAGATAAGCGGAAACGATGACTATGGACCAGAAGCGGTATCATCTAAGAAGAAGTTAATTGTAGCTCATCTCAAGAAGAATAACTACTACTGGTCTCCTAAGCTAAAGAGATATATAAACGATAAGACAGCAGGCAAGGGTGGTAGTGGAACTGATTACACCATTGATAAGATTAGGGTAATAAAATGAAGAACTGGAGAGCAGTACTAAGCTGGAGAGAACATCCCGTAGACATACCAGATCTAACTGAAAAGCTACATGCTCATTTTGAAGCATCTGAGACATATCAGATAAACAGTATAGATGATATACCTGAGAATGAGATATTCTACCCAGGCGAGGATAACATAGGTGAATCCATATATACAATGTATGGAGATGATCCTGTAAACAGAGAAGTAATGCGAGAAGAGATACTAGCCAGGTTCCCACACATTAAGGATAGGATATTCTTCAATGATAGTGACATCATCCTAGCAAACCTTATACAGAATATAACTGTAGCTGGAACATATACTATAGATGAACTTACAGCTAAGTGCAATGATAGTGATAGAGGTCTGTATAATATTAGAGAAGTAGCTGCTGCTATGATTGGTAGAATAGTAGAAGAACAAGACTATCTTGAGTATATCAATAGTATATACGGTGGTACTCTTGAAGAGTTAGAAGCTAATTATAGTAAGTTAGGTAACATGCATGTGGAGATGGGATGATAAAGATTGATTACTCAGGAATAATTAACACAGCTATTAAAGCAATAGTAGTAAGTATAATATTAGGTATAGTAACAGGAGCTGTAGCTATTGTATGGAATATAGTCTGGACTGGAGTTACTACGGTAGACAAGCGTATAAGCGACACAGAGATCAGACTCACATCAGCAATAGAGATCTTAGCCGATGAAATATCAACATTAAGAGAAGAACTCAACACAAGACCTCCAGCAGAGGTAGCATATGAGATGCACATGATAGATACTACTCATATATTACCAATACCTGAGATGACATTACCTGTACCTAATCAGCAGAGAATATTGGAACGAATTGATACAAGACAACAGACAAAATATTGAACTTCTTATCTGCCACAGGCGTAACCTTACAGATAATTAGTTCATAGTCTAGGGGAATCCAGAGTGGAAGGTGTGCCCTCTCCTGAAGCTCTCCCTTAGATGTTAAAGAAGAGGAAGTTAATGACCAAAGCAAACAGGAAGATGATAGTAACTATATTCGAATCAGGTGTAGTAGCATCACTCGTCGTTGGAGCACTTGCCATCGTAGTAGGAAACAATGCAGCTATTGCATTTTGTATTGCTACAGCTACTATTTCCATAGTACTGTTAGGTTTCATGCATATTACGAATGTCATAGATGATAGAAGAAGAAGCAAGAGATGAAACGAATGAAGCCAAGTGAATACTTATATACGTTAAAGGAACGATTCGGTGAGGATACTAAAGCATGGAAGGTAATCTGTCCAAGTTGTAAGACAGTACAGTCTGTACAAGACTTTAACGATGCTGGGATAAGTCCTGCGTCTGATTACTTCGGGTTCAGTTGCATTGGTAGGTTCGATGATAGTAAAGGATGTGACTGGTCGTTAGGTGGATTATTTCAAATACATACACTTGAGCTAATTGATGAGGAGGGATCTCATCCAAGATTTGAAATAGCAGAAGCAGAGGTAGTTGATGAACAAGCCAAATAGAAGCGATGATAAGTACTGGGGAGCAAGCACTACAAGCTTTGATAGTACAGCATTCATCCAAGACTTGGAGATATACATATCCCAGTTGAATGGTACTAATGAGGTCACTGAAGTAGAAGTAGATGCATCCCTAAGTGAAAGGGAGATAGCTATTATGAACGAGGCATTCATGGTAGGTAGGATATATGCTACGGGCGGAGAGAAAGAAGGACCAGCAGCGATATATACAAAGATGGCTATGAGATGTAAGGTAGCTGCCGATGCTGTAAAACAATCCTAGTTGTAATTTATTTCCAAATTCCAGTTGCTATAGTTCCATCTTATCTGTATTATATTATTGTGAATATAATAAAAGAAATAAATAAAGCTAAATACTCCAGATCTAAGATAAAGATAGACAAAGATATTACTTTGTTTAAGCCGTGTACTAAATGCTATGTGTTGAAGAGTATGTACGATTATATTTATCACAAAAGAGACAAAGACTACTTCGGTCCATGTAGGGAATGCAATAAGTTAAAGTCCAAGAACTTCCACAATAAAGCCAATAATGAAAAATTAAGCAAACTTAACAAAAATTATTGCGTAATAAATATAGATACAACCATTGCTATAGGTAAGTTCTGTTATAAATGTAAAGGGTTCACACTGTTTAGATCCCTGGTAAAGGACCGTAATTGTAGTCACGGAGTCAAGGACATATGTCTTCTATGTAATCGTGAGATAGGCAGGGATAGATATGCAAAAAATAAAGAGCATATAAGAAAGCAGCAAAATGATAGATATGACGCACTACACCCCAACAAGCAAATAAGGGGCAAGGTACCGATGCCACGTGAAGAGTACCTAAGGAGAAGAAGAATAGAGCAGAGGCAAGTAAGAGGAGTGACCCATCTCCCTGCTAACGGAGATAGAGCACCTAAAAAGATCAAAATGGACATAGAAGCCGTGAAGCTTAGTAGAAAAAAGGCGTCAGTGAAGTTTTACTCATCACCAAAAGGCATAGATGTACGAAAAGTTGAGGCGGATAAATACAAGAATAATGAAGAGTATCGCGAAGATATTAAAAATAAAGCTAAGATACGTCGTGAATATAATCGAGATAATTTAACAGATATACATGTCAAGAAGATACTTACATCGAAAGGTAAACTAAGTACATCTGATATACCTCAGGCATTGGTAGATTTGAAAAGAGCGCAGATGCTACTAAGCAGAGAGGATGCAAGTATAGAAAAAGTAGAGAATACTGCTTCGGACATACGTAAAGTGTGTCGTGAGTGCGGTGAATCTACTTTACTCAACGACCTAATTACCTCAACATCTATGTCGCATGGCAGAGCTAAAATATGTAAAAAATGTAGTACAGCTATTGTCCGACCACATATACATCTAAAACAAATACTAAAGATAGAGAAATATAAGGAAATATTAAAATGCGCTTGAATGAGATAGCGCGATATATAATCACAATGATAAGGAGATACAAGATGTCAGATCAAAAGAAAATCAACACTATAACTGATCTAAGAGAAGATCTATTCAAGCAGTATGACGAAATCAATAGCGGCGAATCGTATAAGCGATCCAAGGTAAAAGATAGTGTATCTAATGCTAATTCTATTATACGTACTTATACTACCCAGATAATTGGATTAAAGGAATCGGGTAGAGGAGATGAGATTGCTAATATACCCGGACTACTTGATGGTATAGAAAAGAAAGATTAACCCCTTACTCCGGCAGTCCCTCAACGATACTGCTGGTTGCTATTAAGGAATTATTTCCATATATTTAATTCAATGATAAATTAAATAAAGGAACAACATGGATAGTTACACACAAACACAACCTAAGACCAACGAGAAGGAATGTAAGTGGTGTGGATGTCTTGTAAGGACAGATATAGAACTATGCCCAGATTGTGAAAGTGATGAGTTTTTTGAATCAATATATATATATAAGAGAGTTAATATGAAATCGATATCAGATTTAAGAACATCATTGAGCTTTACACCACATGAGATTAACAGCTCGATAAGACACTTTGCTGAGAAGTCCAGTGTTGATTTTAATGTATACCTACCCTCAAGAGGAATGAACTTACAACGGAACTTCGTCTGGAGTCTGGAGCAGAAGCGAGAACTTATCTGGTCTATTCTAATGAACAGAAACATACCAAGACTAGCATTGATGAATGTACTAATAGACGATCAAGACGATACAGGTGTGTATCAAGTAATAGATGGCAAGCAAAGATTATCTACTATGATAGACTTTTACATGAATCGATTTACATTAGAAATAGACGGCGAGTCGTATCTCTTTGAAGGGCTCCCTGAAGATTACCAGAATGTAATTAAGGGATACCATTTCGCATATTACTTAGCGAATGAACCTACACCAAGAGCATTTACAGATCAAGATAAAGTAGACTGGTTTAAGTTTATAAACTTCGCCGGTACACCACAAGAACAAGAACACTTTGATAAATTAAATAAATAAAATAGAGGTAAGTAATGAAAGCTGATATAATAAAAGCATGGACGTTCTTACGCGAGAACAACAATAGTATACCTGACAACGTGTTAGATTTTATGAAGGACGCTGCGTTGGAAAAGCTGGAGAATAAGGAAGCTCAGTCTGTTGATAATAAGATAACAGAACTAGTTGATAGAGGCTGGGCGATTAGAATATATAACATACCTAAGCGTGTTGGTGAAATGGATTGTAGGAGTTGGGAAATAAGAACGTGCTATCAAGCAGAGCATAATAATGAGATACTATTTCAGAATGAATTTGAGGGACTTGAGAATGCTGAAGATGCTGCTGCGGAAATGTTTGCTAAGATTGCTAAGTATGAGGCGGCTACTAATAGACCACAAATAAAGGTCGATGAGGTATCGAAAATATACGAGAAGCCTATGACCAGAGAACTCTATGAAGGAGATGCTATTGTTCTTGAGATCATAGACCAAGATGCTGATTCTGCCCTCTGTTCAGTTAAATTTATCAAAGATGGGATGGTGTGTACTAGAAGAATATCCCTTGTCGAAACTAAGAAGGAAGACTATGTTTAAGAGAATTAAAGAATGGTATCTCAAACGTAAGCTGAACGAGGAAATTAGAATCATCGAAGCTGAGCATGAGCTAGCCTTTGTAAGTAGGGAGAGTGTAACATTCGAACAGTGTGTTGCTCTCATTACTCATGAACGAGAAGAAATTAAAAATAAATACAGTTGACATTGTGGACATAGTTCCATATATTTAATTCAATAATTTATTTGTTCTTTGAGATAGTTGACAAACAGAAGTTGAGCTTACAGGAAACTAGGACGCGCAACTCAGCGATGAGCGGTTTTGTATCGAAATGTAGACGTAGGCGAAAGCTATTACGTTCCCTTCTTAGTGAAGGATAGAGAAGAGCACGATGGGACTGAGCTATGTGAGAATGGATATACCGAAGCGAGGCATGTGGCTTGAGCTAGTAACAATAGGTCTTAATGAGATTTATGGTTCGGGAATCGTATGTTGTCCATGGCCGTACCTATACCAAAGTAAAACAACGGAAATCATCAGAGCATTCAGTTGCTTCTATCTCATTGAACTTAATAACAGGAGAGTTATGATAACTAAAAGTAAGATGAATATTGAATATAAACGTAAGTCTACATTGTTCAACTTTAAGAGTAGGATAATGAAGATGCGCTTTGGATTAACTAAAGATGATAGAAGATCATTCGATAGATTAAACGATAAGCTTAGAACATCTTTACACACGAACGCTGCTACTAAGGTGTTGTATAATAAATTACATAAGTATGTAGATATGACCAATGAAGAATTGTGGGAAAGTGATATATTAGAATTATTCAGGAGTAAGTAAAGTGAAGAAGAAAGATAAGTATTATATCAAAAGAATAAGCGATAGATATTACTACATAGAAAGCAAAGGGAAGTTTTCCAAGGGATTGACTCAGGAGTATACTGCTGAAGAAGCTAGCATACTAACTGCTGAATTAAGAGGTAGAAGAGTTCCCGTAATCCTTGAGGCAATAGACTAATGAAAACTAATAAAAAATGCAATGATTTCTCAATTATGTCAGAAAATTCTGATGCTGAATGTTATCTCGGTTTAGATTTTGAAGCTGAAGCAAAGTTAAAAGAAGAACCCGAGCTTTGTGAAATATGTGTATACAACAAGAAGTTTAAGGGTATGAACTATAAAGATTGGAAAGAGTATAGAAAGAAAATTGGAATAAAACCAAAAGTATAAACTAGGAGTAGTTATGTCAGAAAGAAATCTCAGTGAGTTGGAAGCTAAGCTAGTTAACGCATTAGAGGTGTGCTACAAGTCATTGTCCACATATGGAGTACATGACATCATCGCAAGCCAAGTGGAAAGAGCATTAAAAGAAGCGGAAGACACTACGTCGTTTGAAGCAGCCTCAGCAATAGTAGATAGAGAAGTAGATATTATACGAGCTATGGTATTGCAACAAGTAGCCATACACAGAAATTCTTTTACACTACCTGATAGGGTGGGTAATGTAATATCCGAGCGTAAAGCTGAGATACTAAAACAATTGAAAGGTAATTAAATGGAAATATTAGTATGTAGTAATTGTGGACACAAAACAACAGCACATAGGGTTGGAAACGTATGTCCTGATTGCGCAAAAGGTGTTCTAGAGGTAGATCCTATTCCAGAGAAAAATAAGGGATTCCTTAAAGCATTCAAATGTGATAAGTGTGGACATAGTATACTAGCACCATTTGGTAAAGATGGAGACAGTTGTACTGAATGTAAGCCCGGTATACTCAGAGCGTTTACTCCAGATGAGAAACCCAAACGACAAACATACATTAAGCAATTTGTGGAAACGTATGAGATGCATGTTCATGCTGAGCTGCAGGAAGATGGTAGCTATAAAATAATTGATGCAAAGAAAGTGATAATAAGTACAAAGACTAAAGACGGAGAACTAATAAGTATGAAGGGTCCAGATGAATAACTTTCTTGACACTGTCTACACATATAAATTTAAGCACAAGAATGTACTAATACTATTTGGTATCATATACGTAGTAGTTATAACCACATTCTTAATTACAGAGGTATTATAATGAAGCACAGACCTAGAATAACAAAAATACCAAGAGATAATGCTATAGAAGAGTTAGCAGATAAGCTCGAAAGTCGAATGAAAGAGAAAGGTAGCCAGGCATTTGTATCCTCTCATGAGATATTGGGTATAATTACTGAAGAGTTTGATGAGCTGAAGGATGCTGTACGTTTGAACATTCATAGTGATGTAAAGAAAGAACTAATGGACATAGCAGTCGGAGCTATCTTTGGAATAGCTTGTATTGATGAAGACACATTAGATTGGTAATTTGTATAATAAGAATATGGATAATAAAGTAACTAGAATATTACATGACGAGAAGACTCCGTTTGATATACCAGAACAGAAGTTAGTAGTTGATGAAAGAACACCTACGCAGATACTTCTTAAAGATCACGATATCAAAGTAGGAGATATGTTCCATAGTATAGACTACATGGACATCTTACGCATAGAATCAATCAGCGATGACCCAGAAGATAGAGAATGCATAAGTATGGAGCATTACTATGAAGATGATAAGCATTGGTCTCACTACGGCTCATTTACTATAGCCAGGCTTGTAGATGAGATAGAGAGTCGTTATGCTAGGATAGATTCGATAGAACAGGTAACTGAACTTGCTATAGATATAGGTAAGAACATTAACAACCTTGAAGAAACTTATGGAATTGGTACCGGACCTCAAGCTACTACATCAGAGTTAATGATATTAGATAAAGAATCCCTTGCGACTACGGAAGCTATGTACAAGCGTAAAGCTAATGAGATGCTATTGCTCGAAGGTATTATGAAGCGTAAGATGAATGAGCTAGCTGCGATTAAAGACAGCTTTACTGCATTGGTCTACCGAATACGTAAGGTCATAGGTAATATTGAGCTATACCTTGGTATACACGAAGATATAATACAATTACGCCGTGGTCCATATGCTCCAATTACAGAACCATTGAGTTTACGACAGAGAATACTGTATATGGATGAAGAAGTGGGTATTTCTGGTTATAAGTATGACTTAGATTGGAAGAACGTTGATGACTTTGACGATTGGCTAATGATGGATAAGAATCTAGAACTGATGCTTCCTGAGACTAAAGGTATTGTAATAATAAGAGTAAGACGTAAGGATAAGTTTTACACAGATAGTCCAATTGATAATCAAATATTGAATGAGAGTAATCATACAACGTATTTCTTAATGAGAAACGGAAGTAATGTATATAGAATTTATGCTAATTTAATCATAGAACCAAGATTGTTCCCCGGACGTGATGAGTTTGAACTGATGAGAACAGACAAGCATCAGTTCATGCGAGACGAAGCTATTAAGGATAGAGCAGATATGTACAGAGAGCACATGCTCGTTATCCAAGGTATTCTAGATAGAGCAGAGATATTCCATTTCCCTGAACGTGTAGATATGTTCAAACCAGACGGTATTGATGAACAGATACGTTTGATATATGATGATGAAAGACTACTAAGTGATGGCAGTGAGACCTATAGGGAATGGAGAGCCAGACTTAATAGTCATAATAAGATCGGATCTAGAGTAGTATACAGTGGAGTTAGTTGGGGTGATTCAGAAGATAGATTAACATCTAAGCATATACGCAACCCAGATCCCGGAGTATACAATTTAGCTCGTAAAGGAAATGAAAGTAAGTATTATCATAGCTATGACTTTGCTTTCTTATATAACCCAGAAGATACAGTGTATCGTAATTGGTATCAAGAACATGGTGTACGTAAGCGCGCTGTGGCGTTTAAGGTAGATACTAATGATCATTGTATATTAAACTATGACAACATTGATATAAATGATATAGATTACTTCGTTGGTAATAGAAATGAAAGAGAACACTATCTCGATATGATACCGATGTTGAAGAAGATTAAGGAAGAGAAGATTAAAGAATTAACAGAAGAAGCTGCATTTGTAGACCTAGTTGTTAAAGAACTCAGAGATGAAGATCTACGAGATATGATACTATCAGCTATAGAATGGTGGAAGTATAAAGTTATACAAAGAAGACCACTCACTAGAGAAGATGCTAAGGCACTTCGTATGATTAAAGGTAGAGTTAAACGAGAACTAAAGATAGAGAAGGACTTATTCAGGTAGATAATAAAAATAAAGAGGCTCAGGTGAGTAAAAAATTAGGTATAATTGAGATCGATGGCTTTAAGTATTCTAAAAGCCCCTTTGAAGACTACACATTCAGTAGCCGCGTTGCACTAGTAACCTCAGATAGAGAAACCACTGTAGATGTATATACTACTGATCCTTCGATGGAAAGCCTTGCTGTTGTACTGCGAGATAGGAGCAGTAACAATGTGGAATCAATGCGTATGCTAACTTGGACTACGAGAGCTCAAGACGATGCCGCTCGCAAGTTCATTGAGGAAGAATTGGGTTTGATGGATAATAGCTGGCCCCGTAAAGGATGCAAGCATTTAATGGGCAAGTGCGATCATAATGATGATCATGAAATCTACTATTGCAATCATAAAGATAATACAGATGATCATGAAGGTAATTGTAATGAGAAACTTTGTCCACTAAATAAGGCAATTGACTAATGTTCGGTTTCTATACAAAGAATAAACTAAGAGTCATTAAAGAAGATGACGTATATAAAGTAGAAAAGAGATGGTACTTCATGTGGGGTAGGATACAAACTCTACATGTCGATTCTACTACAGGAGCTGCTGTTGAAAAGGATATTCAATTTGATGATATATGTAAAGTCGAAGAATATTACAATTGGATGACAGCAGATACATCGTCTTTTTCTAAATTCATAAGAGACACATGTAATAGGATACGTAATGAGTTTTGATACGAAAGCATTTGATATGGGGTTTAATTTCCTCGAGGACGCATTAGCTCAGCATGAGAAGGGTGATGCTATTGGTATTCTGTCAAGACAGATAGGATACAAGCGCGTGAGAGCACAGGAACTACTTGAACACCCTGAAAGACTACGGTTGACAGAGTTAGTGCGGATAGCAGAGAAGTCTGGGCTTGAGGTGAAGTTAGTAATTAAAACTCCGAATAAGATAAAAGAAATACCTTGGACAGATGGAATAAGTCCACGTGTGACATCATCTAAATTTGAAGAGCTAAAAGCAGAGGACTATGATCATGGACAAAGGAATGTAGATTTAAGGGTTGAAGTGACGTGCGATGAATCCAACAATGACGAAGAATCCGCTAAGCGTGGAGAGATTAACGTTCACGTTGAAATTAGAAAAGGCTCTGATTCAAGTAAAGCTCCTATAGACCTATTCCCACCCGATTCCGAAACTCCGAGTGATGGCTTCGAACATTTGATATCTCACACTCAGAACAAACAAGGAGTGAACAAACCTCCTACTAAACCGAAGCCAGATGCAAAGCCAGTAGGTCAAGGTAGTAATAAACCAAGCCTTTAGAATGAAAGAGAAGCAAAAAATAATAGATGAATGGTTTGATGGATGTAAAGACAAGGTCATAGCAGGCAATAAACGAACATCTAATCGAGATCAAGCTTTTTTTCGAGGATTCAATAATATAACAGCTAGTGGCGGAAGAAATTTTTACCATCATGATGGGCCGTTGTATGCAGTATGGCTAGCAGGTAGAAAGGTAAAACGATATCAAGTTAAGCAGGAGAAAATGAAAAACATTAAGAAGCCTGGTTATGTAACTAAGCTCGCTAAGGTAAGTGGTATTGATACTAGTAAAATGAAGAAGGGATTAACATGGCCGTAGCAATATGTGTTATATCGATATTCTTATTAAGAAGAATAGTTAAAGGAACAAGTCATAAGAAAAAATTAGCTAAGCTTAAAGCAATTGGCGATGAGATTGAATCATTATCTGAGTTTGTAAGAGCTTCGCAGAAAGTGTAATCTACTTACGCTTTTCCTAATTATATACTATTAGGAGAAGTAATGAAATTAAATCTTGTAGACAGTGATGAGCTATTACTAAATAAAGGCGATGCATTAGTAATATCTGGGAAGAAGGGAGTTGCTCAGCTTATCATAGTATGTCCTGGTTGTGGTAAAGTATCCAGCACTAGAGGGAATCATGTCTACGACGAAAATAGCAAATCTTACACACCTTCAATAGTACACGATATGAAATATGGCGGCTGTGGATGGCATGGATGGTTAATTAAAGGGGAGTTTACCGAATGCCAATAAGTATTAAAAGAGCGGCTGCTGGCCTACGCAAGAAGCTATCCTGGAGAGAACCCCCGACAAATTCAGATGAATATGATGATACCTGGAGAGATGAGGACGGGCTACTCCACAGAGACAATGACTTACCAGCTATAGTGCACAGTGAAGGTACTAAAGAATGGTATCAACACGGCAAGGTACACAGAGAAAATGATAAGCCGGCGAAGATATTTGCTGATGGAGATCAGTATTGGTTCATAAATAATGAGCTTCATCGAGATAATGGCCCCGCTATAATAAAATACAATGGGGACAGTAAGCATTGGTATCAGCGTGGTAAATATCATCGCGACGATGGACCTGCATTAGAACTTTCGGACGGAACTAAGATATGGTATCAACACGGAGATAAGCACAGAGAAGACGGCCCAGCGGTTGTAAGAAGCGATGGTGTCTCTGATTATTACCTAAACGGACAATTAGTATCTGAACAGCGATTCCTCGATAGATTAGGTAATGGTGGGACATCTGTACTATCCTGGAGGGAGCAGGCATATGATCGTTTTATATTAAAAGATAATGGAGATAAAATATATTACGATTCAGATAGAAAATTACATAATAGTAGTGGACCAGCAATAGAATATGGCAATGGTGATAAGGCTTGGTATATTCATGACAAGCAGCATAGAGAAGATGGTCCAGCCGTAGAATACGCTAATGGATCTAAGGCTTGGTATCAAAACGATGGGTTACATAGAACAGATGGGCCTGCTATAGAGAGAGCAGATGGATCTAAGGAATGGTGGTTAGGTAGCTTTACTTATACAGAAGAGGAATATAATGAAGTAATGGGTGGAATAAATACTCAAGCCTGGAGAGAAGAGCCCATATTTGAAAGTGAGACCTACCGAGCATGGAAGGATGATGATAAGCAATTCCATCGAGAGAATGACTTACCTGCTATAGAATATAGAAATGGAGATAAATACTGGTACTTCCACGGAGTAAAGCACAGAGAAGACGACCTACCTGCTATAGAATTTGCCGATGGTGGTAAGATTTGGTACAATAATGGTGAAAAGCATCGTGAAAACGGACCAGCTCAAATTGAACCTAACGGAGCTGAAGAATGGTATTGGAACGGAGATAAACATAGAGAAGGCGGTCCTGCTGTAACAACTAGAGATGGAAATACTTCTTGGCATCAGCATGGTAAGCTACATAGATTAGATGGGCCAGCTATAGAAGAGGCGAATGGTTCAGGTAAGCTTTATTGGATAAATGATCTATATTATACTGAAGAAGATTTCTATGCTCACCCACTTACAGCATCATTAGATAAGTTAAGTTGGAGAGACGCTCCTTCAATTGAAAATGATGATCATGCTTTATGGCAAAATGAATATAATCAGATTCACCGAGATGATGACTTACCAGCAGCAGTATATGAGGATGGTACTGAATATTGGTACCAATACGGCGAGCTGCACAGAGATAATGACATGCCAGCTATTACACGTCCTAATGGAGAGAAGCAGTGGTATTTTCACGGTGAACTACATAGAGAAGACGATAAGCCTGCTATTATGTACGCCGATGGATCTAAGCATTGGTATACTCATGATAAACGTAATAGATTGAATGGTCCCGCTGTTATATACGGAGATATTCTTGATAATATTGTTGAATATTGGATAGATGGTAAAGGGTATACAGCAAATACCTATGAAGTGAGGCTAGACCAGATACGAGAGTCATCGTTAAAGCTAAGCTGGAAAGATCCGAAAGCTCCAGTAGATACGTTAGATGTTGTATACCTTAGTTTAGATCGCCTTAATAAGGGCAATTTATACATTACTGATATCTCATTAGCTGATCTAGATCCAGAAAGGTACATAACAAAGCCGTTAGATAAAGGAATATCATACGATAGTAATACGCCTATAATGTGGTGGGATACTATGATAAGTATTGTTAACAACTCCCTACCTGAGGATGTGATCCTTTCTTCATTAGAAAAGGCACCCTATTCAGCTATTGTAAACATTGCAAAGGAATCAATTTATAGAATACGTAATGGTAATGTTGAGTTTATTGATGCGAGTTATATAAAAAGAAGCATGGAAGCATCACTAGATAAGCTAAGCTGGAGTGAAAGAAGCTGGGAAGATTTTAACATTGATAAGGATGTTGATGATATTATAGTACATCAAGATGAAAATGGTGAGATTCACAGTGACGATGGACCAGCTGTAATAACTAAAGATGGTACTAAGTATTGGTATCAGCACGGTAAAATACATAGAGACAATGGGCCTGCTATAGAATTTGATACTGGGGTTAAGTCTTGGGTACAAGATGGGTGGTTACATAGAACTGATGGACCTGCTATTGAGAAACCAGCTGGAGATAATGAGTATTACTTAAATGGTAAGTTTATGTATCTAAGAGCTTGGGAAAGAGAAGTAGCTCGATTGAACGATGAGCCTCCTGTAAGACTAAGCTGGAGAAATACAAACTTTAATAAATGGAATACTAATTATGAAATGGCTAGAGATGAAAATGTTTACGTTGTATTTAGTAAACCGTGGGATTCAAATAATCCAGAAGACTATACGGAGATGTTCAGAGGTAGTGAGCAGTATATACAACAATTATGGTTTGATTATTTATTAGAAAAAGGAAGTATTGAAGGATTCGGATATGATCCAGCTACGCATAATATAATCGATGTAGAAAACAATGATGTATTTGAAGAGGCGGATAGCATAGAAGAAGCTAAGGGTATTTGGTATTATATATTAGGTAATGGATTAGATGAATATGATAAGATAGATGCAGAAACTTTTGATATTATACATACTGCTAATCTAAAGCTTAGCTGGAGAGAGAAGACTTGGGATACAATGGATATAACCAAACCCAGCTCCGCGGGAGGTGAAGCTAAAAGATATTTTAATGAGAAAGGAGAGTATCATAGAGAAGATGGTCCAGCTATAGAATACCCAGGTGGAACTAAGATGTGGTACCAGCATGGCAAAAAGCATAGAACCGATGGCCCTGCAGATATTTTTCCTGCCGGTTTTGTAAGATATTGGATAGAAGGAAAGGAATTAACTGAAGAAGAATTTAATCAAAGAACATCATCTCTAAAGTTTAGCTGGAGAGAGCAAGGATGGGATGAACGTCAAGTACATGAAGATGGAACTATTAGATATTATAATGAAGAACATAGTCTTCATAATATGGACGGTCCTGCTATAGAATATACTAATGGGAATAAGCGTTGGTTCTTATATGGTATGGAATACTCTGAAAATACTCACGATGTTTATGTAAGACATCTACGTGGAGATGATTCTGGATTTACAGAAGAAGGATTGAAGCATCTAAGTTGGAGAGAAGAAGCATACGATGAGTACGATGTAGAAACAAATGGAGATAGGTACTATTATAACAAAGAAGGACTACTTCATCGTGATGACGGACCAGCTATAGAAAGAGCAAGTGGATCTAAGTCTTGGTATAAAGATGGACAACTTCATAGAGAAGACGGACCAGCTCAAGAATTACATAATGGAACTAAGCGGTGGTGGATAGAAGGTAAAAAGCATAGACTAGATGGACCTGCCGTGGAGGAAGCTAGTGGTACTAAAAGATGGTATGTAAGTAATCAATTACACAGATTAGATGGACCCGCTGTAGAACGATCTGATGGATCTGTTTCTTATGCGATAAATGGTAATTGGCATGATGAGACTACCTTCAAGCGGGTGATGAATATAGCATCGTTAAAGTTTAGTTGGAGAGAACCTCCTACTAATGACGATGATGAATATTTAGAGTGGATGGATAGAGCTGGTCAATTCCATCGAGAAGATGATCTACCTGCACGTGTATGGGTAGATAAAGGCGTTGAGGCTTGGTACTGGCATGGTGAGCTACACAGAGATGGTGATAAACCCGCTGTAGTACATGAAACCGGAGAACAAAGATGGTTCATTCATGGTAAGAAACATAGAATAGGAAGACCAGCAGATATTACCGATTCATCTGAAGTATGGTATAAAGACGGTGAACTGCATAGAACTGATGGACCAGCAGTTAATGAATTAAATGGTACATATCAAGAATGGTGGATAGATGGGAAAAAGTATACCGAGGAAGAGTTTAATGCAATACCCCAATCCACTTCATCATTAAAGCTAAGTTGGAAGGAACAAACTTACGATCACTATACTATAGAAAATAATGGCAATAAATCTTATCGTAATGAAGCAGGTAAACTGCACAGAGAAGATGGGCCCGCAATTATATTTCCCGATGGATCTAAGAAGTGGCTTATAGAGGGTGAGTTGCACCGAATGGACGGTCCTGCTGTGGAATGGGCTAGCGGTAAGGTAGAATATTATTTGAATGGATGGAGACACTCAAAAGGAACATACGAAGCATATAGAGATCACATGCTTGGAGATGATTCAGGATTTACAGAACAAGGATTAAAACATCTAAGCTGGAGAGAGTCACCTATAATAGAAATAGATGCTGTTGGTATTTATAGTCTTCAGGAAATCGAAGATCAGCTTGGATTTACATCTCCACATATAGGTTCATCTGAATTAACAGATGCGCTAAGACATTACCTAATGGAGTTACGTGATTCTCATGGACTTCAGCTAGATGTACTTGATGTGTATGTAGATCATAATGATGGTGAAGAAATATCTGTAAATTATGAACTTAAAGGTCTTGCTGAGGAAATTCGTAAGCTTGGATTGGCTGTGAAGGAGATGTATGAAACGGGATCTAAGTTCTACCCAGCATATCCTATATTAGATGAGCCTGAACAATTAGATGATGCTGAGTTAGGTATTACTTCAGGGTTAAAACTAAGCTGGAGAGAAGAACCCAGGGTTTTCCTACCAGTAGACCAAGACTTCTCAGTAGAAGCGCTTATGAACATGTATGGGATAACATTAGGCATCATGTCTGATGGCGAAACCTTTAATAGTAATCAAGGAGTGCAAGAGCTCAGAGATGTAAGCGATTCATTAGAAAATGAATTTAATAATTATATGAAGAACGAGGGTATAGATGTACGTGCTGAAGTAACCTCACTGTCAGGCAGAGCTATTATAGAACGATTACATGAGGAAGGTACAGTGATAGAAACCACTGTTGAGTTTCTATATGAATTTTGGGGCACTCAGTCCGAATTGCTTAAAATGGTAGATTACTTACCTGATGGCGATCTCGGTAGTGATATATACAAAGCCCAATCAATACTCCCGTATGTGCACGAAGAAGATATAATAAGTTCCTCTGTTACCCTTGCTTCTATACCTAAGCTTAGCTGGAGAGATAATAATGTTATATTTGTACTGTATGATAAAGAAGATGGAGAGATATATTATAAAGGTACACTCGCTGAGATAAGAAAATCCTGGTGGTATATGATAAGTGAAGTAGGAGACGTCGATGGATATGTACTTCGGGGAAATATCATTGTTGACTATGATGATCAAGATGATGTACTAGCTAAAGGTACTCCGAAGCAATTAGAAGAAGCTTGGTGGGAAGAGTGTGGAGTTACTGGTGGATATTCATTAGCTAGTCTCAATGATTATGAAGAAGAATTTGACAGTACAGATACATATAATGACGCTTTCGGTAGTCTAAAGTTTAGCTGGAAAGAAAAGGCTTGGGATTCTGTTGATGTAAATGAAGATGGAAGAAAGAAGTATGTTGATGAACATGGGAGACCACATCGCGAAGATGGACCGGCTGTAATATGGGAAGATGGTACTAAAGCGTGGTTTGTAAATGGGGTACAGCACAGAGAAGATGGACCAGCTTTAGAGTTTGCAAACGGAAGTAAAGAATGGTATGCAGATGGTAAATTACATAGAATAGATGGACCAGCTATTGTATATGCTGATGGATATACTCAGTGGTGGTTGCAAGGGGTTCAGGTTGAAGAAGAAGAATTTAATGAAAGAGTACGTATATTAAAGCTAAGCTGGAAAACAAAAACATATGAAGAATATGTAAATACAGATTCAGGAAGAGAATATCATGATGAAAAGGGTCAGAAACATCGCCTAGATGGACCAGCAGTAGAAAGATCTGATGGAACTAAAGAATGGTGGATGTTCGGACAACAACATCGATCAGATGGACCAGCAGTAGAATTTGCAGACGGTACTAAGTGGTGGATGCAATATGGTGAGATGCATAGAGATGATGGTCCAGCTGTAGAAAATATTGATGGGAATGATCAGTGGTTTTACAAAGGAGAAAGACATCGAGCTGATGGACCTGCGTTAAAGGGACTTAACGGGCTAGACTATTATTATCTACATGACGAACAGATGTCTGAAGAAAATTTTAATTCAATACCATTCGCACAAAGATTAGCTTGGAAAGGAACTCCTGCAGTAGGTATTACAGAAAACGTTATAGACCTTGCAGTAACTTCCGTATACTATATGACCGTAGAAGGTACTAGAGGGGAAGATGAATACTCTCGTGAGAACATTCAACGCATGTATGGTAGTTTAAGTGAAGAAGAACTAATAATGCTTGACGACTATCATGATATGTTAGTAGAAGATGGACTAACATCATCATTAAAGTTAAGTTGGAAAGAATCTCCTTATGAAGGAACAGAAGTAGGAATAGAAGACCACAATACATTTTATCGTCTTCCGAAAACTACCAGTATTTATTCTATGTTAGGTGTAACATTACGACAATTGAATGACGCGTATCCAGAAGTAGTGTTAAAATCAGACTTTCCTATATACTGGGAACGAGTAATGGGTAATGCATTGACATACCTAGTTGAAGCAGGGGTAGTCGATAGAGTAGGTCATGGTAAGTATAGAATTACTGACATGGGTCGTAAGATGGTAAGTATGGAAAAGGGCGGAAGGATACCATTATCTGACATATTGAAATACGCTAACGATTCTAAGTATAGTTGGAAAGAACATCCTGCAGGATCTTGGACTACTGAAATTATTAAGTTTGTAAATGATAATCCATACCTAATTCCAGAGCATCTAGGTAATGGTGCTAAGTTATTAAGCACTGAAGAGATTGGAGATGAGACATTCGGAGCAAGTGGCTTTGGTGTAAAAATTAAGATTGGCTTCGCTGACTTCGATGAAGCTCAAGATAGTATATTCCACGCTAGTGTATTCAGCATTGAGGATTATTTAGCTGAAATACAACGGAATGTAGGCTACGGAGAATTTGTAATAAGGGAAACCGGAGCCATACTTGAGCTAATAGTATATCCAGGTATGAAGCATTTAGATAACATACACGCATCATTATCTAAGAATAGCTGGCAAACACAACCATCTATGGATAAATATTGGATATCATCAGGAGGTAGTGAAGGTACAATGGTTAATATATTTAACTATAATCCATATACAGTAGATACTGACAATATTGCATTCGAAATAGACGATGTTACATCTGCTAGATATGTAATATTAAGATCACAAAGCGATGGTGTAGCTATTGTACACGAATCTAGTACGTATGATTTTGATGAGTACATTGAAGAAATAGATCGTATACAGAGAACTACCGATAATAGCTATGCGAATATTACTAATATATCGTATTCTATATTAGATCTAGAAGAGCAAAAGGTGCTATATCAAAACAGTCATGGTGTAAGCATAATATTCAACTATGATGATCCAGTTCAAAGAGAGCTTGATGCTACTTCGGGATTAACATTTAGCTGGAGAGAGCATCCACATAATACTTGGGTAGCTGAAGTTAAGGAAGCAATAGCTAACATTACCTTTGCTAAGGATTACATACCTGTAAGTGGTGATATAGAAATACATGATTTTAACAGTGGTCCAATTATACTTAAAATACCATATACACCGAACGATTGGTTTAATAACGACATTGACGACAGTGCTACACATGACAATGTTCATGACTTCGCTGATGTACTTAGGAAAGTAGTTGACTTCGAAAGTTTTGGATACAGTCGGAGCGATACTTACTTATACATGTCACTATTCCCCAGAAGAGAGGTGGATAAGACCGCACATCTCAGTGATTTACCTACCGCGTAATCACATATATATTCTATAATTACATAACTAAGTGGATAATAATATGAGCATTACAGTAACCCCTACTATGATAAGAAACGCCTCTGTTGGATTATATGGGCACGATTCTATATCAGATACATCTCTACACGAAGGTACTTGGGGAGTATTTATAGTTGTTGAAGAAGCAGTTATCAATACTCTAACAATCAGAGAATGCAATACAGATTACTCCGGAGATACTCTCGCTAAAGACGATATAATTTACGGAGTTATCACACAAATACATTTAGATAGCGGCAATATACGCGCATATAAGCTTAAATCATAGTTAGGTAAATACGATGAAGATGCAAATGAAGATGGGACTAGGCACCCTACCGATAGCCTTTGGAGGCAGTATACCTACTGATATCTCACTAATCAATGATCAAAGTACTTTACAAACTACTAATATTACATTAGCAGGATTGACAGGTACTCTAGATTGGGGAGATGAGAGCGGTGTTGCAGTAACTGCTGGAGAACAAACATATTCACATGATTATAGCACGGAAGGATCCTACAATATAGCAATAGACGGGGATTTAGAGAATATTACAAAGATTGATATAGCAGATCAAGTTTTTATAAGTGGTAGTATATCTTTTATGCCGCTATTAACTAGTCTGATAACATCCTATTTATACCTAACATCATTAACTGGGGGTATTTCTTCTTTTAAGAACATGTCTTCGTTAAGAGATATTCAAATTCATAATTCAAATATTAGAGGCGATTTAATAAGTATAGCAAGCCTTACGTTAAATAACTTAATTGCAAATAGTTCACAGGTTTCTTTTTCATCTGGCAATATGAATTTTTTAGCTGGAAATGTAAATGTTAAAGATAATGAGTGGGGTGCTTCCGAAGTTGATGAATTTATAATGGGTGTTGCTAGGAAAGAATTTTTAGAAACTGCTTTTTATTGTGATAGTTCAGGAGATTTAAGTATTCCTTCTACTCAAGTTGATGGTGTTTGGAGATATGACACACAGCAAAGAGGCAGTGGGAAATCAGATTATACAAGATTCCAATTTATTAGTTCAGCCAATGCAGATCATACAGCATCACAGGGCTATATGATTGATATCAATAAAAGTGAAGCTATTAGGCTTATAAGATATGATAATGGGGCCGAAACCACATTGTTTGTAACCGCAAATGGTTATTGTCCAAGAGATGTATGGGTTACTTTTGAAATTGAACGTATTGGAGGCATTATATCTGTTAAAATGAATGGTGTTTTAATTACTCCAAGTTCAGGATCAAATCCAATTGAAGATACAACATTTAACATATCTGCATATGTATATATGGATTGGTATTCCGCAAATAGAATAAAAGCAGTCATACTCGACGGTGTTGATGTAACAGGATCTATCAATATACTTAGCGGATCTTGGACAGTATATAGAACAGAGTATATCCAAAATGGTGGCTTTGAAAATTGGGCGGGATCATTTCCGAATGAAACACCCGATGATTGGAGTTCAACAGGAGTAAGTGTAACAAATTATATTACACAAGTTGATAATGCGTGTAGAATGGTTTCAGATGGAACATACATACACATAGCACAAGTTGCAATTCCATTAGAGGTTGGTGAAGTATATGAGTATTCAATACTTATTCTTGAATTACCATTGGGATCAATTAGATTTCAAATTGGAGATGGGGAAACAGCAACGTATATTGTTTTTACCTCAACAGGGCTTCATACGGGGAGATTTGCAGCAACAGATACAGATTTCAGAGTTGTAAGAGAAGCAGGGGCGTGTGATGCAACATTTACAAACGTAAGTGCAAAAAAATATGCCTATAATCCCTCAAGTGGAATTAACTTGCTGATTGATGGTTCAAATGCTTACCCTGATCCCGACCTTGTTCTACCTGCAGTAACAGCAATTGAAGCTGCCTCAGGGAATGTTGTTTATAACTTACTAGAGTCTTTTGTAATTACCAATGATCAGAGTATTTTACAGCAAACTTTGATTACAATCGACACTACGCGGAGTGATATGACAATTGATTGGGGGGATAATAATGTAGATATTGTAACTACTGGAGAGGCGGTCTACGTACATGATTACAGTATCGAAGGGGCTTATGATATTACAATAGTAGGCAACCTGAAAGCAGTATTAAAATTTACTACAAATAATAGTTGTTTATCAGGAGTGGGTGCTGGATTTGGTAAAATGATACATTTGGTATATCTTGATCTGGATAGCACAGCGTTTAGCGGCAACAGCAGTGATTACATAGGCAGTGAAATTGAAGTATTGAATATAAGTAATTCGTTAATTGTTATGCAGTTGGATCTACTAGGATCAATGGAATTAAAAGGGTTGTATTTTTCTAGTACAACAATAAGCGGAAGCATATCAGCACTCAGCACGCAAACAGAATTAACCCATCTCGACATATCACATATTACAACAGCGAATTTCAACATTGAGATATTCAATCCACTGTCAAAATTAGTACTATTTGTCGCAACAAGCCTCGGCAGCTCATTAGATTTAGAGATGACGGGTGGTTATCCACAACTCGATGGTGCTGATGTTTATCTTGATGATAATGATTGGCCTGCAACGTGGGTTGATTTTTGGATAAACGCAATTGCCGCAACAGGAGCATTAAATTATGATTTAACAATTGATGGAGTATCAAATTCAGCAAGATCATCAGCAAGTGATGCGGGCGTAGTAACTATAGAAACCAATGGGGGATCTGTTATTGCTAATGATTATAAAATAATTGAGTTAGTTAATGATCAGAGTGTTCTAGCAGAAACAAGATTTATATGCAACGGAGCCGCAGGTAAAATATTCTGGGGTGATGGTAATGAAACAGAACTATCAGCAACAGCTAATGACGTAACCCATAATTATGGTGTTGAAGGGTCTTATGATATTACAATCTCACTTGAAAGAGCTACATTGGTTCATTTTGAAATGACGGACCAACCTTTTATAAGTGGTGATATTAGTCAACTAAATATATTCGCATTTGGTTTAACATATAGTACAAGAAAAATTGACGTATCAAATACTCAAATATATGGTAGTTCGCTAGATATTGCAAACCTAATACATTTAACAGATATCGATTTTTCAGGAAGTGATGTTACTTATGCAACAGGAACATATCCTCAATGGAATAATGCGACATTTAGATTTTATGATTCAGGACTATTAACCGCAGACATTGATGCAATAGTGATAGATTTAGCAGCAACTACACCTACAGGGCTGGACATAATCGTAGATGGAGCTAGTAACGAGGTCAGATCGATTGCTTCAAACAATGCCGCCGCTAGTATAATAGAAAATAGTGGAAGTGTAGTTGCAAATGAGACATTTAATGTTCTTCTCTCTAATGATCAAAGTACTTTACAAACTACTAATATTACATTAGCCGGTGTAGAGGGTACTATATACTGGGGGGATACAAATGAAACCGTAGTTACTGCAGCTGAAGATACTTACTCACATGATTATGCAGGTATCGGTACATATGAAATAGCTATTGTTTCGAACGACGTTAATATAACTAAATTAGAGATAACACATGACTTTATAGGTGGTGATTTGACACTATTGGTCGTTCATTTAGTAAATATGGTACATATAATATTAAATACTTGCGATGTAATATTCGATATATCCGACTTAAATGTTATGTCGAATATAGAAACCATAGAATTAGCAAGTACTAGTGTTACAGGGTCGTTCGATTCCCTCAGTGACGCATTACCTATACATATTTTTAACGTAAGAGATACCGCAGTTGAGGGTAATATACAGACCCTTCAAAATATAACTAGTTTTACTTACGTCGATGTTAGTGATTGTGCCGATGTATATGGAGCAGCCGGCTGGTTCCTTGCCACATCTGCAAAGCCTAATTTGACTTATTTTGATATATCAAATGTATACTACGCTAGCTGGAATGTTAGTGGAGCAGATATTGTTAAACCAGCTAATGCAATATGGAAAACAAGCAATGCAGAGATGAATACTATCGGCGTAGATGGTTGTATAGAAGCAGCTGCTACACTTAGTCCGGTTAATATGACGTTAATTGTAGACGGTGCCAGTAATGATGAAAGAACATCGGCTTCAAATGCCGCTGTGGATATTATTGAAGCTGGCGGTGGTTCTGTAACTGCTAATGAACCAACTATATTACTATTTACTAATGATCAAGTATCTGGTGGACTACAGACTACTAATATTACTCTTGTAGGCTCTACTGGTGTAATATTATGGGGAGATGGTGATGAAACAGTAGTTACTGCTGGAGAACAGATCTACTCACATGATTATAATAATACTAATAATTATATCATTAGTATAACTAAATCTTATGAAATTACAAAATTAAGCATAACACATGATTTTATAGGTGGAGATATAACTACGCTAAGATCAATGTCAGTAGTTGAGGAAATTTACTTACAAGGATCTGCAGTAACTGGTGATATAACTCATCTAAGTGGACTAACATCTATAACAACGTTATATCTATTCAATACAGCAGTTACAGGTGATGTAAATGATCTATCTACTCTAATTAACATGGTAACATTATCCATAGGCAATACCTCAATAGTAGGAGATATAGCAGACTTGAATACTATATACAATGAATCATTGACTGCTGGATATTTATTTAGTTTAAGTTTAACTTATACGGATTTATCTACTTTTGATATTCCAAGCTTTGGTAAATTATATGCTCAAGATTCTGGACTTACTTCCGCTATGGTGGATAATATATTGGTCGATCTGGCTGCTGGATCTGCTTCTTCGGGAACTATAAGATTAGATGGAACAAATGAAGCCAGAACATCAGCAAGTGATGCAGCTGTAGCTACTTTATTAGGTAGAAGTTGGCTAGTTACCGTAAATGAACCATCATATCCGGTAATCCTAGATGATGGTAATACAAAGATTTGGCTTGAAGCTGATTCTGGTATTACGATTGAGACCGGTGTATCTGCTTGGAAAGATGCAAGAGGTGGAGCATATCCTGAAATAGTGCAAGCGGATACTACAAAACAACCAGCATGGTCAGAAGGTGGGGTAACCTTCGATGGGGTCAATGACGACTTAAAAGCAGCATTTACGCTTAATAGACCAGAGCAAATATATTGTGTTTTTAAGCAAGTTACTTGGGGTACACATGGTGATAAAATATTTGATGGAAGTGCTAACTCAACTGGGTATTTTCAGCAAAGTAGTTCTTCACCAGGATTAGCAACAGGGCCTGAATTTATAAATTGTGTGGGAGAATTACCTATAGGTAATATACAAATTCTAAGATGCCGTATGCATTATCAAGATTCTGTACATCCAGGAGTAGCGAGAGGTTGGAATCGCCTTGATGAAGACACAAGACAAGATGATGCAAGCACCTCAACACCAATGGCAGGATTAACTTTAGGATCTCTTGCTAACGAAACACAAAATTTTAGTAATGTTCAAATACAAGCAATAATTATAAGGACTGTAGATGAAGACCCCGATGATGAAATAGCAATCTATGAATATTTAAGAGATAAATGGAATCCACCCATTACGCAAATACACAATGGCGACTTTGCAACAGGAGATTTAGAAGGGTGGGATACAGGCATTGCAGGATGGAATTATAGCGCTCAGTATTTACCAAGACATACTGTTAAAAAAGATAACTATGAAACTTTAGAATGGGGACAAACAGAAGAGTGGAAAATAGATTGGGACCCAGCTGGAGGAAATTATGAACTTGATTATACAATTGCCTTTAATGGTGGTTCTCAAGCTATATATCTATATGCAGGAGGGGTAGATACAGGAGTTACTCTTGCTGGTACTAATACAGACCACACATCAGCTTTTACAGTTCCACCAGGAACAGCACGAGGTATAAGCTTTGTAGGACACCCGGCAGCAAGATATACATTTTTAACTAACTTTGTATTAAGAAAAGTATAAGCATAATTTCAGAGATAAATGGATCACATAATACAATTCGACTACTTAAATGTGAAATTTGGACCAAGTTTTGTATTATATATTTATTGATAGATAAGTTCTATCATTAACAGTCACATTAACATCTAAGGAGGAGCCGTGAAGAAATTATCTTCATTCATGCTACTTGTAATTATGATCTTTACATCTTTCATCTTAGTAGCTAGTACACTACATGATGACTTTGCTAAAGATACATATACCAAGTATAGCAACCAAACCTTTGATAACCTAGATAGTTATCAATTAGTAAACGTAGGAATTACGTTTATCTATCAAGGTGATTGCACACCACTCAATAATGATTATGTATATTCGTATTATACGAATGCATATGTACTCGACTATGAGATATACGAGATAACATATCATAATCAAGTATTAGAGACTGTAAATATAACTGGAATTAAACCTATAATGCTTAATGAAAAGGATGGCGCTAATCGTATCCGCGAAGTGTACGTACTTAATGAATTGCAAATTATAACATATACGAGCGAAGAATCGAATAACTATGCGGAAAAAAGCAATCGCATTCGAGCAGTAACTATAAATAATTTGTGTTAGTAAGCCAATAAATTAAAAAACTAATAAGAAATGCAGCTTTACGGCTGCATTTTGTTTACACGGAGTATTAAAAAATTGTGGCGAGTATGTTGTAGATTGATATGCTCTGCTGGGGGTCGAAGTGCCCCCGAATATTTGTACAGTACGTCCGTGTTAGAAGGGGAGATTCATATTATGGGTCTCCCTTTTGTATTATATAGGTATATAATAGGAGAACAAAATGTCATATAAACAAGCAGCAGTGGTAATATCAGTAATGTTCATAGTAATATTCGCATTAGTGGTCAGTATAGTTATGGAACAAGCAGAGACGAGGGAGAGAAAAGATCTCATAGATAAATTTGATAAAGCTTACTGGGCAGTAGCCTCGCAAACATTTCATGTAACTGGTAAAGTTGAGTTCAGAGATGCGGAAAGATTCAAAATGGAAGGACATATATTCTCCGACACTGTAAATAACATAGATATATTATTTGTATCATCCAAATCAGGGCGTTTTGCTGTAACTCAAATTATAAAGGATAAATAATGAAACATACCAGACCTAATGGGGATATAGTAGAGCTGAGTAATGGCAAAATTGAAGTAAGTGATTTAGTATATTGCACTGAAGAAGATCATTTTATCAGAGTATGTAAAACTGGACCAGATTGCCTATATGATGAGCATGGAAATATGTACGTAACAGGACATGATCCAATTACATATAAGAAAGTACTAAGGTTTACAGCTAAAGAAAGAACGCAAGGAGTTATTATAAACAACCCGAGTATGCAATGAATAGAGTTATAGTAAGAGAAGAAGATAGAGTAGAAGAATACTTACCTGGAGATATATTTTTTAGTATTGAACCAGATAATGTATTTATGCTTGCCATGATTGATGAAGAATATTCTTTAATACAATTAGATACTGGATATAGCTTAGGTGGATCTTTTGATACAGCTAAGAAAGCCGTAAGAGATGCAAAATTCGTTGGTAGAGGTATGGATATATCAATTAAGAAGGCAAATAATGGACTCAATTAAAAAACATCCCTTTTATATAAAAGCATTGAACATGTTTAAGAACGACAGCGAATTTCATAAAGAATACTGTGCTGAACCAGTGGAAAAGGGAGATATGGACCCTGATATTAAGATTGAAGGTAAGAATTTCCCCATATTAGTAGGTAATCCTGCTGAATCTACGCGTAATATTGCTGTAAGTCTATTACATCTAGACGTAAATAATAATAAAAACAATGCTATTAAAACAGTGGATGAGTCTATGGATGATAAAAAAGAACAACTAATGACAGAAGCCCAGTTATATTGTGATGATAATGACAAATCTACAGAGTTTATGCTCGAGTATATGCAGTCAGTAGCTTCAGCTACTCTAGATGAAGTACTAGATTTCCTACAAAAGCAATCAGACCCAACTGAATAACTGCAAAAATAACCAACTTTAGCTCATCATTATAAGCATCAGATAGAGATCCTGACCTAACCGTAGCAAAAACAAGTACCCTTCCGTAGAATGAAGCTATGAGAATCCTATATGTAAGTGAAATACTCTACTGTTTTCTTTAATTATTAAAGAAATAGCAGGAGATTGTAATGACTGATACAGTTCGACCAGGAGCAAAGACTGATAAAGTTGCTGAATTATCAGATATACTTAGAGTAACAAAGGGAACAACCACAGGAGAAGTCACTGCTGATACCGATCGTAGCGTTGATATAGCGGC